>Ga0310694_10000622_pt1 | contig 45134 bp, 41 predicted proteins | sample 174DNAGHGhighgp2_FD_203884 | JGI IMG/M metagenome (GOLD analysis project Ga0310694, IMG submission 203884) | Sheep rumen microbial communities from Palmerston North, Manawatu-Wanganui, New Zealand - 1742 DNA GHGhigh gp2 (v2) (version 2) | ecosystem: Host-associated > Mammals > Digestive system... | reverse complement strand
CATGTGTTAAGCCTGTAGCTAGCGTTCATCCTGAGCCAGGATCAAACTCTTCATTGTAAAATGTTTTTCTTTTTCTAGGATTGCCTAGGATAACCCAGGACAACCTAGGAGTAATCTGTCTCAGAACAACTATCCAGTATTCAAGAATTAAACGGTTCGTTTCTTATACCCAAGTACCTAACATTAAACATTAAACATTAAATATTAAATACTCGCTTCTTGTACTACTTCTGTCTATGTAAATCTTTCAAAGAACTCTTCTTTAGTGCTTTACTCGTTTTTGAGCGAAAGCGGATGCAAAGGTACGACTTTTTCCCGAACCACCAAACATTTCCGCACTTTTTTTCATAAAAAAATTGTAGGTTTTCCAATTTCTTGACAAACCTACAATTCTACACCTTATTATACTATAAGAAACTACTTCCTATTACCGAATAATCTCAACAAATAGAGGAAGAGATTTATGAAGTCCAAATACAATGTCAGAGCAGCGAGAACAGCATATTTCTGTGTATGAGCACTGGCATCGGGAGCCATCAGAAACATATTTTTTATCTTCTGTGTGTCATAAGCCGTCAGTCCGACAAAGATAAGAACTCCGAGATAGGTGACAATCAAGTCTAAGCCTTGGCTTCCCAAAAAGACATTCACCACGGTAGCGATAATAATGCCAATAAGAGCCATCAGGAGAAATTTTCCCATTGCAGACAAATCTTTCTTGATAAAGAAGCCTACTGCAGACATTACCCCAAACGTACCTGCCGTGATAAAGAACGTGGAAGCCAGGCTTCCCATTGTATAGACATAGAATAATGTAGAGAATGTCACACCATTCAGGACAGCATACACCACAAACAGCAGCGTGGCTACCGGCAATGACAGTTTTTCGATAGCTGCGCTAAGGGCAATGACCAGTCCTATTTCAGCAATAAAGAACAACCAGATAGCATTGGGATATTGGAACATCAAGCCCATCAACGTGGGATTTGTTGCCACAACATACGCTGTGAGACCAGTAATAGCCAAAGCCATAGCCATCCACAAATATGTTTTTTGCATCAATGCAGGGAAAGCTGCTGATGCTTCCAACTCGCGATCACGCGAATAAGAACGATAATTGATTTCTTCGTAATCCATAATTCATTAATCTTTAAACCGCCGCAAAGATACGCAGTTTTTGTGTATTAACGAAAAAACAGATACATATTTTTAGATAAAAAACGCTAAAGGCACAGGTCGCGAGCAAGAATCCTTGAGAATTTCCGTGCCCCTTGATCGGACAAATGGTCAGAATCAAAGAAGTCCGTATCACGGAAATGTTTATCACAAGAGTAGTCGTATTTCCTGGCACCATACTGCGTACAGCAGCTATCCACCATTGCATTAACCAGTTGCAATTGCCACGCATCAGCTTTTTTAGTATAGTCTTCACAGACAGGTGTCTGAAGCAATACCAGTTCGACACGATGTTGCTGGCACCACGCAGCGATAGAATCCATATAAGCCCGATTACGAAGCGTACTTTCCCAATTCACAAAATGATGTTCCCGCACGTTCTTAAAAATAAAATTATCGGGGTTACGATCAGCTACAATATAGTTATCGCCCCATCCCAAGCTATCACACATCAGACTCTTGCCCTGGCTATGATATTTCAGTTTCTGCATGAAATATGTCATATTACATATCTCAAAGCCATACGATGAGAGCATTGAGTAAGCCCTATAGCCCATATACAACTGATAATAAGCTATACGCGCCGGTTCTTCCGTCTCCATCGGTATATCAAACAAGTTGGAATTATCAGCAACAAGAATGACACGCCTCAAAGTTTTATACTCAGACTCATAACGACGAAGCAGGAAATAATCATGCTCCAACCGTTGTGAGACATTACACAGATTAAACACACCATGTCCCATTTCCGATGGCACCAAGGCATAATAGCCATGAGAGTTGCCCAACAGCAAGGTGGACACCGTCTGCCCATTCCGCGACATCCAGTAGTCTTTCAACCTATAACTGTTAGGAATCGAGCGGATATAGATTTCGGCACCTATCAACAAAACGATGACAGGAATCAGAAAAAAGACTATTCGCAAAAGGAACTTCCTCATTGGCTCGTCAGAATTGGAAATAGATAAACGTCTGGTCCTCACCACGACAGAAGAACGTCAACATGAACACCAGATAATACACAAGCCAGCGACTCCAACGATAGCGTCCCAGCCAACAGCCATCTAACTGTAACGGACACAAGCGATGACGCTGCGACCACTCAACGATAACCAACAGAAGACAATAGATGATAGCCAGTTTGCCACATACCATCATACCAACATTGCCCGATGCAAATGCTGTTGCCAGGCATGACAGATAGTCAACAGCTTCCGATAAGCTATCGGCCCTGAAGACCTCCCAGCCTAAAACGACCAAGAGGAATGTCCGTGCGACAGCCCCAAGGTCTCGCCATCCAACCCGTTCTTCACCCCTTGATGACGATTTCCACAACCATCGCCCTAACACAATCAGGATAGCATTATAGCCTCCCCATACCACGAAGGTCCAGTTGGCCCCATGCCATAAGCCACTGAGAAGGAACACGACAAACACATTACAGACAGTACGTGCCGTTCCCGTCCTACTGCCTCCCATCGGGATGTAAAGGTAATCACGAAACCATGTCATCAAAGAGATATGCCATCGTCTCCAGAACTCACCGATATTACGTGAAAAATATGGCAAATGGAAATTCTCCATCAAACGGATGCCAAACAGTTTCGCCGTACCAATGGCGATATCAGAATAGCCCGAGAAATCACCATATATCTGGAAGGCAAACAGAATCATCCCCGTAAAGAGCGTCAAAGCATTGGCATCAAAATAGCTATCCCAAATCTGATTAACGGCAAACGCGCAGTTGTCGGCTATTACTAACTTCTTGAAGAATCCCCAAAGGATACGTCTCAGACCGTCAACAGCCTCGGGATAGTTGAAGCGACGCTCACCCAACATCTGCGGAAGCAAGTTCGTTGCACGCTCGATAGGTCCCGCAACCAACTGCGGAAAGAATGCGATATAAGTACAAAAGGCTACGATATCCTTGGTAGCTTTCAGTTGTCCGCGGTAAACATCTATGGAATAACTCAGTGACTGGAAAGTATAGAAACTGATACCCACAGGAAGGATGATACGCCATGTAGGCATATCCAAGGACAAGCCAAACTGCGACAGGAGTAAGTGCAAATTATCAGCAAAGAAACCATAGTACTTGAATACCCCCAGAATACCTAAATTAAGGACAATGTTTCCTATGAGCCACCAACGTCTATAGGGCGATTTTCCGATAAAGATGCCACTCACATAACTGGAAAGCGACGTAACGAGTATCAAAATCAGGAAACGCCAGTCCCACCAACCATAGAACACATAACTGGCTACCAACAGACAGGCGTTCTGCCACCGATGCCATTTCTGCATCCCCCAATAGAGCAAGAACACTATAGGCAAGAACACCAGAAAGGCAATAGACACAAACGACATAACGGCTATCTAATTATGGCTCCCACCCGTAGGTATCATAACAAACCGCACGAGCACCAAAACCCTCTTTCTGGTAAATCAGATTCTCATTGAGCATATCACTATGTGTCTCCGTAGACTTACCGAAATCAAGATACAGACATTCGGGATAGGTACATAACACCTCATGAATCAAAGCGTCGACCACACCTAAGCGTTTGCCTTCAGGAGTAGCAGAGATATATTGGGTATGCACAACCTGCGACATCAGGTAGACAACACACCCACCCAACATCTGTCCGTCTTTACGGGCTTCAAAAAGAACGACATTCTTCGGGAAACGCTGATGCAACAACAATATCTCATCCAACGAATGGACAGGCTTTACGCCATGATTTGTATGCAAGTTTTCCTCCAGTATCGGCCAGAAAGCAGCATAATCCTCGCTGCGCTTCACCTCTATTCCATGATCTCTTGACAAGCGCAATCCATGTCGGCGATCCTTTTTCCATTTGACCGGTCTGCTCAACACGATTGTGGATGACACATCACGCTCCAACAAGGAATAACGGCAAGTACGATGAATAGCATAAAGAGGCTCTTCCGCTGGGATCAGATGATAGATCCAGGGTACCGCCTTATAAACCACCTTATGTATATCATGCTGCTTGAGATATTGGTTCAGCAGTTCGAAGATCTCTATGACATGAACCGTCGTAGCCTCTGTTCCCATAACCAGACCACCATACGTGAGTCCCTGATGGGTATAGAAAGTATGTTCCCGTTCGTTTGCCGGCAAGACAGCATATAGCTTTTCTTGACGATAGAACATCAGTGAATGGTCACTAAAGCGATCTGCGTGATAATCCATGTATCGACGATCAAAGAGGAATGTTCCATTCTTTGATTGCGCAATAAACAGATTCCATTCTTCCAAGTGCTCCGGCGTATAACGAACTACCTCGAACATCTGATATAATTTAGGAACTCGTCGTAATCGTAGATATAATCGTCTTCCTCGTAATGTTCTGATGCAAGCACAAGGCACACGGCACCACTGGAGAAGTCGTCAAGCGTTCGCCAAATATTGGTATCTATCAACAGTCCCTGCCAAGGATGGTTCAGAAGGATGGTCTTTTTCTCAAAGCCATTATCGAGCGTGACATGAAACGAACCGCTCAGTGCTACGACCAACTGTTTGAGACGCTTATGAGCATGGCCACCCCTACTCTCACCCGCAGGGACATCATAGACCCAATAGGCCCGCTTGATATCAAACGGCACCTTGTCGCATCCCTCAGCAACAGTCAAGTTACCACGAGGGTCGACAATCTTTGGCAGGTCAATAATCCTAATCTCTAAGTTTTGCATACGGATCAGTACCAAGTACGGTCTTTGCCAATCGTTTGGCTTTGTCACGCAGATCATTGATATCGTCGCCCACCTCACCGTAACAGAGCACGACACCCATGCGGCGACCTTTATGAGCTTCAGGCTTACCGAAGATACGAATGCGCGTACGGTCTTCCCTTAGGGCGTCAACAAAGTTATAGTCAAGCAGTGAACGGTCAACAGGTGTTGAAGCCTCCTTGGGCGAAAGGATGACAGCCGATGCTCCGGCATGTTCCAGATGAATGCCAGCAATGGGGAGGCCCATCACAGCACGGAAATGTAGTTCGAACTCACTCAGATTAGTGGTGTGCCCCAGTGTCACCATACCCGTATCGTGTGGACGAGGTGACAACTCAGAGAAGATGACCTCGCCCTGTTTCGTCAGGAAGAACTCTACACCCCATATACCTGCGCCAGTCAATGCCTTCGTCACCTTATCAGCCATATATTGGGCCTGCTTCAGAGCCTCATCCGAAATCTTATATGGCTGCCAAGACTCACGATAGTCGCCCGACTTCTGAATATGTCCAATAGGCGGGCAGAACAGTGTGGGCCAACCATGCTGCTGGGTAACAGTGAGCAGGGTGAACTCTGAGTCGAAGTCGATGAACTCCTCGATGATCACTTCCTTCACATCACCACGAGAACCCTCCATTGCTTCCTTGAAAGCCTGTTCCAGTTCATCGTCGTTATGAACATAACTCTGTCCGTGACCGCTTGAAGACATCAGGGGCTTCACCACACAGGGGAAGCCAATCTCATCGGCAGCAGACTTGAACTCATCAAAAGTCTTGGCATAGAAATATTTCGCAGTGCGGAGTCCCAGTTCCTTAGCAGCCAAATCACGGATGGCACGACGGTTCATCGTGAAGTTGACGGCACGAGCAGAAGGTACCACCTGTATGCCCTGCTCCTCGAACTGGAAGAGACGCTCCGTACGGATGGCCTCAATCTCAGGCACGATAATATCGGGCTGATGCTTCTTGACGACAGCCTCCAGTGCATCGCCGTCGAGCATATTAAACACCTCGCGCTCGTCGGCCACCTGCATAGCAGGCGCATTATCGTAACGGTCACAAGCAATGACATACTGGCCTGCCCTCATGGCGGCAATTACGAACTCCTTACCCAGTTCGCCAGAGCCTAAAAGCAATATCTTCTTCATAGATCAATGGGGCCATGTGGGGAAACCACATGGCACACTATTATTTTAACGGTCCTTATACATATTATCGTAATACTTCTGATAGTCGCCAGAGGTGACATTATCAAGCCACTCCTGGTTATCAAGATACCAGCGGACGGTCTTTTCGATACCTTCCTCGAACTGGAGAGAAGGTTCCCAACCCAGTTCACGCTGCAGCTTCGAGCTGTCGATAGCGTAGCGCAGGTCGTGACCAGCACGGTCAGTGACGTAGGTAATGAGATCCATATCCTCGCCTTCATTACGTCCTAAGAGACGATCAACAGTATTGATTAACACTTTGATGATGTCGATGTTTTTCCACTCGTTGAAGCCACCGATATTATAGGTGTCAGCAATCTTTCCCTTGTGGAAAATCAGGTCTATGGCACGGGCATGGTCTACCACATAGAGCCAGTCGCGTACGTTCTCACCCTTGCCATAGACGGGCAGAGGCTTACGATGACGTATATTATTGATGAAGAGAGGAATCAGTTTCTCGGGGAACTGATAAGGACCGTAGTTGTTAGAACAGTTGGTCACCACCACCGGCATACCATAAGTATCGTGGAAAGCACGCACAAAGTGGTCGCTCGATGCCTTAGAGGCACTGTAAGGAGAGTGAGGATTATACTTCGTAGTTTCCAAGAAGAATTTTTCTCCGTATGCCAGATGATGCTCTGCAGAAGATGCCGTTGTAGTGAACGGGGGCTCGATACCCTCGGGGTGCGTCAGTTCCAGTGCGCCATACACTTCGTCGGTAGAGATATGATAGAAGCGTTTGCCCTCATATTTCTCAGGCAACGACTCCCAATAGAGCTTGGCAGCCTGAAGGAGCGACAGCGTACCCATCACGTTGGTGCGGGCAAAGGTGAAGGGATCCTTGATACTACGATCCACGTGCGATTCTGCAGCGAGATGGATGATGCCATCAACCTTTTTATCTTGCATCAGCTTATAGAAGGCATCGAAGTCGCAGATATCCATCTTCACGAATTCGTAGTTGGGCTTATCCTCGACATCCTTGAGATTAGCCAGGTTACCCGCATAGGTCAGTTTATCCAGATTGATGATATGATACTCTGGATACTTGTTCACGAAAAGGCGCACCACATGACTTCCAATAAAGCCTGCGCCACCGGTAATGACAATGTTCTTCATATTCTTCTTTTATGATGTTATTTGTTTTTATTCTTCAATTTGCTGAACAGCGTCAGCGCGATATAAACCACGAAACAGATGCCATAGGTCTGGGCAGCATCGTCCCACGTCTTGTCGAGTCCCACGATATATGATATTAACGTAAGAACAGCGGCAACTATTGTGCCAGTGACAAAATCAATGATATATTCTTTCATCTTCTACGTGGATCTTCTAAGGTTATCACTTCCATATCCTTAAACGCGGTGCCGTCGATGGTGAGTCGTACCAGCGTACGTTCCTTGTGCCATCCCTGCAGTCCTGCAGCCCCGGGATTGATATGAAGCAGCTTCAATGTCGGGTCGTATTTTACCTTCAGTATATGGGAATGACCAGCGATAAACAACTGAGGTGGATTGGTATAGAGCGTACGCATCACCGAGTGGTCGTAATTGCCAGGATAGCCGCCGATATGTTTGATAAGCACATCTACATCCTCGCACTTAAAACGGTTGATTTCACGATACATCAGCCGCAGGTCGCCACCGTCGCAGTTACCACAGACAGCCCTGAACGGACGGAACTCAGCCAAACGGTCGGCTACCTCCACACTACCGATATCGCCTGCGTGCCATATCTCGTCGCAGGGTTCGAAATAGTGCAGGTACTTATCGTCCCAGTAGCTGTGTGTATCGCTGATAATGCCGATTCGTTTCATAGAGGTGGGGGGGATAGGTGAGAGGTTAGACATCTAATTTCTTTCTGACAAAGTCAGCAATCAGACGGGCTGTCTCTGCCGCCCCCATAGCACTGGAGTCAATGCAGAGGTCATAGCTGGCGGCATGGCCCCAGTGTTTGCCCGTATAGTAGTTATAGTAGGATGCACGACGGCTCTCCACCTGCTGGATGCGTTTCACAGCTTCATCATACGTCACATCCTTTTCCTTCATAAAAAGCTGGGCACGCGCTTCGATAGGAGAAGTAATGAAAGCATTGACCACATGTTCGAAATCACGCAACACATAGTCGGCACAGCGTCCTACGAAGACGCACGAGCCCTCCTGTGCTGCCTTGATGATGGCATCGCTCTGGAACTTAAACAGACTCTCTTGCGAAAAGTTGCTCTGATAGAAGTTGCTACCCCCACCCCAATTATTGCTATACGGCAGATGGAAGAATGAGCGCAAAAAGCCCTTTCGCTCATCGCTCTGTTTGAAGAACTCCTCAGAAAAGCCACTCTCCTTAGCTGCCAGGTTCAGCAGTTCACGGTCGTAGTATTTGGCATGAAACTCCTCAGCCAGCAGCTTTCCGATTTCCAGTCCGCCAGCGCATACCTGACGCCCAATGTTAATGATGATTTTTTTGTCCATAAGACTTGAATTTTCTGATATGCCACATCAATATAGGGATGGTAAAGGCAAATGCAATAAAGTCGCTCGCAGGCATTGCATACCACACGCCATCGAGATCCCAGAACAGCGGGAAAACATAGGCCATAGGCAGTAAGAATATCAGCTGACGTGCCAGCGAGAGGAAGATGCTGATCTTCACTTTACCGATGCACTGGAAAAAGTTGGTAATTGTTGCTTGGGAGCCAACCACAAAGAACACCAGCATATCGAGTACGATACCACGTGCCGACATCTCAAGCAACACGGGATCAGTAGTAAAGATACGAGCCATCTCACGAGGAAAGAGCATCGATAGAGCCCAGCCTACCAGCAGAATGCCCGTAGCCACGGTGATAGCTAACCACAGGCAACGCATCATACGGTCGTACTTCTGTGCACCATAGTTATACCCTACGATGGGCTGCATACCCTGTGTGACACCCATCACGAACATAAAGAACACCATGACCATCGAGTTGGCTATCGAGTATGCACCCACAGCCATATCACCACCATAGCGTACAAACTGATTGTTCATGAAGATCACGATGACGCACGATGTGCTCTGCATCAGGAAGGGCGACACGCCAATGGCAATGATATTCCTCACCAGGTCGGCCTTTAGTTTGTAGATACCTCGTTTCAAGTGCAGCAGCTCACGTTTGTCGCTGAATATCCACATCTGCCAGCAGAGTGCCAGCGACTGCGACAGTACCGTAGCCAGGGCCGCTCCTCGGATACCCCAACGGAACCACCATACAAAGGCTATCACCAACACGATGTTACACCCCACGGTAAACAGTGTGGCATACATCGCATGACGCGGTTTGCCAGCTGCCCTCAACACGGCATTCATGCCGAAGTACATGTGGGTCACCATGTTTCCAAGCAGAATCACCTGCATGAACTCACGGGCATAGGGCAACGTAGCATCTGATGCACCAAAGAAACGCAGGATAGGATCCAGGAATATCAGGCTGATAGCCATGAACAGGAAGCCCACGATGGTATTCAGCGTCACGGTGTTGCCCAGCAAGTGCTGAGCCGTCTGATAGTCGCGCTGTCCCAGTTTCACGCTAATGCATGTCGAGGCACCCACACCTACGGCTGCGCCGAAGGCAGCACCCAAGTTCATAAAGGGGAAAGTGATGCCCAGACCGGCAATAGCCTCAGGACCTACCACCTGACCAATCACCGAACGGTCAATGATATTATAAAGCGAACTGGCCACCATAGCCACTATAGCTGGCAGCGCATATTGCCAAAGCAATTGCCCCACCGGTTTCTGACCCAATTCCAGTGCTTGCTGTCTATTATTCATATTTCAAGTTGCAAAGGTACGAAAAAAAGGTAAAAGGTAAAAGTGAAAAGTGAAAAATTTGCTTCCACCATTGATTTTATCCCTTTTCTGTTGTCAGATAGCAATAAAAAACGTACCTTTGCAGTCGCTAAAACTATAGAAGACATGAGACGAATAGCATGGCTCTTACTGGCTTTCCTTTGGATTTGTTCTGTATCTGCTGCAAAAATCAAATATCCTGGTAAGAGGACATTCATCTACCGCTATGCGTTAACCGACAAAACGCCAACGCCCTATTCTCTGGACAAACCACAACGGTTTCTGTCGCATCAGAGTCTGGAACGACGCAAACGACAAGGTCTTGCGACTGATTCTACAGACTTGCCCGTCTGTAAACAGTATATCAGGCAGTTCCAAATGAAAGGCACTAAGGTAATTGGCACCAGCCGATGGCAGAACACCGTACTGGTTCGTTCCTCCGACTCCCTGCTCTTAGCCTCTCTCGACTCTCTTCCGTTCGTCAAGAAAAGCATCTGTGTCTTTGCCTCTCCAGACTCCACCGATGTCACTGGAGATGTCCGATGGTATGTACATGAAGATTTCAACCGTTGGGACTCGGTCAAGAACGACCCCTACGGCATGGCTCGTCAACAGATCGAGACGCTTGAGGGTATCTTCCTCCATGAAAAGAAATTCACAGGCCGGGGTGTCACCATCGCTGTTTTGGACGGTGGTTTCCAGAACTATAGTCGCATCCCAGCCTTCCGATATACGGAAATTCTTGGTACATACGATTTTGTCAGGTCACGCGACGAAGAGGCCATAGGAGGTTTCGAGAGCATTGACCACGGCACTAAGGTGTTTTCCGCATTGGCGGCCTATGCCCCGGAAGTCACTATGGGTACGGCTCCTGATGCCTCCTACTGGCTGCTGCGATGCGAAGACCCCCTGACAGAACAGCCTGTGGAAGAGGATTACTGGACGATGGCTGTTGAAGCGGCCGACTCGTTGGGTGCTGACATCATCAACTCTTCCCTGGGCTATTATGCCTTCGACGGGGGACGGGGCAATTATCGACTGCAGGATCTCGACGGACAGACGGCTTTTATCTCGCGCACGGCTTCTATGGTGGCTAAAAAAGGCATGATACTTTGTAATTCGGCTGGCAATTCCGGCATGGGACAATGGAAGAAGATTGGCATGCCCGCCGATGCACCAGACATCCTGACTGTAGGAGCTTTCGACAGAAACCGCAAGCTGGCTGCATTCTCCAGTGTGGGACCCACGCAGGACGGGCGCATCAAACCCGATGTAGTGGCACAGGGAGCACCCACCGTACTCATATCAGGCCGAGGCACACTGGTTCACGACATGGGAACGTCGTTCTCCACACCCCTTGTCTGCGGACTGGTGGCGTGTCTGTGGCAGGCACTGCCCCACAAGACGGCATCAGAAATCATGGATATCGTACGACGGAGTGCCAGCCAATACCACGAACCCACCAACATCTTCGGCTATGGCATCCCCAATTTCCGAAAAGCCTTTAATGAGGAAGTGAGAAACGATGAATGACAAGACCTTTTCTTTATATGAACTGAACTGGCTGGTACGCAGGGTTATCGAGACAGAGATAAACCGTGAGTACTGGGTTGAGGCCGAACTGTCGGAATGTCGCGAGAACAGGGGACACTGTTTCATGGAGCTCATCCAAAAGGACGAGCGCAGCAACACCCCTATTGCACGTGCATCAGCCAAATGCTGGCAGAGTATATGGTATATGCTAGCCCCCTATTTTGAACGGACTACCGGACAACCGCTTCACGCAGGGATGAAGGTGCGCCTGCAGGTCTATCCGCAGTTCCACGAGGCTTATGGCTTCTCGTGGATTATCACGGATATAGACCCTACCTACACCTTAGGGGATATGGCACGCCGCCGCCAGGAGATTATCCGTCAACTCAAGGACGAAGGCATCTTCGACCTGCAGAAGGAGCTCTCGCTGCCTCTCCTCTGCCTGAACATCGCTGTCGTCTCCAGCGAGACAGCAGCAGGGTATGGCGACTTTGTCAACCAATTGGCTGACTCTCCCTACGACTTCCATACTCAGCTCTTCCCAGCCATCATGCAGGGTGAAGGGGTAGAGCAAAGCATTATCCATGCACTTGAGCAAATATACAAAGCAGCCCCCCATTCTGTCCCCGAGGGGGCTACTATAGCTTCAAGCACAAGGTCTACTGAAGCCCCCTCGGGGGCAGTAGGGGGGGCTTATTTCGACTGTGTCGTCATCATCCGAGGCGGCGGTGCCACTGCCGATTTATCCGGCTTCGACACCTTAGCACTGGCAGAGAATGTGGCTCAGTTCCCACTGCCCATCATCACCGGCATAGGCCACGACCGCGATGAAAGTATCCTAGATATGGTGAGTCACACGCGTGTAAAAACGCCTACTGCTGCCGCACAGCTGCTTATCTCGCACCTTGACATCACTGCCCAGCGCATAGACACCTGCGCAGAGCGCATCAACACCTTCTTCACCTTGCTCAAGACACGTGAAGAAGCCCGCATCGATAAGTTTGCCGATTACCTTCCACAGCTCATCTCTCGTCTCTTAGAACGAGAGAGCCACCGGCTGGAAATGCTGGAACAGCGTACGAAAGCCCTTGACCCCACCCTATTGCTCAAGCGCGGCTACAGTATCACCCTACACAACGGACACCTCCTGCGGGACCCCGCCCTTCTAAAACCAGGCGACGAAATAGAAACACGCCTCGAAAAAGGCAACATAATATCAAAAGTATGACTTACGAAGAATCACTGACACAGTTAGAACAGATTGTCCGCAAGATGGAATCTGGCGAATACAGCATAGACCAACTGGCCGAGCAGCTAAAGACCGCCCAGCAGCTCATTGCGCAATGCAAAGAGAAATTATACAAAACTGATACAGAAATCAAGAAAATTCTGGAAAAAAGTTAGAAAAACTTGCACGTTAAAAGAAATATGTCTATCTTTGCACGAAAATCACAAACAAAAGCAAAGAAATGAAAGACTTAGACTGGAAGAATCTTTCCTTTGGCTACAGGCCAACCGATTACAATGTTCGTTGCTATTATCGCGACGGCAAATGGGGAGAAATAGAAGTTTGTTCTGACGAATATCTGAAACTGCACATGGCAGCCACCTGTCTGCACTACGGACAGGAGGCTTTCGAAGGCCTGAAGGCCTATCGCTGTAAGGACGGTAAGGTACGTACCTTCCGCGTTAAGGACAATGCCGAGCGTCTGCAGTCCACCTGCCGCGGCATTATGATGCCCGAAGTTCCAACAGAACTCTTCACTGAGATGGTCAACAAGGTGGTACGCCTCAACCAGGAGTGGATTCCCACTTACGAGAGCGGTGCTACCCTTTATATCCGTCCGCTCCTTATAGGTACCAGCGCACAGGTTGGCGTTCATCCCGCTAAGGAATACTGCTTCCTGATTTTTGTAACGCCCGTAGGTCCATACTTCAAGGGTGGTTTCTCAAGTAATCCTTACGTCATCGTTCGCGATTACGACCGCTCTGCACCTCTCGGCACAGGTAAGTATAAGGTAGGTGGTAACTATGCTGCCAGCCTCTTTGCCAACAATCTGGCTCACGAGAAGGGCTATGCTTGCGAGTTCTATCTCGATGCCAAGGAGAAGAAGTATATCGACGAGTGTGGCGCAGCCAACTTCTTCGGTATCAAAGACAACACCTATGTTACACCGAAGTCAACCTCTATCCTGCCCTCTATCACTAACCGCTCACTGATGCAGGTGGCCGAGGACTTAGGTATGAAGGTAGAGCGTCGCCAGATTCCCGAAGAGGAACTTGAGACCTTCGAAGAGGCAGGAGCCTGCGGAACGGCAGCCGTCATCTCACCTATTTCTTATATAGATGACCTCGATACCGGCAAGCGCTACAGTTTCGGCGACCAGCCCGGCCCCATGTCCAAAAAGCTCTACGATACCCTGCGTGGCATCCAGTATGGCGAGATTGAGGACAAGCACGGATGGACCAGCGTAGTGATTGAGTAACCCGACAACCATTTATTCATCCAAAATAATACAACCAAACCATTATGGAATTTCACTACGAACAGGCTGCTTTCAGCAATAAGCCTAACGACTACAAGACTTGGTCTATCATCAACCTCGTCGTCTCTATCGTACTCTGCTGCTCATGCTGCGGCATCATCAGCCTCGTCCTGTCAATCATCGCACTCACAAAGTCAAACAATGTGAGCAAGTACCTGATGATGGGCGAGAACGGCATCCTACCTGCCCAGCAGGCCTCTAAAGACGCAAAGACATACAATATCGTCGCTACGGCATTGCTTGTAGTTGACTCTCTGGGAACAATCATGTACTACATCTTCTTCGGATTTGCACAGTTCTCACAAGCCTTCCAGCAAGCCATGTCCCACAATATGTAGTCCGTTGACATGAAGAAATCCCTGCTCATCCTCGGCATCGCGGGTACCGCCGTCATACTGGCACTGCTCTATTTCTTCAACCCCGTGGAAACGGCATTTGCCCCCAAGTGCATATTCCACGAGTTCACAGGATTGAGCTGCTCGGGATGCGGGATGCAAAGATTTCTTCATGCCTTTATGCACGGCAGGTTCCTGGAGGCTTTCAGCTACAACTATATCCTCCTCATCTTCCTGCCCTATATCGCACTCTTTGGGATAGAGCGGCTTCTGCTAACAGGAGACACCCAGATGCAGTGGCGACGCATCCTTGAAGGCCGTGTGGTCACCATTTCACTTTGTATCATCGCCCCAAGCTGGTTCGTGATAAGAAACATCTTACATATCTGAATACTATTATTAACCAATTAAATTTTTACATCTATGACACAAGAACAAGTCAATCAGCTCGTTTCTGCTAATGTAGACAAGATCGCTCCTGAATACGTTGAGCAAATCCGCGAACGCCTGCTCAACGCCGACGAAGGTACAGCACAGGCTGCCTTTGCCAGTCTGAAAGGAACCACCGCAATGACCCTCATCGCATGGTTGCTCGGTGGATGGGGTGTCGACCGTTTCATGCTGGGCGATACAGGTCTTGGCGTTGCCAAGCTGCTCACCTGCGCAGGCTGCGGCATCTGGGGTATCATCGACATCTTCACTGCAAGCAGTCGTACCAAGAAGTACAACGCCAAGAAGATCCTGGCTTCACTCTAAATCAGGCGAAAAAAGAACCAACCACGTCCCTACCCTATCGTAGGGACGTTTTTAAAACCCTACCATTATGGAACAGAAACAAGCAGAGTCCCTTATCATGCTCAACAATTCCAAGCTCTCGCCCGAATATATCGAGACCATCAACGAGCAGCTTGTGAATTTGGAATACACTCAGGCAGCCATGCTCTTTGGCGACCTAAAAGATCCTACCACCGTGCTCATCATCTCCGTCATCCTGGGCTGCTGGGGCATCGACCGTTTTATGATAGGCGACATCGGTATTGGCATTGCCAAACTGTGCATCACCGTCTTCACCTGCGGCATCCTCTCATGGATCTGGTGGATCATCGACATCTTCCTCATCACAGAAGCCACAAGAAAGGCCAACTCAAGAAAAATAATTGAGACACTGGCGTACGCACAGTAAATGTGCCACTTAATATGCCAACGTGAGTTCATCGAACTCTGTTTGGTATGACTTTGATGAGGAATGAAAAAAAATTTTGGCCATTATTCTTTAAATTCTGGCCAAAATTCAAAAAATAATGGCCAAATTTTTTTTACATCATTCTTCATCGTCCCATGAAGAGTTGCTTTCGCGTGAAGCAGCCATCGTTTGAGCATTCCCTTCTTTACAGGAATTCGTATGTATACTTGTATTCAGAAGAGCAACAGGTGCTGTCTGTATTACGATGACGGAGGGCTTCGAATATCTTGTTTTCATCTTTTTCATTTGTCTTTATTATTTTGAAAGCCATTTACGACCTTTATTAATAATGATGCCACGAGGTGATTTTCCAGAAACAGGATGTCCCATAAGGTCGAAAGAAACTGTTGAGCCCTGCTCTTCTTCTACATTGTCAATCCCTGTCACCACCTGTTCTTCGTCAAATACCACACGCGCAGAAGCTGCAGCAGGCACCACGAAATAAGCACGCATACCGCCCAGGCGGTTATATCCTTCATCTGTACCGGGTTTATAGAGATTACCGTCAGTACCCAGGAACAGGTTCGTACCATCCGTTTTCAGATAGGTAGGCGAATAGATTCCCACAAACTGATAACCACCATCCGTATATGTCACAGGATCCGCGTTTTTGATAGTCACATCCGTAAACGTAGGATTCACAACTGATGCGGCAGTTCGTATCAAGAAAGGCGAGCCGGCTGCTATCGTTGACTCGCCGTCCACGCTATTAAACTTGAAAACGCCTGTCGACGTATTAATAGAAGAGAAAGCTGACAACTCGCAGGTTGTACCCGTTACTGACGCCATCTGATTAGGTGTCACGTCAAAAGGCAAGCAAAGCGGACACCACACATTGGGTGTCAGTGAGCGGGTAAGCGTCACCGTACGCACTTGTTCTGCATTAGCTAAAATATATGTTGAATTGTCCTTCGACTGGTCAAGGCCAGAGGGGATAGGAGTCAGTTTCACATCGTCAAGGAAAAACTTTTCGCCAGTAAACTTGAAACGAGTTAAGGAAGTCATATCAGAGACGACGGCATAGTATTGTCTCCATGTTGCCTTTGTCACAGCAAAACTTGTTTGGCTCAGAGTACCTCCACCAGATATTTCAATAGTTGCAGGAGTCCCTGTGGATTTACTTGTTCCAGCTACACGGAAAGAAAGCAGCATAGAACTCGTAGCATCTGAGGCAGTAGGTGTTTGATAATAGTAGCCTTCCAAGTTGAGGTTGATTGCGATACACTTATTCCCAACATATAAGTTAGAGAAAACTACACCAGATTTATTATCAAAAAAATCCATTTCATCTGCCCCAAGAACAGCTGAAGGCATACTATATTTACCATCATTTCCACCTGTACCATTCATATAATCAAACGATTCATAGAATACTGCATCAGAAACAGCAAATACTTTCATTGTCCGAAGATAGAATCTTCCACTTATCCCTTCTATTACAATTCGAGTCGAAGGCAAACATCCTTTAATCAAAATTGCAGATGGCCTATAAGATTCACCTTCTTCTACGGTATAGTCTTTAGAAGCTGCAGTTCCCATACCCACTATAGAAACTTTGAATTTTGCTCCACTAACAATAAACCCAGTTTTTATCAACAATACGACATTTCCTTCAACACCCAAAGTTGGAGATGTAACTTTACCTATAGAAGATGACGAACCAACTCGCAAATAATAATCTTTCCTAGCATAGCAATTATTAAAAGTCCAGTTTTCATAACTACTTATTTCTTTAAAAAGATTTTCACTATTCAAACTATAGAACGACTGCGACAACACCGTTGTCTGCGCACCAACACGGGAAGGCAATGTACTCAAACTGCACACACATACCAGAAGCGGAATGATGTAAGTAAATAATTGTTTTCTCATATCTGTTTTTTATTGTTTCTCATAAATTGCCCGCAAAAGTACACAAAAAAAGACAAAATCAAATGCTTTCATACAGACTTTTTAATGATAGTGATATAAGTTTCTTATAAAAAACCTTAAATATGCTCATTATTCCCAAGGATTTTGCTATCTTTGCGTGTTAATTGAGTGAAAACAAAGAAAGGACACATCAATGGCAGACTTGAAAGAGAGAAAAAGCATCGTTCTGAACAACGATATTCAGGAAGTACCGCTATTAGCAACTTTCGTTGAGGGAGTTTGCGAAGAGGTCGGCATGGATGCCGCAACAACCATGCAGATGAACCTGGCAATGGAAGAGGCAGTGGTGAACGTAATGAACTATGCCTACCCCATAGGCGAGAAAGGAGAGATAGCCATTGAGGCAACAACGGACAACGGGATGCTGAATTTCGTGATAAAGGACAGCGGAACGCCTTTCGACCCAACGGCAAAGGAGGATGCCGACACCACACTGTCGGCAGAGGAAAGACCGATAGGTGGACTGGGAATATTCCTGGTGAAACAGATCATGGACAACGTGAGCTATGAATATAAAGAGGGGAAAAACGTACTGACACTCAGCAAAAGGATATGAACTGGGACGCAGAACTTTTTTTAGGACTTAGTGCACACGCATGGATTACGGTGGCGACGATACTCTCCATCTTCCTCGTCATGGCACGCACACGCATACCGGCAGAGGTGGCCTTCCTCGGAGCACTGACGGTATTGCTGGTAACGGGCGTGGTGACAGAAGAAGAAGGAATGGCTGGATTCGGATCTGAACCGGTGGTGGTGCACGCTGCCTTCTTCGTGATTATCGCAGGACTGATGCAGTCGGGCGTACTCTACTGGCTGACAAAGAATGTACTGGGCGACCCAAGGAACTACCACAGGGCGATAGTGAAGCTGATGGTGCCTACGAGCATACTGGCTGCACTTTTGAACTCGGTAAACGTGGTGGCTCTGTTTATCGATGCCGTAAAGATATGGGCAAGGAAATTGGATATCGCACCGTCGAAGCTGTTGCTGCCACTGAGCTATGCAGCTACCTTAGGAGGTATGTGTACGCTGTTGGGAAACTCGTCGAACCTGATTGTGGCGGGCCTGTATATGCACCAGTCGGGGCAGACCTTGAATCTCTTCGAACCGTTAGTGCCAGGACTGGTACTCACGGTAGTAGGCGTACTGCTGGTAGTACTGTTTCAAAGGTTCATCCCCCAAAGAGAATCGGCAGAGCAGTCATTTGAAACGACTTCCGACTATACGGTGGAGCTGCTGGTACCTACGGACAACCCTGCCGTGGGAGAAACGGTAGAGGAGGCTGGACTAATGCAGGTGAAGGGCGGCTCGCTGGTGGAGATTGTACGATTTGACAAGGAAATCATTATGCCCGTAAAGAAAGACGAATGGATTCTGGGCGGCGACCGACTGATCTATGCTGGTCAAATCAATGAGATACTGGAACTGAAACGCACGCACGGCCTGGCAGCTGCTGACCACCACGTGTGGAGCATCAACGATATAGACTCGAAACGCAAGATGCGCACAGCTTACGTCACCTTTGGCAGCGAGCTGATAGGTATGTCGATGACAAATTGTGACTTCGAACAGAAGAACGACGTGGCACTCGTTGCCGTAGCACGAGAGGGAAAGCGTGTGGAGGGACAGCCAAGAGAGATAAAACTACAGGCAGGCGACTCACTGCTGCTGGAATGTCCGCAGAATGCTGACGAGAAACTGGAGCAGGCTAACCGCAGAAGCCTGACGTTCTTTGACTCTCATTTTGTACCTCAGCTGGGAAAACGCACCATATATTCGGCCGTGATACTGATTATGATGTTCCTGATTTCCACCTTCCACCTGTTGCCACTGATGGCTATCACCATGCTGGCCGCAGGTGCCATGCTGATGATGAAATGCTGCAGGATGGACAGAGTGGTGAAATACATCGAGTGGGAGCTGCTCTTGATACTGGGTGCCACGGTGGTATTCTCAGTAGCCATCACAAAGACAGGTATAGCCGGCGTGACAGCCCACGGCGTGCTGGACTTGTGCGGATCGAACCCCTACGTGGTGATGGCGGTAATGTGCCTGATGGCATCCATTGTCAGCGAGTTTGTGAGCGACGTGGGAAGTGCTGCGGTGTTTTTCCCTATCATGTATCAACAAGCGGTGCTGATGGGATGCAATCCTATGCCGTTTGTCATGTCACTGATGTTGAGCGTAACCATCAGCTTCGCATCGCCCATCGGTTCCAGTACGCATATGTTGATATACGGCCCAGGCTCGTTCCGCTTCATGGACTTTGCACGACTGGGAGTGGTGATGCACTTGGTGCTGCTGGCCGTGATGCTGGTAATAGTGAACCTAATTTATCCATTATATTTATAAAAGTCAAAGAATTATGAAGACTACGATTTTAGAGAAAGATGGCGACCTGGTCGCCGTGTTTGAGGGACGCCTGGATACTGCTGCCGCTGTAGAGACGGAACAGGCTATGAAACCCCTGATGGACTGCACTGGGCATAACATCGTGCTCGACTGCACAAAGCTGGAGTATATTTCGTCAAGCGGCTTGCGCCTGTTTCTGGGTGTGTTGAAAAACGCCAAGCCAAAGGGCAGCCACGTCTTTATCACCGGCATTAACGACGAACTGCGTACGGTGTTTGCAATGACTGGCTTTACCAACCTGTTTGAGTTTAAATGATTCCCAAACTGAATCATCATGGCGAAGCACTCCTACAGGAATTCAGGGAGTGCCGTCCTTCGTTGGAAAAGCTGTCGGATAAGGTCTGCACCCAACTGAGACAAGCCCTGAAAACTCAGTCTATAGAGCTGATGGGCTTGGAACACAGGGTGAAGACAGAGGATTCGTTGGCTGGGAAACTGGAGCGGAAGGGCGATAAATACGCCACATTGGAACAAATTACCGACTTGGTGGGCGTACGTATCATCACGTACTATACAGATGATGTGGACAAGGTGGCAGCCATCGTGCAACAGCTCTTCGAGGTGGACTGGCAGAACTCGGTGGACAAACGCAAGGTACACCAGCTGACCAGCTTCGGTTATAACTCGCTGCACTATATCTGCAAGCTGAAGGAAGGCAGTATGCCCTTCGAGATACAGATGCGCACCGCCCTACAGCACGTATGGTCGGCTATTGAGCACGACATCGGCTACAAAGGAGCGGTAAAACTGCCACCGGAATACCGCAGGCAGTTTAGCAGACTGGCGGGAATGCTGGAGCTGGCCGACGATGAGTTTAGCCGCCTGCGTACCACGATGACCGACTATCGCCGTCAGGTGCAGGCACTGGTAAGGTCTGGGAAACTGGACGAGGTATTGCTAAGCACTGACTCGTTTCGCAGTTTTCTGGAACTTCACCCGTTCCAAAGATTGAACCAGCGCATTGCAGCAGTGAACCAGGCAGAGATTTTCCCGGCTCCGATGTTGCAGTTCCTGCCTGTGATTGAATCTTTCGGACTTGAGACATTGGGAGACGTACAGCGTTTCATTGATGAGAACAGTGAAGAAGCCTACCAATTGGCATTGTCACAGTTAGCAATTACAGATATTGATATCCTCTCAGAATCAGTTGCCTTGCAGAACCTCTGCCTGGCCTATGTGCTGAAGAGCGGTGGAGGAGTCGCTGGTCTGAAAGCGGCGTTTGACTTGCTTTACGGCGAGCAACGCAACAACGAGATGCTGGCAGAGATGATGTATGAACAGGCATCTCACCTGCCCTTCGTAAAGAAATAAAAAAGTTTCGTCCTTTTGTGTGGGACGAAACTTTTTTATCTGTACCTTATTAATATAATAATGGTGCTCTTATTTCATTTCCTTGTCGAGCTCAGCAAGGTTGGCTGCAATCATCTCATCGGTGACGGTATAGTTCTGCAGGTCGCCCTTGATGAACGAATCGTAGCTGGGCATATCTATGAGTCCATGACCAGAGAGGTTGAAGAGGATAACCTTCTCTTCTCCTGACTCCTTGCACTTCTTGGCCTCACGGATAGTGGCAGCAATAGCATGACAACTCTCAGGAGCAGGGATGATACCCTCGGTACGGGCGAAGAGCATTCCAGCCTCGAAGGTCTCAAGCTGAGGGATGTCAACACCATGCATCAGTCCATCCTTGATCAACTGAGAAATAATCATGCCGGCACCATGATAGCGCAGACCGCCAGCGTGGATATTAGAAGGCTTGAAATTATGACCCAGTGTGTACATAGGCAGCAACGGGGTATAGCCAGCCTCGTCACCAAAGTCATAGCGGAACTGACCGCGAGTCAGCTTAGGACAGCTGTCAGGCTCGGCAGCAATAAACTCCGTAGTCTTGCCATCAAGCAGGTTGTGACGCATGAAGGGGAAGGAGATACCACCAAAGTTTGAACCACCGCCAAAGCAACCGATGACAATATCAGGATATTCACCTGCCATCTGCATCTGTTTCTCGGCCTCCAGTCCGATAATGGTCTGATGAAGGCCAACGTGGTTCAATACCGAACCTAAGGTGTATTTACAATTAGGAGTGGTGGTAGCCAGCTCTACTGCCTCAGAGATAGCGGTGCCTAATGAACCTGAGTGATTAGGATCCTTGGTCAGGATGTCCTTACCGGCACGGGTTGACATAGAAGGAGAACCCTCGACAACAGCACCGAAGGTACGCATGATGCTGCTGCGATAGGGCTTCTGCTGCATGGTAATCTTCACCTGGTAGACTGCACAATCAAGACCATAGATCTTAGCGGCATAACTCAAAGCTGCACCCCACTGGCCAGCACCAGTCTCTGTTGTCACATTAGTGGTACCCTCCTGTTTGGCGTAGTAGCACTGAGGCAGAGCAGAGTTAATCTTATGAGAGCCGAGGGGATTGGTTGACTCGTTCTTAAAATAGATATGTGCGGGAGTACCCAAAGCCTCTTCAAGGGCATAGGCACGCACCAACGGTGTAGAACGATAGTATTTGTATTTCTCAAGTACGTCCTCAGGGATGTCTATCCAACGATGCTCAGTGTCCAACTCCTGAACACAGCACTCACGAGGGAAGATGTGTGCTAAGTCATCTACGCCCAAAGGCTGCTTGGTAGCAGGATGAATGGGAGGCATGGGTTTGTTGGGCATATCTGCCTGAATGTTATACCACTGCGTAGGAATCTCGCTTTCCTGAAGGATGAATTTCTTTTGTTTGCTCATAACATTTAATAATAATGGTTTAGTTATTGCGTTGCAAAGGTAAGAAAATATTAGTAAAAAGTGGAGAGTGAAGAGTGAAAAATTTGCTGCTGCCAAATAAAAATTGTAACTTTGCAAGTTGTTATGTGGATTATTGCGATTATATGCATTTATTTTGCAGTACTGATGCTCATCAGCCGACTGACGCATCGCAGGGCCGACAACCAAACCTTCTTCAGGGCTGAGCGAAGGTCACCATGGTACATGGTAGCCTTTGGGATGGTGGGAGCCTCGATTTCCGGTGTAACATTCGTTAGCGTACCAGGCATGGTGCTCGCCTCGCAGATGACCTACCTACAGGTGTGTTTGGGATTTATCGTTGGTTACCTGATTGTTGCCTTCGCACTGCTTCCTGTATATTATAAAATGAACCTGACAACCATTTACACCTATCTGGGTAACCGACTCGGAAACAACTCGTATAAGACGGGAGCTTGGTTTTTCCTGTTGTCGAAGATGGTGGGATCGGCTGTGAAGTTCTACGTGATGTGCATCATCCTGCAACAGTTTGTCTTTGACAATATGGGAATCCCCTTCGTTGCAAACGTGGTGTTCATGGTCATGCTAATATGGCTGTATACAAGGAGAGGGGGAGTGCGCACACTAGTATTTACCGACACGTTCCAGACACTATGCCTCTTCACAGCCCTTCTCCTTATTATATATATGGTGATGAGGCAGATGGATTTCTCGGTGGTGGATGCCGTGAGAGCCATTGCCGATGATGAGCGCAGCCGCATCTTTGTCATGGATGACTGGGCATCACCACATAACTTCTGGAAACAGTTCATGAGCGGTGCTTTTATCGTAATTGTGATGACAGGACTCGATCAGGACATGATGCAGAAGAACCTCACCTGCCGCACGCTTCGGGATGCCCAGAAAGATATGTGCTCGTATGGTGTGGCTTTTGTGCCTGCCAATATGCTGTTCATGGGATTAGGCATCCTGCTGGCACAACTCTTTGAGAGTCAAGGCATTGCGCTTCCGGCAAAGGGCGACGAGCTACTGCCACAATACATCACAGCGGCAGCAAACTATTCACTATTAACTCCTCACTATTCACTGATTGAAGTCCTCTTCGTCCTCGGCATCGTAGCAGCCTCGTTCTCAAGTGCTGACTCAGCCTTGACATCCCTAACCACCAGCTACTGCGTGGACATACGCCAGAAGCCTGAAGATGAGAGATTGAGGAAACATGTGCATCTGGCTATATGCCTGCTGTTTGTGGTGTTTATCATCCTGTTCAGAATGTTCAACAACAAGTCGCTCATCGATGCCATCTACACCATCGTAAGCTATACCTACGGTCCGCTGCTGGGACTGTTTGCCTTTGGACTGTTCACACGAAGGCAAGTCAACGACCGCTGGGTGCCAGCAGTATGCATAGCATCTCCTTTTCTCTGCTATGGCATAGATATGCTCTCACAAATGCTGTGGGATTATCGGTTTGGCTACGAATTGCTGATGCTCAACGGGCTGCTGACTTTTCTTGGGCTCTATTCATTAGTTCGCTCGGCTGAATGCCAAAATCCTTTTTGAAACAAGTGGCAAAATACTTGGGATCCTTGAAGCCCACCATATATGCCAGGTCACTGACACGGATGTCGGGCTGACTCTCAGCCAGTCGCTTTGCCTCATTCATACGAATGTCACGAATGAAATTGCTGATGTTCATACCCGTCAGTGCACGTAGCTTGTTGTAGAGCGTTGATGACGAAGCACCCATCTCTGAAGCAAATGTCTCACGGTCGAAGTCACTATTGCTCAGATGTTTCCTGACACATTCACGTGCACGCTGAAGGAACTCCTCGTCGGCAGTGAGCGGACGGTCTTCCTCCTTGGAGGCTGAAGCATTGCGCTCACCAACGATGCGCTTACGGTTTTCAATGATATTGTTGATTCGCAATTCCAAATCGCCCAGTCGGAAAGGTTTGGTTATAAAGTCATCTGCACCAATAAGCATCGACTCCTTACGTGCCTCTTCACTGGTCTGAGAGGAAATGAGGATGACAGGAAGGAAATTCCACGTCTCGCTACTCTTAATCCGACGGGTGAGTTCGTTGCCATCCATCTCAGGCATCACGACATCTGAGACTACCAAGTCCACATCATTGTTCTCTATCAATTCAAGCGCCTGACGCCCATTTGTAGCTGTCAACACATTATATTTGCTACACAACAGCGTATTGAGAAGCATCAATAATTCCTGATTATCCTCTACAATCAGAAGATTATAAAAACTTTCGTCACGTGTCTTCAAGGTGGGAACCTCTAACTGTTCTGGCAACTGTTCAAGAGTATGGATATCGATGATTGTGCGATGTGTCATGGTAGGATCAATGGCATGCTTCTCGTCAATCTGAGCCGCATTATATGCATCTTTACTAATGGGAAGAGAAATAGTAAACACGGTACCCTTGCCCTCTTCACTCTTACAGTCGATAGTGCCATTATGCAGATACACCAAGTCGCGCGTCAAAGCAAGTCCCAAACCCGTACCATTGACCTGCATCCAGCGATAGTCGCCATCATAATAGCGCTGAAAGAGATTCTTGATGCGAGAGTGAGGAATACCGATACCTGTATCAGTTACTTCTATCGTCACCCGATCGAAATTCTCGTTAGTCCATGCTTTCAGATTCACTTTACCAGGTGCCTTGGTGAATTTAGCAGCATTCGACAGAAGGTTGTAGATAATCTTTCCAATCTTGTCGGTATCAATCCACCCCATCATGGACTGAGGCGAGCAATCCAATTCAAATTCCAGACCATTTTTATATATAAGGGGTTCAATACAGAGTGCCGTCTGACGGATATATTCCATCACATCACCCTGAGATACCTGTAGTTTCAATTCTCCAGCCTGCGACTTACTTGTTTCAAGAATCTCCTGAAGCAAACGAGTCACGCGTTCCACATTGAGCTCCATTAGGGCATAGTCAGTAGCATAACGCGGTTCCTGCTCACGCAGATGCTCGACAGAAGCGGAAATAACAGTGAGCGGCGTTAGCAACTCGTGAGAAATATTCGTCAGAACAAGATTCATGTGCAGACGATTGCGAACAATCATCATACGCTTATAGCCGAACCATGCGACAAAAACAACAACTATTATCAGTGCTATACTTAAAATTATTATCATAGGTGCTGATTATTTATCGGTTTGTAGTTTAAATATCGACAGCGAAAGTACATATTTTTTTTCGGAAAAGCAAATTTTTCTGCAAAAAAGTCTGTCAAATGGTTGAATTTCTGCGAATATAGGTTGAAAATATGATAAATAACAAAAAATAAACATATTTTAATAGAAGTTGAACCTCGTTTTTCCGATAAAGCAGTATCTTTGCATCGTAAAAAGATTTTTAATGGTTAAGGTTTATGGTTGATTAATTTAGTTATGAAAAAGCCTCGCTGTGAAGCGGGGCTTTTTTGCTTTATGTTTAATCTGTTTTAGTTTATGTTGCATTTAGCAGGAAACGCTCTGCCTCAATGGCTGCTTGACAACCCGTTCCAGCTGCGCTGATAGCCTGACGGTATATGGGGTCTGCGCAATCGCCTGCAACGAAAACACCTGGAATCTTAGTCTTTGGCGTACCATCAATCTTCTTCAGGTAGCCCACCTCATCCGTCTCCAGCCATTCTTTGAAGATATCCGTATTTGGCTTATGACCTATAGCAAGAAAGAAACCGTCGATCGCGATATCAACCACCTGCTCATCAGACTCTCCCTTACGCTTTACAAGATGAGCACCCTCTACGCCATCTTCGCCAAACAATCCCAAGGTATTGTGCTCAAACAGTATTTCGATATTCTCACGCTCCATCACGCGCTGTTGCATGACCTTCGAAGCCCTTAGGTAGTTCTTGCGCACAATCATATAGACCTTCTTGCACAATCCACTCAGATAGAGCGCATCCTCGCAGGCCGTGTCGCCACCGCCAACCACAGCTACCGTTTTCTTACGATAGAAGAAACCGTCACAGGTGGCACAGGCACTAACACCCATACCGTTGTATTTGCGCTCATCGTCGAGACCCAGATATTTTGCCGAGGCACCAGTGGCGATTATCACAGTTTCAGCCTCTATCTCTTGACCAGAGTCATCCCAGGCCTTATACGGTCTACTGGAAAAATCGACGCGTGTAATCATACCATCACGGATATCAGTACCGAATCGCTCTGCCTGTTCACGGATATCCATCATCATCTGGTTACCATCCACACCATTGGGATAACCAGGGAAGTTCTCCACCTCAGTAGTCTGGGTGAGCTGACCTCCTGGCTGCATACCGCAATACTCCACAGGACTCAGATTAGCCCTTGAAGCGTATATGGCTGCAGTGTACCCAGCCGGACCGCTACCGATAATCAAACACTTTGTTTTCATGCCAGCAGTGCCTTAATCTGTTCCTCAATATGCTCTATCTTCTCTGTGGGTTCAAAGCGAGCTACAACCTGTCCTTTTTTATTGATAAGGAACTTCGTGAAATTCCATTTGATATCAGCACTCTCCTTATAGTTTGGATCTGCCTTGGACAGCATATCATCGAGGATCGGAGCGATGGGATGAGTCATATCCCAACCGGCAAAACCTTTCTGCTCTTTAAGGAACTGGAAAAGTGGATCTGCATCCTCACCATTCACCTTGACTTTCTTGAATCGTGGGAATTCCGTGCCGAAGTTCAGTTTGCAGAACTCATGGATACTCTCATCGGTACCAGGAGCCTGCTGTCCAAACTGGTTGCAGGGGAAATCCAGGATTTCAAACCCCAGACTATGATAGTCTTTATAGAGTTTCTCCAGTTCGTCGTACTGGGGAGTGAATCCGCACTTTGTAGCCGTGTTAACGATGAGAAGCACCTCGTTGGCATACTCTTTCAGAGACACGTCCTTACCTTTTCTGTCTTTGACAGAGAAATCATAAATAGTCTTCATTGTTTTTGTATTTATTAGTATTATTGAAAACCAATGAAGGTGCGTACAAGGCATATGCAACTACCCTGGACGCACCTTCGCGTAAGTGTCATTTCCTAGAAATATCTTACTTCTTCGAAGCCTTACCGTAGCGGCTCATGAACTTATCGACGCGACCAGCGGTGTCGACAAGCTTACTCTTACCAGTATAGAAGGGGTGAGAGCTGCTTGAGATTTCAACTTTTACCACAGGGTAAGTCTCGCCTTCGAACTCTACTGTGTCGTTAGTCTTTGCAGTAGACTTCGTAAGGAACATATCGCCGTTGGACATGTCCTTAAACACGACGGGGCGATAGTTTTCTGGATGAATTCCTTTTTTCATTTTTCTTTATAATTGTTGATAAATACTGTTTCTTCGCGCACGATGCGCCAATCAGGGTGCAAAGGTACGAACTTTTTCCCGATTACCCAAATCTTTTCTCAAAAATATTTTATCGAGTTTGTAATTTCAGGTTCCACTTCGAGTTATCGCTGTTGAAATCGTATTCAGCCAAGGTAGGCGTAGAGTCGCCAGCAGAATAGAGGCAGTACTTTTGGTTCTTACCATCCTGTCCAGGAATAAGATAAGGCATGATGCGGTATGTGCCGTCAGTAAGTTGCTCGATACGCCATAGTTGCTCATCGGCATTAGCCAATTCCTTGGTTATGACCTCCTTATCAGCTGTAGCCGTCAAAGCACGATTGGTACCCTCGATACGAATCACATAGAGCGGACCTGTGATAGTACCTTTATCCGTAGGCACCACCTGCCATTTTTGCCAAGGACGGAACATGAAGTCGCTACAGCGCACTTCGATATCCCCTGCAGGCCAAGAGCCCTGAACCTCTTCCAGCGTCTGATTAGCAACGGGCTTCACGGGTTCCTGTTCTTGGTTGCGGTTGAACCATCCCTGACGAGCTACGTTCATACGTACGAAATCGACAGCCAGTTCCAAAGAATAGCCACGACGCTCACTCAATATGGCATAAGTGCCTTCCTTCAGCAACTCGCCAGCATAGGGCCAGTCGTTTTTCCACAGCAGGGGACGAATAGCCAGCGTGGAACGGCCTCCCATATCGAAGTCGGCTTCCCAGTGGAACGACGCGATCTCCACGCCCTCGTCAATGATGGTACGTCCAAAGTGTCCAGCACCCGTCTTACGGTCGCCAGCAGCCACTACCATACGACCTCCACCGTGGAACATATCACGACCTACATTGTCGAGATAAGGACCTTCTACCGAACGAGAGCGTCCCACCACTATATTATATGTAGAGTTCACGCCATCGCAGCAAGTGCCGTGCGTACCCAGCAGATAATACCAGCCATTGCGATAGATCAGGTCGGTGGCTTCGCAGTCGATGGCGATATCCTTCTCCTTATTACCCTTTACGCGGAAACCTGTCTTAGGGTCGAGCTCAATCAAGCGGATGGTTCCGAAATAGGTCCCATAGCTCACCCACAAACGACCAGTCGTTGGGTCAAGCAGGATACCAGGGTCAATGGCATCCTGATCCTCCATGCCGTCGGAAGCACACACCTCTACAGCAGTAGACCACTTGAAATCGGGCGACTTAGGATCGAGGGTCTTGTTCCACATCGTCAAGATGCGACCGCTATGTCCGCCTCCCAAGCCACCACCTGTAGCACCATAGATACAGAGATAACGGTCACCTATTTTAATAATATCAGGAGCAGCACCACCACCAGGACGGTCGGCACCACTATGCCAGCTCCAGCCATCTTCAGAGATCAGGCCACCTCCACCGGTGCCAAAGGTATAGTATTTTCCGTCGCACTCAGCAAGCGTTGAGGGATCATGGATAAAGGGTTGTCCAATTTGCGCCATGACAGGTGTCGTGGCAATGTAAAAATTAAACAATAATATAATGAGAAATAGACGTTTCATATTTTAATTCTTAAATTTTTAAATTATTTAATTATTACATTGTAATTCGTTACAGGGTTACCTTTCTCATCGAGGAAGCGTACGCAGAAGTCGCTCATGCCAGGACCATTGATGATAGCACCACGCAGAATGTTACGACCTTTCTTCAGGGTGAGACGACGCGACATACAGTCGTCTTTCACCATACGGCGGTCGCCAGAGAGCAGAAGAACCTCCTCTCCATTCAGCCACCACATAGAGGCTGAGTTAGAACCTACAGCCAGACGCACATTCTCGATATCCTCCTCGCAATCGATGATGGTGACGCCCCAGAAGAGCACACCATAGACCTTCTCACCGTATTTCTCGGCAAAGCGGAAGAGCTTCACGTTGAAGTTCTCACTATCGAGTGCGTGCCAGGTCAACGTCTGCTTCACGGTCTTCACCTGAGGACCTTCTAACTGCTGAGCACCACGTCCGAAGCCTGCAGGAGCCTGTTCCTGCTGGAACACAGCCTTCACCTTCTGACCATCCTTCGGCAGAATTGTCTGCTGATCTTTGAAGTATTCTCTATTAAAATGTTCGCGCAGATAGGAATCCGTGAATACGGTATTACCGCTATTGGGCTTGTCGATTGGCTCCAAGAGCATCCAACGACGGATGAAGCCTTCGCTATCAGGCTTTGCAGGCGCAGCGGTAGCAGGTTTGAAATACTTAGGACGGTTCTTGAACATCACCCAGTCAACAGAGAGTTCACCTGCTCCCTCGTTGGTAATCACGAGGTCTGAAACACCTGTAGGTGTGTATTCCAGAGCTGTAGTTTGCGTAAGCCATTGATTGCGCAGATCACGACGGAAGCGAGCCATCATCGGATTGGCAGCAGCACCAGGAGTAGGTTCTGGTGGTCTGACGGCCAACTTGATACGCGCAATTACTTTACCGTTGGCACTCTTCTCGCGAATACAGAACTCGGTATCATCAGAAGCCTTTACATTGATTTGCAGATAGCCGTCATAAAGACAGCTGAAGTCCACATCGTTATATTTCATCCAACCTTTCGAGGGGATACTTGCATAGTCGCCACTGAAAGCGATGGTAGTATCTACATGGGCTGTTGTAACGCCCTCAGAAGCAGCGTTATAACGGTCAACCTCGATCTTCTCTGTAGCCTTGTTGATACCAACGCCACGCATAGTGGGCTTCACCTCCTGAATCGTTCCGTCGGGATTGAAATAGAGTTTCTCAATCTGCACAGAACGGCGCTTGTCATCGCTGGGCGAGAAGAAGTTCTGATGATAGAACAGATACCATTGTCCTTTGTAGTTGACGATGCTGTGATGGTTAGTCCAACAACCGTTTGCATGCTCAGCCATAATGAGTCCCTTATATTCATAGGGACCCATAGGGTTTTTACTCATCGCATAGCCCAGAACTTCAGTATTTTCCCTGACGTATGGATAGGTCAGGTAAAAATTGCCATTGTACTCGAAAGCAAACGGACCTTCAGCCTGACGATTGGGCAGGTCTTTCAAGCAGTTAACGCCCATCATCTCGAACTCGCGATCACGGAACTTCACCTTTTCCTTGGGCGTATCGTCGGCCAGTTCCTTCATATTGGGTTTCAACTTGGCGCAGCGGCCTGCTCCCCAGAAGATGTAAGCATTACCATCGGAAGCCAAGAGTACGCAAGGATCAATACCACTGATACCCTTAATGGGCTCTGGTTCAGGGACAAACGGACCCTCGGGGCTATCGGCAACGGCAACACCGACTCCGAATCCAAAACCTGACTTAGGAGCTGAGGGGAAATAGAAATAATACTTTCCGTCTTTCTCAACACAGTCGGGAGCCCACATAGAATAAGAGTCAGGACGAACCCAAGGTACTTTGTTCTGTGTGACTATCACGCCGTGATCTTTCCAATCTGTCAGGTTCTCTGAGGAGAAGACATGATAGTCCTCCATGCAGAACCAATCCTGCCTCTGCCCAGCAGGAGGTACGATGTCGTGCGACGGATAGAGATAAACTTTGTTGTTAAAAACACGCGCTGTAGGATCAGCCGAAAACTGATCTCGAATAACAGGATTCTGAGCCGCAGCAATCAGTGGTACAGCCAGCATCAGAACAGTTAAGGTTTTCTTCATATTTGTAATTTGAAGGTTGTTGTTAAAAATATCGTATGCAAATGTATGAAAAAAAAAATGATATGTACGTAATGCGCGCACGAAGAATGAGCGAATGTGACATACTGTAAAGTCTATGCAACATACAAGGAAGTGGAAATCATGGCATAGTTGTAATTTTGTAGCAGAAATCAAAAACTGTAAATATGAAACGCTCAACCCTCTTCGTGACATTAATCATGTTCAGCCTAGGTATGCAGGCTCAAATGCTGCCATATCAAGACACTTCGCTCAGCGCCAAAGAACGCGCCAAGGATCTCTGTTCTCGTCTGACCTTGGAAGAAAAAGCCAAGCTGATGCTCGACGAGAGTCCAGCCATTCCCCGCATGGGTATCAAAAAGTTTTTCTGGTGGAGCGAGGCACTTCATGGTGCTGCCAACATGGGCAACGTCACCGTGTTCCCAGAACCTATCGCTATGGCATCATCATGGAACCCTGACTTATTATATAAGGTGTTCGACGTAGCCAGCACAGAATTCCGTGCACAGTACAACCATCGTATGCACGACCTGAAAGGCGAGGACGAGAAGTTCCACAGCCTTTCCGTGTGGACACCAAACGTCAACATCTTCCGTGATCCACGCTGGGGACGCGGTCAGGAGACCTATGGTGAAGATCCTTATCTGACTTCAGTGATGGGTGTACAGGTGGTGAAGGGCTTACAGGGTCCTGAGGACGCTAAGTATCGTAAGCTCTGGGCTTGCGCCAAGCACTATGCCGTTCACAGCGGTCCTGAGTACACTCGCCACACAGCCAATCTGACCGACGTATCGCCACGTGACCTGTGGGAGACCTATATGCCCGCCTTCAAAACGCTGGTACAGGAGGCCAAGGTTCGCGAGGTGATGTGTGCCTATCAGCGTTTGGACGATGATCCCTGCTGTGGTTCTCAGCGTCTGTTACAGCAGATTCTGCGCGATGACTGGGGCTTTGACTATCTGGTAGTTAGCGACTGCGGTGCTGTCAGCGATTTCTACACCTCTCATAAGAGTTCATCTGATTCTATCCATGCATCAGCCAAAGCCACACTGGCAGGCACTGATGTTGAATGTGGTTTCAACTACGCTTACAAGGGTATTCCTGATGCCGTACGTCGTGGGTTTATCTCTGAAGCAGAGGTCGACAAGCACGTTATCCGCCTGTTGGAAGGTCGTTTCGACCTGGGCGAGATGGACGATCCCTCACTGGTGGAATGGTCAAAGATTCCCTATTCCGCTATGTCAACCAAAGAATCAGCCAACCTGTCATTGAACATGGCTCATCAGAGCATCGTTCTCTTACAGAACAAAAGCCTCCCCAACCCCTCCGAAGGAGGGGCTATGAAACCTGTGTTGCCCCTAAGTAAGAAGGAGAAGATTGCCGTGATTGGACCAAATGCCGATAACGCCCCGATGATGTGGGGTAACTATAACGGTATGCCAAATCACACCATCACGATTTTGGACGGCATCAAGGCCCAACAGAAAAAACTCTATTACGAACCAGGTTGCGACCTGACCGACGATCAGGTGGTGGAATGCCTGATGGCTTCGCAATGCGCCTTTGAAGGAAAGAACGGTTTGAAGGGTACGTTCTGGAACAACCGTCTGATGGAAGGAAAGCCCGTCACCACGCAGTACTACACCACCCCATTAGCTGTCACCACAGCAGGTATGCACAATTTCGCCCCTGGCGTACAGTTAGAGGACTTTTCTGCCAAGTACGAGACCGTGTTCACGCCCAAGGAGTCAGGTGAATATGTAATCAACGTAGAGGGATGCGGACATTTCGAGCTCTTCATCAACGGCGAACAGCAGTTCCGTCATCACACCTGGCGCACCACTCCCAATCGTGTACCCATTCAGGCAGAGGCAGGCAAGAACTATCAAATAGAGATACGCTTCGCCCATATTCACACCTACAATGCCAACCTGAAAATCAACGTAGCCAAAGAGCAACCCATCAACTATCAGACTATTATCAACAAACTGAAGGGTATCAACAAAGTCATCTTCGTGGGGGGAATCTCTCCTGCTTTGGAAGGCGAGGAGATGCCTGTCGACATTGAGGGATTCAAGGGCGGCGACCGCACGAATATCGAACTTCCTGCTGTCCAGCGCAACTTCCTCAAGGCATTGAAGGATGCCGGAAAGACCGTCATCTTCGTCAATTGTTCTGGTTCCTGCATCGCTTTGGAGCCTGAGACAAAGACCTGCGATGCCATCCTGCAGGCTTGGTACCCAGGTCAGGAGGGTGGAACGGCCGTGGCCGATGTGCTCTTCGGCAATGTGAACCCAAGTGGAAAGCTGCCTGTGACGTTCTACAAATCGTCCAATCAGTTACCTGATTACGAAGACTATTCCATGCGCGGGCGCACGTACCGATATTTTAACGATGCACTCTTCCCGTTTGGCTATGGTTTGAGCTACACTAACTTCGAAATCAGAAATGAGAAAATTGAAATGAGGAATGATGGCAATGGCACACTGTCTGTTGATGTGACGAATACTGGTAATCGCGATGGTGATGAAATCGTTCAGTTGTATATACGCAATCTGCAAGATGCTGACGGACCGCTGAAATCGCTCCGGGCTTTCAAGCGCGTCAGCGTAAAAGCAGGCCAGACGGTCACTGCCGAACTGCAACTCAACCATCATTCATTTGAATTCTGGGATCCCGAAACCAATACAATGCGTGTAAAGCCCGGTAAGTACGAGCTTCTCTTTGGTACCAGTTCAGACGATAAAGACCTGCAGAAGCAAACCATCACTTTACAATAGAAAAACAGCCAAAGAGAACAGTCCTGCTCCAAAAGAAAGCGAAAAATTGCCTATTTTAGGGCTTCTGAGACATTCTTTATCTATAAATGCAACATATTCGAAAACCTATTTCGGATATGTTGTTTAATTTTGCCATCGGAAACAAGCATAAACCTAAAATACTTTTTTTATTCATAAACCTATATTACATTAATTATTTATTAACTATGCATTTTTCAAAAATGAGAAACTTTGATTTCTTTAAGAAAACGCTAGGGCTTTTGCTACTTCTCATGACGGTTTCCGTTCAAGGAGTATGGGCTCAGTGGACAGTCAATGGTACAGTGAATGACAACACTGGTATCCCCGTTATTGGTGCATCCGTTAGGATTGAAGGTACTGGTACAGGAACCGTGACCGATGCGAACGGTAAATTCACCATTGGTGCATCTAAGGATGCTACACTCTCTATCTCTTATGTGGGCTATATAACCCAAAAGGTGAAAATAGCAGGACGCAACAACATTGCCGTCGTTCTCAGCGAAGACATGAACTCACTGTCAGATGTTGTGGTCATCGGTTATGGTGTTCAGAAGAAGAGCGATTTGTCAGGTGCTGTGGCTTCTGTCAATGGTGATGCCATCAAGAATCTTTCTACAACAGATGTAGGTTCTGCTCTGCAGGGTAAGGTTACAGGCGTACAGATTATTAATAGTGGTTCACCTGGTACAGCCGCCCAGATCCGTGTCCGTGGCTATTCTTCAAACTCTGGAAATCTGAGTCCGCTGCTCATCGTCGACGGTTTGAAAGTAGACAACATCAGCTACCTTGATCCCACGATGATCGAGTCAATGGAAATCCTGAAGGATGCTGCTTCTGCAGCTATCTATGGTGCACAGGCAGGTAACGGTGTTGTGCTGATTACAACTAAGAGTGGTGCCGAGAGTGGTGGTAAGGCTCAGATTTCATATAGCCTTAAGGCTGCCAGCCAGTCACTGGGCAAGAAGGCCGACCTGTTCAATTCAGCAGATTATATTGAATATCAGAAATACATTGGCAACCTCACCGACAAGATGGTTGAGGCTAATGCCTATGGCGGCAAGACACTTGATACCAACTGGTACGACGAGGTGTTTGGCAACAGCTGGAGCCTGCAGCACAATCTCACTGTCCAAGCTGGTAACCAGAAAGGTCACTTCCTCGCAGGTCTCGGTCTGATTGACAACGATGGTATTGTCAAGGGTGACAAGGATGTGTACAAGCGATTCACTGCACAGGTAAATGCCGACTATCAGATAAACAACTGGTTGAAGTTGACCAGCAATACTTCTGTTGAGAAGTATAAGACAAGAGAGGTTGCCGGCGGTTATCAGTCATTCCTGAACTCTGTTTGTTCTATCGACCCGTTGACTCCTGCCTATGTCTACTCTCTTGATGACATGGGTAAGAACATGAAGAACCGTTGGAACGACCCAGACCTGGCTAATCACGGTAATGTGATGACAGCTCCTGATTACACCGACGCAAACCCCGTTTGGTATGGAACCTCCAAGTATATTGAGGATGCTACAGGTAACCCACTGGCTATGCGTGACCGTCAGAGACTTCAGAAAGAGGGCATTAATGTCCGCGGAACACTGTCAGCAGACATTACTCCAATCAGCTGGCTGACCTTCACTTCACGTCTTGGCTATCGCATCACCCAGTACAACGAACATGATTATAGCGAGCCTTGGTGGCTGTCAACAATGGCACAGAGCAGCAGTTATTCTATCTCTGCCCGCACCAATGCCGGTCTTTATTATCAGTGGGAGAACTTCGTGAACTTCAACAAGTCCTTCGGCAAGCACAACGTAGGTGCTATGGCAGGTATGTCGTTCACTAAGAACCATTGGGACAACACTAGTCTCAGCTCTTCAGACACTCAGCCAATCCTGAAGGGTGACGCAGCTCCCAACTATCGTTATATTGATTATCTTAATGACAATGGTATTGCCCACCTGAAGGGTAACAACCAGCCAGGCGATGCTACCGAGCTTTCTTATTTCGGTCGTATCAGCTATAACTACGACAACCGTTACTTCCTGCAGTTCAATATCCGTCGCGATGCATTCGACTCTTCTAAACTGTCAGACTCTAACCGCTGGGGGTCATTCCCATCAATCTCTGCCGGTTGGGTTATCAGCAATGAGCAGTTCTTCAAGAACGCCGTTCCCGAGGATATCGTTTCTTTCTTGAAGCTCCGTGCTTCTTGGGGTCGCAATGGTAATGTCAATATCCTCAGCGGCTACCAGTATCTGCCTACTATCAGCATGGGTGGTTATTACAGCTTCGGCGATGCTACTATTACAGGTGCTGCTCCTAATAAGATTGCTAATCCCAACCTGACATGGGAAACCTCAGAGCAGACTGACTTAGGTCTTGATGCACGCTTCCTGGATAATCGCCTGTCATTGGGCTTCGACTGGTATCGTAAGATAACCAAGGATCTTCTTATCCCCATCACCCCACTGCCTGAGCTCGGTTTCGGTTCTGCAACTGTCAACTCTGGTGAAGTACTCAATACGGGTGTTGACGTAGAAATCGGATGGCGCGACCACATCGGTGACCTGAAATATGGTGTCAGTGCCAACTTCTCAACCCTGAAGAACGAGGTTAAGGACCTGAACTCAACCCTGCCCCGTATGAAAGGCGATGGTATCAGCGGCTTCAACAACAAACTGGCTCCTTACTTCGAACCAGGACATGAGATTTGGTACTTCCGTGGTTGGAAATATGCTGGTGTAGATCCTGAGACAGGTAAGGCTCAGTATTATGACAAAGACGGCAACCTCACTGGTGCTCCAAAAGAAGAGGATCAGCAGGATCTGGGTTCCGCTATTCCTTCCTTCACTTACGGTATCACCCTTAACCTTGAGTATAAAGGCTTCGACTTCACCGTATTCGGTACAGGTTCTGCTGGCAGCAAGATCTACAACCTGATGGTTTCTGCTGACCGTTCACAGATCAATGGTATCAATACTTACTGGAAGGATTCATGGAAGCAGCCCGGCGACAATGCCAAGTATCCTGACATGAAGACCGTAGCCACCGACTGGACGTTCTTCAGCTCTGACGCTGCCGTCTTCAGTGGCAACTACTTCAAGTTCAAGCAGATTCAGCTGGGTTACACCATTCCTTCACATCTGACCAAGAAGGCCCTGATCAGTAATGTCCGCCTCTCTGTATCTCTCGACGATTTCTTCACCATTACCAACTATCCTGGTGCCGATCCTGAAGCTTGCTCATCTCTTAAGGTTTCAGACACAGCTTCGGCACGTGGTTTCGACAATGGTACCTATCCTACCTCTAAGAAGGTTGTGTTTGGTTTGAATGTTACATTCTAATGCGTTGTGTATTGAAGATAGAAAACAGACAATAGAAAAACGAAAAAAGAATATGAAAAAGATAATCATCCCAATGCTTGCGCTGGTTTCTGGCGTTGCATTGACATCATGTGAGGACCAACTTGATATTCAGCAGAAAGGTGCTACTGATATCGCCTCCTATTATACATCCGATGCCGACTGCGAAGCAGCTCTGGCTGCCACTTACGAAAGTTTCACCCTCTATACCGAGAGTCGCGGAAATGGTGACGGTCCTGGTATCTATACCCCTGCAAAGGTGTTGGCCAACCACGCTGGCGACGATGTGAACTACGGTGGTGGCAACTATGGTGACCACGAGTTTGGCGGTTCTGTTGACGAGTTCCGTTACAAGCATACACCTGAGGCTATTGACTTCCACTACAGATTCCTGTATTTCCCTATTTACAAGGCTAATCTTCTCATAGAGAACTTCAAGAACAATCCTACAAAGTTCCAAAAGCAGGCCATTGCCGAGGTGAGAGTGCTTCGTGCATACAACTACTTCCTGCTTGCCTGCTACTGGGGTCAGCCGCCTTTCGTTGAGTCTGTTCTTAATGCAGATGCTATGACACCTAACAATGAGAAGACTCAGGAGGAATACTTCAAGTGGGTAGCCAAGGAGTGTCAGGAAGCTGAAGCCGACTTGACTGAGCGTAAAAATACTGCCGACAAGAATGGTGCATACCGTGTGACGAAGGGCTTTGCAAATGCTCTCGAAGGTAAGGCTTTGATGTTTGCCGGCGATTTTGAAAATGCGAAGAAAGCCCTGAAGAAAGTCATTGACTCTGGTAAATATGACCTGGTCTCTGGCGATGACTTCGCTAACCTCTTCCATGTGGAAGGCGACGGCTGTCCCGAAAAGATTTTCGAGTGCAACCTCGAGTATAATCCTGCTGCCGACTGGTGGACTGGCGTAGGTATTCACTCTACTTGGATGGAAGCCAACTGCTTCAACTGGCGTGCTGGTAACTTCAAGGTGAATCCTGCCAACAAGTATTGCGGTATCGACGGTTGGGGATCAATCGGTATTCCTGAGTGGTATGGCGTTGCTTTCCATAACAACGATGGTGACTCTAAGCGTTTCAAGGCTACTATGATGCACATCGACGATGCTGTTTATCAGACTTCTGGTATTGCAGGCATGAAATATGCTGACGATGCGATCAACAATATGACACTCGACGAGAAGAAAGCTTCTAAGGAAATTGGTATCTCTGACGTTGGCCAGGGTCTCTATGGCCAGTCATTCTACCTCCCATTCAAGCACATTCTCCGTGCCAGCGACTGTAACGATGGTGGTATGTATGGTGACAATGGCCGCTTGAACAATATCATCGTGATGCGTTACGCTGAGGTGCTGCTCAACTATGCTGAGTGCTGTCTCCGTACCGGTGATGCAGGTACTGCTCTGACTTATATCAACAAGATTCAGACTCGTGCCGGTTCTAAGACCTTTAGCAGCGTTGCCACTTTGGACGTGCTGAAAGAAGAGAAGTCCTACGAGCTCTGGTTCGAGGGTTGCCGTTTCCAGGACATCCTCCGTTGGAGCAAGCTTGACAATTCTGATTACGACAAGGCCTGCATCGCACGCCTTCAACAGGCTGGTTCAAATGTTCCTCACCTCTTCGACAAGTTATTCCGTCCTGTCGTGACAGAGGATGTCAAAGATGAAAAGGGCAAGGTCGTAACAAAGAAAGACAGAGACGTAGTATGGGAGCATGGCACTGAGGCCAACAGCCGCTTCTATATCGCCCACACTTCTGAGGCTAAGGATGCCGGCTTCGAGGTTGGCTTCACTGAGAAATGCAGACTCTTCCCCTATCCACAGATTGTCTTGGATCAGAATCCTAACATCAAGCAGAATCCTGGTTGGGAATAGGAGTATAGCTTAATCAATTAAATAAAAGATTGGGAGCTACGCCATTTGGGTGTAGCTCCCTTTCTTTTTTCATAAGCTTTTGAGACAAAATCGCAAGACGGTTCTATGGAAATCTTTGTAATTTTGTAGCCGAAACTTAAAACAGATTATCAATGAGAAAAATCGTCCTTTTCCTTATGGGCTTGATGCTGGCAGTCACAGCCCGGGCTGCCCAACAGTTTGTCACTTTCTCGTCACAGCCTGATGCCATCTCGCTGGCTGGTGCCACCATCGGCTACAGCACTCAGGAATACGAAGGAGTGAAGATTGCCATCAGCAACTTGCAGACTGACATCGAACGCGTGATGGGCAAAGCTCCCCTCCTTTTAGAAGGGTCGGGGGAGGCTACCATCTTAGTGGGTACATTAGGTCTCAACCCTGACATCGACCGTCTGAAACTCTCAGATTTGAAGGGCAAGCGTGAGAAATTCATCATCACAACCATCAACAACCAAATCGTTATTGCAGGTAGTGACAAACGTGGCACTATCTATGGTATCTACGAACTGAGTCGTCAGTTGGGTGTATCGCCTTGGTACTATTGGGCCGACGTGCCTGTAGTGAAGCACGACGAGGCCTATATCATAAAAGGTACGTACACGGATGGAGAGCCTGCCGTAGAGTTTCGTGGTATCTTCCTCAACGACGAGGCACCCTGCTTGACATCGTGGGTAAAGAACACCTTCGGCACCAACTACGGTGACCATCATTTCTACGAGAAGGTCTTTGAACTCATTCTCCGTCTGAAAGGCAACATGATGTGGCCTGCTATGTGGGGCTGGGCTTTCTATGCCGATGATCCCGAGAACGGAAAGACTGCCGATAAGATGGGCATCATGATGGGAACCAGTCATCACGAGCCTATGGCACGCAACCATCAGGAGTATGCCCGTCATCGCAAGGAATGGGGCGCTTGGAACTACGAGACCAACCAACAGAAGCTCGACCAGTTCTTCCGCGAAGGCATTGAGCGCATGAAAGGCACAGAGGACATCGTGACGATTGGTATGCGTGGCGATGGCGATGAAGCGATGAGCGACAAGGCCGACACCAAACTGATGGAGCGTATCGTCAATAATCAGCGTAAGATTATCAAGGAGGTCACTGGCAAGGCTCCTGAGAAGACCACTCAGGTATGGGCTTTGTATAAAGAAGTGCAGGACTACTACGATGCCGGCTTCCGCGTACCCGATGATGTCATCATGCTCGTTTGCGATGACAACTGGGGCAACATCCGTCGCGTACCCATCAACGACAAAGAGCGTACCCATAAAGGTGGCTGGGGCATCTATTATCACGTAGACTACGTGGGAGCACCCCGTAACACCAAGTGGCTCAATGTCACCCAGACCCAACAGATGTTCGAACAGCTGTCGTTGGCCTATGACTTCGGCATCCAGCGTATGTGGATTCTCAATGTGGGCGACCTGAAGCCAATGGAATACCCCATCACACTCTTCATGGATATGGCCTGGAATCCCAAGGAATACACCCAGCAGACCATCACCGACCATACCACGAAGTTCTTCCATAGCATATTAGCCCCCCATACTGCCCCCGAGGCCGCTTCCATTTACAACCAGAACTGCCAGTATATGGCTCGCGTCACACCAGAGATGCTGGATGCCAAAACATATAACGTAGAAACAGGCGAATGGAAACAGGTGGCTGATGAGTATCAGCGCTTAGAGACACGTGCCCTCCGTCTCTTTGCCGATATTCCTAAGGAGGCGCAGGATGCCTATCGCCAATTGATTCTTTTCCCCGTTCAGGCAATGTCAAACCTCTACGATATGTACTATGCCCAGGCCATGAACCAATATCTTGCGAATGTCGGTTCACCCGATGCCAACGCATGGGCTGAGCGCGTAGCACAGTGCTTCAAGCGCGACTCCCTGCTGTGCCTATATTATAACAAGGTGATGGCAGGCGGAAAATGGGACGGGATGATGACCCAGAAGCATATCGGCTATCGCACTTGGAACGACAACTTCCGTGCTGACATATTGCCTCGCACCACCACCGTTCCCGTTGGTGAGCCAGGTGGCTACACATTTACCCCCAGCAACGGCTATGTATCAATGGAGGCCGAGCATTTCTTTGCCTCAAAGGCCGAGGGCGAAACCCAGTGGAGCGTCTATCCCTATTACGGACGCACGCGCAGTGCCGTTGCCTTGACACCTTACACCAAACCCGTAGGCAATGCCTCGCTCTCCTATCGCTTCTCTCTGCCGAAGGATGCGCCTAAGACGGTGAAGATTCACGTCATCGTGAAGTCCACACTCGATTTCCTCAACGTCGGTGGACATGAATATACGGTAAGCCTCGACGGTTCAGAGTCTCAAACCATCAATTTCAACAAGACCCTCGTTGACCGTCAGCCCTATATGTACTCCGATTTCTACCCCACCATTGCCCGTCGCATCGTGGAGAAAGTCATAGAGCTGCCCGTCGGTCAGGCTGATGTCCACGAGTTGACTATCCAGCCCCGTCATCCAGGCATCGTCTTTGAAAAGATTGTAGTCGACTTCGGAGGCTACCAGCCCTCCTATCTCTTTATGAACGAGTCGCCCTATCAGAGGAAATAACCCTTTCTGTAATACAAACGACAGGCAGCTGCTTCTCTTGAGCAACTGCCTGTCTCTCTTTTTGCGCCTGCCGATTGGTTATCCAATCTCAATCTGACGGCTCAGCTTTACCTTTTCTTCTACCACCTTGGGCAGTTCTACGGTCAGCACACCATGTTCCACTTTGGCTTTTATATCCTCGCGCTTCACGTCATCGGGCAGCAACAGCGTCTGCTCAAACTTCGAGTACGAGAACTCGCGACGCAGATAGCGGGCGCTCTTATCCTCCTCCTTATTTTCCTGTTTCTTCTCCATCTTGATGATCAGGTTGCCCTCATCATTCACATGCACGTTGAAGTCCTCCTTCTTCATGCCTGGTGCAGCCAGTTCCACGACGTATGCCTTGTCGGTCTCTTTCACGTTAATGGCAGGGGCGGTGCAGTTAGCACGCGGCATATAGTCGGTATCAAAGAAATCATTGAATACTGCAGGAATCCAGTTGTTTGTTCTCATCATTGGTGTCATAATTTTGTCCTCCTAATATTTTTTATTGGTTTTACAATGTTGTTGATTCTTTTTTCTTTTGAGCTCCTTATCGTTGCTCATCCAGTATATCACAACATTCGTGCCAATGGATAATGTGCAGACAAAATGACATTTTTGTACGACAGAATGACAGTCTAAATAAAAAACACCTATCACTTTGCTACAGTTCATTTGCTCCAAATATGCGTTTTCTACGGCAGAAAACGATGTTTTCTACGGCAGAAAATAATATTTTCCAAAGCAGAAAACGATGTTTTCTAAAAGTAAAGCGGTGTATTCCAAGATGTCGAACAGGATTCCAAAAAGTGATGCATATGTATGCTTTTTAGTCAATTCTTTGCTGTTTTTGAGGCTGTTTTGACTAAAAAAAAATCGTTTTTCCTATTTTGCTGCCACCTGCTGCCACCCTACTGCCACCCATTTTTTCCCATAAACAGGGCGTTTCAGAAGATTGGTGGCAGAGTGGCAGCAAATTTTAAAATTAAAATAATTGTGGGGATGTTTCTAAATAAGTGAAAACTTTGGTTAAAATGCAGCAGCAATAGATTTTGAAACAGCCAACAACGAACGCAGTTCTGTTTGCTCAGTAGGCGTAATTGATTGCAAAAGTATATCAATAGCGTTGTCAGAGTATATTGACAGCATTGCAATATGGACGAAATCACAAAGTGATATAGTCTATATTGCAGAGTAATATAGACCATCTGACTGAACAATATCGTCCATTTTGCAATATCACTCCTAATCTTCGACAAGACAAGCGATTGATCATGTCAATCCCAAATGGCATACTTACAAATGTTTACGATTATGACGGCGGCATTGCCCGTGGAGGTTGTAGTTGTTGGAGCGGATTTTGATAATGTCACGTCGACAGTGCTGAGCTCGCCAACGTAATACTTGGGATTCTTCAGGTAGAGCCAGTTGCCGAATGTCTTGATGCGCATCTTGATGAGCTTCGCCTCAGTCGTCTTCACGGTGATAGCATTCGTTTCGTAATACTCAAAATCCGCAGAAGTTTTTTTAATGCGTAATATTGGGACATGAACCCAATGGATTGCCCTCATGACCACAGCAAGTAATAATGTTTTACAAGACGTCGCACTTGAGCGCACAATTCCCCTTTCCCCAAAATCGCTTTGGCGGCTTGAATGTCCCACGAAGGTGTTTTTCCTATCCGTAAGCCCAGATGAGGTCGTATGACTTGCCAGAGTAGACGTTGAGTGCATTTTGCCTTGCAGTCCTAATCCACTTGATACTTGTGTTAAAAAGTGATAATTATTTATTTAATTATTCCCGCTTTCGGGAATTTTGACTTAAATTTGCAGGCGAAAAATGCGAAAACAGGCTGCACCTCAGCATAGAGCGAGCTCTCTGCATTCGATTTGCACTGTCTTTGCAGCAAAATTACGACATAGAAGATGATAATAGTCTTTGAAGATACGGACTTGGAAGAACTGATCACGACGGGGCGTAATAGCAAATATAAGAAATACACCCGTAATGCGAAGTTCATGAAGGCGCTCGCCACAGCATACAACTATATGCGACTGGTTGACGTGTCAAGCGACTTGCGAGCAATCTCGTTCCTTCACTACGAACAACTGGCTGGAACAAATGGAATGAGTTCCATCCGAGTGGTCAACGGAATGGTGGAGCGCATACTTTTCAGAGAAGTTGAAGGTGGAATAAGTATAACGGTTTTAAGTTTAGACGATACGCATTATGGCAACAAGAAATGAGAACCCTGCACCCTTCATGGCTGTGCATCCTGGTATGATGATTAAACCAGAGCTGGAGGAACGCGGAATCAGTCAGAAGGATTTCGCCAAGATGGTTGGTGTTCAGGCTTCGCATCTGAGTGAGGTGCTGAACGGCAAGCGTGCGCTTACAACAGACTTGGCCGTAAAGATAGAGTCGGCCATTGGCCTGCCTGCAAAGGTGCTGTTGGCTGCACAGACGCAGTATGAGCTGGAATCTGCAAATCCTGCAAGCGACAACAAAGAGAAAGAGACGATTGCTATCACTATTCCTATTAGTGATCGCAACCTGCTTCGTGAGTTAGTACGCAGATTCGGTTGGGTGGGCGTGTTTTAAACGTGATTTCCTATTTTTCCCTTTTTCTCAGATTTTTGTTGTACCTTTGCCATGTCATTGATGATTTTGCTTGT
>Ga0310694_10000621_pt1 | contig 45187 bp, 56 predicted proteins | sample 174DNAGHGhighgp2_FD_203884 | JGI IMG/M metagenome (GOLD analysis project Ga0310694, IMG submission 203884) | Sheep rumen microbial communities from Palmerston North, Manawatu-Wanganui, New Zealand - 1742 DNA GHGhigh gp2 (v2) (version 2) | ecosystem: Host-associated > Mammals > Digestive system... | reverse complement strand
ATTATCTCGGGGCAGTGAATTATTCCTGGGCAGTGAATTATTCCTGGGCAGTGAATTATTCCTGGGCAGTCGTTTCCGGATTTGTTCCGCGTGTATGTGTTTGTGCGAAATGGTAGTCCCCCCCCCCCGGGTGCGGGTCCTGCGCGTACGGAAAAGCCGCGGGTTGAAAAGGGCCCCCCCGCCCGGGGGCGGGATCGTCAGCCAATTTTGAAAATGCAACTGTGTTGCATCTAGGCGTTTACTATCTGAAATTCGCATAAATCCTTGCTTTTCCGCGCAAAACCGGTCAAACTCGGCACCGCTGGCGGCTCAATCGCGAGGGCCGCGCGTTCCCGCTGCGCGCCTTGGCCAGCTTTTTCTTCCACGCAGGCGGGGCAGTACAGCGGAGAAAACCGTGGATGAAATTTTTGCGCTCGACCCGGGGCGCATAAAAGCGCTGATGGATGCCGTCGAAGCAGGCGGCGAAACCGACTGGATGCGCCTCGCACGCCTGACAGGTACCGACGAGGCCGCCGTAAAAAAGGCGTGGGAGCGCGGCCGCATCCCCTGCGTGACCGGGGGGGCCATACCAGTGCGCGAGGGAATCGTCGCTCTTGTGTCATGTGGCGGCTTGCGGAAACGCGGGAAGCCAGTCCCCGGGTTCCTGCTCGACGCCGACGCACGCGCGCGCGAGCTCCTGGGGCTGCCTCCGCGTGACGACGGCACCGGGGCCGCCGACGCAGACAGCGCGCCGTCCGAAGTGGCCGCGTGGAAACTGAAATACCTCAAAGCCCAGACAGCGGCACGTACGGCGGCCGCGCAGGCCGCGCAAATGAAGAACGACCTCGAACGCGGTTTGCTTGTCCGCAAGGCCGAGGTCGAACTCGACGCAGCGGAGACCGCGACGAACATCGCGCAGGCGCTTTCGCGCTTGCCGGAACGCGCGGCCGGGATGTGCGTCGGATGCACCGCAGAGGAAATCGCGCAAATCCTGCGTCGTGAAATTTCGCTGGCCCTCGACGCGATACAGGCGAGCGCCTTCACTGGCGACTGGGGTGGGGGTGTGCTATGACAGACGCCACATGGTCTACGAAATTTTTTCCGTATTTCCGCATTCGTAAGCCCGTCCCGCTATCGACTTGGGCGGATGCACACCGCGTGATAGGCGACGGCGCAGGGCCGGAGCCGGGGCGGTGGCGTACAGAGCGAACGCCGTATATGCGCGCAATCATGGATGCAGTCACTGACCCTGCTGTGCGCGAGGTCGTGATGTGTACCGGGGTTCAGCTTGGCAAGACGGAACTGCTTCTAAACACGATTTGCTACTACACTTTGCACGAGCCGTCTCCGATTCTGCTCGTTGAACCGTCCGAAGAGCTCGCCCGGGATATCGGCTCAGACAGAATCGACACGATGATCAAGGCGTCTCCCGAACTACGCCCCCTTTTCGGGTTCACCGAAGACCTCAAAATCAAATCGGGGCAGCTGAATCTGGCAATGAAACGATTTCCCGGGGGATATATCAAGCTGGCCAGCGCGGCCAGCCCGACCGATTTGAAGTCGCGCCCGATTCGCGTCATCCTGTGCGACGAAGTCGATACGTTCCCCGCGCGTTCGGACGGGAACGCGGTAGACATGGCGATCGCGCGCGCATCGAATTTCTGCGACCGAAAGGTTTTGCTCACGTCCACCCCCGGAACGCTCGCGAATTCAGAAATCTGGCGGCGGTATGGCCACTGCGCGCAGTACGAGTACCACATCCCCTGCCCGCATTGCGGCGCGCCTTCGGCGTGGTCATGGGGAATGGTCAAGTGGGACGCAGGCGCGGACGGCGCAGGGGAACCACAGACCGCGCGGATGGAGTGCCCTGCGTGCGGCGGTGTGATACGCGACGGCGGCCCTGCCCCCTATCCACTCCTCATGTCAGGCCGTTGGGAGCTTTTGCAGGGCGACCCGTCATGTGGCCGCCTCGGATTCCATTTGCCGGGGCTGTACTCGCCTTGGATGACGCTCTCTGGGATGGTGACCGAGTGGCTGTCGGCGAACCGTGCGCGCGATATAGACCGCTTGCGCACGTTCATTCAGGACCGACTTGCCGAGCCGTGGGACGAGCGGCCCCCGTCGTGGCGCGAACGTGAAAGCGAACGCACCGCCGACCGCTTCGAGGCCGAGCCAGACCACACTGCCCTCCGGTTCCTGACCGCAGGCGTGGACGTGCAGCGCGACCGCGTCGAGATCTCTGTCTGGGGCTTCGGGGCGAACATGGAATCCTGGGCCGTTTCGCACACGGTGTTCGTCGGCGACCCGCTCTCCGCCGAACTGTGGCTGAAGGTGCGGGAATTCCTGCTCGCTCCGGTAAAGACGCGCGACGGGCGCGAGGGCGTGATTTACGCAGCGTGCATCGATAGCGGCGATGGGTATTCGACGCAGACGGTCTACCGCTTTTGTGCGCCGTTGGAAAAGCGTCGTATCGTGGCCGTGAAGGGCGTCGGCGGTGACCGCGTGCCGCTGGTATCGCCTCCGACCCGCACCGCTTTTCATTCTCCGCTGTACCGTCTTGGCGTTGACCGTCTGAAGCAGGTCATCTACGACCGCTTGAATATCGGCGTCATCGGCCCTGGGTACATCCACATTCCCCGCGAACTGTCCGACGAATTCTGGGCCCAGCTGACCGCTGAAAGCCCCGAAACCGTCGTCGAGCACGGGAAACAAATCACGCGCTGGAAACAGCATCGGCCCCGAAACGAAGCGCTGGACTGCGCGGTTTACGCGCTGGCCGCATACGAGCTCTTCTGCTACCCGGTATCGCGGTTGCAGAAAAAGAGCGGGCGGAGGGGGTAGCTTTTCCATTGACATTTCCGCGCGGTGCGGTACGTTTGGCAGGCCGCACTTGCGCGGCGTACATGCAGGAGCAGGAACATGAAAGCGAAGCAGGAAACAACGACGGAGCTGCGCGGATTGCGCGTCAGGCTGTATCCGACAAAGGCGCAAATAGCTTTATTTGACCGAGCATTTCAAGAGCGCAACTGGTGGTATAATATCCACTTGGGCTGGTATCTGGGGCAATACAGGCCCGTGTCTGAGCTCTACCGGAACTGGCGAAAGGAAAACCCGAATCGTACGGACGCAGAAGACAAAGCCTTTCGCGATTCCCTCCCGTGGCCGCCTACGAATAAGATGGGCTGGCCGAAGAGCAAAACAGGCATTGACGCTCGTTTTCGGGAACGGTACGGGGAGCCGCGATTTATTGCCTACAACCAGATGAATGAGGCCTGCGAGGATGACCTGGGCCGCGCGATTGCTACGACGCCGAATCGTTGGAAATTGCGTTTCGCAAGTATACGAAAGACGAAGACGTTTTGTGTCCCGATTCCGCAGGATAAAAGCACGGGTCTTCGTAATATCGGCGTGCGAGGGAATCTTCGTAAAATTCGCATCCCCTTTTTGAATAAGGCGGACCGAAAGAAGAATCCTGAGCTCGAATGGGTAAAGTGTGCGATGTCGAAAACAGCATTCATGCAAAGCATCGAACAGAAGGCCGTGACGGTTACCCAGGATGCAACAGGCGCCTATTGGGCCTCGATTCGTATCGCCGTCCCGAAGCGGGAGCACAAAGCGATCGGCATGGAATGCGGGATCGACGTCGGTTGTAGGTCGCTTGCCACTTTCGCGATTGCAGAGACCGGTTCCGATACGGTCGTCGGCGATATCTACCGCGAATACAAGCCGGATAAAGAACGTGATTCCGCGATAGAATCTGAAATCCGAAATTTGAACCGGTCGAAATCCAGGATTATCCGCACATGGGCTCGCCTTCGTGCCAGTGACAAGACAATGCACGGAAAAGGCAACGCGAACGCAAGTCGTGCCTATTCGCGGGGCCATAAATCGAAACGGTATAAGGCCATAGAACGCAGGATCGCCTTGCTAAACGCAAAACGGAAACGGTGCATGAATGATACGGTGGAAAAGATTAGTCATGATGCGTCAATGTTTGACCGTGTCGGCGCGGAAAGTCTGAATGTGACTGGTATGCTGAAAAACCATCGCCTTGCCCGCACGATCGCAGGGGCGTCAATGGGGCGCCTTTTGGAACGCGTCAAGCATAAGTGCCGGGAAGTAGTCCCCGCGGGGAAATTTTATGCAAGTTCTAAAACTTGTGCATTTTGTGGTGGACATTATGCCGAACTTGGTAGTAAAGAGATCTGGACTTGCCCGCATTGCGGTCGCGTTTGTCCGCGTGACCGGAATGCGGCCTCGAATTTGAGGCCGTCGATGCAGGCGGGAAAACCGGTAGGGCAATCTACCGAGGGGCAGAGGGAACAGCCAAACGCCGATTCACGGCGTGACGGTAAACTCCGGAAAACCGCAAAGCGGAAGGAAGCCCAGACGCAGGGACAGCACGACAAGAGTGCCGGGGCCGCTTCGGCTCTGGCTGGCTTGTCGAGTGTGGGAATGACGATGGCCGGTGTACAGCTGCCGCTCTTTTGAAAAGTCAATTTTTCAGAAGGGTTCCGCTCGGAACTCGGCGCGGTTACTGGGCTTCGTTAGTGTCAGCCCCATGCACGCGCGGATTGCACGTAGATATGGCGGAATTCATTATGCCCGAGGGAGTCAGCCCCATGCACGCGCGGATTGCACCTGCCGGGGCGTGACTTTTCGAGGGCTTCGGCGGTCAGCCCCATGCACGCGCGGATTGCACTGAGACCTACTCCCCGGATATGGGAAGTTTCGGTCAGCCCCATGCACGCGCGGATTGCACCGCGAGGCCGCCGAGTTCGTGCGCGGCCTTCTGGTCAGCCCCATGCACGCGCGGATTGCACTCGCCATACATACAGCGCGGGGCTCGCCCGTCGTCAGCCCCATGCACGCGCGGATTGCACCTTGTAGATCGCAACCTCGCCGCCTGGCTGTCGGCCATCCCCATGCACGCGCGGATTGCACGGAAACTCGTCTCGAAAAGTACTTTGACAAATTGTCATCCCCATGCACGCGCGGATTGCACTGACCCCGACGTTGCTCAAACGTCGCGCGTTTGGTCGGCCCCATGCACGCGCGGATTGCACTGACCCCGACGTTTCTCAAACGTCGCGCGTTTGGTCAGCCCCATGCACGCGCGGATTGCACACCGTCGTACTTCCAGCCCTCAAAGAAGCCTTTGCCACCCCCGTGCACGCGCGGATTGCACCAGCGGGGGGCAGTCAGCCCCATGCACGCGCGGATTGCACGCCTTTTCACAAGAGCTGTCGTCAGCCCCATACACGCGCGGATTGCGCGTGGCGGCCCCTGGCGTCTTTTTTTTGTCTTTTGCTATTTGCAACTCAGTTGCATTTAGTGTAACCTCTCGGCGGAGTATAAGTCTGCGGAGGGCTTGCACCATGAAAATCAGTGAACTTCGTGCGGATATCGCGAAATGGGAAGCGGCCGCGAACGCCGTGGCAAAAAGTAAATCTTACACCGTGGACGGGCTGACCTACACGCGCCAGGATTTGGCCGCGATTGAAAAAGTTCTCGAAGGACTGTATGCGCGCCTCGCTTGCGTACTGCGTGGCGGGTCATGCCACAGAGCATCACCGGTGCGGCCGATTGACTACATCCGAACGCGTGGGGTGATTTACTGATGGGCGGAATTCTGTCAAAGCTCGGCGTGGCGGTGCGGTCGTTCGGGACGGCCCTGCGAGGCCTCGCCCCCGTGGCCGCGCCTGTGCGTCGTGCCGTATCGAAGGCCGCGCGCGACGTGCAGAACTTCGGCAACGAGTTTTTTTCGTGGCTGGGCTACGCGCGCCACGGCGCGTCGATGGACAGCCTGCCCCTCGACAACTGGTTTGTGTTTCCGGCGTCGCCCCGCGATGACTGCGACAAAAACCAGATGCTTCTGCGTCTGCGTTCGCGCGACCTGTATATGTCAAGCTCGCTCATCGGGTCTGCGTTGCACGCGAAGCGCGAGGGCGTGATTGGCCGTGGCCTTGAACTCGACGCGAAGATTGACGCGGACGCCCTCGGCCTCGACCTCGACGAGGCGAACGCGATAGAACGCAGGATTGAAGCAGCGTTCCGTCGGTGGGCGCGGAACGTCGGGACGGATGGAGAATCGCTCACGACGATTCTGCGGACGGCTTATTTCTCGACGATTATGAACGGCGATTGCGTCGCTGATGTCTACTGCGACCCTGAAACGCGAACGCTCCGCGTGGCGCTCGTCGAATCGGACTGTCTTGTCACGCCTCCGGATAAAACCGGCGACCCGCGCATCCGGTCGGGTATCGAACTTAGTCCCGGGGGCCGCGCCTTCGCGTTCTATCTGGCGACGGGATTTCTCTTCAATTCCGACGGCTTCCCCGTGAGCTATCGCCGAAAACGTCGGTTCATGGCCGGGTACAATACCGCGCTCGAAGGTGACTTTGTCTTCCCGCAGAGCGGCGCGCTATTCATGCACACGTCGTTTGAGCGGCCGGGGCAGTTGCGCGGCCTGCCGATTGTTTCGCGCGTGATTGAAGACGCAAAGCAGCTTGATCGATACATCCGCGCTGAGATTGACGCGGCTGTCGTGGCGAGCAAGCCGGCTCTTTTTCGCACGCATCCGGTCGTCGAGGCGCAGGCCGAAGTCGATATGATGGACAGCTTCGGCGTAGCCGGGGGGCCGTCCGTCAGTGAAACCGCTATCCCGCCTGAGCACGAGCCGCCAATCAACTACGGCAACGGGTTGATGGTGGACCTCTGGGACGGCGCGGATATGAAAGCCTTCAATCCGTCCCGCCCCAATCCGGAATACTCTAACTTCGTTGACCACAAATGCGCGGAAATCACGGCGAACCTCGGACTCAGTGCCGGGGTTGTTCTGAAACGGTGGGACGCGTCTTATTCCGCGAGCCGCGCGGAGCTGCTCGACGCTCAGCAGGGCTACGAAATCGACCGCGCCCTTTTCATCGACCAGTTCCTGCGTCCGCTCTACAATGCGTGGCTCGACCTGCACGCCGACGAGCTGGGGCTCACTGGCTACTATACCGACCCCGTCCGCCGTTCGGCGTGGCGGCACGCGGAGTGGATTGGCGAGCAGTTGCCAAACATCGATCCGACAAAGGAAATCGACGCAGCGGCAAAGCGTGTTCAGCTCTGCGTTTCCACGCTTGCGCGCGAGGCGCAGGTGGCGACAGGAACCGATATTGCCGCGAACATTCGCCAGCGCGGATACGAGGAAAAATTGATGCGAGAATACGGGCTTGTCAAGGACCAGAACGGCCAGCCCATCGACATTATGGAGGGGAGCGATGCTTATCGCGAATAAGACCGAAAACGCAATGCAGGTCTCGCTGATTGGCGAGATTATGAACGAGAACGAATGGGCGCCGAGCGACGCGGTTTATTTGCGCGCGGCTCTCGACGCTGCCGAAGGCCAGCCCTTGGCCGTCTGGATTTCGTCTCCGGGCGGGAGCCTCGACGCCGCGCTAGCTATGCGCGCGATGCTGGCCGCGTACTCCGGCCCCGTTTCGATTCATACGGCGGGGATCGTAGCCAGCGCGGCCACGCTTCTACTATGCGTCCCAGGGGCCGAAGTTGTAGCGGAGCGCGGGTCTGTGTTCATGGTGCATCAGGCACGCATGGGCGCGGCTGGCGATTCTGCCGAAATGCGAAAGGCCGCCGACGTGCTCGACGCCTGCGACGACGAAATCGCCGACGTTTACGAAATCCGTATGAAATGCGGTCGTGACAAACTGCGCGACATGATGGCCGCCGAAACGTGGCTGCGGTCGTCCGAAGCGCTGGCCCTCGGCCTTGTGGACAAAGTTGCCGATGCAACGTCTGGCGGATATGTCGCCGAGCCGCGCAACCCCGACCCGCTTCCGGAGGCCGTTTCCGCGCGCCTGTCGCCGCGTATGGATGCGATTTGCTCAAGCATGGCCAACATCACCGCCGCAAGCGAAACGCGTGCACAGGCGCTCTCCGGGGCCGTAGAACGTGCCGTCTCGGCAATCGCAGACGCGAGCGGCAAAACCGTCGCGGGGGTACTCGACGCGAGCGAGCGCGCAGCGTCGGCAATCGCGGCGCAGCTCAATACCCTGCGCGACGAATTCGGCAAAACGCGCGCTGCGTACGACGCGCAGGTGTCCGCCTGCAATTCGTTAGAAGAAAAGTATAAACAACTTGATAAGGTGCTTTCCGACGCAATCGGCCTTTTTGGCGGAGATCCGTCTGTGTATATCCACGACGGCCAGCGGAAACAGGGCTTCAAACTGAACGTTTAGGAGGTTTGCAATGAGCGATTTTCTCACCAGTCATTTCATCTACTCGCCGTGGTACAGAACGCAGTGCATTCAGCTGAATGCACAGGCCGCCGACGTACCGCAGGGAACGATCATCTGCGCGAAAGGCGCAGCCGGTTCGGTTTCCGCGAGCGCGACTTTCACCGGAACGGAAGCCAATCTTACCGGTGACGCGCAGACCTATACCCCGGCCGGTTCCGTGGCCGTGACCGTGTCGGAATCCGGCGGGGCAAGCGCGGACGGTACCTTCGATATTATCGGCGCGGAAAACTATGGGGCTGTGTACGGCATTCTCTTGAAAGACGTGGCCGCCAGCGAATCCGCGCAGGCCGTGGACGTCATTGTCTGTGGCGAGCTTTTCCGCGAAACCGTGAACGCTGTATATAAAGCCGCGAATAGCGACAACGATATTCCTGAATCGACCGTCGTTGCACTTCGCAACATCGGAATCATTCTCAAGTAAAAGGAGGGCCCCCATGGCTGAACTCATTTCCCGCGTGATGCTCGACGCAATCGAAAAAGAAATTGTGCGTCAGGGCTCTTTTTTCCGCGATAAATTCTTTTCGACGGTCTACGCGATTCCCGAACGTGTGTTTGAATATGACCGTATCTCGTACAACTCGAACTCCCTGCCTTTTGCAGGCTACGAGGCCGAAAGCACGACTGACGCGGTGCGCGGTTTTGACACGGTGACTGCAAGTTTTGAGTGCATCCGTCACAAACACGTGATCACGCCGTTTGAACTCGAAAGCCGCCTCCCCGGCCGCACGGCCTACGACACGGCGGATAAGATTGCCGAACTCCAGAACATCTCTTACGGTGAACTCGAACGCGCGCTTATCCGCACCGAGGAAAAGATGTCCGTGCAGGCGCTTACTCAGGGAAAGGTCGATGTCACGCTCGCGAACGGCCAGACCCGCACGCTTGCTGTCTACTGGGATACTCCGGTTATCGGCGGCGCGGATGATCCTGTCGTCACGTCCGATGCGGTCTGGGGCGATACCACGACCGGCGCGCAGATGTTGGAGGATATCCTAGGCTGGCAGAATCTTATTATTCAGAAAGGCGGGGCCGCGCCTAACACTCTCGTCGTTTCCGCCGATGTCGGTGCGAAATTGGCGCGTGCTCTTATGGCCACGCCGACCGCCCTGCTCAATCCCGGAAACGTCGATGCAGGCGCGCGCTACGATTTCGAGGGTATCCAGTACCTCGGCCAGTTTGCAGGCCTTTCGCTGTATGCCTCGGGCGCGGCCCTTGGCGGGACGCTTCTCCTTCCGGCCGGTAGCGCGCTTCTCGGCTCGTCTTCGGTCGCGAAAATGATGTACGGCCCGACTTACCTGCCCGCCGGTGAAACCGATATGATGCGTTACGTCGGCCGTCGTTCGGTCTACTCGGTTGTGAGCAAGGATCCGGTTTCGGTTGCGAATATCATTCAGGCCGCTCCGCTCCCGCTCGTGCGTCGTAAATGGGACGTCCTGTATATCAAGGGCCTGTCGGCTTAATAGGAGGCGGTCATGCGGATGCGTGCACTCGGTAACTTGTGGCACCGTGGCCGCATGATTTGCGCAGGCGAGCTCTTCGATATTGGCGAAGGCGGGGCCGAGCACCTCGCTGTCGTCGGTATGGCCGAGCCCGTCCGGATGTCCGCGCCGGATGTCCCGCGCGCAGATGATGCGGCCCCGAAACAGCCACAGACGAAAAAGAAAAAGGCGAAAAAATGAGTATATACGACCACACGATCCCCGAAGATCTCGAAGATATATATACAGACGACGATGGCTTTTGGGACGTTCACGACGTGAACGGCGTTATTATGAAAGCCATAGTTCATGCGGCTACGCTAACGCCACGGTCTGCGATTGTAGATCTGGGGACGTTCGGGGCCGATGTGGTCTGTATCGTACGCATTTCGGACTACGGCGGTGACACGCCGGAAATCGATTCCATATTTTTTCTTGATGGGCAGGAATACCGGGTCTCAGGGTCGTCACGTCTTGGCGGTCTGTGCATCCGAATCGGCCTTCGCAGAATCACGGGGTAGCTCATGGCAAAGGGCAAAAGCAGAAAAGCGAAACCACTGCGAACGCTCCCCGTCGATTTGTCCGCGCTTGCGGGCCAGCCGATGGAATCGATCCGTGCGCGAATTCAGGAGGCGAAGGCGACCGCGCTTTCCGTCTTCGATACGGGCGCGGCCCAGCGGTATGCCGCGAGCGGAAAACTCGCGGCCCCGATGGGAACCCACGTGGCCGTATCCGCGAAGGGTGTTCGCATTCGGCACGGCGTGTCGGCCCGTGCGCTATCAATCCGGGATCTTCGCGTCACGCCGGGGCTTGACCGCCCGACAACTGGGGCAAATCGCCAGCGCGTGACTGTCGAAGGCAAGCGCGGGATGGAGATTGAAGTTCCGCGCGGCTTCATTTGGAATGGTACGGTTTTCATGCGACAGCCTACCGGCCGTAAGATCGCGCCTGCGAAAGCGTGGCTCGTGGCGGCGGGAGCCGACCCTTCGCCAGCGGCTATGCTCGGCGATTGCGCGCGCGATGTAATAGACGCCGAAATCTCCGCGCTCCTGCGCGGTCTGGAGGATTGATATGCAGGCACGAACTGTGAACGAACTTGTCGAAGGGCTCACCGACTGGCTCCGCAATCTTTGGCCGGATTTGCACGGGTATGCGCATGCACTGCCTGAACCCGCGAACGACCACACGGTCGAGCGGGGGCCGCTGTACGTCGTGACCGCAGGCGCGGGGACGTTCGGTGTAGGCGAGCAGACCGCCGTCGTAGTCGTTGGCATTCAGGTCGCAAGCAACGCGAAGATTGAAATGCAGAACTACGCTTACGCGTGCCGGTGGTTGCGTGACAAGATCGACGCTTTCGGGCAGGCAATCTACCGGGCCCCGGATGGGATCGTTTTAGGGTGCCGCCCGCGCTCGCCTTTTTCGTGGGTTTTGCCGTCGTCACAGCCGCGTCCGGTATGGCAGGCGCAAATTACGATCACGTTCGATTTGCCTTCTACCGCGCGCGAAAACGGGGACTTTTTAATCTAATAACATGTACTTTCCGGGAGGTGGAGTATGACTTTCAAGCATGGTGTTTATACAAGCGAAATCGAGACCGCGCTTCAGACTGCGCCGTCCGTCGATTCCGCTTTGCCGTTTGTCGTTGGCGCGGTCAAGACGGCTTTCGAGCCGACCGTCGTTACGTCGTGGCGGCAATTTGTGGAGCTTTCAGGCATCACCGAAGGGACGGACGATGTGGCCGGTGAAGACGGCTGGTTCTCGCATTCCCTCGTATCGTTCGCATATCTGTGGTTCCGCCTGTGCGGGCGCGGAGATTGCATCATGTGCGGTATTGCGAGCGCGGATGGCTCCGTCGGGAGTAACAGTCTTCTTTCGGCCATCGATAAAATCGATACCGTATACGAACGGCTGCGCCGCTTGCCTTCTATTGTTTGCATTCCGTATTTCGCGAACAACCCCGGGGTATGGATGCTAATGAAATCGAAGGCCGAGTTATACGGTGGCCGTTTTTCCGCCGTGGCCGTGGGTGACATCCCCTGCAATGAGCACGCGCCCTCGGATGGGGAGTCGGTAGTTGTTTCGTGGCCGTCCCGCGTGGCTGATGCTAAGGAGGTTTCGGATAAATCCCTAGCACTTTTCTGGCCGTACATCGGAATCGGCGACCTGCGCTTCGACCTGTCGAGCGTGGCCTGCGCCGTGATGAATCGCACGGACGCGCAAAACGGCAACCTGCCCTTCGTCTCGCCGTCGAACAAGAATTGCTATGCGACCGGGGTTTACGTCATGCAACCAGAAGTAGTGGAGCTCAACTCAGTTGTCACAGACCTTGGCCCGGGAGGCGGCCGCGTTTATCTCGGGTCTGACGCTTCGACGCCATACCGAGTTGGGACCGGCGCGGGCCAGCTCCCTGCGGAAGCCTTCTACGCGATCAAAGAGGCTCCGGAGGTGCACGTACTACAGCTGACGTCGGTCGGAGACACGTATCTGGCGGTCAATAGTGAGGAGATCCCCCCCGGTAGGGCGGTCACTCTCACTTATCAGGAGTATCATGCGGAATACCACGAAGCCCCGCTTTTCCAGAATCGCGATGAGGTGAACACCTATCTCGGTGCAAACGGCGTCATTGGCGCGCTGAATACTGCGAACGGCTGGGTTCTCTGGGGCAACAATACAAGCGCGTTCCCGGGGAATACCGATGTTAAAGACAGCATTCTGTCCGAGCGCAGGATGTTCAACTACGTCAAGAACTCGTTCCAATTATTCGCGCAGCCGCGCATCGACAACCCGCTGAACCGCAGGCAACTCGAAGGCGTGGTCAATGCGTTTAACCAGATTCTCGCGTCATTGCAGGGCTTCGGCGCGCTGAACGCTGCGTCCGTAGCGATCGACGACGAGCGAAACACGACGGAGCAGTTGATTCGGGGCGTCGTCTACTTTAGAATTCGCATTGCACCGCCGCCTCCCATGCAGGAGATCAACGGCGTTTTTGAGTTCGATGTCCCCGGCTTTGAGGCCAGCCTGGCATAAGGAGGCATATCATGGCAAATACCGCAGTAATCCCCGAAGTTGTGTGCAATCTTCGGTGCTACTATGACAACCGCCCGACGCCGTTCACGGGCGACCTCACGCTCCCGGTCTTGGCGCGTACTACTCAGGAAATTTCGGGCGCAGGCATCGCGGGCCCCGTGGCCGTTCCTGTTATCGGGTCGATCGCCTCGATGCAGGCCCAGTTCGCAACCCGCGTCGCGTCCCCGGAATTTTTCGCGACCTTCGCGCATGGCCGCCATACCTTGGAATTCCGGGGTGTGATTCAAGGTAGCGCGGCTACGGAAGCGGTACAGATGAACTTTTCCTGTTTTATGTCCGTAGCCTGCGTATCGGTCACTCCCGGAACGCTCACGCGCGGCGGGGAGATGGGCGCGACGGCGTCATTTGAGGTCTTCGACGAGCTAATCCAGATCGACGGCACGGTATATATCGACATATCCAAACTGAACGACATTTGTAGAATCCGAAACGCGGCTGGCGAGCTCGTGGACGAGCTCGCGAACTCGCGAAAGTTCCTGCAATAATCACACTGGGCCGCGATATACGCGGCCCCGCTTTTCATAAAGGGACAGACGATGGCACTAACACCGAGCGCACAAAATTTGTATGACGACATTTCCGCAATCCTGCGCGCGTCGAAGCAGAACAAGGTACCCGGGGAAGGATTTATATCGCAGAAGCTACAAGACGCTTTGCGGGGTATGACCGCCGCCGATATGCTGGCCCTCGCGCCTCCGTCGGCGGAGACCGGCGTATGGACGAACGACACTGGCTTTTGCCGTCGTCTTGGTGCGCGGATCTTCGGCGTTTCGCCGGAATCGGTAAACGAACTCCCGTGGCAGTATTTCCTATTTTTTGTGCAAATCGTGAACGCAAATTTTATACGGTCTATGGAAGGGGCGATCCCCTTGTGACGTTGAAACGTGCGGCGGCTTTTGCCGCGCAGGCGCTCGGGACGGACGCGCTTTCTGTATATCGTCTACCGGTGCGCGAAATCGTGCAATGGTGCGAAGTTGCACAGGATGTACTGAGGGTTAGACATGACGGATATAGTTCGGGAAATCGAAATCACGGCGGCCCTGTCCAGCGACTATCAGGCGGCTTTTAACGCGGCCGCAAGCATCGCGCGCAGTACGTCGAACGAACTCTCACAGCTGACGAAACGCGAAGCCGACCTCGCGCGTATGACCGAGATTGCGGGGGAATCGGCAAAGGCGAGCGCGGAAAACGACGCGAAGGCCGTTGAACGCCTGCAAAAAGAATATGCGAAACTGTCGGAACGCCTCGGACTTGTCGATGCATCCGCCGAAGGCGTGGCCGCGGAATTGAAGCGCGTAGGCGAGCGGCGAAAAGACGTCGAAGCTCTGAATAATTCGGCGAGACGTTCCGCCGAAATGGGCAGGCTTGCGCGCGAAATCCGGGACTACACAAAGGCCAGCGAGAAGGTGAAAGACCCTGCACTTCTGGCGCAGCTCGAACGGCTGAAAAAAAGATATAAAGAGCTTGGTGGCGCCATTCCGGACAAAGCGAAATCCCTAGGCTTTTTCGCCACATTGAAGCAGGGCCTCGCCGATACGCCGGGGCCGATGAGCAGCTTTGTCCGTTCGATTTCGGTTGTCGGCGACGCATTCAAAACTGCAGGCGGAACGGCGGCCCTCGCCGTTGGTGGCCTCGCCGCTGTCGGTGCGGCTGCGGTATCCGCAGGCAAAGCGCTGTGGGACCTCGGGAAAAGTACAATTACCGCAGGCGACCAGATCGCGAAAACCTCTCGGCAACTCGGCATTGCGTCTGACGCGTATCAGGAACTGGCCTACGCCGTCGGTCTTGGCGGTGCGTCAGAAAGAGATTTCGACATGGCCCTGCGGCAGCTAAACCGCCAGATGGAGGCGGCCACAGCTGGCAACGGCAAAGCGCAAAAAGCGTTCGCGGCCCTCGGGATTTCGATGTCCGAAGTCAAATCCATGAACGCCGAGGAGATGTTCGTCCGGATGTCGGACGCACTTTCCGAGGTAGACGATGTGGCCGCGAAAACGCGAACGACTCTGGCACTATTTGGTGAGAACGGGCAGAAGGTGGCAGCTGCGATTGCAGGCGGCTCCGAAGCTCTCGAAACGATGCGCGCCGAGGCGAAGAAAGCCGGGTATGTGCTCGACGGAACGGCTCTGAAAAAAGCCGAAGAGGCGAACGACAACTTTACGCGCGCACAACTGCAAATGCAGGGTGCACTTCGGCAAATAGGGATCGAGGTCATGCCGACCGTGAATTCCGCTTTGCAAGACTTCGTTGCGCTCATCCGGGATAACCGCGACACGATCAAGGAATTCGCCGAAATGGCGGGGGACGCATTCCGCGTCGGCATGAAAGTCGCCGTGGGTGCAATCGAAGGCGTGAACGTCGTTGTGCATTCCTTCGTTGAAGGTATCAGATTCTGGCAAGGGCAGGTGGCGCGATTCTGTGGATTCATAGACAATTCCATAACGGCGGTCGTTGAAACGGTAGAAGGCATCCCGGGGCGCGTTGTCGATACGTTCAAGTCGATATATTCCACGGTTTCCGCATGGTTTGGTCGCATCAAGAGCTTTGCGAGCGAGTGGATAAATTCGGTTGTCGATTCCATTACCAGCGCAATCCTCGAAAAGGTTTCGTGGCTGACCGATTCCCTGCGTGGTCTGCCGCTTATCGGCGATCTCATTGGCGATAGCCCCGGGGCCGCCACGGCGGGGAATGTTCAAATCGTTGTGCATAACGCTGTGGACGCACGCGGTGCGGCCCCCGGTGCCGGTGCGGAAATTGCGCGCGCGGTGCAGGCCGGATCCGGTGCATCCGGTGAAGCGATTGCCGGGGCTTTTGCCGCATACGCAGGGTTGTCATATTCCGGAGGTTCAAGATGAAACAGTATGTGACGATTCAGGCCGATACGTTCGACCAGATTGCACTGGGCCAGTACGACGACGACCTCGCTACGCGCGAAATCATGGCCGAGAACGGGACGCGAAATCCGGAACTCCTGACGGTGTGGCGATTCGACTACGGGCAGGCGCTCGCAATCCCAAACCGCAAGCCGTCGCAGGCTGTCGTTTCGACGCTTCCGGAGTATCGGAGGCCGCAATGATTCCAGTGGATATACTTTACAATCGCCTTTCGGCGTCGTCGCTTTTGCCGTGGGTCGAGGCAATCGACCTCGTTGAGCGGGTATCCGGGAAAGCCTCGACGCTGTCGGTCACGCTGTGCAATGCCGACGGGCGTTTCCTTGGGCAGTGGCAGGCAACGCGCGGGGACAGCCTTTCCGTGGCCGTGTCTCCGGCCGGCCCCGACGTCTACGCAATCCGGAAAATCACGACGCGCCGCGCGCCCGCCGTTGTCATCTGGGAAGCCGAGGGCCGCCCCGCCACGTCGAAGGCCCCGTCTGGTCGTGGCGCGGGGACGCCCCCGCCCGCGCACGGTGCGCTTGTGGAGGATAAACGGTCGTGGCCGGAGCCTGTACGCGGTAAACGCCTGCGCGAAATCGCCGAGCGCGTATGCGCGGAATGCGGCCTGCGTTTGGAGTACGTGGCAAAGAGCAATCCGATACTCCCGCACGCCGCGCGATTGAACGAGACTGGCTTCCACCTGCTCGACCGTTATTGCAGGCGATACGCGCTGACGCTTCGCGCAAATGCCGGGGCTGTGACAATCCTTTCGATGCAGGCGCGAGAGGACAAGTCCCCGCCGAGTTCTATCGCGGTTCCGGTGCAATCGCTCGTGGACTTCTCGCAGGCGCAATCGGTAGCGCCACGGTCTGTGCGTTCGGCACGCTTCGATCCGCGCGCGGCGAAACCCGTACGGTTGTCGGCCGGTGGTGGCGGCGGCGTGGATATCGATTGCACTTTTGATGCGGAATCAGCGCAAGCGTTATACGCGGCCGCAGTGGCGCAGGCCGATACGGCCACGGTAGAGGTCGTGCCGACGGCGGGAATTGTCGCTGGCTCGATTTGCGATATTGCAGGGCTGGGCTTGCGGGAGGTCGTGGAATTGCGCTATACTCGCACCGGTGACGCCGAACGTATGATTCTGACTGTGAGGGCGCTATGATTTGCGAAATTCTCTATGGAAAGTGCGAAAAGATAAACGGCCCCCGCGTGCGCGTATCGGTTCCCGGCTATTCCGGGGACGCAGGTCTCGACTGCCTGCTTTTGCAACCGTGCGCAGGCGGGCCGTCGGTCTGGTGTCCGCCTGCGGCCGGCGATGTTGTGGCCGTGGCCGTCGATACGGAGCGCCTCGACGACTCCCTCGTTTTGGGCGTCGTATATCCGGACGGAAAAGAGCCCCCGAAAAATGGGCCAAAACAGGCCGCTGCCGCGTTCGATGAGGTTTACCTAGGTAACCCTACCCCCGGCACGAAATGCACGAGAGACGACCGCTTACAGGCCCAGCTTTCGGCGATTAAAACCGCGCTCGATACGCTGGTTTCGGTGTACAACACGCACACGCACGCGGTCGCCGAAGGAGTGGCCGCGGAAACGCAGAATCAGCAGACGAATGAGTACTCCGTCGGCAATACGGCCTCGGATTGCGTATGGGTGAAGTGACATGGCTATCGGTGCATTTGGTGACTTCGTTTTCGCAGCCACGGAGGGCGCGGCCACGCCTAACGCGCTTTCCCGCGCGCGGCAATCGCGCCTCGTAACGCACGCCACCGTTGCCGGGGCCCCGGTGGTAGAGTTCCTTGGGCTCGACGCCGAGACGGTGCGGCTTTCGGGCGTACTTTCCGCTGAGGTCTGCGGCGATGTCGATGCAGTACTCGACAGTCTGCGCGCGCTTCAGGACGGAAAACCGCATCCGCTGACGCGCGGGAGCCGGTACTTCGGGGAGTTCGTCGTTCGGTCGGTGACTTACTCCGAAGATGCGTGGGCGGGCTCGGAGCTGGCCGTGGCATCGTGGCAAATGGAACTCGTATCGACACGGGAGGGCAGCAATGGATGACCTTTTTCCACAGACGGCGCGGGAAATCGCGCTTCAGCGTTCGGCGTGCATTTGCTCTGTCTTGCAGGGCGACACGCCGTATATGCGCGGTTTCGGGATTGACGCACGCCTCGACGCGGCTGTGCCTTCGGAGGCGCAACGTCTGCTTGGTAGCGCGGCAGCGAAAGTCGAAGCAGGCGTCCCCGGTGTGCGAGTCACGCGAGGTACAGTCGCGGCGGATAGTGCAGGCCGTGCGGTGGTACGGCTTGCGATTGCGGAGGTGAAATAATGGCAAGTATTCCGCGTTTTGACGCGAACGACTTCTACCTTGTGGAGACAGACCCGCTTGCTTTGCGCGAACAACTGCGCGACGCACTGGCCGCAGTCCTCGGCCGCGAAGTACTCGACTCCGACCCACACATGGTGCTCGCTTCGGCCTTTTTGCCGTTTATGGCGCAGGGGCAGGCATCGGCGGACGCCGCCGCGAAAGCTACGCTCCGCGCATTCGCCATCGGCGCTGATCTCGACCGTATCGCGGATTCAACTTGCGTCGTCGGGTACCTCGACCGAAGGCCGCCCCTCGGTGCCGTGATGGCGTGTATCCTGACGGTTACGGTCACGCGCACGGAAATCTTAGACGCCGAACAAATCGCAGTATCATGCCACGCCGAACGGCCCGTCGAAATCGATGGCGAAAACGCGACGTTCGCAGGCGACGCGGATTTCCTGCTCGAATTCGCGGCGGGTACGCAGACGAAAACGCTCAATCTGCCGATTTATCTGGTCTCAGACGTTACCGGTGAAAAAGGCAATGGCTTGCTTTGGCCGTCCGGAAATGTCCATACCCCGATTGCCGACGACGAAATCACGGCCACGGTTACGGCCACAGGCAGTAGTTCCCGCGCGTGTACCTGCGTGGATATATCCGTGGCGCGGTGCGGCTCGACGTACAACGGGGCCGACGCCGAAAGCGACGACGCCTTTGCGCTGCGTGTGGCGTGGCAGGCAAAGGCCCTGCGCGTCCCGGGGTCATTCGAGTATTTCAAGCTGGCCCTCTCAGGCCTGCACGAAATCGCCTCGACGTATGTCGCCCCGCGCGTCGATTCGCAAGGGCGGATCGTTATGGCCTACGCGGACAAGGCCGCGTGGTACGCGTACTACGGGAGCGTAACGCTCGACGCGCGCGGCTCCGCATACGACGCTTTTGTCGAAACTGTGCGGGACTCCCTGCTCGCCGAGCAGCGGGTTATGTCTTACGCCGCGAAGGAATATGCGGAAACGTACAGTGTGTATTACAAGCTGCCCTCGGCCACTACCGACATCGCTTCCGCGCGCGCAAAAGCGGAAAGCGCGTGGCGGCTGTACGTGGCTGCGCATTCGTGGCATTGCGGTGTTGTGCTTAGCCAGCCGGAAATGTGCGCAGTGCTGACGGACGCAGGCGCGACAAATGTGCGAATCACTACGCTGGCCCCGAATTACAAACCCCTCCCGGCTGATACGATGATCACAGACCGCTTTTTCGGTCTGTATTATGACGGATTATCTACCGATACGGCCACGGCCACGGGCGGCAACGGCGAGGAGATTGTCCCATGATACCCATTGACGAAAACGCCGATACATTCCCGGTCGGCCTCCAGGGCACGCCGTTTGAGGAGGTCTACAAGGCCCTTCGGGCCGTGGCAGCGTCCGTCTGGGCCGTAGATCCGACGGTCTATCGCGCGGGTATGGCGTGGGGGTGGTACGCGCTGAACGCCCCGGGCAAGCTCGCAGGGTTTCGCGCCGTCGTTGTGGCCGCGCTTATCTCGGCCTTCGCACCGATGCTGAAAGACAATCAGACGGACGCCGAGCTCGCGGAATATCTGCGCCTGTGGCGCGCTTACAAGCCGACGTTTGGCGCGCTTGGTGAACTGTTTTCCGTCTTCGGGGCAAGCGTGGAGGTGCGCGCGATTTCGGACGCGGAATCGCAGTCTGTCGTGCCGGTATCGGACACGCGGCTGGCCTTTTATCTGCGTATCACTGGCATCGACTTTTCGCGTCCGCTCTCGTTGTCTGAGGCCGTCGAAATTGCGCGCAGGGCGACCCCGCTCGGCTCTCGTCCGTTCGCATACTACGCGATCCCCTCTCGCATAACCGTACCGTGCGGCCCTGCCCCAGAGCCTGCGTTCGTGTTCGTGGAAAACAACGTCGTGGCGGAATTGCCGCCGATGGGCTACATCGTCTTGAACTCTGAGACTGGCGCAATTCTTGGCGCGGCCAAGGGTCACGAACTGGAAACGGTGCCTATTCCCGCGTGTACCATTGCAAGCCCGGGAATGGTGTCTGTACCGATTCCTGCGAGGGTGTTGGAAAGCCCGGAGATGGTCGTGTATGTAGCGCCTCCGGGGCCGTCTTATGATGATGTAACCGGCTCGATTGGTTCTATCACTTTGCCGACAGCGCACGCGGGGCAGTATGCCGGAGCAACGTTTGATTCGTTGCGGTATTATGCGAAGGGAACAATTTCAAACACTGGATATCGGTATAGCGCCTTTGGTATTAGTACCACATTTTACTATGCAACGCTTACATGGGAAGATAGCTCTTTAGGCGATCTCAGTGATAAGATAACCATAGCAGACCCCAACGATATGAATGCTAGTCGAACTATGCAAACTGTATTCAGGATAATCTTTATTACCTACGGCAATATAGCTGGATACAGTCCATATTACAACGGGAGCCAGTATCTTTTGGGCAACCAAATATCGGCGTATAGTTATAACAATGGGACACACCAGATAACATTTTGGTGTTCCGATAGACCACCATGGTATTCAGAAACTTATGCTGGTCGTATCCAGTTCCGCTACCTCGACGGTGTTACTAAGTTTGAAAACCTTAATGCAACTGAACTTGTCAGTATTTCAAGTGGAACTCTCTCAAAAGATACAACAACAGATAGATATGATATGTACAACGCTTGGGGCGGAGATATAACGCTTCACGCTGAATACTAAACGGAGGAAACTAACATGGCAATAGGCGGTTACAAATTCAGAGGCTATCATTACCCGGCTCGCACAGCAACAGCGGGCAGTGACGCAGAAAAAGCGATTTTTCTGGACTGGTTTAAGTGCAGGCTCGCCGCGTTCAAGGCGAGTTGTGAAGCATCGGGGGCGTTGTGGCGCTTGCTACCGGCCTGTGCAAATTCGGGGACATATAGCGGAACTGCTTGGTCTGATGAAGATGCTTGTATCCATGGATTGGATAACACCGGATGCAACTTCGGGACGTTTTTCCAGTACGGAAACGAAGAAAAGTATATGGCGATGGTGAGCTCAAATGTGTTTAGTAATGCCTTGCTGGCACGTCGAGGATACTGGTATTCGTCTAGTAGCTATTATGTTGACCGCTCCTATGACGTAATTTCGGTGGGAGAAGAACCGATAACCCCGGACAACCTTAACAGGTCTTCTATCGCGGGCAGACTTCTATTTTCCGGCGTTCAAGCTGACTGGGGGGACGCGAGCGTGAATATGCAGAGAGCAGTGTCCAGTTATTCTAATGGCCTGCGATGGGGCTTTGCTACAAAAGGTACCGATATTATAGAGTTTTTTAATACTGCGTCCGGTACTACTAACATGCATTTTATGATGATCAGCCCAGACGCGTTCGACTCGTTGTGTAGCCCGGCAGACCAGTATAAGGCCGCAGCCGTGGGGACAAGCATTTCGTTTACTGCAAAGTCCACAGTAGAAGCATCTGACCCCCTTTTGAATTCCGTTCCATTCGGTTTTCTGGAGAACACGGGGGTGCAATACGATGGCGACACCAATGCTCAAGGCGTAAAAATGCTTGCTATGTTTGCCGAGCGAATGGCATATTATTGGCCGACTACGACCTCGATGCCGTTTGTCTCGCCGTTAATCGGTTCTGCTCCCGTCTATATTCAAGCCGCGAACTTGATCAATAATGACGGAATTGCGAACAAGGGGACAATCAGAGCCGACCTAATGGCCGTGAACACGGATCTGTCGCAGCCAGAGGCCTCCTCTGTTAGCCCTGGCGCCGCATACGGAGGCGGAAATTATCTGTGTGTCGGCGGCCTTTCGACGACTAGCTCTTCTTACACTCAAAATCAAGGCGCTGTCTACATCGGTTGGGACCCGTCGAATCCGAATATTCTAACCTCGACATCATGGCCTGACTGGCCGGACGCAATGGTGGCAGCACTTACCGCTCAAACTGCTCCTGTTCTTGACGATCCTGTGATCTTGCAATAACCCGCGGCCCCGGACAAACCGGGGCTTTTTTATTGCCGTTTACAACGGAATTGTGTATATAGGTCTTACTGCGTGTTGCGGCGTATCAGTTTGGAGGACAAGTAACATGGAACCGATAGAATCTGAAAAGCATAAAGTAGAATATCTCACGGCAGAGGAGCTTGTAGACTTCGTTACGATAAAGCCGGACGAAGATCTACCCTATGAAAGATTGACTGAAATCATACAGCGCATTAACAATGTACAGGATGATTTGGATTTTCTTCGTGACTGGTTAAAACACCATTTGAAACACGGTTGCGACGTGAATTCAGTTGTTGCTTCGTATATCCTGGGCGAAGCTCGAAGGTCGTGGAATTACTTGCAAGCCGTGTATCGGTTCCTTGCCAAAGTCATAAGCAATGCACAGAATTGAGTATGATAAATTCTGTATCGTGAAGTCCAGACCATGAACGCCAATACACTCACACAAATCAAAGACCGCCTCGAAACCGCATTGGACGATTTAGAGACCGTGCGTAACGCATTTATCGAACACAATAATGACGATTTCGAGATGCAGTTTTCTGCATTCGAGGCACAGGAAAAAGTAGAAGCGGTTTTGCGATACATGGAATATTTGAGGCAAGCGGAGGATTAAACATGATAGACGAGTACGACAGAGATTTGTTTACGCGAAATGCAAAGCGCACTTTTGAACAAGAAGGAGCGTTTGGCCTTATTCGCTCGTGCGATTGGAAAGAGAGGATGCTTGGCGAGTATGTGTATTTGTGCGGAAACATCGAAAGAGCCGAACGGGCATACCGAAACGGCGTGTACACAGATGACAAAGTAAACAAGGTGTTTCTGGAGCAGATTGATGCAATGAAGGCATACCGTGACGCCTTGGAGAAACGCGCGCTTTTGCTAAACATTGACCTTCACATCAAATAAAAAAACGTGTATATAAGCATTAGCTGGCCCGTATGCCTCTTGCAGATGTTTTGCAACGCACAAACAGCGGGCTTTATCATTGACGTAGCTCAAAATAGGAATAGAGCTTACCAGCCAGCGCGCCTTGGGTAGTGGGATGAGTGTTCGAGGCCCTCCGTCAATGGCTTTTTGACCATTTTTCCGACGTCGGCAAAATGGTATGGCCCCGGATAAACTCCGGGGCTTTTTTTTATCCTGCTTTGCGTGTATAAATCCCGCGTGAATGCCGCGCGATCCATGCGCGGGCCTGTGAAATCCACACGCGGAGGCGGGAATGAGTAATGCATATCGTTTTAACGTTCTGACCATCGACGGAGCCGCGCTGATAGCGCAAGCAACCGCTGCAAACCCAATCGTTTATGTCGGCGCGCTGTCGAAAGCGACGGCGGCCGCAAGTGCGACCGAGTTGGCCACGGCTCCGGCCTCTTGGTATGACGGCAAAGCCGGGGAAATCGTGGCGGTATCGGCGACCGGGAATGTCGCCGAAATTCGCGCGGTTTGGCGCAACGCGGGGCAGTCACAGTTGGCGAAATCGTTAGCCGTGACCGCGCGGCTCGCATCGCAATCTGACGCGCAGGCTGTGGTCGTGGCCGCGATGTCCGACCCCGATTCGACGATCGTTTTGCCCGGCTCGACCGATACAGGCGCGGGCGTTGCAATTCCTTTTTATGTGCAAATCGGGGCAGCCGATTCTGTCGAAGTCACCCCTGGGGCTTGCGCGTCGATCGCGGATTTAGCGCGCTTCGTTTCGACTCACTCTGCGGGCAACCCGAACACCGGGGACGCGCAAACCGTGCGCGGCGCGAAAACGTTTGTCGATCCTGTGACGCTATCGGCGACTATCGCACCGAACGCCTCGGGCGTAAACCTCGGGGCTGCCGATTCAAAATTCAGTCACGCTTACGTTTCCGGCGTCTCGTATCTCAGTGGCGGTGTTGTGTCGGAGTATGCCTACGAAACAGCCCTTGGAAACTTCTCCGCGAGCTACGGATCCGGACGCGCATACTGGACAAACGACATGGGCCTTGGGCGGTTCGATGTGGCTCCGCAATTCGCCGCAAACGGGTCTACGCTGCGGATTCTGTACAATACTAGCGCAAGCGGTGCGGTGGCTACAAGCACGACCGTTGTAGAAATCGGTTCATCAGATGTCACACTCCCGGAGGCCACGCTTTCCGTCGGTGGCGGCATCTCGACAGGCGGGAATTTTATCTGCCGGAATTCGATCAACGACTTCGGGCTATTTGCGTTAGACCGCGCGCAATTCTACGATGGAACTACGCAGCATTCGTTCGACCTGCGTACCAGCTTCGACGAGCAAGCCGGGGACGGTATGTGGTTCGCTCACGATGACGGAGACCCGATTCTCGGCATAGAACCCGGGAAAGTCTCTGTCTTCGGCGGCTTTGTTTCGCCAATGCCGGAATACGATTCTTCGACCAGCGCCACCTCTGTTCCGCTTGGCGGCTTGGTCTTGGCCGTGCTCGCCACATCGACCGGAACTGTCGCCATGAAATGCGGACAGACAATCGTCTGGGATCCGGCGACTGCGGTAAACATCACGTTCTCAATTGGGAAGGCCACGACGACCCTCGGGCTATCCGCGGGGCCGACCATGCCAGCCGGATCGTACAAATTTTTGAACGAGGCCGAAGCCACAAGTCAGGTTTCCGCATTCGCCCTCGTTATTCGCGTTGCATAAGGAGGCGGAACATGGTAGACCCTTCTGTCGCAACCGTAATCGTTATCGGCTTCCTGGGGGTGTTTGGTTTGATTCTGCCGGTATTAAATCACGTCGCGCCGAAGTACGTCTCATACCGTTGGTGCGTGGTCGTGGCCGTCCTTGCGATGGGCCTCGGCGTGGTCGTGAATTTCTCTGGTCTCTCCGAAGAGACGCGTCACATCGTGATTCTCGGCGCACTGATTATCGCGGGCGGGTACGTCTTTTTGCGCACGATCGAAAAAGCGCTTGCTAATGGCTGGCTACGCGGTGTGCGTTTGGATGTTCGCAAGGGTGACGCGAGCGCGTCCGTCTCGTCGGAAATGCCGCAGGAGGATGCATCTAAAAAAGACGTTGACAACCCGCGGGATATGATTTAGTACGGCCCCGGCTCGGCGCCTTTTCCTGTGTTTTTTAGACGACAACACAGCCGAGCCGCGAAGCATAAAAAAGAGGCCTCGCAGGCCTTTCTCATGTTCCACCTGCGGGGCTTTTTTTTATTGACAGCCACCACGAATCGTATTAAACGCTCGGCCTGCGTTTGAGTCCCTTTTGCAAAGGTGGCGGCCCCGGAAATCAATCCGGGGCTTTTTTTATTCGGTCGGCGTCCCGGGTATCGCAAAGTATGTGTTGGCGCGGCCATGCGTGGTCGCCTTGCGGAACCGGCAGAGCAGGCCGCTCGCGGCCATGCCATTGGCTACGTCGGTCACCGCTTTGCCAAAAACGCGAAGCAGACTTGAGTGCGAAGCCGCGCCACTGGTATGACCGGAGATGTACTCGGTGATAAGTGCGTGTCGCTCGGCATCCGTGGTACAACCGCTGAGGCTGTATCCTACCACCATAATACGCTCTTTCGGCGAGATGGTGCGCACGCGGCTGTCCTTGCTGAAAATTGCATCGAAATCCGGATGAATCGCGCACTGCTGGTCGCCCAGCTTGCGGATGTCCGCGACGAATTCGCGGCCACAGGTGAGGTCGGTAAATACCCCCTGGCCGTCGTAGCGAACGTTCGCAGGGCCGCCACACGTGCGGCCGACGAAATACACGGCCGCCTCGTGGAAGTCGTTTCGGCGTTCGGTTTTGCCGTAGTGTGCAGCGGAGAATGCCATGGTTAGAACTCCCAATCGTTGCGGCCGACTTCTGTCGTCAAGTAGTGCGCAAGCTCTTTCGCGCGGTCTTTCAGGCCGTCGATGTCCTGCGGATCGTTCCAATCCAGACAAACCACGGGGCAGCGACCTTTGAGCGTGGTCGCAAGCTGCGTGATTTCAGCGTCGAGGGCGCGCAGATAATCCAGAGGGACGCCGCTCTCGCACTCGCGGGCGCGCTTTGCGATACGTTTCGCGCAGGTCTCGGGCGTGGCATTCAAAAAGATCGCGAGCGTAGGCGGTTCGATGAAACGACGCATATTCCGGTGCGCGCGCATATAGCTTTCATACTCGGCGTCCGTGAAAAAGCCGTCATGCACCTGCACTTTCGCGAAGCAAATGTCGCCGTAGTAACTGCGGTCGAGAATGTACCACCCGCGGTTGTCCATCGCGGCTGTCTGCGCGTACTGCGTCGAGGCAAACCGGGTATGCAGTAAATGCAACTGCATTTTATACGCGGTTTCCTTCGGGTGCGCGTAGTACTCGGCCAAAAATGGGTTGTTCGTCTCGTCGGGCTCAGGCAGATATTCCGCGCGGCATCCCTCGGCCTGCAATGCCTCGGCCAGCAACACCGAGAAGGTCGATTTGCCTACGCCGATATTGCCCTCGATAATGACGTACCCGGACTCACGTTTTCCGTTCATGTTCTAAACTCCTGCGATTGCGCGAATTGCGGCCGTGGCCGCGGGTATTGAATCGACTATCCAGACGGTCGCGCCAGCCGTCTCGATAGCCCGGAACTCTGCGATTTGTGAGGCCCGGGGCCGTTCCCCGGGGGCCTTCGTTTCGATAAAGTGCGCGATACCTCCGCGCAAAACGATATAATCGGGCGCGCCGACGCGGCCCTCCCACTTGCACTTTCGGATGAACAAGCCCCGCGCCTTGGCCGCCTCGACCAGCGCTTTCGCGACCGCGCGCTCTAACACGGCTCCCCCTCGACGTCGGCCACGTCGTCGAAGACCGCTGCCCCGGGGAAGTTCTGCGGGCAGACCGTGTCGGAAATCGCGCGGTGGTAGATGAATCCGGCGGGGAATGCCTCGTACAGGCGCAGGGGGATTCCGAGCTTGGCCGACAGCCACTCGAAGAGCTCCCGCGCGGCGTCGAGCTGCGCTTGCGGCCAATCGGCTCCCGCCGGGTGCGTGAGGTCTACCCCGACGGCCTTGTGATTCGCGCCACAGCAGTGCGAGCACTTGCGGTCGAGCCTGGCGTATCGGTAGATCGTCCCGTCGCGGTCGATCTCGAAATGCGTGCTGTACCCTTTCGCTTTCAAGGCCGACCGCGTCTTACGCGGTGTAGCCGTGCACGTGTGATGAATTACGATCCACTGCGTTTTCTTGCGCTCGGGCAGTTTCCCGAAACAGTCCAGATAATCGTCGTTAAATCGCATTTGGTCTCTCCAATTGTTCAGGCAGAATGCCGTCCTCGTATGCGGCCACGACCTGCGGGTATAGCTCGGCGAGCTTGCCCAGCATTTCGCGGCACGCGTCCGCCAGGTGGTCGCTTTCGCGGACGGGCAGGCCGTCCGGTATGCTGTCGAGTACCGCGTGAACGCGGCGGTAGTAGCGCATGATATGCGCCAGTGTAGTGGTCATTGTTCAGCCCCTCCTTCGGATTGCATGATTTCGTAGTATCGGCTGACCTTGCCGACTTCGGCGGCGCAGGAAGCCCACGCCGCAAGAGTATCGATATATGCGCGCAGTAAATCTGCCTGTGTCTCAAGGCGCATCGGCTCCGGGGGCGGCGTGCATAGCGTTACCATCGGTGGCGGCACACAGGGCGCTGTGATAGGCGGCGCGGGCGAGCTCACACACGCGCTCATCGAGCTGGCCGCTATCCACAATGGCGCCAACGCGCTGCGCCATATCCGCGCGCGTGGCTTCGATTTCACGTCGTCGTGTGTCTGCATACCCTTGCGCCTTAATCGCGGCTGTGTGCGCACGTCGTGCGATTGCGAGGGCGCCCTCGCAAGCCTCCGCGCGCCGTAAGTTTTCGCCTGCCCGCTCGGTCGTTTTCCTGACCGCACTGCGTAGAATCGCACTATACGCCGCCAAAGCGACGATGACAACCACCGCGATGAAGGCGAGAATATTCTTGGCTGTTAGCATTTGTTTTGCCCTTGTCTGTCACGTTTGATAATGGCGTCGATTCGCTTTTCTTCGGGAACCGGCCCAAAATCGGCCTCTGGCGGTAGGTCGTCCGGCAAATCGTCTGACCGGATGCACAGCGTCGCGATCGCAGTTTCCGGGATGCGCGCTAAAACAGACCGCATATCCGCCACGGTCAGTCGCAAATTCGTGTATAGGCCGGAATACTCGCGGGTGTTCAAATGCTGCTCGACCAGCCCAGCCCAACGACAATTTTCGGGGCAATAATTCCCGTCCGTGTCGATGCGCTCAAGGGTCAAATCCGGTGCATAGCCGTGCGCCCATGCCCAATCGCGGAATGCGAAAAAGTCGTTGCGCCACACATCGCAGATTGTGATTCCGCGTCCGCCGTAGTCTTGCCAGTGTCTCCGGTCGCCCTTGCAGGTGCATCGCTGAACGGCGTGGTACCAAATGGAGTAGAGCCGCGTGCATGATGCACCTCCCCACCGCATTTTTCTCGGCTTGCGCCCGGTTTTGTATGCGGTACGAGACGCCCCCGCTGTGATTTCGGCGGCTTCAGTAGGCTCCGGGGGTTTCGGTGTCATGTAACAATTTTCCGGGGAAAATTCCCCGTGGCTGTCTTTTCGCGCAAGTCGCCACGTGTCGGTTTCGCCGACGCGATAGCCCCAGCAAAAGCCTGCCCACAGCCGGAATTTGTCGAAGTCCCGGAAAACCGGATCGACCGGGAACCGGTCGCCGAGCTTGTCTGACATTTGCCGCCGCCACTCCATGCGAGCAGTGCGCATCATTTCGCACCAGACAACGTAAATCGCGGTCTCATACCACGGGTTTGCAGTTCTCTTTTTAGCCATGTCGCCACGCCTTTGCGATTAGTTCGTCAAGCCGGTTCAGCACCCAGTAATCAGGCTTTATCTGCGACAGCCCTGCGATTGTCGCCACCTCGTCGGCCATGGACAGCCGCCACTGACGAAGGCCGGGGTCGTCGGTTCCGCGCGTGCACTCGTCGAGTTCACGCAGGCGCGCAAGCCGTTCGTCGAGGGTGGCGACATTTTGGTCTGAAATGCGGATCGATAGTGTCATTTTCCGCCTCCGTCTTTTGGGCTGTCGGTGCGCATCAGGTACCGGACTTGCCACGCAAGCCCCGCGGCACCTTTCGTGGGCGCGCCCTTTCGCAGGAAATTGCTCCCGCCGTCGTGCCAACAAAAGATGACGTTTTCGACGCCGCACTTTTCCTCAAGATGCTTCAGATAGAGGGCGGCTGCCTTCGTCTCGCATTCGAGGTCGTAGGGGTCGCTGCATCCGTACTTGCTCGCCGTACGCGGCATCATCTGCCAGTACCCGACGGCCCCGGCTTTCGATTTGGCCGTCCCGTCGCAGTGGCTTTCGGCAACGAGGAGGTAAAAATAATCCGGAGAAATCCCTGCGGCCGTCAGCCAGTTTTCCACATCGTCGCGAATCGGCGCGCAAGCCTCGCGATAGTGGCTGTAATCCTTGGCCGTGGCTGTGACAGGTGCGGCCACGAGGGCCGCGATGCAAAAGAGAATCACTCTCATAAAAGGCCGCTCCGATGCATGACGTCCTCGAAGAAGCCGGCGCTGTCGCCCAGTCGCTCAAACTTGCGCCGTGCCTTTGCGACTTCGTCGTAAACGAAATCGATATTCATCGACCCGCGCACGATGTCGAAATCGTCCACGAGGCAAAACACGCCGTATAGCCCGGCAATTTCGCACATGATACGATGCCGCTCGGTGTCGGGGGCATCGGCGTAGCGTTTGACCGCGCGGTCGGTGTGCCGTTGCCACGCTTGCACGATCTCCTCACGCGTAAGCCGGACGATGTCGCATAGGTTGCTGTACGCGTGCGCCAGATTGCTCTCGGCGTTATAGAACGCGGTCTCATTGCGCAGGTACGCAATCCGTTCTTGTATCGTGGCCGTTCCGCGCATGGCCTTCCGTAGGTGTTTCTGTCGGAAGTCCCGGAGCCGCTTTTCTGCGGCATCGTCGGCACGGCTCAGGCGTTTGCGTTCCGCAACGGCTTCGCACAGCCGCACGACGGAATTGCAGAACCACCGTCTAAAACTTACGGACTTGTGCACCGGTTTGGGTTTCGTTCCGTACTTCTTGTCTAGCACGCGGCTGTCGAGGCGCGGCCACTCGGTCTTTTTGCTGTCGTTTTCCATGTTCTGTCTCCCTTTTGAAGTGGCGGCTCCAGCCCCGGGGCCGCGCGGTTATTCAGCAGATCGTCATATCTGCGAGAATCCACTCTTTCGCGCTGTCGCTCAAGGTCATTTCGACGTGGTTGCGGTAGCACAGCTTCGCGGCGGATTTCAGGTATCCGCGAGTTACGTTAACCAAAACCCAGCCCTTGCCGTCGTGCTCAAAATCGGCCTGTGTGCTACTGGCGGGGTATTTGTACGACCGGGGGAGGCTTTCGTTTGATGCGTGCACGCGGCATCTGCATCCCTTCAAGGCCGCTTTGCTCGGATTGTGCAGGTAGCTTTCCGCGCCTTCAAGGCGCGCTGCGCATTCCTCGGCGGTCATACAACGCTCTCTTGCCTTGCCCTCGGCCTCGGTGATTGCGGCGTTCAGGCGTTCGGTGTCGGTGGAATAAATCTTTTTCGTGGTAGCCATGGCGTGTTTCCTTTTGCAAGTGGGTTTAGCTGCGGCCCGGGCTGTCCGTTCCGCTTATGAAGCTCTTTTTATACAATTCTGAAACTGTTGTCAAATAAAAAAGCAAAAAAAGTTTTGCCCCGCGTACTGCGGGGCCAGCCGATCACTTACCGCACGCGTGCTCGCGGACCATGTGCATCGCGGACAAAAGTCTCAGCTTTTGTGCGAGGTACATCAGCTTCGCGGCTTGATCGGTGATGCGCTCGGCCATGTGGAAGCAGAGCTCAGCATCACTCCTGAAGCCCTCGTTGACGATGCGGTGGTCGTGTGCGAGCAGGTCTTCTACGGTGCCCACGTTTTCTGCGAAGTCCCCGAGCAAATTGCAGAGCGCGGCCCATTGATGCTCTCCGCTGTCCATTTGGTTTGAGTAGTTCAAATCGCGAAGTTCGTCCAGAAAACTGCTTGCCATTGTTTGTTTCCTTTTTTGCAAGTTGATTTTTCCGTCCGGCGGGAACCGTTCCCGTCGTTCGATGGCGTCTTTTTACACAAGACTGAAACTATTGTCAAATAAAAAAAAACGCATCGTGGGAAATTTTTCTGGCTATTCGATAATCGCGACGGCATCGCCGAATTTTTCCGCAAGCACCCCCGCAGCGTCGTCATGCGCGGTCTGCGTATCGAAGACGGCAACGAGCCGGAATAGCGCGCCCACACGACCTCCTGAGCCGTCGTGCGGGTCGTCGGCTTGCAGGTTCGCCGTGGCCGTATCTGCGTCAGCGCCTACGCTTGGCGCAGGCGCAGGCGTAACTGTGGCCGCGCGTCCGAACGTACGTTCCCCCGCGTTGTCATCGGGCAGACCGGCATCCGCACATTCATGCAGGATACGGTCGAGCTCCCACGACGACAGCCCCAGCGCGTCTAAGTCGGCGTCCGCCTGCCCGGCGATGTCTTTGATCTCAGCATCGAGCGCATCGCGGTCCCACGCGGCGATCTCCGCAGTTTTGTTGTCTGCGATTCGATATCCGCGCGCCTGTATCGGCGTGATGTCCGTCTGCCACACGACCGGAACGGCGTCGAGGCCGAGTTGCTGCGCGGCCTTGTAGCGCGTGTGGCCAGCGAGAATCACTCCGTCGCCGTCCACGACAATCGGTTGGCGAAAGCCGAAAGCCGCAATAGATTTCGCGACCGCATCGACAGCGGCCTGCGGAATAATGCGTGGGTTTCGGTCGTATGGTCGGATTTCCGAGAGTTTTGTCATTTTGTAGGGCTGTTTTGCCATGGGGTCTACCTCTTAAATCTTTTCTTTGGCTGCATAACGGCTTGCGTATAGCCGTTCTATAACGCGGCAGTTTTTCGTTGCGCATAAGCGCTGAACTTTTTTGAGCTCGTGGTAAATCCGGAATCGGGGATCGTCGAGCTCGTATGAGCTGATATAGCACGGGATGCGCGCGGCCCAGTCCGTGAACGCGGCGAAATCGAAGTCGCCGATGACGTATTTTTCCCGTGAAGCATACAGCGGATCACAATAAACGACGTCGCCGGGCTGATATTGGTAGGCCGTATAGCCGCGATGAAGTACGGCCACACGGGCAAGCCCTTCGAGGTTTTGCACACGGGCAAGCCTTTCGAGGTTTTGCACACGGGCAAGCCTTTCGAGGTTCTCTAGTGTCCCACAGGTCGTCAAGCGACTCTTGATGTGCCGTTTTATGAAGGCAAACCGCTCAGCGATTCCCGCCTTCGGTGCGTCCGCAATCGGAACTCCGAGACCGGATATAAAGTCCGCATTTTGACCCGAGACAACCCAATCGAAAAGCCTGCGTTTCAGCCCTTCAACGCGGCGGCCGTACAGATACGAGCCCCCGCGATTTCCGAAGCTCCACAAGTATCGGACGTACGGGTCTGTGTCTTTCTTTGCGGAGAATTCCTCGCGCGAAATCCATCGCGGGGTAAACCGTTCTGGCGAATAATCCCCGCGCAGCGCGCGCGTGACGTATTCGCACGCAAGCGGATCCGCGTCAGAATAGACGACCTCGCGGTATTTGCCCGAAAGCGCGGCCGCGTGCGTCATTGCGCCGCCACCGCCGAAAAGATCGATAAATCGATCGCCTGCAGGCAATACCGAGATTATTTGATCCGCAATCGCGGACTTGCTGCCCATATACGGGAGCCCGTATTTCCCCATAAACCGTCATCCTTTCAGCTCGTCAAGAATTAAACGCTGGGCGTCGATTTTACCGCCCAGAACGTGCGAAATTCGCTCGTCAATCGTACCCGGAGCAATTATCCGGGTAACCTCCACAGCGTGCTCCTGCCCCCGCCGCGCAAGCCGCGCGACAGCTTGCAGCCACAGTTCCGACGACCACGGACACGTCAGCCAGACGATCCTGTGTCCGCCGCGTTGCAGGTTCAATCCCATTCCCGCCGATTGCGGATGCGCGGCCAAAACGTCAATCCTGCCTGCATTCCATGCTTCGACGATTTCCGGGTGCCGCGCGTCAAAAAGCGCGAAGCGCTTGTGGGCAGTATATGCCGCCGACTTTATGTCGTCGATGGAAAAGTTAAACCAATAGAACACCAAATGCGGCCCCGACTCCGCCGCTAGCAGGCGAGCCAGTTCCGCGCGCTTACGATAGTGTGGCCGTAACGATACGCGGTCGCCTGTGGCCGCGTAATACTGGCCTCCGCTCGCCCACGCGGCGAGCTTGGCCACGAGCGCGCCTGCGGAAACCGCCGTGATTTCCTTGCCCTGAATTTCCGCCACCATATCTCGCTTAAAAGTGCGGTATGCGTCGAGTTCCTGCGGCTGCATCTCGGCGTACACATCGCGGTAGGTAACCTCGCAGGGTGGCGGAGCTTCAAGGCGCAAGACGAGATGTCGAACGGCGTCAAGTGCCGCCGACGCGGCCCCCGGCACATCTTCAAATCCGAAGCCGCAGGCCTTGCGCCGCATATACCGAAGACGGAAGGCCGTGATGGTTTTGCCGAGGGCGGCCCCCCGGTCAAGTAGGTACATTTGCGCCCACATGTCGGCGATCCCTTGCGGGGTCGGCGTGCCGGTCAGCTCAAGCACACGGCCCCAGCGGAACCACGCAAGCGCACGGAAACGCGCGGACTGCGGATTCTTGATCGAGCTGGCCTCGTCCACGATGAGCATGGTCCGGCCCGCGTCCGCCGCAAGCGCGATGAGGTCGGGACTGGCCACGCACCCCCGGTGCGCCCCGGGGACGGCCAGCGCGTCGCGCCCGATGCAGTACACGTCCGCAGGCGTGGCCGCCTGCGCCTTGCGTGTGGATTTATCGCCGCGCAAGGTGACGACGCGAAGCGGCGCCGTCGCAGGCCACAGCGCGGCCTCTTGCCGCCAGGTGGAATCCGCAACTGCGCGCGGAGCCACGACCACGGCCCGTTTTATCAGGCCGAGGCGCAGTAACTCGGCCACGGCGTGCAGGGTGATGGCCGTTTTGCCGGCCCCCATATCTGCCCACAGAGCAAGGTAGGGCCGGTCGATGACCTGCCCGACCACGTCGCATTGCTCGCCAGTGAGAATGCGCTTCGTCATTTCTTGTACCTCTGCATGATTTCCGGTTCGGCCTTCAAAACAAGCCCGCGCCCCCATTTCGGCACGCGTTCCATAACGGCGCGCACGGTCTGCGCGACGGCTTCGGCGTCCGTGGCCGCGCATTCGGAGACAATTTCATCGTGAATGTGCATGATGACCCGCAATTCCTTAGAGTGCATTTCGTGCAGTTCCAATAGCGAACCGAGAAGCAGGTCGAACGCCACGGCCTGCGTCAAGTTTTCGACCAGAAGCCCGCCATAAACGTGATTTCGTCCGTCCACAGAATCGATGGACAGTTCATCGGCGTCGCGGTCGTATCGAGGATCCCAGTAGACGATTTTGCGGCCCGAGGGCAAAACGCACTCGACAACCGGAATCCCGGAGACAACCCCGGGGCAGTACGCCGCTTGCACACCGTGGCCGACAGGCACGGCACACTTTTCCTTTTGCAAACCCGCGCGCGCGAAAGCGAGTTCGACAGCTTTCCACAGCTTCACGGTCTGCGGACGGCTTGCGCGCCAGCCGCGCACGATTTCAAGGGCTTCGTCGTCGTTCCATGTCACGCCGTAGGCTTTTGCGAAACGCTGAAGTGCCGAAACCCCGCCTCCGTATCCGAGCGCGAGCGTTGCGATTTTTCCGGCCATGCGCTCGTGTTTGTCGATGCTTTCAGGCGATTTCTTATAGATATCGGCGGCGGTTCGTTCGTAAATCTTGCCGTCGCCTGCAAACACGGCCTCGACCGGCTTTTCACGCGCAAGCCACGCAAGAACGCGCGCCTCGACGGCAGAGTAGTCGGCGACCACGAACGCCCGGCCCTCCGGTGCGCGGATTGCATCGCGGCACAACCCCGCAAGCGCGTCGCACTCTTGGCCGTCGCAAGCGAAACGCAGTATTTCAAGGGCCTGTCGCCAATCGCACCCGGGGTACAAACCCGGGGCGGCCATAATCGCGGCCCCCCGGATTATCGGCAGAAGTGCCGGGTCGGCGTACCCGCGCGGTAGATTCTGCGGCTGTATCCCTCGCCCGGCGTAACGGCCAGTATGTGCGACGCGCGCTTGCAGTGTTCCGCGAATTCGACCGTCGGCGCACGTCGTGTTTTGAAACGCCGCGAACTTTTTTCCCGCGGTCCCCGCGGCCGCAGACCGAAGGCGAAGGAACTGCGCGACCTCGGGGTGTGCGTCGCACATCATCTGGTCGGCCAGTGCATCCGCCACGGCCTCCCGGGCGAAACTGTCGAGCGGCCATCCTTTCGACGCTGTCCATTCGCGCAGGCCGACCGTCGAGCGCATCGGGACGCCACCGGTCAGCTCGTATGCCCTCGCTTCGGCGTCCTCTTGCAGGTACGAATACAACCTTGCGGCCCCGTCGATCTCCGCGCGGTCAATCGGGATCCCCGCGTCATCGACGGCGCAGTCCATCGCCCACTGACGCTGCAGGAGCGGAGTGCAGTAGTCCGCAAGCGTGCGCCAGACGGCGCGCTCCGCACGCACATCTTGGCGGCAATACTCGCACAATTCATTGAACGCCTGCGGAGCTTTTTCTAGGCCGCCGACGTACAGCTTCGACGATTGCACCGAGAACATATTCAGAAGCCGCTTTCCGCGCGCGTCTTTTTCAAGTTCGGCAGGGAGCCGAAGGCTTCGGCACGCATCGCGCAGGCTGTGCGGTCGCCCCGCGGCCCCGCTCAGCATTGCGGAGTCGGCCCAGCGAGCCGACGTGGCAAAACGCGGGTCGTATCTGCGCAGATTTGCGCGCTCAAATCCTGCGTTATGCGCGATGAGCAAGTCAGCGCGCAGGATACGCGCAAGCGCGTCTTCCAGCGGTTCCTCGGAGTCGCACCGCCACAGCCACGGCTCGCCGTCGGTGTCGGCATCCGCCCACGCGATGCACAAGATCTGCGTCGAAGGGTCTTCGGCATACACGCGCGCTCCGCACGCGGGTAGGTCACACGCGGACGTCGTTTCGATATCCACCACAAAGCGGAGCGGCATTACTGGACCCTCCCGCAGACTTGTACGTGTACAACGGCGCGGGCCATTTCCCGCGCGAGCTTTTTGTCCTTGACCATTTTCTGCAAATCCACACAGGCGAGGGCCGGATTTGGCCAGTGATTCAGAGCGAGAACGAGCCGAAGGCGTGGCGGCACGTCGGCCTCCCGCGCGTGGTAGTAGCACAGCATATCTGCAAAACATTCGCGGATTTTTTCGTCGTCCATAGCTTATTTCCTCCCCTTGGCGGCCACGAGGGCCGGCGAATTCGTTTCCTCAACCACAGCCGCAAGCGCGTCTTTCGGCATCGTCTGTGCCACCTGCGCAGGCGTGCGGAGCGTTTCGGCCAAAAGAGTTTCCGGGTCTACCCCAATCGCGCGACCGATCGCTTCGGCCTGCTCGCGGGGCGTTTCCCCGGCATCGCGGATTGCTGAGGCCCACTGTTTGACCCGGCGATTCATTATACGCCACCCCGGGATTTCCGCGCCCTCAGCGATACGCGCTTTTGCAATGCGGGTCAGGTCGTCCCGCACGGTATCCATTCCGCGCAGGGCGTCAAGCCACGCGCCGATTTGCACGTCCGTGGCATCCTCGGTCATTTCGGCTTCACCAGCGGCAATTTCGGCGAGTAGAAGCCGCTCGCCTATGGCCGCGCGGCATACCGACCGCGCAGGGCACCAACGGCAGTGGTCGCCGGTCTTTCGCAGGGTCGTCGCATCCGCCGACGTGGCGATTTTCGCGGCCTCGCGGATTGTGCAGGCTTTCGAGTAAAAGTCCGGCCAGTCAAGGCTGCACCATGAGGCCCCGCGCGAGAAGTCGGCGACCTCGGTACGCGGTTGCACAATCCCGAGGTGCACACGATCCGGGGATTTCCCGGTTTCGCGTATGATTTTGTCCGCGATGCACATTGCGTAGGAGAGCAACTGCGGGTTATTCAAGGCCGGAACGAACTCGCCGCCGAACTTGAAGTCGGCCACAACCAGCGCATCCTCGTTCCACGCTGCGAAGTCGAGGCGGCCCCGAAGACGGCACCCTCGCCCGTCGTCGAGCGTGACCGGCATTTCAACCGCCCATGCGAAGTCCCCAGTGAATGCTTTCCCGCACTGCGAACAAAGCGAGTCCGCGTAGGTCTGCGCGCCCTCGATCATGTCGAGCGTTGCAAGCGCGGCCTCCGGCTCAGGCGGCATCCCGCTTTCCGGGGCGATGTCTGTCGCCATGCGGAGCGTCGCTGCCGCCGCGTATGCCGCGAATTCATGCGCAAGCGTTCCCTCCTGTGCGGCGTCGGACGACGGCAGACGCGGGAGGCGTGGGATGATGTATTCAGACCCGGGGCAGGCAATCCACCGCGCGGCGGCTGACGGGGAAAGATACGTTTGCTTTTCGGTTCTGTTTGTGCTAGTTGCCATATCGTTCTGTCCTTCCATGAGATTGAATGCGGCCCCGGGAACTTCTCCACCGGGGCTTTTTTGTTATTCACCTAAAACGATTTTGCGGGTTTCGTCGTACCCGATAGCCTTCATGAGGCAAGCCGCCGAAGTGTACGGCAGACCGCGTTCCGTGGCCGCCCGTCGGACACGCGCGTTCACGTCGGCGAGCTCGATTCCGCGCTGTGCCACTTCGTCGAGCAGTGCCTGAACGGCCTGCAAGAGCGGCATTCCGCCGTAGGAATCCCCGGACGGCTTCGGGGCAGGAGCGGGGGCAGCCACGGGCTCCGCCTTCGGCTCCGGTTTCGCCTCGGCCTGCGGTTCCGGAGCGGCCGCGCTTTCGCACGACGTGGCCACCTGTGGCGCGCTTTCGGGCTCAGGCGTGGAATTGCCCGCCTCGGCGGTTTCGGCGCTTTCTTGGGCCGCCTGCGTGTCTTTTTGCGCTACGTCAGCTTTTCGTGGCCGTCCGCGCTTCGGCTTCGGAGCTTCGGCAGGTTCCGAAGGGGTATCCGCCTGCACCTCGACGGGCGAGGGCTCGTCTTTTAACGACGGTACCGCTTCACGGATTTCGGAAATGATCTCCTCGCGCGCGGCTTTTGCGAGTGCGCCAATGCCTAGCGGCTCCTGAAAGGCCACGCCCCCGCACGGCGTAGCCGCCTGCGTGGCGCTTTCGTCTTCGAGCGTGGAATTGCCCGCCTCGACGGCTTCGGCGCTCCCCGGGGCTGACAGTTTGCCGCGCAGGGCGTCGGTAATGTCCCGGCTGGCCTTCGCAAAGCCAGGGTCGATGTCGTGCAGAGACATGGGCTTGCCACGCAGGGCGTCAGCGATATCCCCGATTGCCTTCGCAAAAGCCGGGGTGATGTCAAAAGTCAATCGTAAATCCAACATTTATGCGGCCCTCCTTAGCTCCATTCCTCGACAATGTCGGTGAAGCGATTTCCACCGACGGCCAGCTGCTCGCCGCCACCTAAGACGACGACAGAGCGCAAATAGCGGGAAATCCCGGAGTTGCGCGTTTCGGAGTGCATAAATGGGACGAGGTCGAGCGAGATGTGGCAGTTCTGGCCGGAATAGCAGACCGACGGCGAGCTGGCAATGACCGGTTCGAGATTTGCGTCGACAACGGGGGCCGCGTCGTTACTTGTGATTCCGAACGTCACATAACCGTCGAGCCACTCGGGGAGCGGTCTGCCTTTGCTGTCCACGTCGCCACCGGAGCGCGCGTATGCCGCTCTCAGGAGGCGCACTTCGGTCGGATTTGTCTCGAATAGCTGTTTGCCGTACTTGTCCGTCCCCTCGGCCCACGCCTGTTTAAGACCTTCAATCAGATCCTTGTACGCCTGCGAATCCTTGCGGATCAAGGCACCGACCGAGTACTTACCCCACTTGTCCGGCTCCCCGAGGTGGGGGTAGACCATGCGGATCTCTTTGACTTTCAAAATAACTCCCATAAAACACCTGCCTTTTTGCCCGCATGGGCAATTTGTGGCGCGAAAAATTCGCGCCGACGTTTATCAAATCCCTTCACGGTCTGTGAAGGAGCACTTCGCCTCCGTCGATAGCCGTACAATCGGGTCCCCCGGTGTGCGGTACGCGACGAGGCCGTCGTTCGTCAGTAGCTCGACCGTTTCCCCGGCTTTTTTAGCGACTTTCTCCAAAAATCCGAGGTTTAGCACGACCTTTTCGGGTATCGGCCAGTCGGCTGGTAAAACCGTTTCGGCGCGCCAGATTTCGTCCTCGCGTAGGAGCGACACGTTCTGACCGTCTTTCACGTCCCAGCGCACGAGACGCGCGCCGAGTTCGTGTGGCAGAAAGAGCGTGGCCTGCCCTTTCGTGCGGAACGCCTTCAATTCCCGCGCCGCCTGCAGGATGTCTTCGGCTTTGAACGCCACGGGGCGCGATTTCAACGCCACGTCGATCAATTTCGCCGCCGAGGTGGCATTGCGCAGGCAGCGGTCGTCGTGACAGATTCCCTCGCCGTGCCAGCGCCACGAAATCTGAAGCGCACCGGTCGTGGCGTATGCGTCTTGCGCACCGAACCGTACCCCTTTGGCACAGGCCATCGTGTGCTTTGCCAGCTTTTCGACAACCTCGCGCGGGATTGCTAGAGCGCCCTGCAGTTCGGCCACGTCTTGCGATAGCTGTGAAGCCGCGAGGAAATACCCGTCAGTCACAATCGCGCGGCCACCGATGACGGCTACGGAGTCATACCCGTCTTCGTCGTTCGTGCCGACCTCTGCGATGATAGCCGAAAGCGCGTCCACGTCTTCACCGCGCAGGGTAAACGGTACCCCCTCGGGGGTGTACAATTCCGGGCCGCCTTTTATACCGATTTGCCTTGGCCCCGCCGCGATACGCGCGCCCGCCGCTTCGATGAAGAGCGGTCCTCCGGTCTGGCAGCCAATCGTAACCGGTGTCTTGTCCCCGCGCTTCGATTTACCGCAAGCCTTATCAAGACGCTTCAAGGCGTTCCGGAATTCTTCGAGGTCCACGAGGTACTGTCCATCCTCGCGGACGTAGGCGTCGGCGATTGTCACTTCAGCGGCCACGGTGTACGAGGATCCGAAAGTCTCTGTGCGCAGGATGAGCCCACGGTCGCCGCCTTCAATCGCGAGGCTATGATAGCGCAGCACCCCCGCGTCGCTGATGCTGACGATTCTGCCGCGATTATCCAGGCCGCACAGCGCCGCAGGTGCTCCACCGTTCCCGAGGTCTACCGATTGGAAGGCGCCCAAAAGTGCACCTTTAGTCGTTTCGATCCGCATCGACTTTGCCTCCCTTGCCATTTACGAACGCCGCGATTCCCTGCGCGGCCCTTGCCATCAAATGCGCGCGGAGTCTGCGGAAGCATCCGCACGACTTCGTTGCGCCACTGCGCAAACTCGCGGACGCCACAACGACCTCCGTCCCGCAGTCGCATACGCATCTGTACCGTACTTGCCTGCGCGGCCCATCCCCGACCCGCTCGACCACGGTCAGGAAACCGTATCGGTCGCCAGGCTGAATGACCACGTCCGAGCCGCGCTTGCGGCCTCGCGTTTCACCGCTGTTTGCCATCTCACACCTCCGCGCAGTCGCCTGTGATGTACTCAAGCCGAACTCGCCCCAAAAGCCCGCGAAGACCGTCGGCCTTGCGCGTGTACGCCAGCCACACGCCCGGGGCGTCGATTGCCGCGAGCGCGCATTCTGCGTCTTCCCTGCAAGCGAAGCCTGCGAACACCTCGCGGCCACGGATTAAAACGAATTGCCCCGGGGCTGTAAACCAGTTACTCATTTCCGTTTCCTTCTCTGTTTCCCGCGCGGGGCGGCTTGCGCCCCGCTCGTTGCGGTTTATTTACAAAAAACTTTGACTTTTGTCAAATAAAAAAAGCGTTTCAATTCCAATCCGACTGACCCTCAAAATCGAAGTCGTCCTCAACCTCCTCGACCTCGACCGTGAACTCCGTGCCTTCTTCCCAGAAGGCCCCGATAGCTGCGCGCTCAATGCGGCGGGTCTGGCAGGCGTCCGCGTAGCCTTTTGCGGGGATGAAATGCGCGATTCCGTTTGCCAAAAGGTTTGTCACTTTTACTGCGTACATGGTCTCTGTCTCCTGCTTTGCAAGTTTCGCCGGGGGTCTAACGCTTGCCCCCGTTCGTTGGGGCTTTTTTATACAATTCTATAACTTTTGTCAAATAAATTTTTATGACTTTTCGAGAATTTTTCGCTCACGGATAATTTTCGCGATTTCGGGCCCCTTCAAACCGCACTGAAGTGCCTGCCGAGTTACGAAGTTTTCCGCATACGCGTCCCACATGCCCGCACGCTGCAAGCCCCAGACGAGTCTCGACAGCGTGTCGTTGCGCATACCCTCCACGAGTCCGTGGTCACTGCGGAATCGCGCGTAGTAGGCCAGCAGACGTTCCTCGCGTTCCGGTGCGTCGCATTGCAGGTACTCCGGGGCCTTCGACGCAGGTTTCACCGGGGATGCCGCCCCGGCCTGCGGCTTCGCGATTGCCGCGAGCGGCGGGGCCGAAGGCGTGGACGCCTGCGCACAGATTGCGTCGGCGCGTTCGGCCTCGGCTTCAAGCTCGGCCTCGGTCGCGAGGCGCAGAACGTACCGCCCGGACGACGAATCCCGTTCACATATCAGGGCCTTGCTTGCGATCATGCGGTCGTACACGCGACGGTAGGTGTCGCCGCGCGAGGCGAACTTCGCAAGAAGCTTGTCACGGCGGTCGCACTTGGAGATCATTTCGCGGATGTCGGCCCAGATTTCCCCCTCGGTCTGCGGGGCCTTTGCTTTGGCCGTATCGCGTGCGGTCAGCATCCGGTCGCGCGTCTCGACGACGTGGCGCAGAATGACCATGCAGGCCGCGACGTCCGCCGCTTCGATGCACGCCCGGCCGCTGACGCTTGCGCGAAGGCCCGCGCATAATGTGGCGTAGCACATGACAAGCGATTGCGCGCTGGGGATGTCCAAACCACCACGGGTACACAGCCACGCACAGGCCGACCGGATGCACGCACGCGCATTCTGCGCGGGTTCGAGCACGGTTCCGGCATCGCGCCACAGTTCGGCGGCGGAGTTCAGCCGTCGCAGGATTTCGGCAGCCGTGGCCGTATCCGGGGCAGGCGGCGCGCCGACGAAAAGGTCGCGCTCTGCGCTGGCTTGGTAGAATTCCACAACACGGCGGCTCTCGCCGTTTTCCTGTGATGTCTTAGCCGCGTAGCTGGCCCACTGCGGGATTGTGCTGCCTAAAAGCACCGACACGTGCGCAGGGACAACGAGCGAGCCTTTGTGGTTCTGTTTGACCGTCGCTTCAATCGTCACTTGCGAGTCGTTACACTGACGAAGCATCGCGGCCAGGCTTCCGCAAGATTCATCCTGCACGCGGGATTGTAACTTTTGACCGGCCTCGTCGATGCAGACCAGTAGCGGGTCTGCGTTCCCGTCGGAGCGCTCGGCGAGGCGGATCTCCGGCTTCGATTTCGACCCCGGTTCAGGGGCCTCGACGATGGTGTCGCAACCGCAAGCGCAGATGTGCTCACGCAGGGTCGGCGCGTTCTTCGGATCAGACACCGTGACCCCGATTTCACGCGCGGACGCCTGTACCGCTTTCAAAAGCGTCGTCTTGCCGCACCCCGGCTCGCCCAAAACCACACAGAATGCGCGCGCGGCATAGGCTTGACAGCCTTCGGCCATACGGGAGCGCAGGTCTGCGGCCATGCTGACAGCCACGAGGGCCCCGGCAATTCCCGCGGGCGTCGGCGTATCCGCGGGGGCAAGCGCCTGCGCAAGGGCGGCCACGGGATGAAGCGCGAGGGCGGCGTCATCGTCGGGGTCGGCATACAGGCGCGCAGGGCGGTCGGCGATCCACGCGTCCGGGTCGCGGCTTTCAATGCGGAGCTGACAGGCTTTCGCGCATTTCGCGTCGAGGTCGTAGGCGTCGTCTGCGATTCCGCAGGCGCGCAGATACACGCGAAGCGGCGCGTAGATGTACGCTTCGACGGCCTTCGGGTCAGCCGCAAGCCGTTTGCCGATGTGGCCAAAGGCCACAAGGCCTTTTCCGGAGTAGCTCACGACCACGGCGAGGAATCCGCCATAATCGATGAGGGCTCTGCGCATTGCAGCCACGTCGACCACGTGGTCGAAGTCGAGCTGGGCAAGGCCTGTCGGCTCGCCGGTCGAATCGCCGGTCGAGTTGCACAGCGCCCACGCGGGGGCCGTCTCTTTCGTGGCGGCAATCGGTGAACCGGATGCCACCGCGCGCAGATAATCGGCAAAGGTCCTGCGCTCCGGGTTGCGGCGTTTGTCGCACGCGGCAAAACGTATCGCGGGGAATCGTTCTAAAAATTTGGGTATGTCCATCGTGGTTTCCTGCTCGTTCAGTCTCCCGCTCGGTGGGGCTGCGCCGATGGTGCCGGGCCGCAGGAAACAGGAAGCCCGGCACAGCCCGCTTGCAATCGGGTCGGCGTCTGCCGGGGCTTATAGCACGGCCCCGGAATTTTTGCAAGGATGTTTTACTCGCCACCCGCGGCGGCGAACATCCCTTCAAGGTCGTCGTCGTAGTAGGCGGCCACAAGGGCCTCGACGTCTGTGCCGTCGGGCAAGTCGCGCAGGTCGATCCCCATTTCCTGCCACAGGTAAGCCCAGTCGTTCACGAACTCCTCGGTGTACTGCCCGCTTTTGCGCATGTCTTCCGCCGTTTCGGTGACCCAATTTTTTCGATAAGTTTTCCGTGTCATAGCGTTTGCTCCTTATGTGGTTCCGGGGCCAGCGCGGCCCCGGGGCGCGGCCACGTCTAGCAATACATCGCCGCCGTATACCGCGCGAATTCCTTTGATGCGGAAAACAGGTCGCGGTCGCCCGCCGACACCTGTGCGCAAAGATCCATGAATACGTCGAAATCCGGGTCGAGTGCGCCATCTTCGTAAATGGGCTTTTCGAGCCCGCGCTTGACGAGCGACTTCGGGATCCACTTGTCCTTGATAATGCTGACGCCGCCTGCGTATTTGACGGCGAGGCGAACGAGCAGGGCCTTCTCAGTTTCGCGGATGATTTGGTCGTCGCGAAATGCCCAATTCGCGATATCGCTCTTCGCGAAGTACCAGCCTTCGATTGCGTTCCATTTCGGTTCAGCTTTCATTGCATATACCTCCGAAAGGGCGAAGGCGAAAGCGTCGCGGTAGCAAGAAAAACAGCTGCGAATCTGCTTTGCGATTGCGTGGGCTCTGTGGAATCTTTCTGCGTTCGTCATGGCGTTTTCTCCTTCGCGGTAAATTTCAGCTCCGGGGAACCGTTCCCCTTTGCTTTATGAGGCTTTTTTACACAATTATCTGACTTGTGTCAAATAAAAAATGCATTTTTTGCCCCGGAAAAAATCCGTGGCCCCGCCCTCGGGGCCACGGGAAAAAATGCCTGGGGCGATGCGGGGCCATTTTCGGGGCCACGACGGGGCAAATTTCCGACGGCCCCGAAAAAAATACAATCCCTAGGTTTTATGCGGGTTTGCGCTTTTTCGCGGCCACGAGGCGGCCACGGGCAAGCCCTGCGAAACCGGTTTCGCCCCGCTCTCGCCCCGAGGCGCGGGGATATATCCGGGGCCACACGCAGCCATAGTGTTTATGCGGGTTTGCGGCCACTTTAGCCCCAGTAGCCCCATAGCCCCGGGGATAGACGCCACTAGCCCCAGACAGATCAAAATATAAAATTCATTTATTTATTTTATATACGCGCGCGAGACTTTTTTTTATTTCGCCCTGGGGATCCCCGGGGCTAAGCGGGGCTACGGGGCTAAACTCGCGCAAGCCTAGGATTTATGCGGGTTTCCGCGTTTTCATGCCTGCGGGGCTACGCGGGGCCGCCCCGGGGCGAGGGTGGGGCGACGTGGCAAAACGGGGCGAAACAAGCAGGGTGAGCCGTAGGCGGTGGCCGTGACCCGGGGTGGGACGGTTTGAATAATCCCGGGGCCGTGAATAATCCCGGGGCAGTGAATTATCTCGGGGCAGTGAATTATTCCTGGGCAGTGAATTATTCCTGGGCAGTGAATTATTCCTGGGCAGTCGTTTCCGGATTTGTTCCGCGTGTATGTGTTTGTGCGAAATGGTAGTCCCCCCCCCCGGGTGCGGGTCCTGCGCGTACGGAAAAGCCGCGGGTTGAAAAGGGCCCCCCCG
>Ga0310694_10000619_pt1 | contig 45273 bp, 31 predicted proteins | sample 174DNAGHGhighgp2_FD_203884 | JGI IMG/M metagenome (GOLD analysis project Ga0310694, IMG submission 203884) | Sheep rumen microbial communities from Palmerston North, Manawatu-Wanganui, New Zealand - 1742 DNA GHGhigh gp2 (v2) (version 2) | ecosystem: Host-associated > Mammals > Digestive system... | reverse complement strand
ATGATGGCCTCTTGAAGGCCTTTCTCCGAACCGGGGACGAAGATGTCGGAAAGCTTTAGTAGACGCTTGCTGCCAAGGTCGATGTTCAAGCAGTAAGTATAATCGGTGGAGATGGCACCCTGGCGGTTGCTGATGAAGGCCTTGTAGTTGAGGATGCTGTCCTTGCCTTCCTCGATTTTCGTGGTGAGGGTGTAGCCGATGGTGGCTGCGTCGTTGCTGCCCTCGTCGCTGAAGATGCCGGTGAAGAACTCGCGGTAGTCGCTGACGTAGCGTTGGATGAACGAGTCGACAGCTGCTTTGGGGGTCATGTGGATGTCGGTCAGCGACAGATATTGCGGGGACAGGATGCCGCTACGCAACAAACTGTCGTTGATGTCTGAGTATTCCTTGTTGCCGAAGGTGATGAGCTCCAGGCTCACGTGGCATTGCGGAGAGCCGGCGGAGTCGACTACCAGGGCGGCATTTTTTTCGACCTTGAGTGTGTCGAGCACCACACCCATCTCTTGCATCGTGGTTTTGTGACGACAGCTGCCAAGTGCGAGGCACAAGGACAAAAGGGCTATGAGGAGATGACTTCTATCTGTATACATTCCGTATGTTGGCTAATGCCAGGGAGGGCTTGGCGGCAGCGCTGCTCCCTTTCTCTTTTCAACGTGTGCAAAGGTAATGAAATACTTCTTCTTCGCAAAAATATTGCCTCTTTTTTAAACTATGTTATAATTTTGTTGTCTTTTTATAGTTTTTTTCACTCTGAAACCAGTTGTTGTGATTTTTTTTCTTATATTTGCACATCATTTTCTTGAATGAGGGAATGTATTGGAAAGACAAAACATATTCATTACGAAAATCTCCACCTGATGCTACGTAAAATCAGAATCTTTTTGGCTGTGGTGATGTTTATTTGCGTCACTGGCCTGTTCCTCGACATCTCGGGTAACTTGCACCACTGGCTGTCGTGGATGCCCAAAGTGCAGTTCTTGCCTGCTCTCTTGGCTCTGAATTTCATCATCGTTGGGGCGTTGCTGCTCTTGACACTCATCTTCGGCCGAATCTATTGCTCGGTGATTTGTCCCTTGGGGGTGATGCAGGACTTGCTGGCAAGGCTCAATCGCAAGCGCAACAAGTATTCCTATTCGAAAGCCGTCTCCTGGCTCAGATACACCATGCTGGGTGTGATGGTGGTGGCGTTTGTTGCCGGGATAGGCTCGTTGTTTGCACTCTTGGCTCCTTATAGCAGTTTTGGGCGGATTGCCACCCACTTGTTGCAGCCTCTATGGATTTTTGGCAACAATGCCTTGGCTTCTGTGGCTGAAAGCGCCGATAGTTATGCGTTTTATCACGTGGATGCCTGGATGCGGGGGCTGCCTACATTTGTCATCGCACTTGTCACTTTCGTCGTCATCGGTATTTTGGCTTGGAAGCATGGGAGGACTTATTGCAACACTATTTGTCCCGTGGGCACTTTGTTGGGTTTCTTCGCTCGTTTCTCTTGGTTCAAGGTGGTTTTCGATGAAGGGAAGTGCCGTGATTGCTCCATGTGTTCAAAAAACTGCAAGGCTGCTTGTATCGATTACAAGTCGCATTCCGTGGATTACAGTCGGTGTGTCGCTTGTGGTAATTGCTTGGAAAAATGCAAGTTCGGAGCTTTGAAATACGCCCACAAGGCTGTGAAGAAGCAGGAGGTGGGCAAGAGTGAGACGGAAGAGACTGTCATTTCTGTCGACACGGGAAAGCGATCCTTCTTGCTGGCCACCGCTTTGGCCACCACTGCTGCCATTGCGCAGGAGGGGAAGAAAGTGGATGGCAAATTGGCTGACATCGAGGACAAGGTGGCTCCCAAGCGTCAGACTCCTATCACACCGCCGGGATCGCGAAGTGCAAGCAATATGGCCAAGAGGTGCACGGCATGCCAACTATGTGTCTCCGAATGTCCCAATCAGGTGCTTAGACCATCGGTTGGCTTGATGACGCTTATGCAACCTGAGATGTCGTATGAGAGGGGATATTGCCGGCCGGAGTGCAATCGTTGCTCGGAAGTGTGTCCTACAGGAGCCATACAGCACATAGGAGAGGACGAGAAGTCCTCAATACAAATCGGGCATGCCGTGTGGGTGAAGAAAAACTGTGTGGCTGTCACCGACAAAGTGGAGTGTGGGAATTGCGCAAGGCATTGTCCGGTAGGGGCTATAGAAATGGTGCCTCTTGATGAGAATGATGAAGATACGCCATTCATCCCTTCTGTCAATGTGGAGCGTTGTATTGGTTGTGGAGCCTGTGAGAATCTTTGTCCGGCTCGTCCCCTGTCTGCCATCTACGTGGAGGGGCATGAGGTGCACCGTGAAGTATAACCTTTTAGCAAACATCAACTTATGAAAAAGATATCGAGACGTGTTTTCTTGAAATTGTTCGGGGGCGGTGCACTGGCTACATCGGCTGCTCTCGCTGCATGCGGGGGAAAGGCCGCCGGGGCAAAGGATGCCGAGGATGAATACAAAAACCAGGTGGAGCCGCCGGTGGGGAAGATGACTTACAGGGAGGATCCGCACACCAAGAACAAAATATCGCTTCTGGGATATGGCATGATGAGGCTGCCGACAATGAAGGACACCAAGGGTGGAAGTAGTGACGAAATCGACCAGGACATGGTCAACAAACTTGTGGACTATGCCATTGAGCATGGTGTGAATTATTTTGACACTTCGCCTGCTTATTGCCAAGGCAAATCTGAGGCTTCGACGGGTATCGCTCTGCACAAGTATCCAAGGGAGAAATACTATGTGGCGACAAAACTTTCCAATTTCAGTCCTACTACTTTCTCAAAAAAGGCTTCCATTGAGATGTATCATAACTCCATGAAGGAGTTGCAGGTGGACTACATCGACTATTATCTCCTACACGCTATCGGTGGAGGAGGGATGGAAGCACTACACCAAAGATTTCTTGACAATGGTATGCTCGATTTCCTCGTGGCTGAGAGGGAGGCCGGGCGCATCAGGAACCTTGGATTCTCCTATCATGGCGACATTGAAGTGTTCGACTACCTGCTCGAAAATCATGACAAATACAAATGGGACTTCGTGCAGATAGAACTCAACTACTTGGATTGGGAATACGCTAATGAAATCAATCCTGATAACACCGACGCTAAATATCTCTATGGAGAGTTGGAGAAAAGGGGTATTCCGGCGGTTGTCATGGAGCCTTTGCTGGGGGGAAGGTTGTCTAAACTCCCGCAGTTCCTTTATACAAGGATTAAGCAGAGGGACCCGGAAAAGTCGGCTGCCTCATGGGCTTTCAGGTATGCTGGGTCGCCTGAAGGTGTGCTTACGGTGCTGAGTGGCATGACATTTATGGAACACCTCAAGGACAACTTGCTCTCTTTTTGTCCGCTGACGCCTGTCACCGAGGAAGACAAGGAGTTCCTGTATGAGGTGGCGAAGGAAATAGTAGGAACTGACAACATCCCGTGCAATGACTGCAAGTATTGCTTGCCATGTCCCTACGGCATTGACATTCCAGGAATCTTCGTACATTACAATAAATGTAAGAACGAGGGGAGGATTCCTTTGGAAATCATGGAGGAGGAATATGCCAAGCGCAGAAGGGAATATCTTATAGGATACGACAGGGCTGTGCCACGTATGAGGCAAGCTGATCATTGCATAGGCTGTGCACAATGCGTGGAGCACTGCCCGCAAAGTATTAAGATTCCGCAGGAATTGATGAAAATCAGTGAGTTCGTGGAAAACCTCAGGAGAAATCCTGTCATCAAACACGATGAGCAGCCACAAGACAACACTGATTCTGAAAGTTGAAAATGATTACCTGGACTTCCTATGTCTAAAAGGTTTCTTTTGGCACTTGGGGGTCTTGGGACTATTTTGGCCTCTTGGGGCTATGAGGGCTTCAAGGCTCTTACATTAAATGAAAGATATGACGAACAATTTGAAATACGAGCAGGCGGTGGTCGAATTGGAGACTATCGTCAAGAAGATGGAGAATGACGAGTTGGACATCGACTCACTTGCCGAACAACTTAAAAGGGCAAAACAACTCATCCAACTTTGCAAGGACAAACTGACCAAAACTGACGAGGAAATCCAGAAAATCCTCGAAAAAGAGTGAGGGGGCTGTGCGCATTTGCGCGCTGATGTCATATTTCTCTGTATGTTGCCGTTTAATGGTAACAGATATGAACACGTGCCACAGCTTGATGTCTTCACTACAATCAGAGACTTGTGCAAAAAGACGCATTTGCTTGGCTAGTTTCTTTCTATTTCAGAAACTTAAAAAAACAAAAAAACGCCCTTTGAATATAACATTTTCCCTATTTCCTCGTCTTATTTACGGGAGGAGCAAAATAAATTAGCCTTCCCTCAATTAATAGCAAATCTCAAACCATTAACCTTAAAACGTATAGAATTGGAAGTGAAATTATTTGACGACATGACGGCATACGTCAGAGACGTGACAAGTCTCATTTGGAATTATATACACCATCGTGAACAATACCCCGAAAATGCCCAACTGGCTGTGCAACCAGAATTGATGGCTTCGGTTATCGAAGACCCTACGCAGTGCAGGCATTGTGACTTCTACGACCTGGGGACGCTCATAAGCAAGGATGACCAAGGTGGTCTTGTGCCAAACCAACATGCCATCCAGAATATGGCCAACAGGTACTACCAGGCTGGATGACGACACCATAAGTGTCGCTTAAGCAATACATCAATAACGATGAAGCCTGTGTCGAACATATCGGCACAGGCTTCATCGTTACATATTCACCTGGAGGGACCTGCGTCGGATTTGATATCCAACGCTTACTGCAGAGAGGATTAGCTACGCAACGTTTCCACTATGCGACCCAACTGGTTGGGGATGCGAATCTGTTGTGGGCATTTCGGGAGGCAAGCCTCGCAGTCCTGGCATTTGTTGGCCCAAGTGCCTTTGTCGGCAAGAGCTTTCTGGTAACCTTCTGCAAACTGCTTCTTGCGTGAAGCGAAGTCTGAGGCGCTGCTTTCGGGCAGAGGGATGATCTTTTTGTTGACGGCTTCGTTGTAATAGGCGAAGTTGCCGGGGATGTCCACACCATAAGGGCAGGGCATGCAGTAGGCGCATGTGGTGCATGGGATGGTGGGCACGCCGGCCATCTGGTCGGCAATACGGGCAAGCAGGGAGTTCTCCGCTTCTGTGCAGGGGTCGAGAGGGGAGAAGGTGGCGACGTTTTCCTCAAGATGGTCCATACGGTTCATACCACTCAGCGTCGTCAGAATGTTGGGGAATGTGCCTACCCAACGGAAACCCCACCGGGCTGGTGTGTCGTTGGGACGCAGTGCTTTCAATTCTTCGGCTGCCTCGTCTGATACGTTGCCAAGAGCACCGCCACGTAAAGGTTCCATGATGACGCATTGGACACCTGTCTTCTCACACTTGTTGTATAAGTACTCCGCGTCGGCGTCGTTGCGACGACCGCCGCGGATGGAGGCGTGCCGCCAGTCAAGGTAGTTCATCTGGATTTGGGCGAAATCCCAATGGTATTCGTCCTGATGGTCTAAAAGCCAGTCGAATACGCGCACGTCGCCATGGTAGGAGAAACCAAGGTGGCGGATGCGGCCGGCTTCGCGTTCTTTTAACAGGAATTCGAGAAGACCGTTGTCGAAGAATCGTTGGTTCAGGGTGTCCATGCCGCCGCCACCGATGCCATGAAGCAGGTAGTAGTCGATATGATCCACCTTGAGGCGCTCGAATGACTGTTCATACATCTTTTTCGCCTCGTCGAATTGCCACGCGCGGGAGTTTTGATTCGACATCTTTGTTGCCACGTAGTATTTCTCACGAGGATGCCGAGATAGCGCATTGCCCATGAGAACTTCTGAGCGCCCACCCATGTACATCGGCGCGGTGTCAAAGTAGTTCACACCATGTTCAATGGCATAGTCCACCAGGCGGTTAACCTCTTCTTGGTCGTTTGGCAAGCGCATCATGCCGAAGCCCAATAGGGAAATCTGTTCGCCTGAGCCATGTTGAACACGGTAGGTCATTCGGTTGATGGGGTCTCCAACCCTTTTCTTTTCCTGGGCGAATATGTTCAATGGCTCCATGGCCATCAAGGCCACTGCTGAACCTGCACCCAATCCCATGCGCCGTAGAAAATCACGACGGCCTTGGTCAATCTTTCTTATCTTCTTTGCCATGTCTTTCACATTTGAATTTGCCCTACAAATTTACAGATTTTTTCCTGTTCTACAAAATTATTTCGTACTATTTTCAAATTTTTTCATAAATACGTCTCTAAGTCGTAGGGCAATGGACGCAATGGAAACTTTGAATTCGCTGATAATAGCTGATAAGCAACAAGTCGAGAAAGCTTTTGGGTGTCAATATGTGATGACAAACACGATGGCTTTGTCGGCTTAATTATCCTTATAACGTTGCTGAAAATGCTTAAAAAACGTTAATATCAAGGAAACAATTGTTCCAAATAATCCATCCAATCAAAAAAATCACTATATTTGCATGTTGACAACATAAAACAAGCGCTTATGAACAATAAAATACTTACATTGGTGCTCTCTGCTTTCTTGCTTGCAGGCGTGCCGGCTTTTGCCAACGCGACTCCTGCCGTCGAGATATATGAGTTTGAGCAAGAGACCCCGACCATTACTATTTCGGTGACAGAGTCCACCCTGCATATTGCCGGCGCAAACGGCCAAGTGCTCCAAGTCTACAATGTGGCTGGAGTGCGTGTGATGAGCGTCAAAGTAGAGGGACAGGACAAGAAAATCGAACTCAACCTTCCCAAAGGATGCTACATCGTCAAAGTGGGAAAGGTGGTGAGGAAAATCTCCATCAAGTAGACCTCTTATTTTTTAACGACCATGGCATGGACCTCCTGCTGACCCATTGTGGTGAGGGGTCCATGTCGTTTTTTGTAGCGATTGGTGAATGGCATTTGACGAGAAGGGTGTGCTGAAACTTCTGGCTGACCCTGCAACCCAAAGAAAGGCTTTTGAGCAAATCGTCGTCCAATATGGCGAACAGCTGTATTGGAAAATTAGACGCATCGTTCTCGTACATGAAGATGCCGATGACGTATTGCAAAACTCCTTTGTCAAGGCGTGGGTCAACCTTCCTGATTTCAGGGGGCAATCGAAAATCGCCACGTGGCTTTACCGCATCGCTATCAATGAGTCTCTCGACTTCCTTAGAAAAAAGAAGCATCTTCAGGGGACAAGCATGGATGAGGCGGCGGGTGTGGCTGCCATGTTGCTCGCCGATGAGTATTTTGACGGAGATCAAGCACAGGCCATACTTCAAGAGGCTATTGCCACCCTGCCCGATGTTCAAAGGACTGTCTTCAACCTCAGATACTATGATAATATGAAATATAGTGAGATGAGTCAAATGCTCAAAACTTCGGAAGGGGCCCTTAAGGCTTCCTACCACCATGCCGTGCAGAAGGTTACTGCATATGTCAATGCGCATAAATGAGAATGGCTCTTCTCGCTTCAATCAAACATACTATCTATCACAACTATGAAAGATTTTAATTTTTACGCACCCACGGAAGTGGTGTTTGGAAAAGAGGCCGAGGAACAAGTGGCCTCATTGGTCAAGAAATATGGTGGCAAGAATGTTCTCCTGCATTTTGGAGGAAAAAGTGCCAAAGCGTCTGGACTGCTCGACAAGGTCATCCAACTGCTCGATGAACAAGGTGTCTCACATGTTGAACTGGGAGGCGTGGTTCCCAATCCCAGGCTTTCGCTCGTAAAGAAAGGCATTTCGCTATGCAGGGAGAAAAAGGTGGACTTCATCCTCGCCATTGGAGGAGGAAGTGTCATCGATTCTGCAAAGGCCATTGGCTATGGAGTGGGCTATGAGGGAGAGCCATGGGACTTCTGGGAGGGGAAGGCAAAGCCTGCATCCTGCCTGCCCATCGGGGTCGTACTCACCATACCGGCCGCTGGCTCGGAAATGAGCAACAGTTGTGTCATAACCAATGATGCCAACAACGACAAAAGAGGTATCAATAGTAATCTTTGCAGATGCAAGTTCTGCATCATGAATCCGGAGCGTACTTTCACACTCCCTCCATATCAGACGGCGGCTGGTGCCACTGACATCATGATGCACACCATCGAGCGTTATTTCACTATACATCAGGATATGACGCTCACCGACGCCCTGGCTGAGGCGTTGCTACGTACGGTCAAGGATAGTGCACTGGAGGTGATGCGTAATCCTGAAGATTATCGCAATAGGGCACAGATCATGTGGGCGGGGAGCCTGTCGCACAACGACCTCATGGAATGTGGCTCTGCAAAGGATTTTGCCACACATAGGTTGGAGCATGAGCTCAGTGCCATGTTTGATGTCACCCATGGGGCAGGACTGGCTGCCATCTGGGGCAGTTGGGCGCGATTCGTGATGCCTGGCAACGAGGCAAGGTTCGCTCGGTTCGCAGTCAATGTGATGGGAGTGGATAATGATTTCACCGACACACGGCGGACGGCGGAGAAGGGCATTGAGGCTATGGAAAGGTTCTTTGAGCAAATTGGAATGCCCATCAGCATCCACCAACTGTTGGGACGCGACATCACCGACGAAGAAATAGAGGAGATGGCCAGAAGGGCGAGTCACGATGGTGCCATCACCTTGGGAAACATCAAGGTGCTGAAAAGGGAAGACATGGTGACAATATACCATATGGCAAAATAAGGGATGGTGCGAAACCGCCTCATCCTGCAACTGGCACTGCCTTCCATCGTCTCCAACATCACCGTGCCGCTATTGGGCTTGGTCGATGTAGCCATCGTGGGGCATATGGGGGGAGCCGTTTATATTGGAGCCATCTCCGTTGGGGCGATGGTGTTCAACATCATTTACTGGATTTTCGGCTTCTTGAGAATGGGAACCAGTGGCATGACATCACAAGCACTTGGGAGGAGGAATCTCGCTGATGTCTTGCAGTTGTTGTGCAGGTCTGTAGCTGTTGCCATCGCGGTGGCGATGACCATTCTGATATTGCAGGTTCCCATCAAGTGGCTCGCATTCCTAGTTGTCAACCCGGAGAAAGAAGTGATGGGGCTGGCGTCTTCCTATTTCGACATATGCGTGTGGGGGGCGCCGGCCATGCTCGTCTTGTACAGCCTGTCGGGGTGGTTTGTCGGCATGCAGAACACACGCATTCCTATGATGATTTCCATCATTCAGAATGTGGTCAACATTTTGGCAAGCCTAACCTTGGTGTATGGGTGTGGAATGAAGGTGGAAGGGGTGGCCTGTGGTACTTTGTTCGCTCAATACGTGGGCTGTGCCATTGCCATCATACTTTGGGCAAAAGTATACGGGAGGTTGACGAAACATTTTGTAAGGGAAGGGTTGTTTGATTTTGTTAAAATGTTGGAATTTTTCAAAGTAAATTACCACATATTCCTTAGAACATTGTGTCTCGTTGCAGTCAACCTCTTCTTTTTGGCTGCTGGAGCAAGGCAAGGCGCTGTCATACTCGCTGTCAACACACTCCTTGTGCAATTATATATATTGTTTTCATATTTTCTCGATGGATTCGCCTTTGCAGGGGAGGCGTTGTGTGGCAGATACCATGGAGCTGCAAATTCCATTGCATTCAAGGAGACGGTAAGGCTGGTTTTCGCTTGGGGAGGTGCGATAGCCATTGTTTTTACATTAATGTATGCCATTGGAGGACAATGGTTTCTGAATGTCCTTACCGATGAAAGGTCAGTGGCTGAGGCGGCGGTGGATTATTTGCCTTGGGCTGTGGCGGTACCCTTGGCAGGTGTGGCTGCTTTCGTGTGGGACGGGGTGTTCATCGGTGTGACGGCAACCAAGGGGATGCTGCTTTCTTCTGTCGTAGCCACCATCGTCTTCTTCTCTGTATATCTTATAGGAAAGGATGCTTACGCCAACCATGCATTGTGGCTTGCTTTTGTGGCCTTCTTGATAACCAGGGGCATCGTGCAGACAATTATCTATTCCAAAGGATTTGGGAAATGATGTCATTTGTAAAATAAAGTGACAATAGTTTGCACTTTTCTTTTTATATAATAACACGCGAAATATTAATAATTAGCCGCTCAAAAGGCATTTTCCCGCTATTTTTCTTTTGAGTTTCGCTAAATTTTCCTATCTTTGTATCCTAAATACACTTATTTCGCTTCGTTTGCCGTCAAGGCTGTCTGTAAAGTAGGTGATGGCGGTATGCTCGAATTTAGAAAACAATCTTCTTGAGTGCGATTGATGATGAAATATTTTTTTGTCTTATTAACTATATTTTGGGCTCCTATGGATTTGATTGCACAGTCCTATGAGAGTCTCTGGGGACAGGTGGAAGCCGCCCGCAGGGATGACTTGCCCCAAACTCAATTGGAGGTTTTGGGCATCATATTGGATAAGGCCACAAAGGAAAAGGAGTATGGGCATCTCATCAAGGCTCAACTGAAAAAAGTAGAAGCCATTACAGCCATCACCCCCGACTCGTTGAATCCCGAGGTGGACAGGCTGGTCAAATGGGAGCAGACGGTGAGAGGGAAGGATGAAGTTCTTGCTGCCGTACTGCAGTCCCTGCTGGGAAGAATATACCAGAGCAATCCCACTCTCGACATCGACAATGGGGAGCAAATTGGCAAAGACTATTTCAAGCAATCGCTTTCCAACAAACGCTTGTTGGCTGATACCAAGACGGGGAAATTCGTGCCGGCTCTCACTGAGGGTGTAGACAGCAAGTATTTCAACAACGACTTGCTCCATGTGTTGGGCATGCAAGCTGAGGATCTTGAGGCTTTGCTCGAATTCTATGAAAAAGAGGGTAATCGGGAGGCTGCCTGCCTTGTCGCCGCAAGCATACTCAGAAGGATGCCAAAGAAATTGGTTGACAGGAAAGAGGATTCTTCAATCAGGCTGCACAATGTCGACTCCCTTTTGCAAGTATATGGAGACCTTGAGGTTGCTGGTGAACTCGCCATCCTCAAATATCAATTCTTGGAGGAAGTGAATGATGTCAAGGCTGAGCGATTGGTCAGGTTTATCGATGAAGCCAAGGAGAAATGGGGGCGATGGCCGAGGTTGGCTGCTCTTGACAACGCCATGGACGGCTTGACTCAACCCTGTTTCCACGTCGATGCTGGATGCCAGATGATATTACCAGGAACCCGTCGGATGATCAAGGTGAATGATGCTAGGAACATCCCGTCGCTGACGGTGAGATTGGCAAGAACCGACACCGATGTTTCCAAGGAGTATTATTTGTTCAATGAAAGCGACTTGGCAGAAGTAAGGAAAGCCATTGTGAAGGGGTCGGAAATGGAATTCACCCATCATTACAATGGTCACCAGCCATATGAGCACTTCAATGACAGTTTGGAGTTGCCACCTTTGAAGAAAGGGACCTATTTGTTGGAGTTTGAAGCCGGAGACAATGATGTGAACGTTGAAAGGACGTTGATGTATGTCAGTGACGTCTTACTCATTTGCGAGCCGCAACCCGATGATGCCGTACGCCTCATTGCCGTGAGTGCTACAACGGGAAAGCCTCTGCCGAAGGCTAAAATACGTGTCTCATATAGAGCATCGAACACCACACTTGTCTGTAATGCAAAAGGTGAGGTGAAGTATCAAAAGGATGAGAATGATTACGGACAACCTGAATTCTATGTGTATACCAACGATGACCATTATTGCCCGTCACAGCAATTGTGGTATGGGCGTTATTCTTTTTCAAGGCCGTCGGAAGTTAAGACCAGCACTGCAATATTCACGGACAGAAGCATTTACAGGCCCGGACAGCAAGTGCATGTCGGCTTGATCAGATATCAGTGCTTGAGAGGGTTGGAGACGAACGCGTTGGAGGGAGAAAAACTGGAGGTCGTACTCAGGGATGCCAACTACAAGGAGGTGGCTACCAAAAACGTGGTGACCGACAAGTTCGGAAAGGCTGATGTAGATTTCCTACTCCCCGAAAGTGGACTGACTGGCAGATTCACCATCACTGCAAATGGGGGGAGCACTTCCTTCAGGGTGGAGGAATACAAGCGGCCTACATTCGAAGTGGAGATTCCAAACGTGGAGGAGGTCTATAAGAACGGGGACACCATACAAGTGAAAGGATATGCCAAAACTTATGCCGGAGTGCCTGTGCAGGGAGCAAAGGTGGAATATACGGTGAAAAGGGAAACGTCGTGGTGGTGGAGAAGCGGAAGAGGCGGCGATGAAATATTGGTCGACGACAGCACCGTGACCGACGAGGAGGGGGCCTTCTATATGCGTGTTCCCATGGTGATGCCCGACACCGACGATGAAGACCGATATGGATGGAGTTGGGTGCGTTTTTATGACATAGCCATACAGGCATCGGTCACTGACCAGGCTTTCGAAACCCATGAGGCAAAGTTGACATTGCCATTGAGCAACAAGTCTACCGCATTCAGCATGTCTGTGACTGAAAGGATGCGAAAGGATGAAATGAAACCGGTCAGATTCTCCTTGAGAAATGCATCTGGGAAGGAGATTGACGGCATTGTTACATATACCATCGACGGCGGCGGCAACTTCACGGCTGAAGCCAACAACGACGTGGCGCTGCCTGCATTGGACTCTGGTCGTCACACGATTGAGGCCGTATGCATGGGAGACACGGTGAAGAAGGATTTCGTGGTGTTCTCTCTTGATGAAAAGAAACCTTGTGTGGAAACACATGACTGGTTCTATGCTTCCGGCAGCCAATTCCCAAGCGATGGCCAACCGGTGTATGTACAAGTGGGTTCTTCCGACCGTGACACAAGGGTTTATTATAGCGTGTTTACAGAAGAAAAGGTTTTGGAACAAGGAGCCTTCACGCTTGACAATGCAATCCAGACACGACGCTGGGTGTATGATGAAAAATATGGTTCTGGATTGTTCCTTACTTTCGCATGGGTGAGGGATGGGGAGGTGTATTCGCATACACTTTCCATCAAGAGGCCCATGCCCGACAAGCGCATCATGCTTACATGGCATACTTTCAGGGATAAACTCAAACCTGGAGATGAGGAAACATGGGTGCTCAAGGCACTGTATCCCGATGGAAAACCTGCAGATGCACAACTCATGGCAACCCTCTACGACAAGTCGCTTGACCAAATCTCATCACACGGCTGGTATTTCAACGACCTCGTCGGGGTATATACGCCTAACACCTACTGGAGGGCTCTCCAATTCTATGACATGAGCTTGTTTGGCTCGAAAGTCATCAGAGAAAAATACGTACCTTCGTTGCAATTCACTGCTTTCGACAACTCGTTGTTTGACTTGTGGGAGCCACGCTTTGACAGATATGATGAAATGCCGATGGCAATGCCGGTTGAAGGAAGAATGGTCAAAATGGAAGCCAAGGCTGCATCTGCTGACATGGTAGATTTGAACAGTCGTTTGGCAGAAGTGGTTGTTGTAAACTCTTCTGCTGAGATGGATGAAGTCTCGTCAATGGAACTCAGTGGCTTGCCTGACGATGGAAAGGAAAAACAGACTGATGCTACCCAAGTGAGGGAAAATCTCGACGAGACAGCTTTCTTCATGCCGAAGGTGGCTGCTGACGAGGAAGGCAATATGGTGCTCAAGTTCCAAATCCCTGAGTCGGTCACCACATGGCAGTTCATTGGACTTGCAACTGACACACATCTCAACAATGGTGCCATCAAAGCAGAGGCGGTGGCCAAGAAAGACATAATGGTGCAACCCAATGTGCCACGTTTCGTCAGACTTGGGGACAAGGCTCAGATTACCACCCGCATCTTTAATACTACAGATAAGACTATTGGCGGAAAGGCTGTCATGGAGTTGGTCGACCCCGAGACAGAGACTATCGTTTTCTCCCAAACACGTGATTTCAACCTGGAAGCCAATCAAACCACCGGTGCCACTTTCGACTATGATGTTGAAGGTGATGCACGATTGCTCGTCTGCCGTATCATCGCCAAGGGAGAGGGATTCTCTGATGGAGAGCAGCATTACTTGCCCGTACTGCCAAGCAAGGAACTGATTACACGCACTATGCCGTTCACCCAGAATGGTCCGCAAACCACCTCCGTCGATCTTCGCAAATTATTCCCGAAGGGAGTGGACGATGCCAAACTCACTGTGGAATATACCAACAACCCGGCATGGATGATGATACAGGCACTGCCCACTTTGGCTGCAGGAGATAGCGAGAACGCCATCACTCAAGCCACGGCATATTATGCCAATGTATTGGGGCAGGTCATCATGAATATGTCGCCTGACATCAAGCAGACCGTGATGAAGTGGAGGGATGAGTTTGGTGACAACGGAAGTATGGCAAGCAATCTTGCCAAGAATGAGGAACTAAAGGACCTCTTGCTCAATGAGACACCGTGGGTGGGACAGGCCGACAAGGAGGAGAGCCAGAAGAGAAGCCTCGTCAAATTCTTTGATGAGCAAACCATCAGCATCCGACTCAACCAATCCCTTAAGAAACTCGAAGAACTGCAACACGCAGATGGTTCATGGTCGTGGTGGAAAGGCATGGATGGAAGCCCTTATATGACTACTGCCGTCAGTGAGATGTTCATCAGAATCAACACCATGGTGGGAAAGAGGGATGACAACAAGAAGATGCTAGACAAGGCTTTCACATTCATGGACAAGGTGCTCAAGGATGAAGAGGAGTACCTGAGGAAATTGCAAGCTCAAGGCGTCGTGGTAAGACCCAGCGAAACTGCGTTGAACATTCTCTACAACTATGCACTCGACGGAAGGGAGCCTTCTGACAAGACCAAGGCCACCATTCAATATCTTATTGACCTGTTGGATGACAAGACAAGAGAGTTCACCATATATGGAAAAGCAAGGAGTGCTGTCGTGCTTGCTCATTTCGGAAAGGAGAAAAAAGCTGAGCTGCATATGAAGAGCTTGTCACAATATTCCGTCGCTACTGAGGAGATGGGGAGGTATTATGATACAAGAAAGGCGTATTACTCTTGGTGCAGTTACAACATTCCCACCGAGGTGGCTGCCATGGAGGCATACCAACGCCTTGAACCTGACAACCAAAAGGTGCTCGATGAAATGAGGCTTTGGTTGTTACAGCAGAAGAGGGCTCAGATGTGGAGCACTCCCATCAACAGCGTTGACGCAATTTACGCATTCCTTAATGGAAATATACAAGTTCTCGACAACAAGATGGAAACCGTCCTGGCATTGAATGGTAAAAGGATGGAGCTTTCGGAAGCAACCTCAGGACTGGGCTATGTCAAAACGGCTGTCAATACCAAAGGAAACGAAGTGTTCACTGCTGAAAAACAATCAAATGGAACTTCTTGGGGAGCTCTCTACGCACAGTTCATGCAGGATGCAAAAGAGGTGAATGACACCAAAGCCGGACTTTCCGTAAAAAGGGAAATCATTGCCAAGAACGGTCAACCGAAGGTCGGAGACAAAGTGGTGGTGAGAATAACTATCAAGGCTGAGCGTAACCTCGACTTTGTAGAAGTCATTGACAGGAGACCGGCGTGTATGGAACCTGTAGAGCAAAGGTCGGGATATAGGAGAGGATGCTACATCGCACCTAAGGACTACACCACTTGCTACTATTTTGATAAAATGGCAAAAGGTACCCATGTGATTGAAACAGAATATTACATTGATAGGACTGGGGCTTACGAGTCGGGAACTTGCAAGGCACAATGTGCTTACGCACCAGAGTTCTCTGCTACGACGAAAGCCTTTAAAATTATTGTCAACAAATGATGCATATGAAAAAGATGGTATGGATGATAAAAGCAATGTTGGTCATGGGGGTGCTGGCTACGGGAATGCCGACAAGGGCGCTCGCGCAACTTATCACGACCCCAAACCAAGTCATCGATTGCGGGCAGGTGCTCTTCAGAAAACCTGTGACCGTGCATTTCGAACTAACCAACGAAGGGCAAGGCTCCATCACCATCAAAAAAGTGGAAACAAGTTGTGGATGCACTGAAGTGAACTTCCCAAAGGGAATCATCACAGAGAACAAGCCTTTCATCGTCTCTGCCACTTTCGATGCCAAGCAGATGGGGCATTTCGAAAAGTATATCGATATCTTCACACAAGGGGCGTCATTACCCTTCACCCTGACCATGAAAGGGGTTGTCGTCGAGGAAGTGAAAGACTATGGAGGGGAATACCAATATGTGTTGGGAAAACTCAAAACTGATAGGAAGGAAATCTTTTTCGATGACGTCGAGAAGGGGGAAAATCCTGTCGCTGAGATACATGTGCTCAACACTACAAGTGAGATGGCAAACCCGAACATCATGCACTTGCCGCCATACTTGAAGGCCGATGTTTCACCTTCTGCCATTCCGCCAGGTAAGTCGGGTGTGATTTACCTTACACTCAGAAGTGACAGAATGGATGATTTCGGACTTACGCAGACTGCCGTCTATCTCGGTTTCAAACCGGGGGACAAAATAAGTGAGGATAAGCAAATACCTATCACTGCCATACTATTGCCTTCATTTGGAATGGTGACCGAGCAGCAAATGGTGTATATGCCGAAACTCAGAATCTCCGACACCACTCTCGACTTGGGTGAGTTTGCGGGCAAGAAAAAGAAAAAGGGAACGCTTGTAATCGAAAATCTTGGAAGAACTGACTTGGAAATCAGTAAGATTCAAACATTCACCGAGGGATTGGAGATTGAACTTACAGACAAGGTCATACAACCTGGATCTTCGGCCAAACTCAAAGTGACGGCCGACCAGAAGGTGCTGAAGGGTGTGAAAAGGACTCCGCAAATCCTGCTCATATCAAATGACCCAAGGACTCCGAAAGTAATCGTTGACATCAATGTAAAATAAACATATATAAAAATAGGTGACATGGAACATCCTGAAAATAGTGAGGAATACAAGGGACTGACAGTCAATTCGGGCGTGGAACAACCTGCTATCATCAATCCATACCTTAACAGAAGGCGCTTCCGCAGAAGAGTCTATTCCGTGGCTGAGATGGTGGAAGGCATTCTCAAAGGAGATGTCACCATTCTTAGTCAGGCCGTGACACTCGTCGAAAGTGTCAATCCCGAACATCAGGCCATGGCACAGGAGGTGATAGAAAAATGCCTCCCTCATAGTGGAAAATCCATCAGGGTTGGAATCAGCGGTGTCCCTGGGGCTGGAAAAAGTACGTCCATTGATGTCTTCGGATGCCATGTCTTGGACAACAAGGGGGGGAAACTGGCTGTCTTGGCCATTGACCCTAGCAGTGAGAGGTCAAAGGGGAGCATACTTGGAGACAAGACAAGGATGGAGAAATTGTCCACCAGGCCGGAGGCGTTCATTCGCCCTAGTCCTACTGCTGGCTCACTAGGAGGAGTGGCAAGAAAGACAAGGGAAACCATCATCCTATGCGAAGCTGCAGGATACGACAAAATCTTTGTCGAAACAGTGGGAGTTGGGCAAAGTGAGACGGCATGCCATTCCATGGTTGATTTCTTCCTACTTATACAACTCGCAGGAACGGGGGATGAACTCCAGGGCATTAAAAGAGGTATAATGGAAATTGCCGACGGCATCGTCATCAACAAATGCGATGGAAACAATGTGGATAAATGCCAGATGGCGGCTACAAATTTCAGAAACGCGCTGCATTTCTTCCCAATGTCTGAAAGTGGCTGGATGCCGAAAGTTTTGTGCTATAGTGGATTCTACGCCTTGGGAATTAAAGAGGTGTGGGATATGATTTACCAGTACATCGATTTTGTCAAGCAAAACGGTTTTTTCGAATATAGAAGAAACGAGCAAAGCAAATACTGGATGTATGAAACCATCAATGAGCAACTGAAAAACAGCTTCTATCACAACCTACTGGTAGAGAATATGCTTCAGGAGGCGGAAAGAAGTGTACTCAAGGGAGAGCAAACATCATTTGCTGCTGCAGGTATGTTGCTCGACACATATTTCAAACAATTGAAAACTGAGAATAAGAACTGATAGATGAACATTGAAATTGACAACCAAAGTGGGTTCTGCTTCGGAGTGACCACAGCCATCAACAAGGCTGAGGAAAAACTTGGAGAGGAAAAGACACTCTACTGTCTCGGAGACATCGTGCACAACGGAATGGAGTGCGAGAGGCTCAGACAGATGGGACTGGTCACCATCAACCATGAAGATTTGGCCTCACTAAAGGACGTCAAGGTCATGTTCAGGGCACATGGAGAGCCCCCGGAAACATATCAAGTGGCCAGGTGCAACAACATTGAAATCGTGGATACAACGTGCCCCGTTGTTTTGCAACTTCAAAAAAGAATCAAAAAGCAATTCGATGCCAACCCGATGGCACAAATCGTCATTTTCGGGAAAAACGGACATGCTGAAGTGCTGGGACTTGTAGGACAAACCAACAACAAGGCCGTCGTGGTGGAAAACTTGAAAGATGTGGAGAAACTTGACTTCAAACGAGACATCTACCTCTACTCACAGACAACTAAATCGCTGGAAGAATATCACCACATCATTCATTACATTCAGCAACATATCGAGGGAAACGCCACGTTTAGGAGTTTTGACACCATATGCAGGCAGGTGGCTAACAGAATTACAAACATCGCTAAGTTCGCACAAAGGCATGAACTCATTCTCTTCGTCTCAGGAGGAAAAAGTAGCAATGGGAAGGTTCTATTCAACGAATGTAAAAAAGTGAACCCTAACGCGCATCAGATAGAGTCGGCTGAGGAAATCAACATCGATTGGATCGAAAATGTCGAGTCTGTTGGCATCTGTGGGGCTACAAGCACACCGAAATGGCTCATGGAGGAGTGCAAAGCTTTTATCTCTAATCACAAAAAGGAAAATAAGTAACAAATAATATCAATTACATTAATGTCTTAATTTTATGAAGAAAAAATTATTCTTATCTTTGGCCTTGCTTTTGGCTGCTGCATTGCAAGTCATGGCCAAACCAGTCACTCAGGACATCGCTTTCCTGCAGGCTAAATTTTTCTTGCAGGAAAAAGGTGTATTTGTAGATGACGACATGCTTTCAATCATCGAAGGACCAAAGGTCAACGAAGAGACGGTGGCGTATTATGTCGTCAACAATGGGAATGATGGAGGATTTGTCATCATTTCTGGTGATGATAGAGGAAAAGCCATTCTCGGCTATTCCGAATCAGGTCATTATAGTCTGAATAGCCCGAACGAGCAGATGCAATACATACTCAAGCGATATGCTCAGGAAATGATCTATCTCGATGAGCATCATTATGTGGGAAAAGAGGATATGGGACCCGCAAGGACACAGACACCCACACATACAGCTGTTCAGCCCATGACAACTACAAAATGGGGGCAGAGGGAACCTTTTTACAATAGTACTCCCTTGAATGGGGATTCCCATACCATGGCTGGATGTCTTCCTGTGGCTGTATCACAAATAATATATTATTATCGAGATAGAATGCCATCCAAATTACAAGTTGATATTCCCGGATATTCGTCGGGGGGCTATACTCTCAAAACGGTCAAAAAAGGGACGGCGTTCAACTGGAACAATATGTTCGATGAGTACAATGCAACGCAAACTTCCGCACAGAAAACCAATGTGGCCAATTTCGTTCTCTATGTGGGAACAGCTCTCAAGTCTACATACGGACTCTCGGTCACCAAGGCTACCGTGGATTATGTAGGAAAAAGGCTGAAAGAATATTTTGGCTTCTCGGAAGGCACATTTATTACAAGAACGGATTATACTTATGGGCAATGGAAGAGAATTTTGATCAATGAATTGGAGCAAGGAAGACCTGTCTTGTATTCTGCAGCTCTTGATGCTTCTAACGCACACTCTTTTGTCATTGATGGATACGACGGTGACGACCTCTTCCATATCAATTGGGGGTGGTATGGCATGGACAATGGCTATTACTCTCTCTCTGTGCTCAATCATCTTGATCGTGAGGGTAATGATGCAGGTGTCATAGAAGGAATGTCATACATCTACAGATCGAAGGCTTTTATTGGATTGCAGCCCCTCAATGGATACAATAGTGTAGACAACAACACCAAACTTAATGCGCTCAACAATTCATTGACCAACAGCAGCGGGACGTATACCTTGAAAGTTACTTATACCAATAAAACTGCCAATAGCAAGACATATACTTGTGGCATTGGGTATGTTGACGGAGACAAGAACATACAGGTCTTCAAGGAGTGGAGCAAAGGAGAAACTACCATCGGAAGTGAACAGACGACTGGGGTCGTTTCTTATACCATTTCTGGATCTGATTTCGCAGCTAAGAAGCTTACTGCCAAAAAGACATACAAACTCTATCCTATTTCTAAAGTAAAAGGTGGCGATTGGGAACTGTGTGACCAACACGTGTCGTCCACAACATATGTCAATTGCGATTATCAAAGTTCATCTTCCATGACCGCCACACTGAAAAAAGCTGAACCTTTTGTCTCTGTGAGCAATTTCGAATTCCCTGGAGCTAAGACAAAGGGGGCGAAACAGTATGTGAAGGTGACACTCGTCAACAATGGAGATGACTTCTATGGCAATGTATATCTTTTCGTAAGTACAACGGCTTCAAAGGGGTCCTATTCATCATACTTCCCAACATTCGTGCCTGCTGGCGAGACGGTCACGCTGTATCTCACTTTCACTCCAAAATATGCTAAGACATATAATATTTGGGTGTGCAGCGCTTCCTCAGGATCAAGTGAGCTTGGAAAAACTACCGTGACAATAAAAGATGGAAGCTATTCCAGGAAACTCGTCTCCGGAGGACTTACTGTGAATAATTGCACTGATAAGAAAGTGCTTGGAACCACATTCGCTGGAACTTTGAAAGTGAAAAATTCAGCAGCAGCTACTTATGCTGGTATCGTGAAAGTGCAACTCTGCTGGCTGCATCCTACAAAGAAAAAGTGGATTAGTCTCGATGCTTCTTCCGTCAAGTTCATGGAAATACCTTCTGGAGAAACGGATAATATCAACTTCAAGTTTGAAGGTCTCAATCCTAATGTCCAATATGGACTCTTCTATTTCTATGGAGAAGACAATACATTATGGTCAAGCTCTTCATACGTGACGGGCTACAAAATGTCGTATGCGGTGATGTGCTACAATCAGGAGGGTGAGATTTCTTCTGTCTTTGCGCCCGCTGCTACTGTTAGCATCCCTTCTGACGCTGTGGCTGTCGACCTCTCTGGTACTACAGGGACTGTTACAAAAGTGGTGCCCAATTCAAAAACAAACACCCTGTATTATGTGGGTGACAACGATACCAAGCCCTCTGGGCTCTCGGGCAAAAACTTTATCAAGGGCGCGAAGGCTGACAACATCACCTTGGTGGACAAGGAGCCTTTCTTCGTGTTGAAGTACTTCACGGCAAGTAATATCTCATTCACCCTGAAACCCACCATTGGAGCACCAAAGAGTGGAGTGGGTGGATGGCAGACTTTCGTGCTTCCTTTCTCGCCTACCTCTGTCATGTGTGAAAATCATCCGTTGGATTGGTTTAAGTCTAAGGATGATGAGAGAAAGCAATTCTGGGTGAAAGACTTCTGTGCTATTCAGGGCGCTTCCAATGTCTGTTTTGGATTTGCACAGACCATCAACGCCAACCAACCTTATCTCTACACTGTACCAAACCAGGAGTGGGGAGCCAACAACAATCTTGTGGGGAAGAACATCGTGTTCTCTGCCAGCAATGCATTCGTATATGCAGACCCTATCGCGGTTTCGGCTTCAAGTGCATACAATTTCAGAGGTACTTACACGAATACAACGCTCTCCAATATTTATACGCTTAATGCTGCTGGTACGAAATTTGTCAAAGGAAAGGCTACTGTAAAGCCTTTCGGATGCTATTTTGTCGCTACACAAGACGACAACACGGATGTCAATGCACTTAATATCACATCGTTCGACCCGGATGAGGAAACGGGCATCACACTATTGCCGGTTGAGGAAGAGAAAACGGTTGATGTCTACAGCGTCGGTGGTATGAAAGTGGGCAAGGCTGTCGTAAGAAACGGACAGGTCGACTTGCAAGACTTGCCGAAGGGCATCTATGTCGTGAATGGAAAGAAAATCATCAAATGATACCATTCATTCTTCTTGCTTAAATAAAAGACATTAATGTAAAAAGCCGGCTCCTTAATGGGAGCCGGCTTTATTGTAATAGTGTAAAAAATCAAGCTTGTATAATCATTTCGATCATTCAGATTACTCAGAACACTCCGATTCCTCAGAATCTTAGCAAGAGGCGGCAAGAAGATACTGCTCGTAAAGCCAATTGTTTTGCTCTGCGATGGTCATATCGCTGTTGTCCAACTCTATGGCATCGTCTGCTTTGCGTAGAGGGCTGATTTCACGATGGCTGTCTTGATAGTCACGTTCCAATACGTTGCGGTATACCTCGTCATAGTCGGCTGGCTGACCCTTGCCCACTAACTCGTCATAACGACGACGGGCGCGAACTTCTGCGCTGGCTGTGACAAAAATTTTCAATTCCGCATCAGGAAACACAACCGTGCCGATGTCGCGGCCGTCCATGACAACACCTTTTTCCTTGCCCATGCGCTGCTGCTGGGCTACAAGGGCTTCGCGAACAAAGGGAATGGCCGAAACTTCACTCACTTTGTTGGACACTTCCATGCCACGTATCAAACCCTCTATGTTTTCACCGTTCAGATAAGTGTCTGGACGTCCTGTCTCTTCGTTGGGCATGAAATGGATGATGATGTCGGAAAGGTTCTTCTTAAGTTCCTTGATGTCAAGGCGACCTTCTGCGTCGTATAAACCATGGGAGAGGGCATAATAAGTCACAGCACGATACATTGCACCTGTATCCACATAAACATACCCGATGCGTCGGGCCAAATCTTTGGCCATCGTGCTTTTGCCACATGATGAATGGCCGTCAATTGCTATTGTAATCTTTTTCATATCTTATAGGTTGAATGAGATGTTTGCAATGATGGAAGAGGAGGATACGTGGTATTTGCCATAAGACACACCCAGCTTGAAACGCTCCAACTGTATGCCGCCGCCGAAGGACAGACCGGCCCCATGGCTGCTGGAACTGTCGCCGTTGCTCACCTTCATTTCGTTGGCACGACGGAAATTCATACCTGCACCTACCCATATCTGGTCGGACAACAATACGTCGAGACCTAATGCAAGGTGGTTGACAAACTTGTAATCCCAGTGGGTCAGGTCGAGAAGCGTTGCCGAGAAACGAAGGGGCGCGCTTGACAATTTCTTTGTCACACCGGCTTGTAATTCAAAGGGAAGACGCTCGTATTCATCATCAAAGGCTTTCAATTGACCGCCAAGACTCTTCGCTACGAGAGAGGCGGAGAGGTCATGGTTGGGGTCGTAATAGTTCAAACCTAAATCAACACACATCGCCATCGAGTTGTAGTCGCCTATGTAGCTCGTCAGCCATTTTGCACAGATGCCACCACTCAAATGGTCGGTGAGGTTGTAACTCAAGTAGGCGCCTATGGAAATGTCACGAGCACTGAACTCGCCTGTATGCACATTGTTCGCATCTCTCTCTTCCATCTTGCCATAGTCCATCAATTGGGCACTGGCTCCTACGGTGGCGCGGTCCTTCAAAACTTGGCAATAAGATGCACTCATCGATTGTACGCCCGACATGTAGTTCATATAGTTTAAGCCAAGAGTGCGGTCGCTCACAGAGGAGAGCAGGGCTGGATTGGAAAATGCGAGAGAGGCGTCATCTTCTATCAGAGTGATGTTTTCGCCACCTAAGGCTGCACCATGGGCACTCACTGGCAAACGAAGGAATGAATATGCACTTTGGCTCTCCTGACCATATGACGAAAGGGTCAGAAGGGACAAACATAGCGCAAAAACACTTTTTTTCATCCTTTTTTGCTTTTTTGACGGCAAAGATACACCTTTTTTCAAATATCTGAGTTATTTTTGTAACTTGAAATCATCCTTGACGATGCTTTGACGTATTTATAACGCTGATTTTATCTGATTATTGGGTGAGAAGACGACTTTTAATTGAATATAACTGCTGATGATAGAGGTAAAGAAAAGCCAAGCGGCAGACCTGGAACGAAAAAGACCGATCAGACTCTTCATGGGGATGGCTATTGCCATCGTCTTGTTTGTCGTGGCCATGGAATACTCCTCCAATGGAAATGACTATCTCTTCGATTCCGATTTCTTGGATGAGATAGCTGAAGACATGGAGTTCATCCCACCTTTGCAGCAAGTACAGCAGGTTAAAGAAGAAGAGGTGAAGACTAGCGACCAACTCGAGGTGGTCGAAGAGGTATACGAAAACGAAAAGTTGGAAGAGAAGGAGGAAGAGGCAAAACCAGAACTCCTGGAAGAGGAGGAGGTGCCCGACGATATCTTGGACGATATGACTGAGTCTGTGCTCATTGAAGAGGTAAAAGATGATGTCAAAGAACTTAGGGATCTTGACGACTTCCCCATTTTCCCGGAAGATCTCCAACAATGGTTGTACAAAAACATACATTATCCCGAATCTGCCAAAGATGACAAGGTGGAAGGAAAGGTTCTTGTCTCTTTCATCATCAATGCCGATGGCTCGGTGTCCGATGCAAAAATAGTCAAGCCAGTGGACAGCAGGCTCGACAACGAAGTACTTAGGGTCATTGGGATGATGCCGAAATGGCAACCTGGACAAATCAAGGGGATACCTTGCAGGACAATGGCTCGCCTTCCCGTAAAATTCATATTAGCTAAAAAGTAAATTCATTCACCCCTAATAAATAACATTTCACCATGTACAATTCAAACGAAATCTTGCAACTCATCAATGACTATCTGGAAAACATACGTTTTGACAGAAAGCCGCAGAGTCTTTATGAACCCATAAAATATGTCCTCGATATCGGAGGGAAAAGAATCAGACCCACGCTCATGATGCTCGCATACAACCTTTTCAAGGATGACCCGGAGAGCATCTTGTCGTCTGCATGCGCTCTTGAGACATATCACAATTACACACTGTTGCACGACGACCTCATGGACCATGCTGACCTCAGACGCGGACATATGACTGTGCACAAAAGATGGGATGCCAATACGGCTATCCTCTCGGGCGACACCATGCTTGTACTCGCCTACGATATGATGGCACGTTGCAGGCCAGACAAATTGAAGGAAATCATCTCTCTTTTCACTGAAACGGCCCTTGAAATAGGAGAGGGACAACAATATGACATGGACTTTGAAAACAGAAACGATGTCAGTGAGGATGAATACATTGAAATGATAAGGCTGAAGACAAGTGTATTGCTCGCTTGTGCCAATAAAATGGGAGCTATTCTCGCTGATGCTGATCAGAAGGATGCCGACTGCCTTTACAAGTTTGGCGAGAAGATTGGATTGGCCTTCCAACTACAAGACGACTTCCTCGACGTGTATGGTGACACCAAGGTGTTCGGAAAAACCATCGGAGGAGACATCGTCTCAAACAAGAAGACATACATGCTTATCAACGCACTTGCATTGGCCGATGAAAAGCAAAAAGACACTCTCTTGAAATGGATGGACATGGCCAACCCTGACCCACAAGAGAAAATAGCTGCTGTGACTGAGATTTATAATGAAATAGGTGTCAACAGACTCGCCATCGAAAAAATCAAGTACTTCTTCAACGAAGGCTTGAAATACCTGGACAACGTAAGTGTGGAAAATGAAAGGAAACGGGAAATGCTGGCTTATACCAGGGAAATGATGAAAAGGGAGTATTGACATGCCATACCGGCGCCTGCCTAAAACCGATGCAGCCAGACTGAAGGCTCTTGAAACACTCACGGAAAACAACGATGTCTATACCGTGGGGGGAAGGTTCATTGACCGACAACTGCTTGCAAAGGCGCAAAAACTATACGCGAAACTCAGTGATGCTTGTGGACAGCACACCACATCCATGAGGACGCAAGTGAGGTATTCCAAGAGAATGGCTGACTTACAGCATAATGCTATGACCTTCATCAGCCATTTCTTACAGGTCCTTTTCCTTGCTGTGGAGAGAGGGGAGGTAAAACCTGAAGAGGTGGAGCTTTATGGTATTAACCCTGATGAAAGGGTGGTGCCTTATCTGAAAACACCCGAGACCATAATCCTTTGGGGGCCTAAGGTGATACAAGGTGAGAGAAACCGCATCAAAAGAGGGGGGAAGCCCATTCTCTCGCCTCCAATCGGTGCCGTGGCAACTCATTTCGACGTGTTCAAGGCCAAATATATGGCTCAAAAACAGTACCAAACGAAAACCATGGAGGCTTTGGCTGATATCGATGCCATCAGACCTCAGGTGGATGAAGTCATTCTCCAATTATGGAACCAAATAGAGAAACATTTTGAAAACGAGCCTCCTGAAAAGAAATACGCGCTTTGCAGGAATTACGGAGTGGTCTATTACTACAGGAGGCATGAAAAGCATCTGGAATGAGACAATTCATTGATACTCATGCGCATCTCGACGGAACGGAATTCGAAGAGGATAGGGACTTGGTGGTGATGAGGGCAAAAGAAGCTGGAGCGGCTGCCATTTTCATTCCTGCCATCAATTTGGAAAACCTTGACAAGGTGGAGAAGGTCTGCCACGATTATCAAGGATTTGCTTTTCCTATGGCGGGATTGCATCCTGAAGATGTAAAGGCGGACTACAAGGATGTATTGCAACGTATCAGGAAAAGACTGCCGGGAGATTTCATAGCCATAGGAGAAATAGGACTCGACTTCTATTGGAGTAGGGAATACGAGAAAGAGCAATTGGAGGCTTTCGAAGAACAGGTGAAATGGGCGTGCGAATTGGAGTTGCCTTTGATGATTCATAGCAGAAAGGCGCAAAACCAATTGGTCAACATTCTGAAAAAATACAAGGATGGATTGAAGGGAGGGGTGTTCCACTGCTTTACTGGCAACTTGCAGGAAGCAAGGCAGTTGCTGGAGTTTGAGAACTTCTGCCTCGGGATAGGCGGGGTGCTCACGTTCAAAAAAAGCCACTTGCCTGAGGTGGTCGCACAACTTCCTCTCGAACGCATCGTCCTGGAGACCGATGCCCCTTATATGGCACCGGTTCCCATGAGAGGGAAGAGAAACGAGAGCGCATTTGTCTCTTGCATCATCCAACGTATGGCTGAATGTCTTGGCCTTGAGAGCGAAAAGGTGGAGGAGGTGACGACTAGGAATGCCTTGCGCACTTTCCCGAAAGTGTGCCTTCCACATTTGGACAAGTAGACACCCGTCACGGAGGATGATGCGTAAACTGATTACTTTTTGCTTCCTTCTTCTCAACATTTGCGTGGCTAATGCCGACGACAAGGATTCGTTGCAGAGATGGGGAGTGTCGGCGGGAGTAAATCCTGGCCGGGTACTCTGTTTTGGCAAATACCAGAAGAAATGGCAGAAAGGAAAGGACAACTTCTCTCTTGACTTAGGGGCTAACTATCACCCATTGCCGGCGGACAGCAATGCTTTTGACGCCGACTATGGATTCCCTACCGTCGGTGCACACTTGAAAATGAGCTTCAACCATGGGGTCACCATGCATAGGGATAAAGACCCTGACTGGGGGTATGCTGAAGAGGTGGATTACAACTCTCACATGGGCAATTCCGTTGCTTTGTTCGGCACTTTCGAGAGGCCGCTCTTCCGTAACAAGCACTTTGAGGCGGAGATGGACATTTCCATGGGACTGGCATACTCCAATACCATTTACAACAAGGAGAACAACATCGACAACGAACTCATAGGCTCGCATCTGCTCATCTATTTCGGGATGGGGGCGCATGCCACTTGGATGTTCACACCGAAAATCGGACTCAAGGCCGGTGTCGATTATTGGCATGTAAGCACGGGGGCGTTGGACAGACCCAACAAAGGAGCCAATATCATTGGACCGTCTCTAGCCTTGGTGTATGTACCATCATATCAGCAGAGGGTATGGGGAAAGGGATATAGGTTCAATCCTCCTTTTGAAAAGAAACTTTACCTTGACATGACTGTCGGAGTGGGGGCGAAAACGCTCTATGAGGAATTCGAAGTCACACAGTTCCAGACCCCTAAGGGAGAGAAGGATTATCGTACAGAAGATTTCAAACTATACATGGCTTATTCCACGCAGACGGATTTGATGTACCGTTATGCGCGAAGATGGGCATCGGGGGTGGGACTCGACCTCTTCTATGGCACTTATGCCTCAAGGGTCGCAGAAATAGAGGAACATCGTGGGGTGAGTGCTAAGCATCATCCGTGGTCGGTGGGATTGGCTGTCAAGCATCAGGCGTTCTATAGGCAATGGTCGTTGGCTATGGCGGTGGGCTGGTACCTGCATCGCGAAATGGGGGAAAACGCAGCTCACATAGAAGAAAAATATTATGAACGCATCGGACTTAGATACACATTCCCCGGCGCTCTGCCTTTCTCCATAGGTGCCTCCGTGAAAGCACATTCCACCATTGCCGATTTCACAGAGGTGAATATCACCTTCCCCATACGCATCAAATAGGTGATGACGCCAAGATAATTCAGGCGTAACCAATGCCAAGGAGGTTCAGGCGCAACAAATTGTCTCTTCAGATTCGCTCCACCTGTTTCACTCCTTTTACGGTGCGGATTTTCTTGATGAGTGTCTCCAATTTCGATGTGTCGTCGAGTTGTACGACAAGGATACCTCCGAAGAGGCCGTCGTGGCTTTCTATGTTGATGGAACGCATGACAATCTTCTCCTCTTTGGAGATGATGCTGGTGATGTTGTTCACGATGCCGATGTCGTCATTGCCAACAACACGCAACGTGATGGAATACTGAGAACTTCCTTTCCCGCTCCATTTTGCCCTCACAAGCCTGTAGCCGAAGCGACGTCGTAGCTCAGGGGCGTTGGGGCAGTCATGACGGTGGATCTTGATGCCTCCATTCACCGTTACGAAACCAAAAATCTTGTCTCCATAGATCGGATTGCAGCATTTGGCCAATTGGAAATCGATGCCTTTCAAGTTGCGGTCTATCAATAGAACGTCATCGTTTTGACGGGTGAAGGCTTCTTCCGGGCTGGCATAGTTGAATTCTTCAGCACTTCGCACTGGGCCCTGTGGCGCATTGCCTTGCTCTATCTGGCGTAGCTCCACATATTTTTCTATCACCATGTTGGCGTCGAGTTTCTCTTCGGCCAACTGCTTGTAGAAATCGTGCGTCTCCTTGAAACCAAGTTTCTTGATAAGGTGCGACATGGTACCCTCGTCCATCTCGACTTTGCGGTTCTTGAAACGCCGCTCCAGCATTTCCTTGGCATACAGACCGTCTTTCACCTGCGTCTCCTTCAACGCCAAACGGATTTTCGACTTAGCTCGCGAGGTCTTCACCACCGTCAGCCAGTCCACCTTGGGCTTTTGGTTGCCCGACGTGAGGATTTCTACGGTGTCGCCGCTTCGTAACGGTTCACGAACGGGCACTATCTTGTTGTTGATGCGCCCGCCAACGCAGCGGTTGCCCACGTTGGAATGGATGTGGTAGGCGAAATCGAGCACCGTGGCTCCCTTCGGGAATTTCAACAGGTCGCCCTTGGGGGTGAACACGAAAACCTCGTCTTCATAGAGATCCATCTTGAATTGGTCCATCATCTGGAGGTCGTCGTTGCTCTCTAGCGCGGCACGGATGTTGTTCAGCCATTCGTCTATGCCGGATTCTCCCTTGATGCCCTTGTATCGCCAATGGGCGGCAAGACCGCGTTCTGCCACTTCGTCCATCCGCTCTGTCCTGATCTGTACCTCAACCCATTTGCTCTCAGGACCTAAGACCGTGATGTGAAGGCTTTCGTAGCCGTTGGACTTCGGGACGGAAAGCCAGTCACGCATGCGCTTCGGATTGGGTTGGTACATGTCGGTGATGATGGAATAGGTCTGCCAGCATTGCATCTTCTCCTTGTCGGCAGGGGCGTCGATGATGATGCGGATGGCAAACAGGTCGTAAATGCCTTCAAAGCCACATTTCTGCTTCTTCATCTTCTGCCAGATGCTGTGAATGCTCTTCGTGCGACCTTTCATATGGAAGTGAAGGCCGGCGGAACGCAATTTCTCCTCGATGGGGCCGATGAAACGCTCGATATAGGCATCGCGGGCGCGCTTGGTGGCGTTCAACTTCTCCTTGATCATGTAATAGGCGTCGGTCTCGAGGTATTTCAGACTCAAGTCTTCCAATTCGCTCTTCAGCTTGTAGAGACCAAGCTTGTGTGCCAAGGGGGCATAAAGATAGGAGGCCTCTTCCGAGACACGACGCTTTTCCTCTTCCTTGTCCGTATCCCTGATTTGTCGCATAAGGTTGACACGGTCGGCTATCATGATGAGGATGACGCGCATGTCTTCAGCGAAGGAGATGAGAAGGTTGCGGAAATTCTCACTCTCAACAGTGGGGCTTTTCTTGTATAATGTCTTGACACGCTCCAATCCATGCAGGATTTGGGCTACACCTGTGCCGAATAGGGCGACGATGTCTTCGTTGCTGTGATGCTCGTTGATTTGGCAAGAATATAGAATGATGGAAACCAATCCGTCCCTTTTCAAACCAATCTCCTCCATGGCGATTTCGGCGGTTTGCAAGCCGAAGAGCAAGGGATTGAGTCCGAACACGTCGCGTTGGATGAAATGGTTGTCCAAAGCGTGTTTCAGCAACATGTGCATCTTTTCCACGTCACCGTCATGGAGTAACGGTACCATCCGCTCTTTGAGAAGAGTCATTTGTTCACGAGCGGATTGTTTTTCTTGTTCTGTGAATTCCAATTTTTCCATTTCCAATTTTGTTGCATAAGTCGTCGCTACACCCTTGCATGGGGATGTTGAGGGGGTGAAAACGCACAATTTCACGACAAAGATACAAATTTTCCCTCAATAATTCTTTCAATTAAGAAAAAGTAAGTATATTTGTGACAAAATATAACCATTCCGTGGTTAATGTGTCATTAAATCTAAATATATTATGTTATCACAAGAAGACTTGAGACAAATCGAATCAAAAGGTATTACCGAGAAGCAAATCGAGACACAGTTGGAGGAATTCAAAACTGGTTTCCCTTTTCTTAAGTTGGAGGCTGCCGCTGCCATAGGAAAAGGCATCATCGCGCCGGAAGTGGATGAACTTAAGGCGTATGTCAAGGCTTGGAAAGACTACAAGGCATCGGGCAAGGACATCGTGAAGTTCGTTCCTGCATCGGGAGCTGCAAGCCGTATGTTCAAAGACATGTTTGCTTTCCTTTCTGCTGACTACGACGTGCCTACGACTGCATTTGAGAAAACCTATTTCGACAACATCCGGAAATTCGCTTTCTACGATGCTTTGGATAAAAAATGTATGGAAAACAAGGGAAAGGGTGTTGACCTGCTCATCGAGGAGGGTGACTACAAAGCTGTGGTGGCTGCCATGCTGGAGGCTTCCGGGCTGAATTATGGTCAATTGCCAAAAGGCTTGCTGTTGTTCCACAATTATGAAGAAGGGCCTCGTACACCTATGGAGGAGCATCTTGTCGAAGGTGCGCTATATGCTGCCAGCAACGGTGAGGCAAACGTGCATTTCACTGTCAGCCATGAGCATATGACCCTGTTCGAGAAGAAAGTGGAGGAGAAACTGGATGTCTATGCCAAGAAATACGGCATCAACTACAATGTGTCTTTCTCAGAACAGAAACCTAGTACCGATACCGTGGCTGCTAATCCTGATAACACGCCTTTCCGAACAGAAGATGGAAAGTTGCTCTTCCGTCCAGGTGGACATGGGGCACTGATTGAAAACCTCAACGAGATTGATGCCGATGTCATCTTCATTAAGAATATTGACAATGTCGTGCCTGATAGGTTGAAGGAGGATACCGTCACCTTCAAGCAAGTCATCGCAGGAGTGTTGGTCACATTGCAGAAGAAGGCTTTCGAATATTTGGAAGTGCTCGACTCTGGAAAATATGACCACGAGAAGTTGCAGGAAATCATCCGATTCGTACAACGTGACCTATGCTGTCGCAAGGGGGATCTTAAACTGCTGGAGGATGCTGAGCTGGTCATTTACCTACGCAAGAAACTCAACCGTCCCATGCGTGTCTGCGGAGTGGTGAAGAATGTGGGTGAACCGGGAGGGGGACCATTCCTTACTTATAATCAGGATGGAACGGTCAGCCTTCAGATTCTTGAGAGCAGTCAGATTGACAAGAGCAATGAGGAGTACCAGAAGATGTTCACCGAGGGTACCCATTTCAATCCCGTCGATTTGGTTTGTGCGGTGAAGGATTACAAGGGAAGGAAGTTCAATCTTCCTGACTATGTGGACAAGTCGACTGGCTTCATCAGCAGCAAGAGCAAGAATGGAAAGGAACTGAAAGCTCTTGAGTTGCCTGGATTGTGGAATGGAGCGATGAGCGATTGGAGCACCGTCTTCGTTGAAGTGCCTCTCTCCACTTTCAATCCTGTCAAGACTGTTAACGACCTGCTTAGGGAACAGCACCAATAAAACATGGCTTGGTCGGGTGGGGCATTACCCGCCCGGCCAGTCTTTCTTCCTCTATTGTGGAAACGCTTTGGAACCGTAATTATTTGAAGGTGATGACAGCGAATTTTTCGCTGTTTTTTGCTTTTTACATTTTGGCGCCACTGTTGCCGCTCTATCTTTATGAGCAGTTTGGGGCAAGCAAGGACATCATGGGAGTGGTGCTCTCGGGATATACTCTCACCGCGTTGTTGAGCAGGCCCATAAGCGGTTTCCTCGTCGATGCTTTCGACCGCAAGCGCATGCTCATGGTTTTCTATGCCTTGTTCTTCATCTTTTTCGCTGGTTATTTCGCAGCTGGGTCGCTGTTGCTCTTTGCTATTGTCAGGACGCTCCACGGAGGGGCGTTCGGAGGACTGACCGTGGCTAATAGCACTGTGGCCATCGATGTCTTGCCGTCGAGTAGAAGGAATGAGGGCATCGGTTATTATGGATTGAGCAACAACTTTGCCATGGCTTTGGCTCCATCGGCCGGCATTGCCATCTATCAATACACGGGGCGTTTCGAGTTGCTTTTCTGGGTGGCACTGGTGGTTGCTGGCATAGGGTTGGCGGTTGACCACACTGTGACATTGCCCAAGCAAACGGTGGAGAGAAAGAAAAGGCCTTTGTCCATACGACGATTTTTCCTCCTGCGAGGATGGCTGTTGGCTGTCAACATGGTGTTCTTTGGCTTTTGCTTCGGGGTGTTGCAAAACTACCTAGCCATTTACAGCAAGGAGGTGATGGGAGTGACTACGGGAACGGGGGTGTTTTTCATTCTGCTTTCTTCAGGATTGGTCGTTACAAGGCTGATGGGGGCGAAGTCGTTGCGAAAGGGACGCCTGACACGCATTGCTGCCGTGGGGGCCTTGCTCTCAACCTTCGGTTATGGCATCTTTGTCTTCTGCAACAATAGTGTGGGATATTTCTTGTCGCCTTTGCTCATCGGATTGGGAAATGGTTCAATTTGGCCGGCGTTTATGAACATGACCGTCAACGTTGCGGGAGACGACCAGCGAGGAACGGCCAATTCCACGCTTCTTGTCTCATGGGACGTTGGCATGGGGATGGGATTGCTGCTTGGTGGAGTGATGGCTGAACATGCTGGATATGCTTTCGCTTTCCATGCCGTGGTGGTTATGCAATTGGCGGGAACGGCGCTTTTCCTACTTGCAACGAGGAGTTTTTTCTTGAAAAGGAGATTAAGATAACAACCATTCTCAGAATGTCGTGATTCAAAACTGCAAAAATTCTTGCATGTTTTTTAAAAGTTTCATATCTTTGTCCTCCAAACGAATGAACCCATATGGAATTATTCAGGAAAATCAGGACTGAGACACTTCTCATCGTTGTACTTTGCATGGCGGCATTCTTTGTCAACAACAGTGCATTGTCTACTGATGGTGAGGAAGCCAAAATAGTCGTCACGGCAAGAGACATTGCAAACATGGGCAACTGGACCTCGCCTTCCATGAATGGCGTGGAGTGCCTTTCCACCCCTCCTTTGGCGGCGTGGGTGGCTGCTTTTGTTGAGAGGATGTATCCCGACAACATCAGTGCCCAACGGTGTGTGTCTGCTGTGTTGGCTACTATCTGTTGCCTCTTTTTTTTGGGGGTGGCACGATATATGGAGCGAAGGAGGGGATTTGCTGAACTGGCCACCATGGTCTTCCTTACATGTTACCATGTCATTTACATGGGGCGGATGGTGAGCCATGAGGTCTATAGCATCACTTTTACAATGGGGGCCATCTATTTCCTCATGCGTCTCTTCTACGACAGCAGGTATTATGCTCATCCGCACAAATGGAGATGGGCATTGCTTGCCGGATTGATGATGGGATTGTCTTTCCTGAGCAACGGCATCATGACTTTTTATGCCTTGTTCCTTCCGTTCGCTATCACAACAATGATGCTCAAACGCCCTGAACTGAAGGGGCGGGGATGGCCATTGCTACTCACGACATTGGTGGCCTTCCTCTCCTTTGGATGGTGGTATGCCTGGCTTTTCACACATCATCCGGAAGCGACTGGAGAGGTGCTGAAGAGCGAACTCGCACCATGGATTACCGGGCATGCAAGGCCTTGGTATTACTATTGGCGTTTCTTCGCTGAGGTGGGAGTGTGGGCGGTCTTGGCTCTTGCCTCCTTCTTCGTCTTTTATTGGCGGAAGCGGGTGAGCACCAAGAGGCCTTACCTTATGTCGATGCTTTGGGTGGTGGTGGCCTTGGTGCTGCTTTCCATCATGCCTGAGAAGAGCATGGACGACCTCGTCGTGCTGATGCCACCGTTGGCAATGGCGGTGGCTTGCCTCATCTATTATTATATCGAACAACGCCCGACTGACACGTGGGGGAAAGTGCTCTTCTTCCTCAATGGATTCATCATAACTCTCTTCATTTTCGCCTTGCCGTTCCTCATACATGTGTTCATGACCAACCAACACATCATTGACTTCGGAACAGCCTTCTGTGTCAATGTACTTTTCATAGGAATTGGCATATATGTGGCCGTTTCCACCACGCGCAAGGAGATGAAAAGCGTGGTGAAAGGGGTACTGGCACTGTTCATCATTTCTGAATGTCTCTTGTTCTCTTCCATCGACGAACTCGTCACCAACTCCAATCACCGTAGCATAGGTCTTGTCAATACTGACAAATTGTTGAAGGAAATGCCCATCTATCATAATGTCGATGAAACGCTGCGAATGGAACTCGTCTATGAGGCGAAACGACATATTCAAGCCCTTGACCTCAACGACAAGGAGGCGGTGATGAAAGCACTACCGTGCATGCTGGTGACGCAGAAATCCTTGAACGACGAACTACCCAAGTACATCATCGACGAGGTGGACACCATAAGGGTGGGGGTGTTCGACGACAACAGGCTTCCTCAAAGAAATAGTCATTATCGCAAGGAGCTTGTCAACCATGTGAGCGTGCTAAGACCCAAAGCGAAAGAGATGGGGAACAACAATGTGGATACTGTGCCCTCGACTTCCCAATGACAATCACCCAAAACTACAATATTTGCTATGAAAAAATTCTTTACCTTGTTGATGCTGACAGCTGTTGTTTCTGGATGGGCTGCTCCCAAACCTGTCAAGTCGCTCCCTTATGCTGGATACCTTTTCGCTTACTTCGAGGGTGGTGGCAATCCTATGAAACAAGAGCAGTTGAGATTCGCCATTAGTAAGGATGCCAAGACTTGGTATGCGTTGAATGGCAACCAACCCATCATCGCCAGTGACACCATCAGTGAGAGTGGAGGCATACGCGACCCGCATATCCTAAGGGGGGAGGATGGCTGTTTCTACATTGTTGCCACGGATATGTTCACCGTCAAAAATGGATGGAAGGAAAATCCCGGCATAGTCATGCTGAAGTCGACAGACCTCATCCATTGGACTCATTCCAAAATCGTCCTTGCTAAGGATTATGCAGAACATTTCGCCGATGCATATTGGGTGTGGGCGCCTCAGACCATCTACGACAAGAAAGCGAGGAAATATATGGTGTATTTCACGCTTCAACGAACAGGTGACAACAGGCAAAGCCTTGTCACTTATTATGCTTATGCAAACAAGGACTTCACCGGTTTCGAGAGTGAGCCTCGTGTCTTGTTCCGTGCGAAATATGGATGCATAGACAACGACATCATCGAGCGAAATGGTGTGTTCCATATGTTTTACAAAGGCAACATCAAAGATGCCTCTGGTAAGGAAATCCAGAATGGCATCCAGCAGGCCACGTCGAAAAAGTTGCTCGGACCATGGAAAGAGGATTTCAAGTTCATCGATGCTTATGCCGACTCGAATACAGGGGTGGAAGGCAGTGGGGTGTTCAAACTCAACGACAGTGATGAATACGTGTTGATGTACGACCTTTACGGGAGTGGACGGTATGAATACCAAACATCCAAGGATCTCAAGACTTTCTCTGAGAAGCCTCTTGCATTCAAAAAGGATTTCTTCCCTCGGCATGGAACCATATGCTCCGTTACTGCTGAAGAGTTGGAGCGCTTGCAAAGTCGTTGGGGACACGTGCTTCATGGTTTGGAGAACCAAGGCGATGCTTCCAAGGAATGGAGTGGCAATCCCATCCTGCCTGATTTCCACGCTGACCCGGAAGTCCTGTATGACCCCAAGACTGACCGCTACTATATCTATTCCACTACGGACGGGCAACCGGGATGGGGCGGATGGTACTTCACTTGCTTCTCTTCTCCCAATCTGACGGATTGGCGCTATGAGGGGATGGTGCTTGATTTGCCCAGGCAGACCAAATGGGCGCGTGGGAATGCATGGGCGCCGGCGGCCATTGAAAAGGATGGGAAGTATTACCTTTATTATAGTGGCGATGAGGGGCGGCAGAAAGCCATAGGTGTGGCAGTAGCTGACCACCCCGCAGGACCGTTCAAGGATTTTGGCAAGCCTATTGTCAATCGCAGACCCAACGGGGTGAATGGCGGTCAGCAAATCGATGTCGATGTGTTCATCGACCCTGATGATGGACAGGCATATCTCTATTGGGGAAATGGCTATATGGCGGGAGCGAAACTCAATCCTGACATGACGAGCATCGATACGACGACCATCACCGTGATGACACCGCAAGGGGGGACGTTGAGGGACTATGCTTTCAGGGAGGGCGCTTATGTCTTCAAACGCAACGGTTTGTATTACTTCCTCTGGAGTGTGGATGATACGGGCTCGCCCAACTACCATGTGGCATATGGCACCAGCAGTTCCCCGTTGGGCCCCATAGAGGTCGCGGAGCAACCTGTCATCTTGCAGCAACGTCCTGGCGAGCACATTTATGGAACGGCTCACAACAGTGTGCTGCAAATCCCGGGAAAAGATGAGTGGTATGTCGTATATCACCGCATCAACAGTGGTTTCATCGACAGGGATAAAGGTCCGGGAATCCACCGTGAGGTTTGCATCGACAAGATGGAATTTGACAGCAATGGGAGAATCCTGCCCATCACTCCAACGAATAAAGGGGTCAAGGCCATCAAGTAGGGTGTTTTATCATCTTTATACAAAAACTACAGCTATGAGTAGATTGCTCTTGCTTGCCCTCATCCTATTCTCACTTCAAGTGAGAGCCGGGAATCCGTGGCGACAGATGAAAAAGGTGGAGAAAAGCATTGTTGTGCCTTCATTCCCTGAAAAGGTCTATCGCATCACTGACTACCATGACCCGGCCGACACCCTTTACACCAACGCCATCAACCAGGCGATTACCGAATGCTCGGCACAGGGTGGGGGTGTGGTGCTTGTCCCAAAGGGGACCTACAAGACGGCGGCCATTCACCTGCGTTCACATGTCAACCTCCATCTGGAAGAGGGGGCGGTGCTGAGTTTCTCACTCAATCCAGAACTCTATCCTGTAGTGCTCACGCGCATAGAAGGAATCGACTGTTACAATCTTTCGCCTCTCATCTATGCTTATAATGAAGTGGATGTGGCCATAACGGGCAGGGGAGTGCTCGACGGGCAAGCAGATTTCACCAATTGGCTCAACCCCGACAAGATTCTCAATGTCGCTTTCCCCGACGGGACAACAGGAAAGGAGAAAGATATGCTCAACCGGGCATTGGAGGAGCAGTGGTCTATCGAGAAACGGGTGTTTGAGCATGGTTATGGCATGCGCCCGCAATTCATACATTTCTACAAATGCAAGAATGTACTGCTTGAGGACTTTGAAGTGAACCGCTCGCCGTTCTGGCTCATCCACCCGCTCATGTCTGAGAATGTCACCTTGAGAAACCTCATCTTGAAAAGCCATGGATGGAACCATGACGGTTGCGATCCGGAGTCGTGTCGTAACATATTGATAGAGAATTGCTTCTTTGATACGGGGGATGACTGCATAGCCATCAAGAGCGGAAAGGATGATGATGGTAGGAAGTGGATGATTCCCAGCGAAAACATCATCGTGAGGGGATGTACCATGCGAGACGGGCATGCGGGCGTGGCCATAGGAAGTGAAATCACTGGTGGATGTTCCAATGTATGGGTGGAGGATTGCAAGATGGACAGCCCCAATCTCGCAAGAATCATTCGGATCAAGTCAAACCCCAACAGAGGTGGGGAAGTGAAGAATGTGTTTGTAAGGAATGTGGAGGTAGGCACTTGCGACCTTGCCATCTTGGGCATCGAACTCAAATATTGGAATGTGGACGAGGGAAAGTACTACCCTTATTTCCACAATATCAGGTTTGAGAATGTCACAAGCAGGAAAAGCCGTTATATGATACATGTCGATGGCTTTGACAATCGCATACAGGCTCGTGACATCTTTTTCACCAATTGCCGCTTCGAGGGCGTTTCCCAACCTGAGGTCAACATCCTTGAGGGGACGGGAAATGTAAGGTTTAAAAACGTCACCATCAACGGGGTGTCTTATGATAACAAGAAGAAATAGTTTTCGTAAAACATTTGTCATCAAACTCTTTCCTGTTTGAAAGATGAATGACCTTTGGTTAAAGAAACAGTTAAATAATATCTTTTAAAATCTTAATCCCCAATAAATTATTTAATCATATGGATATTCCCGCCATTACCACCATTGTCATCATTGCAGTCATCGTAATCATACTTGCTGCCATCTTCCTTCGTCGTCATGACGATTCCAAGTCCGACTATAAGGAGCAACCTTTCGTACACAGTGGTAAGAAGTGGGTGTTCAACGGAATCCTCGACATCGACCACCCTCCTATGGAATCTTCTGTGTTCACCGACTATGAGGGGGAGTTGCAACTCATGGTAAGGAAAGGGTACGTCCATCACGACATCACCTTGCTCGAAGGCATCGATGCAGACGACCACCTTGGTCTTTTCCAGGCAGAAGCCAAAGCAACCTCAAACGGGGACATCACCTTGTCTGTTTCTGGAAAACCTTTTGCCATCCTATCAAAGCAACAACCCTCACTACATCAGAAAATAACAAAAAGTGGTGGTGTCGTCCCCGCTTATGGATTCATCGCCAAGCAGAACGACCGCATTGTCGCTGAGGCCTGTATCTGCTCCACGGCGCGGTCTTGATAAACCGCGCCATAGTCCAAACCTCGCTTTGCCCGTAAACTTCCTGACTCGCCTGCCATCCTCCTTGTCTTTCTATGCCGCGTCATTGTCGCGGCTTCCTTCTGCCCTTCACTTCCCCCTTCTTCACCTCTTTTCTCGTTCTTGTCGGAAATGAATGAAAACCATCTGAAAAACATCAAAAAATACCTAACCTGAATATTTCATACTCGGATTGAATCACATTTTTGCACCGAAGTGCTCGTGTGCGTGTACGTACTGAAAATGGTTGGAACGAAGGACTGTCGTCACGTCGGAAGGTTATGATCAACAATAGCCTTGTTGAATTGAAGACTCGTGATGATGCTATCAGTGCCGGGGAACCGAAAACGGCTGATATCGAGATAAATAACGGACGTGTGTATGCCATTTCTGGAATGGATGCAATTGATTCAAACGGGACGATACATATCAATAGCGGATTGGTCTTTGTGATTGGCCAAAGCAAGTTGTGTAGAGGTTTCGACTGCGACATCAACGAATTCAAAATCGGTTTTGATGCCATTGTCGTTAGTCTCGGACAGATAACTTCTCCTCCCACGGTCAAACTCCTTGAGCACCCTGCGTGTTTTGTTACACGACCTATCAATGACAAAGAGTTTTGCTTGTCAACAACCGGGATGAATGACAACTTGATTAGTTTTAAGATTCCTGATTTCAGGTTTTCCGACACTGGTTTCAGAGCTCTTGTCAGCATTCCTGAATTCAAGCAGAATGTATCGTATGACTTCAGCAATGGTGCAATCGTCAAACCGAAGCATACGTTCCATGGATTGGCGATTGGTGGAACAGTGGAGAACAAATCTGTCACCGACAGGCACACGTTCACAAAGAACTATAACGAATTATAACCTCTGGCTCTCGACAAACTGAAACACGAGGGGGAGTTTTTGATTCGTTCCCATAAGAAGTGCTGTGCATTTCTGGTGACTATGATTGGCAAAGCTTGTAAGCTTTGCCAATGTTGTTCATACCCTCCGGCCTATGTTGTATTGGGTTGTCTCTTTTGGGCTTTTCGTGGCTTAAAATACTGCCAAAGATGATGAAAAGTATGTGAGGAATGCAGCTACCTGCGCAGGACTTGAGCGAAAAATTGCCTGAATGGGTGTTTTTTTCTCCTTTCCTTACCCTTATTTCCCAAAAAATTGCTTACTTTGCAGCATCAAGCCAGCATTGATGGCTTTCTCGGTGCATGTCGCAAGTGAAATGATGAAAAAAATCTTCAAGTGGGGAGCAATCTTGTTGCTCACGCCAATCCTGCTCTTCGTGATTGCAGCAGTCCTGTTATACACGCCTCCCGTGCAAAACTGGGCTGTGAAGAAGGTGGCTGCATACGCCTCCGAGAAGACTGGCATGGACATCTCGGTGGGGCATGTCTCACTTAAATTCCCACTCGACCTTGCCATCGATGACTTCAAGGCCATAAAGGACAACGACTCAATACCTGGTTTGAGAGACACCATCGCAGATGTTGCCAAACTATATGTTGATATCCAGTTGAAACCCCTGTTTGACAAGCAGGTGGAAATTGATGCTCTCGGATTCCGCCAACTTAAACTCAACACCAACGGATTCATTGATGATATCAGAGTGAAAGGCAACGTGGAATACCTTGACCTCAAATGCCACGGCGTCGACCTCAATAAATCATTGGTCAATCTTGATGCTGCCAAACTCGACAGTGCCAAACTTGAGATTTGTCTTGCTGACACGGTGCCGCCCGACACCACACCTGGAAAGTGGAAAGTCAGGGTGGGAGAGTTGCAACTATCCAGGGTAGATGTGAATGTGAGGATGCCTGGAGACGCCGTACGGGCAGCTGCATACGTGGGGGAGGCAAAAGCTACAGATGCCTTTCTCGACACACAGAATAATAGGCACAACCTTTCCAACTTGCTTCTGGCCAACACCGACGTGGCTGTCGATTTGCCTGGGAAAAAATGGGCACGTGCCATCATACACGAGGGAAAGGCGGAAGGTGTCAGGGCTGATGTGGATGGAAATAGTTACCAACTCGACAACTTCGAATGGTCGGGGGGCATGGCGCAGTATGACGATGATACAAAACCAAGAAAGAAAAGTGGACTTGACACAAGCCATGTCAGGGCCGACAACGTCGTCGTGAAGGCTAATACCATCATCTACACGCCTGAAGGGATGGCACTTGACCTGCAGGAATGCTCGCTGAAGGAGAAAAGCGGCATCAAGGTGGATAAATTCAAAACAGCTGTGGCGCTTGATGACAAAACTCTCCATCTGGACAACCTGTTTTTGCAGACCCCTGATTCACGCATCAATGCCAATGTGGACATGGACCTCAACACCTTCGATGACAAGAACCCCGGGAAACTGGATGCCAGCATAGATGCCTACTTGGGGAAGCAGGACCTCATGCGATTCATGGGTGACATGCCCAAGGAATTCGTGAGAAAATGGCCAAATCTGCCGCTCGCCATCAAGGGGAAGGCCAAAGGCAATATGAAAAGGGTTGATTTCAAAGGGTTGTATGTCTCCTTGCCCACAGCACTTCAGATGAATGCTGATGGTTATGTTGCTAATGTGACTGATTTCAACCACATCAAGGCTGATGTCAAACTGAAGGGTACAACACACAACCTCGATTTTGTCACTGCCATGTTGGACAAGTCGATCACTGACCAAGTGAACATACCCCAAGGCATCAACATCGATGGCAATTTCAAGGCTGACGGACACAAGTATGCAGCTGATTTCAAAGCGTCGGAAGGCGGAGGAGACGTCAAGGCCGTGGTGTCCTTCGACTCTGACCATATGAAATATACGGCAAATATCGATGCCAACCGCTTCCCGCTGCAGCATTTTGTACCTAAGATGGGGTTGAGTCCTCTCACTGCCCACATTGAGGCTGAAGGACAGGGTACCGACATCATGTCGCCTAAAACCAAGGCGAACATCAGTGCACGCATCGGAAAATTCAAATACAACAACTACGACCTCGATGGAATGACCGCCAAAGCCTCTTTGACTAACGGAAGGCTTGCTGCTGACATAGACAGCCATCATCCACTGCTCAATGGAAACATCTCCTTCGATGCTCTCATGAATTCAAAACGCTTGCAAGGCACCTTCGTTTGCGACCTCTCTGAAGCTGACCTTTACCAACTACATATCATCGACAAACCTTTCAAGTTCAGAGGATGTGCCCATCTAGACATTGACACTGACTTCGATGAATACTACAAGGTGGAGGGATCATTGGACGACATGGTCGTCTTATACAATAATTCTTTGTTCCAACCTGACCACCTCGCCGTGGACTTGCTCACAAAGCGGGACACCACCTATGCAAGGGTGAACAATGGCGACTTCTACCTCGATATGAACGGAGGGAGTGGATACAAGGTCATGCTCAAACAGTCTGAACAATTTACAAAAGAACTTACCAAACAATTGAAGGACAAGCATTTCGACCAAATTACACTGAGGAAGAAACTGCCTGATGCCAACATCTATCTCACAAGTGGAAGAAACAATTTCTTTGTCAATCTCGTGCAGGAAAAAGGGGTGGACTTCGAACAGCTGTTGGTGGATTTGAACTCTTCGCATACCGATGGGCTCAACGGAAACATCAACATTTCCAAACTCATCGTCGACAGCATTCAACTTGACTCCGTGGGATTCAACGTTCTCACTGACAGCACGGGATTCAAATATACGGGACAGGTAAAGAACTATCCCGACAACCCTTATTACTGCTTCAATGCCATCTTCGATGGAGCCATCTTGGAAAAAGGGGCCGACATCAACGCTCGGCTTTACGATGCCAACGACAAACTGGGGCTTGACATCGGCGCCATAGCGTCAATAGAGCAAAATGGCGTGATGGTCAATCTCACAAAAAACAATCCTATCATAGGATACATACCATTCACCGCAAATCAAGACAACTACATCTTCATCGGGGATGACAAACGGGTGTCGGCCAACCTCAAACTCAAGTCGGACGACGGCATGCATATGCAATTGTATACCGACGACTCAAATGAAGAAGCACTGCAAGACCTCACGCTCAGCTTGGGAAGGGTGGACCTGGCGAAAGTGCTCTCTTTCATACCTTTCTTGCCGAAGATAGAGGGTATTGCTGATGGAGACTTCCACATCGTGCAAACACCATCTAACCTCTCTGTGTCTAGCTCGCTTAACTTGGGTAATTTCATATATGAAAACTCGTTGCTTGGAAACCTTGGCTCGGAATTCGTGTACATCCCCAACGAGGACGGGACGCACCAGATTGACGCGCTGCTCTTCAAAGAGGGTGAGGAGGTGGGATCCCTCGTAGGAACATACAACCCCAAGGGAAAAGGATATCTGGATGCAAAGATGCATATGAATAAACTGCCTCTAAATTTGGTGAATGGGTTCATACCTGACCAAATCATTGGATTCCAAGGAGAAGCTGAAGGCGACCTAACTATCAAAGGCTCACTTGGAGAGCCTGATGTCAATGGGGAGTTGTTCCTTTCCAACACTTATATATTCAGCGTGCCATACGGAGTAAAACTCCAGGTGGCCGAAGACCCGGTGCGAATCGTGGGAAGCCGGCTCCTCTTTGAGGATTTCGAGATCTTTGATGCCAATAAGACACCACTTGAAATTTACGGAAACTTCGATTTCTCTAACCTTGAAAGGATGTTACTCAAAATTAAGATGCAGGCGCGGAATTTCATGGTAGTCAACGCCAAGGAGAACAGCAAGTCGGAAGCGTTTGGAAAGGCTTATGTCAATTTCTTCGGCAATATGGAAGGACCGCTCAACGCACTTTCCATGAGAGGAATGGTGTCAGTGCTCGGTTCCACCGACATGACCTATGTGTTGAGAGACTCCCCGCTTGCAGCCGACAACCGTCTCGACGAACTTGTGAAATTTGTCGATTTCAACGACTCTACCGAACAAGTGGTGGCAAGGCCTCCACTCACGGGATTCAATATGGACCTCACGCTTAGTGTGGACGAGGGTGCACGCATCAAGTGCGACCTCAATGCCGACCATAGCAACTATATCGACCTCATGGGGGGAGGCACGCTGCGTATGCGTTACAATACCATCGATAACTTGCGCCTCACTGGAAAATACACCCTCAACGAGGGAGAGATGAAATATTCGTTGCCTGTAATTCCGCTCAAGACCTTTACCATACAGGAGGGCAGTTACATTGAGTTCAAGGGGGAACCGATGAACCCCACCCTCCACATCACCGCCACAGAAGAAAGAAAAGCCACAGTGGAAGGGGAGAACGGTGTAACTAGGAGTGTGGACTTCACTTGCGGAGTTGTCATCTCTAGGACATTGGAAGATATGGGACTGGAGTTCATCATCAATGCACCCGATGATGTCACCATCAACTCCGAACTGGCTGCAATGACAACCGAGGAACGTGGAAAAGTGGCTGTCACCATGCTCACCACTGGTATGTACCTTGCTGATGGAAACACCAGCGGATTCACCATGAATGGAGCTCTCAGCTCCTTCCTCCAAAATGAAATCAACAACATCTCAGGAAATGCTCTTAGGACACTTGACCTATCCATAGGAGTGGATAATGCCACGGATGCCTCCGGTGCCATGCATACCGATTATTCGTTCAAATTCGCCAAACGATTCTGGAATAATCG
>Ga0310694_10000618_pt1 | contig 45277 bp, 49 predicted proteins | sample 174DNAGHGhighgp2_FD_203884 | JGI IMG/M metagenome (GOLD analysis project Ga0310694, IMG submission 203884) | Sheep rumen microbial communities from Palmerston North, Manawatu-Wanganui, New Zealand - 1742 DNA GHGhigh gp2 (v2) (version 2) | ecosystem: Host-associated > Mammals > Digestive system... | reverse complement strand
GAGAGGCCATCGAAGGTGGGCGGTCATGATGTCCCTGTGGATTTGTCGGAAATGACGTTGGGGCAGATGCTTGATTTGCAGGAATGTTCCAATGGTGAAGATATGTTCTATCTTACGTGCCGTGTGTTGCTTGGGATGGAGCGTGGTGAGGTTGATAATGCAAGGGCTGTGGAGGTCGTTTGCTTCTGTGGATGGGTGGCAGGTCGTGTGAAGTGGATAAACGGGCTCTTTGAGTCTGTGAAGGTGAAGCCCACTGATGTTCAGGTGAGGGCTGGGATAGGTAAGATGAACTTCGGTGTGTTCGGAATGATTGATTGGTATGCGAAGCGGATGGGTATCACAGACCATAATCAGGTGTTCGGTGTGTCATGGATGCGAATCTATAAGTGTTTGCAGATTGATGCTGAGACGGAGAAGTTCAATAGGGAGGTTCAGAAGGTTATTCAGGCAGATAATAATAGAAAGAGAGGTTCGTAATGAGTATTGAAGATAAACTGAAAGAGATTGCGGGGCAGAAGTTCCCTGCTTTCAGCTATGTGTTCGACAGTTGGGATGGTGTTGATGTCAAGGTGGGGCGTGTGTCGTTGCCTGCGATTGTAACAATCTTGCCTGTCGGTGGTAATCTGAATTTCCGAAATGGGAGGCTCAGGGATAATGAGAATTGTGCCGTAGCGTTCATCGATAAGGTACCGAGGGATGCGGATGGCGATGAAAATGAGCGGGTATATACGGCCATGAAGGATGTTGCTGGTCAGTTTATCCAGGAGCTGAATAAAAGCGGCTTCTTCGAGCCCATTGAGGGCGATGTGCCGTATTATACGATCTATGAGAGTATGGCCGACAATGTGACGGGTGTGTTCCTTGATTTGAGGCTGAGAGAGGTAATCGGTAAGTGTGGAGTATGAAGGGAGGTTCAACACCGAGACAGATTTTGTCAGAAGAGCTGGAAGAGTTGCGTAAGGTGATTATCGCGCATCATCTTTCAGCTGGTCAGAAGGCATCAGGTCGTACGATGGCAAGCCTTCGTGTCGATGTCTCTGAGGAATCAGGTACGTTGTGGGGGCGTAACGCCTTCGGAGTTCTGGAAACGGGACGAAGAGGTGGCAAAGTGCCGATGGGCTTTCAGGCTATCATCCGTCAATGGATGAAGGATAAGGGCATCAAGGCAACGCCGATTCCGTATAAGACGGACAGACCGCATAAGTATACTCCAGAGCAGAGAGGCGAAATGTCTCTGTCGTTCCTGATAGCAAGGAAAATCAAGAGAGAGGGAACGAGGCTGTTCAGGACTGGAGGGCGTGACGATATATATTCAAATGCGATACCCGAAGCGGTGCGGAGAGTCGGTGACAGGATGTTGCAGTTGGTAGGTGTCGAGGTAGATTCAATCAAAATCAATAAAACGATAAATGTATGAGACAATCAAATGTTTCTTTTGTTCCCAACCCAACGGATAGTGAGATATATCATGTCACGTATCCTGATGAGGTGATGTTCGCATTCAATCCCTGTATCTTCACGATCGAGGGGAATCTGAAGGGTGCGACTGTGATATTCTATAAGGTCGGGGGTGTTATGGAGGAATTGTTGGCTGTGCCGATGCACAGCGGAATCTCTGGTAAGGTCACGATGGATGTCAGGGAATATGTTCAGTACCTTTTCGAGAGGGGCTACACAGAGTCAAATGAGGGACTGAATTATTTCGGTGATGTCGATTATGAGAATGTGCAGAAGTCGGGGCTTGCCACTCGTGTATCGTATAGTATCGCAGTCGAAATGGCAGACGGAACGGTGAGAAGGTCAAACTTTATGTTTGAGGGGCTTGCTATCTGGGGGGCTTTGAAGATTGGTGGTGATGAGGTGTTCAATGCTTTCAGGACGGTGACGTGGTTCAGGAACTATCCCTTCACGTTCAGTATTTATGCTCATGGTGGCGGTTCTATTCTGTTCTGCAAGGATGGTGTAGCGAGTCGGTTCGTGAACATCAATGAGCGAGGATTGTGGAATGTGCCGTTGCTGTCTGATGATGATGTGAAAGGATTCTATCTGATAAAGGACTGCACGGGTGCTTTTGTGGAAATGACCTTTGACACAACGTTTGACCTGACATTCAGATATTCAGGTGGTGGTGTTAAGACGGATAAGCTGAGAATCAATGTCGATGATTCTGATACGGGCATCTACCTCAGATGGATTAACCGTCATGGTATGTACAGCTATTGGCTGTTCAAGAAGGGCACGGAGTCGCACAGAACAAGCATGGGAGAGTATATGCTGAATAATTTGAAGTCGTATGATATGAAGTACGGCTATCAAGGTGCGTATGGAAAGCGTCAGAGGGTTGAGAGGTCTCAGTCTGTTGCGGTGTGTGCTCCGCTTGTGGATAGCGATACGTGGGATTTGCTGATGGATGTGGCATCATCGCCGATGGTTGACATGTTCATGGGATATGAGGACGGTGAGCCAAGATGGATGTCTGTGTCTGTCAATGGAGGTACGATCGAGAAGACGGGTGAGGTGTTGCAGGATTTTGAGATTGAGATTAATCTGCCAGATGTGGCGGTTCAGAGCTTTTGATATATGAGGGACGAACAGCTTTATGTCAATGATGAGTTATTGGATATTGATAACTCTACGAGGGTGGTTCTGAATTATAAGAGCAACCTGTTCAGGGATGTGTCAAAGATTGTGTCAAATAATACGAGTACAATCAAGGTTCCTGCTACGGTGAGGAATAAGGCCATCCTTCAGTTCGAGTCGCGCACTTCTGGTGATGGATTCGTTGCTCGTGACCCGCGCAAGGAATATAGTGTGAGGTTCGTGAGGAATGGTGTCGAGGTCATAAGAAACGGCAAGCTCTTTGTGTTGAAGGTCACACCTACGGAGATTGAGTTGTCTGTGGTCTGGGGTGTTATGGGAGCCTTGAAGGGGCTCATCGATGATGCTGTGACGTTGAACGATCTGAACAGTAATGCGACAATCCGTTATGAGTTGAATCCGACAGCAGGTGTATCGAACGGCTATGGATATATTGGTTACAATTCTGAGGTTCCGGCGGCGATGAGTGATTCTGCCTGGAATAGTGGAAAAAGAGAAGGGACGTTTGATTATGTTCGGCAGTATAGGCCGGAGGAAAAGCGCAACCCATTGTCTCTGAGTGGTTCCACGGTGAGGACGAATCCTGTTGTGATGGTGAGTTGGTTACTGGAGAGGGTTCGGGCTCAGTTCGGAGTCGGGTTCAGTTGGCCACAGTCTGTGAAGGATTATATAGACACGTTGGCGATAGTATTGACGGAGAGGAAAGCGAACCGTCTGACTTATTATGAAGAGTTGGAAATTACGTTTCAGGCTGGTCAGACGTATGGGGAGCTGGAGTTCTCTCTGTATGCTCCTGGAGAGACGAATTTTGACAAGGTGGGTAGAAGACTTGTGGCGCGGTCGGATACGAAGATGTATCTCAAAGTTGCGGGGTATTGTCGGAGGACTTATAGCGGAGGAGTCTCTGGTTCTGATGGATTGCCTGCATATCATGATTCAGCGTCTTATATCCGAGTGGTCCTATGTAATGCTGACGGAACGGAGAAATCATCTTTCATGTGTGGCTCAAATACGGATAAGAAGGGCTATCAGTATGAGGGCAACACATTGTATGAGGCGATGATAGGTGAAGGCACGATTGAGATGAAGAAGGGTGAGCAGCTGTATTTCGATTTGGTCGCGAATGCGAGTTGGTATGATTTCTATTTCGAGAGAGGTGGCGGTGCGTGGCTGATTACTAATTCGTTCAGCGATGTTCAGTATGGTCAGAATCTTCCGATTGTGTATAACTTGCCTCGTGTTAAGATTATCGATTTGGTGAAGTTCCTGGCAGCTATCACGGGCACGTTCCCTCTGAATGTCGAGGGTGATGTGGTGAGCTTCGAGGAAATGGAATCTCTCAGGGATAACGTTGATGATGCTTATGATTGGTCTGAAAGGATTATCGCTGATGGGGGCATGAATCAGCCGAGGCAGTTGTCTTATAAGGTGACAGATTATGCCCAGCACAACATATTCAAGTGGAAGGATGATGAGACGGTGAAGGGAGATTACGATGGCGATCTGGAAGTGAAGAATGAGCAGCTGACAAAAAAGAAGACGATGTATGAGTTTCCGTTTGCGGCGAGTGACACCATCATTCCTATCTGGGTGTTCAAGAAGGTGAATGGGTACACCAATGAGCAAGGTGAATATGTCGGTGGTGGTGTGAGCTACGAATATCAGAGAGTGGAGCCGAGGGTTGTCAGGACGGATGGAGAGACAGCAAGCTTTGATATAAACCTTCAGTCGGTAATCAACACGAAGTATGCTCTGTTGAAGGAATCGTTCAAGGAGGTTGTGGTGATTAAGGAGAAGGTGGCGATGAGTCTGGTCGAGCTGATGGGGTTCGATGAGACGCGCCCGGTGTATATTGCTCAGTATGGGCATTACTATTCTGTGATGGAAATGAAGTGTGATGTGAATGGTGTGGCAGATGTTACGCTTTTGCAATTAAAATTCTAAAAACATAAGGCTATGACAAAAAGTGATGAAGAGAGAGTTTTGAATATCTCCGTGAAGTATGAAGATGCGATTTATGGCATCATGCGTTATAAGGAGAAGATTGAGGAACTGAAGGCAGCGGAGAAGAATCTGGCTGACCAGTATAAGGAGGGAACCATTACGGCGGGCGAATATAAGGTTCAGGTCACCGCGATGGAAGAAATGATTAAGGAGTACAAGGAGAATGTGAGAGGTCTGTCAAAGGAGGTGCAGAACAACATCAAGCAAGAGAAGGAGCAGGAGGGTTCTCTGCGTGCTCTGCGTGCTGAGTTGTCGAACGCCACGAAAGAATATGACAGTCTCTCGAAGGCTGAGAGAGAGGGTGCGAGGGGTCATGCTCTGCGCGACCATATCAATGACATAACGAATCAGTTGAAGAGTGCCGAGGAAGAGACCACGCGGTTCTATCGGAATGTTGGTAATTATGAGAACAGCATCAAGAATGCGTTGGGTGTAAATAATCAGTTTGCGGAGTCTCTGTTGAGAATGTCACAGAATGGTGGAGGCATTCAAGGAATGTTTGGACAGGCTTCTGTGGCGGCTTCTGCTTTCGGTAAGACGTTGTTGGGGTTGTTGACGAATCCTGTGTTTGTTGCCCTTGCCGGCATCGTGGGTGTCGGTGTGGCGTTCAAGTGGTTCTATGACTATAACAAGGGTGTTGAAGAGGCTACGAGACTGACGAGGGAGTTCCTGGGGCTGTCTGGTGATGAGCTGAAGGCGATGAGGTCAGAGATTCAGGCAACGGCAGACATGTTCGGTAAGGATTATGTCGAGGTGTTGCAGACGGTTGATTCGTTGGTTGCTCAGTATGGGATGAGCGCTCAGGAGGCTTTGAAGATTGTGAATGATGGATTTGTAGCCGGAGCAGATTTGTCGGGTAGCATGCTGAGTCAGATTCAGCAGTATGGGCCATCTTTCCATGATGCGGGTATTGCAGCAGATGAAATGGTGGCGATTATCGCCCAGACACGTAGCGGAATATTCTCTGATAAGGGCCTTGATTTGATTCAGATGGCATCGAAGAGAATCAGGGAAATGGCAAAGGGTACGGCTGACTCTCTGGATGCTATCGGTATCAGTTCTAAGCAGGTTGAGCAGGATTTGCAGAGTGGGGCGAAGTCCACGTTTGATGTCATTCAGGAAATCAGCTCGAAGTTGAGGGAAATGCCTCAGGATAGTCAGGTTGTCGGTAGTGTGTTGAAGGATGTGTTCGGTAAGCAGGGTGCCGCTGGTGGCTTGAAGATGATTGAGCAGCTGGATACCATGACGAAGAAGATTGAAGATGTGAAGGCCGTTACGGGCGAGTATGGCAAGGAGCAGGAGAGGTTGCTGGAGGCCAATGCGGAAATGAATAAAAGGATGTCGGCATTGTTCGATATGTCTGACAAGGGATTCGGTGAAATGATGTTGAGGGTTAAGACGCTGACATCTGAGGGTATCTCGAAGTTTCTGGATGGACTGATTTCAGGTATCAATTACTTCATCAATCTGTATAACAAGGCTACTGTGTTCCGTGGTGGTGTTGAACTTATCGTGGCGGCTGTGAAATCGCTGTGGGAGGTGTTCAAGATGGTGTTCAATCTTATCATCGATGGATTCAAACTGATAGGCCGTGAAGCTGAGTCTCTGTTTGACGTGGTTGAGGGTATATTGACGTTTGATGCTGATAAGATAGCCCAGGGCGCGAAGGGTCTGGTCGGTGGTGTTGTGAAATCTCTGGGTGAAGGTGTCGATGATGTTAAGAAGGCGGGTGTCAGTTTGGCTAATGGGTATGTCGATGCGTTCAACAGGACGATGAGGGGTGCACGGATAGACACAATAAGCATCCCGGAGGCATCTGAGACGGATGGCAGCGGTTCGGGAGGTGTCAGCGGTTCGGGTGTAAGCGGAAGGTCTGGAAGTGGCTTAGGCTCAAAAACAGACAAAAATAAGGCTGATAAGTTGGCTAAGGAGGCGGCTGAGGCGAAGAAGAAAGAGTTGGAAGAGATTCGTAAGGCAGAGGACTTGTTGTATCAGTTGACCGTTCAAACGGCTGAACAGAAGAGAGAGGCTATCAAGAGGGGTTATGACAGGCAGATTGAAGATTTGCGTATCAAGTTGGCCACGGATAAGAATCTGACTACGGAGGCTCAGAATGCTATCATGTCTCAGATGGAGAGTCTGGTGAAGATTCGTGATGAGAAGATGGCTGAGTTCGACCGGAAGCGAATCGATGAGAGTATCAGAAGGGAGCAGGAGTATATCGAGAGAATGCTGACTGTTGTCAGGCAGGGTTCTGAGCAGGAGTATCAGCTGAGATATGCGAAGATAGAGAATGAGAGGCAGTTGGCTCTTTCGAGTATCGAGCAATCCACGATGTCAGAAGAGGAAAAGCAGAGGAATATCTGGGCTATCAAGCAGCAGTATAATCAGATGTTCGCTGAGTTGGAAGATGAGCGGTCTCAGAATGAGATTGATGCGATCAAGAAGAGGTATGAAGAGAAGAGGCTGGAGGCTGAGGTTAATGGCAATGATGAGCTGGAGCAGCTGAGAATCAATCTGGAAGAGAAGGCAGCTTTGTTGGAAGAGGCTCAGCAGATGGAGACTGAGACAGCGGAAGAGTTCAATAACCGAAAGCTGCAGTTACAGTCAGATTACAATAAGGCAAAGAAGGCTCTGGTCGATGCCGAGGTTCAGATGGAGCAAGCGAAGATGCAGGCGTATGCAGGAGTGTTCGGAGGGTTGTCGAAGTTAGCGAATGCCTTTGCAAGTGAGAATGAGGGATTGGCGAAGGCGGCAAAAGTCCTCGCTCTCGCTGAGATAGCCATCAATACTGGTGTGGCACTGGCTCAGGGCATAAAACAGGCTCAGAGCGTTCCTTATCCGGCAAATCTCGTGGCTATTGCTACCACGGTGGGAACTGTGTTAGGAAATGTAGCGTCTGCGGTGTCGATGGTTCAGAGTGCGAAGTTCGCTCAGGGTGGTGCTGTCGAGGGCCCAGGGACAGAGACATCGGATAGTATTCCGGCTATGCTGAGTAATGGTGAGAGTGTTCTGACGGCTCAGGCCACAAGGATGTTCGCCCCTGTGTTGTCATCGTTTAATCAGATTGGTGGTGGCGTACCTATCTCTGTTCAGGGTGGTGGCTCTCAGGTAGGTGAGGATTTCCTGGCGAATGCGGTAGCAAAGGGCATGGCGATGGCTCCGCGCCCTGTGGTGAGCGTGTCAGAGATTAATGATGTGGAGAATCGTGTCGAGGTGTTGGAAGATATTAGTACGGTATGAAGCAGTATGATGTGTTGAAGGTCGCTGAGGGCATTCTGAGAATACTTGTCAGCAATGGTGTGGATGTGAAGGATGTGAAGTATCTGCAAATGTATGAGGACTTGAAGAGGCTGGAGTCAGAGGGTCACAAGAAGACGTATATTGTGCGGTATCTCGAAGAGCAGTATGATGTTCCAGTTGCTACGATCTATCGGGTAACGAAGAGAATGGAGAAAAAGATGAATTTGTGATTACCAAATAGTTTAGTTAAGGTTGGGGCATTGGGGCTGTGAAGTTCTGGTGCCCCGTTTTTTACTATCACGGAATGAGAATGGAAAGATTTGATGTTTAAAGATTTTCGGAATAAAATTCTTTATTTTTGCAGACGTAATTAAAGAATTTCTTTATATGGCGATACTTAAATTGTACAATGACATTCAGACGGAGAATGAAAAGAATCTGTGTCAATGGTGGGGCGAGGTCGAGGGTGTATGCTTCAAGGACATAGATGATTTCGTGGCGTCTATGGACGAGAATGATGATGAGATAGAGCTGCACATCTTCTGTGATGGTGGTTCTGTCATGGAGGGGTGGGCGATCTATGACAAGCTGAGAGCTACGGGAAAGCAGATTACTTCTATCATCGAAGGAAAGGCTGCATCGATGGCTACGGTGATTCTGATGGCTGCACCGAAGGAAAGGAGAAAGGCGTATAAGAGTGCTCAGGTGTGTGTGCACAATCCGTGGGTGCCTGGCTATTCTCTGGGAGACCAAATGACGGCAGATGATTTGCAGAAGGCTGCAGATAACCTGAAGGCTCAGCAGGACAAGATTCTTGATTTGTATGTCGAGAGGTGCGGGTGTGACAGGGAGCAGATGCAGGCATTGATGAATGAAGATAAGTATATCAGTGCTGATGAGGCAAAGAGTCTCGGTATTATCGGAGAAATTATCGCACCGGCTTCAGCCAAGAAGGATGGTGTTATGTTTAATCAAAAAAATCAAGAAAAAATGGCAGAAGTAAAAGATGAGAAGGTGGAGGTGAAGGCCTCTATCTGGAAAAAAATGCTTGCCAAGTTGGGTATCGAGAGTGCCGAGGACTTGGAGAGTGGTGAAGTGAAGGGGATGGACCTTTCCACGTCTGATGGCGGTACGCTGACAGTTGAGCGTGAAGAGGGTGACCCTCAGGTTGGGGACAAGGCAAGCCCTGATGGAGAGCATTCTATGCCCGATGGTTCTACTATCGTGGTGAAGGATGGTGTTATCACCGAGATTAAGCCTAAGGAAGGCGAAGGAGGTGGTGGTGATGAAGATGGCAAGGATGACAAGGATGCTGAGATTCAGGCCTTGAAGGATGAGAATGAGGAACTGAAGGGTAAGCTGAAGGTCGCAGAGGCTAAGGCTAAGACCGTTGAGGAGCTTCGCATCCTGAATGCTGTCAAGATTGCTGGAGGTGAGAAGGCTCTGGCGAAGTTGTCTTCCACGTATAAGCCTGCTGCCCGTAAGGTAGAGGGTTCTCGCGCTTCACAGGCTGCTGGTGAGTTGGAAGAGAAGTCACCTATGGCAGAAGAGTTGGAGGCACGTCGTAACGGCACCTACAAGGATAAGAAGTAAGGTTGTTTTTTTAATGATTTAAAGTTTAGTAAAAATGGCAAAGTTTTTTCAGAACATTTCGGTAAATCCCAAGGATGTCACCGATTTGAAAGATTTGATTCCCCTGTCGATTGACCAGGACGAAGATTTTCAGCGTTTCGTGAGCCTGAAGAAGGTGAAGAATGGTGACCCTGTTGCGTTCCTCGGTCTGGGTGATGAGGTTGGTCAGGCTGGTTCGGGTTGTGACCCCACCTACCAGGAGTATGGTGTGGCTAATAGTCAGAAGCGTTGGGTTCTGGGTGATTGGCAGATTCCTCTGAAGATTTGTTATGAGTCTCTGCAGGCCACTATCGCGGAGTACACGTTAAAGACTGGTACGGACATCGCCGACCTGACTTCGACTGAGTTCATGTCGTATATCATCCGTCCTGCTCTGGAGTTCCAGATGAAGAGAATGATTTGGCGTTTCGGATGGTTCGGTGACACCGCCGCCAATAAGCAGGCTCAGGGAGGTATTCTCACGGATGATGAGAATCTGCGTAAGGAGCTGTTCACGACCTGTGATGGTCTGTTTAAGCGCATCTTCGCCCGTTGTGCCTCGAACAGCAAGCAGTTGACGGCTATCGCTGCCAATAATGAGGCCACCTTCGCTGCTCAGCGTGCCGCTATGTTGGTGAAGGGTGTTGCTACTGATTTGGTAGACACGTTCCTGATGGATGCCGATTCTCGTATCACGAGTGACCCAGGTGCCGTGATTCTGATGACGAAGGCGATGGCTGATTGCCTGACCTACGACATCAAGAAATCGTACAATGTAATCATGCCGTGGCAGACGGTGTTCCAGGGTCTGGATGTCGCTGAGTACAACGGTGTGAAGATTGCCCGTGTGTCTATCTGGGACCGTATGATTCAAGCCTATGAGCATGTGGTGGCTGAAGCTTCAGGAAATACACCTGCTCAGGATAAGCCCAACAAGCCTTTCCGTATGGTGTATGCCAACACCAACACCCAGTTGCAGGTTGCTACTGAATCGGGTGGTCTGTTGGAAGACCTTGACATCTGGTTCGATAAGAAAGAGCGCCGGAACTACATCTATGCCGCCGGTAAGATTGGCACCCAGATTCTGGAAGATGATATGTTCCAGGCTGCATATTAACCCATTAAAAGTGAGAAGATATGTTTAATTGCGAGACATTGATTAAGAAGGACATCGAGCAGAATTGCGACAGTCCTATTGTGAAGGGTCTTGAGCCCGATGGTGTTATCCTCAACCGTTCGGATATTGATTTCGCGAACACGGTGTTTGACACGAACAATCCGAACATCATCAAGAGCCTTATCTTGAAGAGTGGAAAGAAAGGCTACGGTGTTGTTCAGATGGGTTCCACACCGTTCACGGGTGCGAAGTCTGATTTGGTTGTGGGCACGTATCGCAACAAGTGGACGCATGAGATACCAATCGCGGTTCTCGACAATGGGCCAGAGGTCTGTGACAAGGTCATTGATGGATTGGCCAATGGAACGTTTGTTCTGATTGTCAAGAACAAACATAAGGGCACGGAAGGCAAAGCCGAGTATCAGGTGTATGGATATTATCAGGGCCTGACTGCAAGTGCGGGCACGAATGAGAAGTATTCTGAGGACACCGATGGTGGTTGGCTGATTACTCTCCAGGAGGTCGGAGCACCAAAGTCAGCTCTGTTCTATTTCAACACAGACAGTTCCACAACGGAGGCTCAGTTTGAGTCACTGAAGACAGCTGCGGAGTGATGGAGTTGACCGAAGCTAAGATTCTTGTCGAAGAGCTGAAGGGTAGATTCGATTTCCCCTTTGGCTCTTCAGATAAGGACACGATTGAGAAGTTGTATCTGGAAGTGTGCGGTAAGAGGTTCCGTCCGACATCGTGTCAGAATTGTTATCACGATGCACTTCTGGAAGTTATTAATTATCTAAAACATCATAATGCTATGGCTACGAAAAGTAATTTCATGTTGAAGGCTGGTGCGATTATTCACAGTCCTTTGTTCAATGGAGGTAAGGTGTATTCCAATGATAATTTGACGGATGAGGTGGCTAAGAGCTTCCTCAAAAAGTTCCCGAATCAGTTAGTCCTCTTTCAGAAGATTCCCGAAGGATTCAAGCCAGGTCAGGAAGAGAAGCCAACGCTTGAAGAGGCTCAGGTGATGAAAGAGAAGGCCGAGAAGGTTCTGGAAGGTGCTAAGGCGAAGGTCAAGGCCATCCGTGAGAATGTGAAGGCTGCTGATTCAGCTGAGAAGAAAGCGAAGGCTGAGAAGGCGTTGGAGAAGGCTGAGAAGGCGTTGGAGAAGGCTCAGAAGGGTCTCTCTGAGGTTGAAGGTCTGATTGCGGAGTTGTCTGCTGAAAGTGGTGAGTAACTCAACAGGTGAGAGAGTATGAATGTAAAGAATACGAAGAAGCCGGAGCAGCGTTGCGCGAGTAAGTATGAGCAGCGTTTCAGGATGAAGTTGTATGGCGACGATAATCTGTACCCACAGAATATCAGGAACATCACGAATGCTTCGGGGACAGCCGGATTGTGTCTGAGTAGATACGAGAAGTTCGTTGAAGGGTTCGGGTTCTTGAATGTCGCGCTCTCGGAGTTCGTAGTGAATCGTGCGGGTGACACGTTGGACGATCTGCTGAAACAGGTGGCTGATGATTTGACTCGTTATGGTGGTCTGTCCCTTCATGTTAATTATAACGTCTTGGGGCAGGTCACAGAGGTCAATCATATTCCCTTTGAGCAGTGCCGTCTGGAAGAGCCTGATGATGCAGGTGTGGTGGCTCATATCCTTCACCATGTTGATTGGAAAGGTGATGAGACGAAAGGCGGTAAGCGTCAGCAGTTGACGGAGAAGTTTATCACCCGTTTTGATGTCTTTAATCCTGACCCTGAAGTTGTGGTGGCTCAGATTGAGAGAGCAGGAGGGGTTGACAGCTATCGCGGACAGGTGTTGTGGCTCTCTATGGCTGGAAGTTTTGTCTATCCGACACCGTTGTATGATTCATCCATCACGGAGATTTCGACTGATGAAGGCCTCGGGAATGTCAAGTATCGGAATGTGAGGAATAATTTCCTTGTGGCGTGCATGCTGATAGCCAAGAAGGGAGCCCCGAAGATGCGGGAGGACTCGAACGGCGAAGGTGTGTATGACCAGAATGGTCGGCCAATCTATGAAGAGAGACAGATGATTACCGATGAGGACCTGAAGGACTTCCAGGGAGATATGAAGGGTTCGAAGATTCTTTATGTCGAGCTGGAAGATGATGAAGATGAGCCGAAGGTGGTGCCTTTCCCTGTCAGGAACTATGATAAGGAGTTTACGGCTACTGAGGCGAGTGTTACGGAGCGTATTTACGCTCAGTTTCATCAAGAATTGTTCTATGCCATCCGCACGGGTAAGCTTGGATTCTCTGGTCAGGTCATGACGGAGGCGTATGAGTATTATGCTGGAGAGGTGACAACAGAACAGAGGTTCATCGAGAGAGCTTTCATGAAGGTGTTCGCCTGTTGGTATGAGCCGAACGCGATATTTGAAGATTTTACTATACAACCTTTGAAGTATATTTCAGCAAATGGAGCATCTAATAACGGTTGAAGAGTTTCGGAGTCTCGCCCGCCCCACCTCTAAGCATATCGAAGAGAGTGAGGTGGGTGTATTCATCCGTGAGTGTGAGGACATGACGATCATTCCGGCTATCGGGCTTGATGTCTTTGAAAGTCTGCTGTCTGATGAGATAGGAGAAAATGAAAGAATCTTGCTGAACGGCGGAACGTGGGTTCAGGGAGTAGTTGGAAGGTGTGACGGCCAAGAAGGGCTTAGGCGGCGTTGTAGCGGCCTCAAAATGGCGTTGGCATACTTTGTCTATGCCAAGTTGCTGCAGTCTGATGGTGGGATTGTCACAAGGTCGGGTGTCATGAGGCATGATGATGCGTATGCGAGTCATGTGGAAGATAAGAACAGAGTCCGAAGATATAATGATGTGATGAATGTCGCGGAGTCGTATCTGTCTGGGTGTCTGGAATACTGGAAGAGTGTGAGGGGTGGGGGAGTCCACTCTGTGAGAGGAAAAAGAGTTCATATACATGCAATAGGAGAATAATATGAGTACAGGAAATTTGTCTACGTTGCAGACGTTGGCCAATCAGATTAAGAATGCCACTGAGGTAGGTGAGAATACTGCTGACAGGGTGGGTTCTGCGTTGGTCGAGGCTGTAAGGTTGATTAGTGACCTTCTGTCGAAGGTTATCAACACGGGTGACATTGCCGATGGTGCTGTCACTTCGGATAAGCTGGGAAATTCTGCTGTCGTAAAGGCAAAGATTGCCGATGGTGCTGTCTCAGAGGAAAAGCTGGGAAATTCTGCTGTCACGGTGAACAAGATTTCTTCTGGTGCTGTCGTTACGGATAAGTTGGGAGCGGGTGCTGTCACTTATGCTAAGTTGGCGCAAGAGGTGAAGGATATGTTCACCGATATTCGGAATGAGGTTGATTCGCTTGTGGGAGAGAATGCTGATGATGCAATCAACAACTTCAATGAGATTCTCGCATTTTTGGAGGGTATCACGGACAGCGATACGCTGGTTGGGAAGTTGAATGCTCTGAGAACGGACATCTACGAGCTGTTTTCGAAGGCTGTGCGGGTGTTTGGAGGTCTCAGGGTTATTGATAGTGAGGACATCCTTGATGATGACGGATTTGGGGAATATGACCCACTTGATGTCTACTACAGCACGAGTAGAAAAGAGTTTTATCTGGATAGAGGTGATTCAAAGTACTATCCATCGTGGGAGGGTTCTGACTTTACGTTGGTGAAGGGTCGTATCTATGTGAGTAGGACGGGAATCTATATCGCCAATGGCACAGACCTTGAAGAGGTCAGAAGCTCATCGATGATGACGATTATAAACAGGCTGACCGATGCGGTAGATTTGATTAATAATATAATCGAACAGATACAACAGATTGACACAGCCATCAAGAATGACGATCTGGCTCACCATTCTGTCCGTTTTGACGGAATCGTTACGGATGGTGTAAGGTTTGAAGATTCTATCCTCATGGAGTTGCCTAAGGATGCACGAATCTGTTGGATTGAGAGATTGGGAATTTTTGCGGTGTATGCGAGGAACAAGTACTATAGCGGTTGGCCTGAGGTGAATCGGTATATGAACGGGAGTACTCCTTACCTGGAAAAGATGTATATCTGTGGTGACAAGGTATACATGTATGATTCTGATGATACGGAGCTGAAGCAAGTAGGTGGTGCTGGTCTGAGTACGATTCTGAATATCACGAATGATGTGCCCACGACAGGCTTTTATGTCCTGTGTGACACGGAGAATGAGAGCATTTCTGCTGTTCATGCGGTGTGGAATGCGAAGAAGGCTGCTCCTGGTCTAATCATGTCCTTTGAGATTTCGGCTGGAATCTGGAAGACGTATCAGTATATTGGTAAGACGGTCACGGAGGCGAACTGGCTTAACACGGACAACTGGAAGGATTTTGGAAGTCTCGCGGCTGGTTCTGAGACGTATATCATCATCAATGAGCTGATAGGTGCGCCTGTGGCTGGTGAGTTTTATACGTTGGAGAGTGCTGTGGCGCGTCTGGTGGCCTATCAGAATGAGACGGGAGTCAGATATGCGAAGAAGGGTCTGATTATCTCTTACAGGACGGGTGAGAACTCGATGGAGACGAAGCAGTTTCAGGGAGAGGTGACGGACTTCGGTGAGGTCTCTCTGTGGAAGGATTTCGGAGGTGGCAGCAAGGTTGAAACGAAGGATGCTCCGCAGAAGAATGGTAAGGATGCGTTGTCTACGGGTGGAGCGTATAATAATCTGCCTACCCAGTTGGATGTTGATACAGAGACCGAGGGTATTGTCAAGCTGTCTATGAAGAATGCTGATGGCGATCAGATAGGTGATGAGGTTCAGTTTTCTGTCGGCACAGGTTCTGGAAGCAGTTCAGGAACAATCATCGCGGCAGCGTTCAAGGATAATCCTATGTATGGCCGTGCTGGTTCTGAGTTCAAGGTGAAGGCAGCGATTATGTCTATCACGAAGGCAGGAAATCAGGAGACGAGCAACAGTATTGCTGATGTGGTGTTCATCAACAGGACAACGAAGAGGACTGTTGCATCGTTCAGCCCCAGAAAGGCATCGAGTGCCTCCATATCGGATTATAGCTTCGAGTTTGATTTGAGTAGTCTCGCGGCTCAGGCTGGTGAGGTCTCTCTACAGGCTGTTATCACCGATGATGGTGGGAATACGGCAACAAAGAATCTGTCTCTGGTTGTCGTGGATGTTACGTGTGTGTCGGTTCAGACATTGAACTACACGAGGGATACGTCCCTTGAAGTCGGAGGTGTGGCGAAGAATATCCCGATGTATAAGTTCCCGAACAATGCGAGTGACAGAGGTATCAAGGTAAAGGTCGAGATTTTCCGCGAAGGTGAGTGGAAGCAGCTGAGTGAATCGGTTATCATGGATACCTATTCGCATAATGTGCTCATCAATCCTTCGGGCCTTGCTCATGGTGCCTATCCTATCCGTATTCAGGGAGAGGATGTTTCGTCTGGTGTGAAGGGTAATGTGCTGCACACGGCAGTCATGGTCATTCAGCAAGATGATTCGTTGGCTGATTATGATACGCCCATCGTGGTTGCTCGATGGAGTGATGATACAAACGGCACGAAGAAGGTCTATGAGTCTCTGGTGTTCGATTTGGCTTGTTATCGCCGGAGCACGGCAATGACAAGTGTCGAGGTGTCGATTGAGAATGTCACGAAGGGCACAACGAAGGTTATCACGGAGCAGGTGATGGCAAGGAACACGACCTACACGGTCAAGAAGCGTCTGACAGAGTATGTAGAAGGTGATGAGTTGAGTATTATGGCGGAATGTGAAGCAACGGCTCAGCCAGAGGCGTTCACGGTTCTGATGTCTGGCTCTCTGTTGCCTATCTCTGAAACAGAGGGTGTGGTGTTTGATATTGATTTCTCTGGTCGTAGCAATAGCGACAGCGATAAGTCCATCGTGGTACCCAGTACCGATGGCGGGTCTGTCGAAATTGTTATCTCAGGTTCGAATTATTCGAGCAACGGCTTTGTGAAGGATAGTTACGGCACGACTGATTATGGCACGGTGAATGACCCTGGTCGTATGTCTCTGAGAATCGCAGAAGATGTGAGGGCATCGAGTAACATCAGGCCTTATGCCAACAATGCCATCGAGACGAATGGTTCTGCTCTGACGTTCACTACGATGGTGAAGAATGTCGCAGATCGCTCGGCGGTGTTGATGCAGTGTCGAGGTGATAAGATGGGATTCGTCATGACGGGTGAGAAATTGGTGGTGTACACGAATGGAGACCTGACAGATGCGGCAACGAGCTGCACGGTGCCGTTCGCTTTGGATATGATTCATCGCTTCGACATCGTTGTGGAGCCCAGTTCTGTTGCCCCATATTCAGGTATCGGCGTGATTAAGGTGTTCAAGGATGGTGATGAGGTCGGTGCGGTGAAGTACACGGCTGGGGCATTCCCGAACACGGAGGCTACGATTGAATGGGATGGTACGGATGCGGACATTTATCTGTATGGTGTGAAGTTCTGGAATACCTATTATAATTTCATGCAGGCATTCAACAATTATCTGATAGGTCTGACGGACACGGAGGTGATGATTGCTGAGTATGAGAAGAATAATGTGATGGTGTCTCAGACGGCAGAGGGTACTACGAAGGACCGCCCATCGATGCAGAAGTGTCTCGATGCTGGTCTGGTGGTTGTGGTGCTGACGAAGAATCCGAACACGGAGGATGTCGCTAAGAACTACCCCGACTATCTGGAAGGTCTGGATGGTGATAAGAAGACCACTATCCCTCTGGATTGGTATTGCTATTTCCCTGGACGTGAATGGCAGAACTGCATTATCACGGAAGACCCGACAAGTAATCAGGGTACCACGTCATCATGGCGTAAGATTAAGAATAAGAAGGCCAAGCATAAGAAGTCGAAGGGTATGCGCTTGATGTACACCCGTGAGGAGATTTCGCAGATGTATGGAGGTGATGAGGATGTTCTGGCGAAGTACGATCTGGCGGCACGGATGGCAGCGAAAAAGAAGCTGCAGGTTGTCGAGGGTGGTCAGTTCACGAATATCACCACTATCAAGGTCGATTACTCGGATTCATGTGGTGCCCATAATGGTGCCATGATGGATTTGATGAATGAGACCCAGATGGCTCTCGGCAATGACTACATGACTCCTGCTCAGGTGTTCAATGAGGGTGATTTCGAGATTCATACGAGCATCGATTCTGTTCCTTGTGCTCTGTTCCGTACTGACCACCTTATGACGGCTCAGGAGGCCACAGACCCCGCCAATGCCTATTTCCATGCGAAGGCTAACTTCGGTGCGGATAAGGGTGATGCAGCGTTCTATGGCTTCGAGGGTACACCAGGATATAATGCGGCATGTCTGAATTATGGTGATTTCATTGAGCTGGTGGCAGCACAGAATCAGAGTCTGAGTGATTTCAAGGCTGCTGTGTTGGCTGACACGTCATCACTCATCGCTGGCAATATCTATGTGCTGAGTGAGTATTGTGGGCCTGGTCATGTGGTGCTGGAGAATGACGGCACGGGAAGCATGACGGAGGTTGGTGCTGTGGATAACCCCACGGAGATAGAGAAGACGAAGGCTGAGATTCAGGCGATGGATGTCGATGAATTTGAGTGGAATGTTGTCTATCTGTCGAGTGATGGCCACTATATGCAGTATCAGGGTGGTTCCTGGGAAGAGACCACGGGAACGATGACGTATAATAGCGGCACGAAGAAGTGGAGCGTGTCGGGTCGTGTGGTGAATCCTGTAGAGTGCTATGAGCTGCTGAAATATGACTCATTGTGCTGGATGCAGGGTGTCAATTCTGTTGCGGATTTGATGGCCATTGATAACACAACGGGCAATCCTATCTGGATGTCGTATTATGAGAGTAGATACCCGGATGATGACGATCTGAATGATAAGTATGAGAGAGGTCTGAAAGCCCCTTATCAGCTGTATCGCTGGCTGCTGTTCTGTCAGCAGTGTAACCAGAACCTCACGGCGGCAGATGGTAACATCACGCTGGATGGTGCGAGTGCGGTAGGCAACCCGACGAATCGTCTGAGAAAGTGGGAGCATGAGCTGCACAAGTATGCCAATGTGAAGAGTATTCTGTGCTACACGGTCGCTTCGGACTATAAGGCTTGTGTTGACCAGCGCTCGAAGAATATGATGATAGCGTTCTATCTGGAGACGGATGGATTGATGAAGGCTTATCTGAACCACTGGTATGATGGTGATTGTGTCGATGGGTCGGATAATGACTGCGGTCTGACGATTCCCTGGGATATGGATGCCCGCACGAGCCACCTGTATCAAGGATGGGATAGCGTCATATTCAAGCAGACGTACGCTGCGGGTTCCTTCTGGCTGAATGATGGTGGGTCAGAGACAATCACCTTGAATGGTGTCGCTGATGCCATGAGAAAGGCTGAGCGGAACCATATCAGGGTGTTCAGCGCTGAAGGTTGCTATCATTTCTGGGTGACGAAGCGATTGGCGAAGTTTGCGAAGGTGATAAGTGCTTTCGATGGTGAGAGAAAGTACATCGAGAATAGCACGGCCGCGGATAACTATTTCTTCGCTCTTCATGGTCTGAGGTTGGACGATCTGCCCGACTATCAGAGAAAGCGTTTCAAGTATTGTGATGGTCAGTATCAGGTCGGTGACCTGTACACGAACCCGTTCAAGGCTCGTATGATGGGAACAATCAGCATCACGATCAAGGCGGCTCAGGATGGATTCTTCGGCCTCGGTGAAGACCGTGCGGATGCCTGTGCGGATAGTTGTCACCTGTTGGCAGGAGAGAGCTACACGATGTCTGTGAATGCGGCTCAGGAGTCAGGAAAGATGATTTATATCTTCGGTGCTGATAAGTTGGCCAAGTTGGATATTTCGAATTGTACTCCGAAGCTGGAGGCATTCTCTCTGGAATATTGCACGCTGTTGGAAGAGTTGATTATCGGTGGTGCGTCTTATTCTCCATCGTACACAACGGGCATTCTGTCGGCCCTGGAGTTGCCTGCCATGCCTTTCCTAAAGAAGATTGATATACGGAGGACGAAGATTCAGACGTTGTCGGCAAAGAACTGTCCTCGATTGCAGGAGGTGTGGGCTGAGAACAGCTCGTTGAAGACGTTCGCCCCGTCTGAGTCTGCACCGTTGTCTCTGGTTCATCTTCCTGCTGGAATGACGTCGTTGTCGTTTGTGAATCTGCCTCAGTTGCAGTACCCGAATGGAAACCTTACCTTCGCGGGGTTGTCGAACATCACGAGTCTGAGGGTGTCAGGATGTGCGAAGATTGATAGCTATGCTCTGTTGAAGGCTATCATCGATGCGGGTGCTCAGTTGTCTGAGGTGTCTCTGAATGTCGGAACCATCACGAAGGATGGAACTGTACTTCAGGCGCTGATGCAGTTAGGTACCAGGGGCATCGGTTCTGAGCTGACTAACTGTTGTGAGGGCCTGACGGGAAGATGGGTTCTGCCCACTCTGTTAGATGATGTGACTTTCGATGCAATGGCAAGCTATTTCCCAGAGCTCGATTTGGTCAATAGCCTCTATACAGATTACATCGTTGATGATAATGTTCAGGACACGGATGCGGTGACGAATATGGATAATCATACTGGCTTCTTGTATAATGAAGAGTATGAGCCGAGCGGTCATATCATGCGAATCCGTGAGAAGTCATGTCCTGTGTCTGGTAAGTTCATTTCATCGACAGGAAAGATGAGGTTGGCGAAGCTGTCTAAGGCTCATTATAAGAAGTTGGCTGATGGTACGGCCTATGACAACACGGATTCTCTCGGAGAGGGTATCGATAACTTCATGTATATCCCGAAGTTCTGGTATAAGGGCGTGAATGACTTCATTAATCAGAAGAAACACTACCTTCTGTCCTCTTCGAAGACGATGCCATTGGCAACGTATGAGAACCTCAGAAGATTTGCCTTGTCTGAGTGCTTGTATCGGGATTATGTCGGTGTGTCTGTCGAGGGTGTGATTGTCGGTGAGCCCTTCGAGGATTCGAACATCGAGCAGCTGACATCATGTGCTGTGTACCGTATCGATGTCGAGGGAATGAAGCAGGTGAGATATATCGGTTTGCTGAATGCCACGTATGGCTCTGTGTTCGTTGATAGTGATGGAATGGTTGTTCAGGTAGATACATTGACGATTACGGGAATATCTGGAAGTCCTATCGATTTCAAGAATGAGAATGGTGATTACATCTTCCGTTCTGTTCCGAGTGGTGCGAAGTATCTCTATTTCACATGCCTGCGTGGCTTGTCAGATGATGGTCACGATGTGTTGGCTGTGGATTCAGATGACATCGAGGCCATCGAACCGGGATGGGTAGAGCATAAGTCTGAGCTGATAGGTATCTATGGCGCGAGTGTTGATGATATGGGTTCTATACGCTCTATCTCTGGTAAGGTCACGAAGAGAGGCACAGGCACGCAAACGACCTCTTCTGAATGGCGGTATGATGAGAATGGAGAACCCACGAATATGCCTGTGAGCGCCCTGAATTACACGGGTCAGGATTTCTACAATCTCTGCTATCGGAGAGGTAGTGGTTATCATGATGTCAGCTATGAGCAGAACAAGATTATTGCTATCTTGTCTCTCTGTTGGTGTGGAAATAAAGACGATCAGGCTGTCTATGGCCAGGGCACAAGTTCTGGTTACACGACAGGTCAGTTGGATTCAAGCGGTATGGCAGATACATCATCGGGCTTCAATAAGATTTGGGGTCTGGAAGGATGGGTTGCTTGTAACTGGGAGTTCATGGATTATGTCGGTGTGAATATCAGCACGTTTGCTGCATGGAAGGCTGCACAGAGGCCTCAGTCGGGTACCATCAATGAGAAGTGGCATATCTATGACCCACGCACGAGGACGGAGCGTGTTGTTCAGGGTATCACTTCATCGGGTGTGTGTATCGCCCGCCTGAAACATGGAAGGTATTGCGACATCATCGCCAGCAGTTGTAATAGTGATTCATCGAGGTACAACACCTGTTGGGCTGTTAATAATTATTACACAGCATCAAGTGGGCGTGTCGTTGGTCGTGCGCTCAGCAATGCGAGTGCGGTTGGCGGTTGCGTCTGTGCGAGCGCGTACCTCGCCTCTTCTTACTCGAGCACGCTCCTCGGTGCGCGTCTTGCCTTCAGCGGTGAGTTCGAGAATGAGAGCGACATCGATGATGAAGCGTAAAGCGTGAAGGTCAGGAGGTGAAAGCCTCCTGACTCAATCGTGTTCATGGCTCCCCATCGGGTGGGTTGTGAGCATGGAAGGTAGAAGGTCTCAGCGTGTCGTTGGTCGTGCGAACAACAATGCGAATGCGAATGGCGGTTGCGTCTATGCGAACGCGAACAACGCCTCTTCGAACTCGAACACGAACAACGGTGCGCGTCTTGCAATCAAACGGAATCGGTTCTATGGTGTGAGGTCATGGATTGACTTGAGACTAAGACCGAGAGACCTGAGCCTCGGCAAAAGCAGATGTGAGTCTGGAAAGCGGAAAAATGAATGGTGTGACCTATAATAGGCAAGTAGACTGGGGGGGCTCAGGTTGAAAATCTTAACGGTCACGAAGTGAAGGAAAGCACATGAGTAAAAGATATGGGTTCCTCATCGCTGAGATTATCGATTGGCGGAACATGGTTGATGCCTTCGATGAGGTGGTGGGAGGTCTGGAAGAGGAACGGCGCAGGGCCTATGAGTTAGACAAAGAGGCGATCATCGGCGATTTGGTGAATCTGATAGGTTCCGGCGCGTTCCGAATCACGGATTATGAAGAGTTCTGGGTGCAGGACGGGCCAAAGAAGAGGCTTATACAGTCTCCATGTGTGTTTGATAGGATTGGCTGTAATGCGGTGATGAGGGTTGTGGAGAAATACCTGTACCCGTCACTAATCAGAACATCGGCAGCGTCTATCAAGGGAAGAGGGATGCACAGATTGTTTAGAAAGATGCGGTCTGACATCAGGCATGACAGAGAGGGAACGAGATATTTCTATATGAGCGATATTAGAAAGTTCTATGAGAGTATCGACCAGACTCTGATTATTAAGTTGGTGAATCAGAAAATCAAGGACCCAGTTCTGTTGCCGATATTGTACAGCTTCATCAAGCTCATGCCAAAGGGCCTGTCTATTGGTCTGAGGTCCTCACAGTGTTTCGGTAATATGCTGTTGGCGAGGCTGGGGCATAGATTGAAAGAGGATGAAGGCGTGAGGTATCTGTACATCTATTGCGACGATATCAGGGTGTATGGCTCATCGAAGAGGTGGCTGTGGCATATCAGGGACATCATCCATGAAGAGATAGAGAGTCTGGGATTGGAGGTAAAGAGGAATGAGGCAGTCAGACCAGCCACAGAAGGGAATGATTTCCTTGGTTATGTGGATTACGGTGACCATTCAAGGCTGAGAAAACGCACAAAGAAGAATGCAGCACGGAAGCTGGCACGGGTGAAGAGCCGGAAAAGAAGACAGAAGATAATCGGTTCTTTCAAGGGCATGGCGAAGTGGGGCGATTGTGAGAATCTTTATAAAACATTAACAGGAAAGAGTATGAAAGAGTTCAAGAACATCGGATTGCAGTATATTGCAGAAGATGGAAAGAAGCGGTTCGGAGGAAAGCAATACACGCAGCGCTCTCTCCAGAACAAGCACATTACGATTCTGGATTATGAGAAGGATGTTAAGACCGATAACGGCATGAGGACGTTGGTCTCATTCCAGTTTGATGATGGGTCGTTTGGTAAGTACTTCACGGCTGATAAGCAGCAAGAGTGGTATCTGGATAAGTTGAAAGAGCTGAATGAGATACCGTTTCAGACTACGATCGACAGTGAGGTGTTTGGTGACGGAAAAGTTCGTTATATATTCACTTAAAAAATAATCTGTTATGATGAAGAAAATCTATGGTGCGGAAGCACGTCAGGATGGCCTCTACAGAGTAGGCCGCGAGAAGTACGAGGCCATAATTGGCTATGGTGTTGATGAAATGGGTGGCTTTAACTATAGGGAGAAGTTCAAGCACCGACCAACCGTCAGTGAGCTGAAGGCGTCATATCATGAGGCGGTCAATGAGGGTGTCCAGGAGAAGATTCTGAAAGGCTTCGAGTATGATGGTTCTCTGGTGTGGCTGGATGCGAACAATCAGCGTGATTATCTCGCTTTTGCTGTCCAGGTTCAGGGAGGTACTGCCGTTTATCCCATCGTAGTGAAGCTGGGGACGGAAGAGTCACCGCGTTATGTGGAGTTCGGAACAGCAGAGGAATACATGTCATTCTTCGATGCTGTGATGGGCCATATCAGAGAGGCTTTGCATGAAGGCTGGGAAGAGAAAGAGAGTGTCGAGTGGTCTGAATTTGAAGATGTAAAGGAGGTGTCATGATGGAGGCGTTGTTTGAAGGAACACAGATGACGATTCAGATTGGCATGGTTGCCATCATCATCGTTTTTTTGGCCATCATCATCGACCTGGTCTCAGGGATGTACAAGGCTTGGTACCGTAAAGAGAAGTGGAAGAGTGATTACCTGAAGCGAACGGGGTTCAAGTTCGTCTTATACCATGGGTGCATGCTGTTGGGATTACTCATCGACTTATTGATTCATTTCTCGAAGCTTTACCTGTGGTGGGGCTGGGATATGGTCTACGGTCTGCCTCTGATAACGTTGGCGGTCGGCATATTCTGGTGCATAGTCGAGTTCCTGAGTGTAAGGGAGAAGGCTGATGAGAAGGTTCATTCAGAGATTGCGAGAGCGGAGAGATTGGCGAAGCAGGTGTTCAGCCGTGAAGAATTGGTTGAGATTTTGGCTGAGGCGATGCGCAAGTCTGTTTTAGAAGGTAAAACAAAAGAAACATTATAAGTTATGGCAGATCTGGAAAAGTTGTGGCCGTACATTCTCAGTTGGGAAGGCGGCTTCTCGAATACGAATGGAGACAAGGGTGGTGCTACGAAGTATGGTGTCACGATCTCCACGTGGAAGGCCCAAGGATATGACAAAGATGGTGATGGAGACATCGATGTGGACGATCTTCGAAAGATTACGAGCGAGGACGCGATGGAAATCTGTCGGAGGAACTATTGGAATCGATGGAAGGCTGATGGGATAAAGAGTCAGTCGGTTGCCAACCTGCTTGTCGATTGGGTGTGGGCATCAGGTTCTTACGGCATAACCATCCCCCAGAGGGTTCTCAGAGTCAAAGCTGATGGAATTGTAGGGCCGAAGACGTTGATGGCTCTCAACGGACGAGATGCACGTAATCTGTTTGGGGAGCTGAAAGCGGCGAGACAGGAGTTTGTCAAAGGGATTGTCAGAAGAGACCCTTCACAGGAAAAGTTCCTGGAGGGTTGGCTAAACAGGTTGAAAGGCATTTCCTTCGGACAGTTGAAGATGAATACCGTTCCTACGGAATGGATAAAATGGTTGGAAGAATGAAAAAGTATCTGTTTATTATCGTGCTGGCGTTGCTGGTGGCATCGTTGGCGCTGAATGTGTTCGTGATGTCACGGAATCCGAAAGTCGAGAGGTCGGAGAAGGTCGTGGTGAGAAAGGACACGGTGAAGGTAGTAGAGCCGAAGATGGTTAGTCAGAAGCCTGTAGAGATTGTTGTGGTATCAAGTCGCAAGATGTCTGAGGGCGAGCCGATGCCGGAGGTTCAGGTGTGTGACAGTGATACGATTGTCAGGGTGCCGATTCAGCAGAATGTTTATTCTGATAGTAACTATGTGGCGTATGTGTCAGGGTATCGGGCGAAGTTGGACAGTATCATGATTATCAACACGGAAAGGACTCGGACGATCAGAGAAGTCATGAAGGAAGAGAAGCCTCCTAACCGATGGAAGGTTGGGTTCATGGCAGGATATGGTGTCGGCCTTCTGGATAGGAAGCCACAGCCGTTTATCGGCGTGGGTGTTACGTTCGCATTGTTCTGAGATTCAGCAATTTTTTCAGTTTTTGTAATAAAGATAAGGATGGGAGCTTATTTGCTCCCATTTCCTTTGCTATCCTTTCCTTCCTCATCTTCCTGTGTAGTTGGAGGCGAGGCGAGGTTGTCGAGTATGGTGCGGATTGCTGTGTCTGCGTGGCGGCGCATGATTTTGAGATAATTAAAGATGGGTCTGCCGGACTTCATGGATTGTCCGATGCAGTATTCAAGCGTTTCGAGTGATATGCCGAGGTCAAAGCCGTGCTGCACGAAGGATTTTCTGGCGGTGTAGAAGCAGACACGTTTCCATTGTTCTACGCCTGCTTTATGGGCTACGCGCTTGATGTCGCGTGTCACGATGTTCTTGAATGTGTCGTATGAGCCTTTGGTACCGAAGTCGAGGTGTCCTGTCTCAGCGTTCATGTGACGCTTGATGAGAGGGAAAGCCTCTGGTGGGATGGTGAATGATATGGTGCGGTTGGTCTTTTTCTTATTCCTGGTCTTGATTCTGATATATTCCATTGTCTGCTTGTTGCGGAAGTCGTAGGCCATGAGGTCGATGAGGTTGATACCGCCCAGATAGTAAGATAGGATAAATAGGTCGCGGGCTTTCTGCTCTCCCTTGAATGGCGTCTGATAGTCTCTGATGAGAATGATGTCGGAAACGGGGATGTCGAGCTCACGAGGTTCTGGTGTGATGGTTGAGTAGTAGGCGAAGGGGTGAACATCATATTTGATGATACCTTCCTTGATGGCCTTGTTGACAACGGTCTTAACCATAGTCATGTTGATGGATTCGAGGGAATCGGATGCCTTCTGTCGGCGGAACCATCGCGAATAGTCTGCGATGAGTCTGGGTGTTATCTCAGAGAGGAACACGTCACCGCCTGTAAATTCGAGGAATTTCTTCAACTGGTATTCGCGCATGATGGCGGTTGTCTCTCTTCCGTCTTTGCGTAGTTCATCGATGGAGAGCCGTGTGTATGTGGCGAAGGTCATATCATTCTGCACGGGTTGCATGTTCTGAAGGATGTCACGAAGCTGCTCACAGGTGTATTGATTCGGTGAGAGCACTCTGTCGAGGCGGTTGTCATAGTCTGTGAGAAGCTTTCGGAGTTTCAGGTTGATGGCGGCAGCGTCTGGTTGGCCAACGACCTGACCGTTGACGAAGTGGGAGAGGCTTGAGACCTTGTATTTCGTTACGATGTAATGGGTCTCGGATTTGTGTCCGATGGATATTCTGATTTTGTATGAGCCATCTTTGGCTTTTGTATGTTTTAGGACTGCGAGTTTGATAGTGGTCATGATGTGTTATTTTTAGAAGCGAATAGAATCTATTCGCTCAGTGGTCCAAAAGTGGTCTAAACGAATATTTCCGACCATATCCATTTTGTGTTGAATATGGCCGGAAATGCCTGTTTTTACGGGGTAGGGACGATCGGATTCGAACCGATGACCTCTTCAATGTGACAGAGTCATGCATTGGCCTGAAATTGCGTTGATTTACAGTCTGTTATACGGTAATTTAAAAATGAATCTATTCGTTTTTTCGCGAGTGAACGGTTATTTTCCCCGAAAATTGGCATGGCAGACAGCAATTCGTTCAGCGGTATAGTTGTAAGGCTCACGGGCAGAAAACAGCGCAAACTCAATTTTACGGTAATACCTTTTTTTCTTTTTATATTTCTTTTTTTATATATATGGTTCTTTTTATACTTAAAGATAATTATATAAATAAAGTATATACGCGCGCGAAAGATAGCTTACAGGTCAATTTTTGGTACTGAATCAGTTTTACAGGTCAATTTTTGGTACTGAATCAGTTTTACAGGTCAATTTTTGGTACTGAATCAGTTTTACAGGTCAATTTTTGGTACTGAATCAGAATCCGTCATGGAAATCTTTGTTAATATGTAGGGCATCTTTCAGGATGGTGAGGTCTGTGCGTATCACTTTGCCAGCTTTGTCTTTTTTATATTCCTTATCGATGGTAGATGTGGAAGTCTGAATGCGTATCTTTGAGAGTCCTTCATTGGCTATTGTATGAATCTGTTCCAGTGTGATGTCGTATGATGGAGTGGCTGAGTAGTCGCTGAACACGAAGCCATTGATGTTATGCACGTCACGGACACACCCATCGGCAGTATTGGTGCTATATAGCTCGATGATTGTCCCGTTGAATGTTTTGATAAGAAGAGCAGATCGCTTCGGGATGGTGATGGGGGTGGTGGCTGTCGCTTTGATGTTCAGGGTGAAGGTGGTGTTCTGTTTGGTGTATGAGGTGAGTCCGATAGAGAGCACTACCTTATCAGATGCGTTCCGGCATGTTTCGAGGGTCGTGGAGATAATGCGGAGTCCGCCCGGTTCTGCCACGTCCTGGGCGATCTGTTGTGCGCCCAGGTTCATGGAGAAGAGAAGGGAGAGAGAAATGAAGGTGTGTCTCATGTTACATCTGTTTACGTTGGAGGCTGCCAACAACCTTATATATAAATAGGATGTTATCAACGGGGATGTCACGATCTGGATAGAGACGTTCCCCATCGGGCTTGGTGTCGATGTTATATGAGGACAGTCTCAGGTAATCAGGTCCTTTGTCCGATTCATAGAGCATCTTCAGAAGGCGGTCAGAGTGAGTGATGACGAGGAATGTCTGTCCGAAGTCGATGTCGTATTTGTCTGTGACGGGTCGGACGAATATCACGTCACCCGGCTTGTATTGTGGATACATGCTCTCGCCATAGACCGTCATGCCGATGCACCCAGAGAGTGAAGGGATATTCACGTACTCGATAACCTTGTTCTCGTCACCTTCGAGGCCGATACCGTTCCCAGCACATATCCTGATGTCAAGGATTGGTTGTCTAAATTCATCATCTTTTGAGACATCAAAGATGGAGCGCTTGAGTGCTTGATTGATTTCAAGCTGATAGCTTTTCTTGAACAATTGTGCATTAAGGCGGCTGCTGAATGCTTGTGGTGAAATGTTCAGCTGGGCTGCAAGTTCGGAGAGATTTATCCCGTTTTCTTGCAAAATAGTTTTAGCTTCTAATCCGGTCATACCAAATATTGTTTAGTTGCAGTTCTGTTAAGGCAATAAAATTTCTGTTAAAATCAAGACTTTTTAAAGACAAATCCTTGTAGCATAAAAAGAAAGTCTTTATTTTTGTGCTCGATTCCGATACAAAGATACAAACAAATCTTTAAACGGACAAGAAAATTAGATACCTCGAAAGGGGTAAAATTAAAAGAAAACGGAATTATGAAGAATCAAGTTTTAAACTACTCCACGAGTGAGATTAACCAGAACTTCAGAATGAAGGTCTATGGTCGGAATGATGAGGGAAAGAAGGTCGATACCTTGATGGGTGTTTCTGGTCTTGTTCTCCTTATCGGTGTTGAAATGATGAATAAGCAGCTGGAGCGCGCTTTTCGTTCAAGGGAAGATAAGTGTGTGTGTAAGTTGAGAAGAGGTCTGCAGGTTACTTACTATGTGAAATAAGGAGGGCGAGGTTATGAAGAAGATGATGATTACAGTCAGTTTGAGAGAATGCGCCCAGTTCCAGGAGGCTATTCTGGATTGCTCACAGTTGTCGAAGCAGCTGAAGCCGGAGTACAGCGATGTTTGGATGTCGGAGTTCCTGGATGAAGATGAGTGGGATGATTTGTTGTGTAATGTCGAAGACCAGCTCCAGATGCGGGGTGTGTCTGAATATGAGATTAAGGAGGTAGAGGAATGATGTGGATTGATACTATTGTTCAGCAGATAAAGGCCACGGTGGCCGATGGAGTTTATGAGGCCATTGCTGATGGTTGTATTAGCTATTCTCAGGAGTTCGATTATGGTGGGGCATTCATAGGTGTGGAGTTGATGAAGGGCAAGGAGTCGGAGGTGTGGGTAGCTCATGAGGATGGACGGCACCAGTCACCTCGTATTGTCGAGAAGGTGATGGATGTGTTGCCAGACTGGAGGGATGTCGAGAATGAGGTCATGCGTGACCGTTGGAATAGTCAAGATGATTTCGAAGTGTTCGGATTGTATAACTAACATAAAATTTGGTAAGGGCGGTACGGTCTCAGAGCCTACCTTTTGATAGGATACCGCCCACGATGGTGTCCACATACCGAGTTGAAGTGGAGGTTCCCCTGCCTGATGGGGCGAGTAACGATGAGGGTGGCAAGCAATACCCTGAAGCAAGCCAGTTGCCGAAGATAGGCTGACATATCGAATCGAGGAAAACCCAAGAAGCAAGCAGCCCTGTCAGGGTAGATGCAAGCATGGGGGTAAAGTAACGAAGGAGCCAAGAATGCAGAACGGATTCAGGCTGGTGTGGTACTCTCCAGATGGAGGGTGTTCGTAATTCCACAGGAATAACCGCGAAGACAGTAACGGGAATTATCGGTCGTACGGTGGCCAGCCACAAGATTTTTTTGTCTAACTAAATTAAGGTAATTATGGAAAAGAGTAGAGAAGAGCTCATTGAAGAGCTGAAGTTGGAATTGAATCCAGGCAGTATGACTATCGAAGGATTAATTGAAAAGATGGTCGACATGTATCTGGGAGCGTGGAATGAGCTTCAAGACACCAAGAGTAAGTTGAGTTCTTGTGCAGTCGAGTTGGAGCAAGCTCGGAAATCGTCAGACAATTGGTATGAAAGTTACAGAAGAGCTTCTGACAAGGCGGGAGAGATGATGAAGACGATGGATGTATTGGTAAGTGTAACTAATGAATTGACAGCAAAATGGAAGGATTAAAGAAGCCTATCACGCCTACATTAAAGAAGATGAAGGTCGGTGATAAAGAGAAATGGCCTGTCGAGCAGTCCACGTCACTGTCGGTGAGCATAGGCCGTGTGAAGAGGGAAATGAGACGTGAGGGTGTGAATTTCTCTATGAAGACGGTGGGGCTGGTCATTGAGGTGACCAGGACTGCGTAGGCAGCAAATGAATTATCCTCTGCCGAGCGGAGGGTTGCCGAAGAGTTCTGCAAGGGGCTTAGTGATAAGGAAGTCGCTGAGTCCCTTTGCAGGTCTTACCACACTGTCAAGACGCAGAAAAAGACGATCTACCGAAAGCTGGGTATCTCGAAGGATACAGAACTGTTGTGGTGGATGGTCTGTGAGAAGATGAGAATCAATTTCGATTTGAGAGAGATTCGGAAACATGGGATTGAGATTCTGTTCGCGTTTCTGTTCTTCATCATGCAGGTGTCAGGTGCAGCTGGAGATTTGCGGAGGTGTAGGATGTCGAGACGGGGCAGGGCAGAGATTGAGTTAAGAAGTGAAGATGATATACCAGAATAGCGATAGTGAGGTTCTGCAAAATATCCTTCGTGTGATGAATGACAAGACCTTTGGGTTCAGGTTCTCAGAGAAGATTGTGGGCGGTCGCTCCAGATTGGAGAAGTTGATTGTCGAGGGTAAGGTCAGAGCGGAGAAGGGTAACAGCATGGCCCAGAATGGGAAATGGCAGTGCAACGCTTCGGATGTTCTCAGGTATGCAAGATTAAAGTAATAAGGCTATGAAAAAAGAATCATTGAATATTGTAGTGAATATCGCGATTGTCATTCTGTTCGCGATGCCTTGTGTGTTGATATGTTCGGATAGTTTTTTCCTGATGTTTTTGGGAATAGTCTATACGGAAGAATATTGGAAGAATATCATCAAGCCCTTCTATGATAGATATTGTGAGCTGATGAATAGTCAAGGTGCATGAAGGTGCATCTTTTTTTACTTTCCTTTTAGGTAAGTAATTCCGTTTTCATGGTTGGTGCATCCAGTGTGGAGGGGCCGTGAGGTTCTGGGGGGTTCGAATCCTCCGCATCTTCAAAGTTCAGTTTATTATTTTTTTGTTTCACTAAAATTTGGTAATCATGGAAAAATTAGAATTTCGTGAGCTGACTGCCGACGAGATTGAATGCAGGGTCGGCACTGTGACTGACAAGGGCGTATCTCTGTTGTTATACAAGGATGCGCGAGTTGATATGAGGTTGCTCGATGAGGTCGTGGGACCTATGAATTGGAAGAGGGAGCATGAGCTTATCAATGGCAATCTGTTTTGCACGGTCTCTGTGAGGGATGACCAAGGCAATTGGGTCTCTAAACAGGATGTCGGTGTGGAGAGTTATACAGATAAAGAGAAGGGGCAGGCTTCTGATGCTTTCAAGCGTGCTTGTGTGAATTGGGGAATCGGACGTGAACTGTACACCAGTCCTTTCATCTGGGTTAATCTCGGTCAAGACGAATGGAGAACCGGGGCGAATGGTAAGAAACAGCCTAAGACCCGGTTCCTGGTATCTGCTATTGAGTACCTTGATAAGAGAGTGACTTATTTACAGGTGACAGATGAAAAGAGGAACGTCCGATTCGAGTTCGGAAAGTCTATGGCGGTCGCTCAGGTGAGAGCTGAGGCGATTGAGAAGGTGAGGCTTGCTGAGTCGAGGGAAGAGATTGAAATGATATTCAAGTCTTACCCATCGTTGAAGAATGACAAGGAGCTCATCAATGCGTGCGTGGACAGGTGTAACGAAATCAAGGATGCTGCATGATGAATACGTTGAAGATGAGTGAGGTTGTCTTCGAAAAAGAGAACCACACGTATAAGCTGTATGGTAATTTGTTGAAGGGTGTCACTCCGATTGTGAAGTGGATGTTCCCTGAGACATATTCGATGGTTCCTGATGATGTGTTGAAGAGAGCCGCCGATTATGGTAGTCTGATTCACAGCAAACTGGAGTTATATGATAGCGTGGGAATCAATGATGAGGAATGTGGTTCGCTGCAGGATTATATTGCATTGAAAGAGAAGTACGGCATTAAGGTAGCTCTGAGTGAGTATCTGGTTGATGATGGTCAGAATATCGCATCGAGCATCGATAAGGTCATGGAGCCCGATTCTGATGGTCTGTGGGATATTGGTGATGTGAAGACAACCTCTGTTATTCATGTGAACAATGTGAGGCTGCAGTTGTCTATCTATGCTTATCTGTTCGAATTGGATAATCCAAGCGAGAAGGTGGGGAGGTTGTGGCTGTTCTGGTTGCCGAAGCCTCAGTATGGTGTGGCCGATTTCATGGAGTTGGAAAGGATTCCGTCTGAGGTGTGCAAGAGAATCATTGCCGCGTATCTGAATGGTGAGGATAGCTGTCAGTTCTCAGACCTCTGGAATATCGGTGAAGTGAAGCAGGAGGGTGCCGTTGAAGAGTTGCCCGACAGGCTGATGGATATAGAGACTGAGATATACGATCTACTGACGAAGGAGAAAGAGATTGCGGCACGTAAAGAAGAGCTGAAGGCGATGATGAAGGCCGATTTGGAATCAAGCGGAGTGAGAGGCTGGAAGTCGGAACATCTGTCTATCATGAAGAAAGCTGGTGGTGTCCGTCAGTCAGTAGATAGTAAGAAGCTGAAAGAGTCATATCCGGAGGCTTATCTGGATTGTTTGAAGAGCACGAATTTCAAGGAGAGTGTTGAATTTAAATTGATATAAGAAGATGAAGCACAAGAATCATGTATCGCTTATCGGCATGGTAGGACGAGATGCGGAGGTAAGAACCACCCAGGGAGGTGTTCAGTATGCGAGATTTTCGTTGGCCACGAGTTCAGGGGGCTACGTCCGTCAGGATGGTCAGCAGGTTCCTGAGACAACCCAGTGGCACAATATCACGGCATGGAGGAACCTTGCGGACTTCTGTGGGCGTTATGTTAAGAAGGGAATGAAAATCGATGTCGAGGGAATGATTGTTTACTCGGACTTTATGGATAATCAAGGACAGAAGAGACAAACGGTTGAGATTGTCGCATCTGATATAGTGTTGATGTCGATGCCTCAGAGTCAGCAACAGGGGCAGAGACCTGTTCAGCAGCCCCAACAGCCCCAACAGTTCGTTCAGCAGCCTCAGTTTGGTGGTGGCCCGTTCCCACCTCAGTCTGGTGTTCCTGGGGCAGATGATTTGCCCTTCTGATGGCAAAGGTTGTCACGGTGGTGAAAACAGATGGTGTGGTGAGGTGTGATACCAATCTGGACTATCTGTTTTCCACCTTGAAGAATGGAACGTATGTTCTGACTATCAAGCGGGCAAGTGAGAAGCGGAGCATATCGCAGAATGATTTGATGTGGATGTGGTTCGCGTGTATCGAGAGAGAGACGGGAACCCCGAAGCAGGATGTTCATGATTATTACTGCCGTCAATATCTCAGGAAGCAGATAGTGTGGAAAGGTGAGACGGTGGTGGTGATTGGTCAGACGAGCAAGTTAAGCACACAACAGATGTCGGAGTTCATGACGAAGATTCAGGCTGATGCTGCAACGGAGTTCGGGATTCAGTTACCTGTTCCAGAAGACAGGTATTTTGAAGATTTCTATCAGCAATTTAATTGGTAGGGATAATCTCTACCTTCTAATTTTTTTTAATATGGAGTTCAAAAAGATTCAATTAACGAAGCAGAACACCCTTACGGTGGTCTACAGGAATGCGGACTCTGATATGATTACGATGGTTGGTGCGAACATCGTCCATCGTGATTTGAAGAGGGCATTCTGGGATTTGATTCCTCATCTGGTTCTGTTGACGGAACAGAGGGAAAGTGTGGGAAACGACTTAACGAGCCTGTCGGCTCAGGATGGTGCAGATGATAGGAGCATCTTCCGGCGGTTCTCTGTTGGTGAAGTCACCTTCGGGGATAATGAGCTGGAGGTGTCGATGTCAGGAACGCGTATCCTTGACCGTGGTGATGTTGTCGGTGTGGATAGTCCGAAGGTGAATATCGAAGAGGACGAACATTATGTGTATCTGAGCGATCTGTCGTTGGCGATGGATAATTTGAAGTATGAGGTGAAGCTGTACATCGAGCAAAAGAAGTGGGGTCTGAAAGAGGGCACGCTGAATTTCGGTGATACGGGTGACCCGTTCAAGGATGTCCAACCGGGGGCTGTACCTTCTGTCTCGGTTGGGGTAGAGACTTCGAAAAAGAAGTCAAAGAAGAAAGAAAAAGTTGTCGCTTAATCGTGTGAAGTCATGCAACCAATGTTCTATACGCTTACACCGACCTGTTATAAGGTGTCCTTCGCGTATCACCCATTGCTTGTGAAGTGTATCAAGAGAATCCCATCTGCTCGTTATCGGGCGGATGGGCATTTCTGGGAGGTGTCAATCTTCGATGCAGGGTATCTTCACAAGATGGCTGATTGGGCTGTTGACAATCGTCTGTGTGGTTCTGTCTCGTGGCAGAAGGACGAAGAACCTGTTGAGACGTATGAGATACCACCGATGCCGGAGTTGAAGGTTCCTCACAACATGACATTGGAACCGTATGAGTATCAACGTCAGGGTATCGCGTATGCTCTGGAGAAGAAACGGTGTATCATGGGTGATGAGCCTGGTCTGGGTAAGACTGCTCAGGCGATAGGCACGATGACGGCTTCTCAGGCGTGGCCTGTGTTGGTTGTCTGCCCAGCATCGTTGAAGGTGAACTGGCAACGAGAGTTTAAGAAGTTCGGAGGTGTGAATGCGGTGATTCTCTCTGATGAGAACCGGGCGATCTGGCAGAACTTCTGGTTGATGAAGAATCTGAATGGTGAGCCGATGGCGAAAGTGTTCATCGTGAACTATGAGAGCCTGAGAAAATTCTTTGTGAAGAGAGTGAAGAGCCAGCAGCGTTTCACGTTGAAGTCCATTGAGTTTGATGAGAGAATAGATTTGTTTCGGTCTGTTATCATCGATGAGAGCCACAAGTGTAAGTCTGGAAAGACGCAGCAGGCGAAGTTCGTTCAGGGAATCGCGAGTGGAAAGGAGTATGTTTTGGAGCTGACGGGAACCCCTGTAGTCAATAATAATACCGACCTCATTCAGCAGTTGAACATCATGGGGCGGATGGAAGATTTCGGAGGTTATATGAAGTTTCAGGAGCGGTTCTGTGCAGGTGAGAATAAATCAAGCCATCTGAAGGAGTTGAATTACCTGCTGCATAAGTTCTGTTTTTTCCGTAGGCAAAAAAAGGATGTGTTGAAGTGGTTGCCAGACAAGACGAGGTCTTATCTGGTGACGGATATTGATAACCGAAAGGAATATGAAGAGGCTGAGCGTGATATTATCAAGTATCTGAGGGAATATAAGGATGCTGATGATGAAAAGATTCAGAGGGCTGTGAGGGGTGCCATCATGGTTAAGATGGGTATATTGAAACAGATTTCGGCGAAGGGAAAGATAAAGTCGGCCATCGACATCATTCATAACACGATTGATGGAGGTGAGAAGCTGATTGTTTTCTGTTTCTTGAAACAGGTCGTTTTCGAGTTGAAGCAGGAGTTCCGTGATGCGGTCACAGTGACAGGTGATGATGATGATAGGGAGAAGCAGAGGGCAGTCGATTCATTTCAGGAAGACCCGGATTGCCGATTGATAATCCTGAACTACCGTTCTGGTGGCACGGGATTGACGCTCACGGCATCGAGTAATGTGCTGTTCATTGAGTTTCCGTGGACGTATTCGGATTGCTGTCAGGCTGAGGACCGCGCCCATCGTAATGGTCAGAAGAATGCGGTGACCTGTACCTACCTTCTGGGAGAGGGTACTATCGATGAGTATATGTATGAGTTGATTCAGACGAAGAAGGACATCGCGAATGGTGTCACGGGCACGGATGATGATGTTGAGGAAAAGAAGGTGAGCACACAGCAGATGTTGTATGATGCAGCGCTTGATATGTTCGGTAAGGAGTTATGAAGCCATTAACAGAGAGTCAGATTCAGAAGCAATGCGTTGAGTGGTTCCGGCGTTCATATCCCTCTATTGAGAGAATGTTTTTCGCTGTTGGTAATGGAGGCAAGAGAAATGTCTGGACGGCGAAGATAATGAAAGATGAGGGTGTGAGGGCAGGTGTCGCGGATTTGATATTGCTTATCCCACAGGGAGGCTATGCAGCCTTGTGTATCGAAATGAAGACCCCGGTGGGGAGACAGAGTGATGAACAGAAGGCATTCGAGAAAGAGTGCAAGAGGTTCAAGATTAAGTATGTGATTTGTCATTCTCTCGAAGAGTTCCAGAGAGAGGTAGGGAATTATATCGAATGAGCTACGAGGATTATATCGAAGAGTTCTGGGTGAAGGCTGTTTCAATGAAGATGGATAGTTCGCAGATCGCTTTGGGGTTGGGATTGCTTCATATATGGAGAAATGCCGATTTCCCGCCCCGCTGTCTTGTCAAAAATGAAGAGCTGTGTAATTTGTTGGGAATTACAAAAAACACGCTCAGCGCGGCCAGAAAACGGCTTATCGATAATGGTCTGATAGTTTATGAGGAAGGGAATGGGAGAAAGCAGCCTGTTTACATCTTTAATGTTGCTTCTGGTGTTGAGAAAGAAGATGAGTCTGATGTGGTGGCGACATCGCCTAAGCCTGTCGAGAGACCGAAGCCGAAGGTGTCAAGGCCGAAGGTCGTGGAAAGGCAACCGTCTCTGTTCGATGAGAAGGATATGAGCCAGAAGCGGAAGGTGAAGGATTTTGCTCCCCCGCAGTTCTCTGAGGTTGTGCGTATCTGTACGGTGAAGGGCATGACGGAGCAGGAGGCGAGGGAGTTCTATGATTATTACAATGCTCAGGGGTGGGTTACCTCGTCTGGGCAGAAGATTAAAAATGTCGATTCAATGGTGAATCGGTGGTTAACGTTAAAAAAGAAGAGATATGAGTCAGATAGGAGATTTGTTTCAGAGCGACCAACTGTCGCAGATAATATCAGGGAGTCCCAGGAATACCTTATCAGAGAGGTGCAGCAGTCGATTCTCTCGCAGGCAGATGGAGGCGGTAGAGAGTTTCTTGAAGGACTTCCCGACTATAACGAAGGTATATGAGTATTTCGCCCCGATGAATTGGGGTAAGGCTCAGAAATTGAAGAATGAGTTGGCCGTGAAGAGTTGCATCACGTTGGGTCAGCTTGATGTGGTCTATAATGTGGAAGGTGCGGCGAAGATGGTTGTGAAGGTGAATCTGGGAGGTGTCTATTCTTTGGGAATGAACAGGGAACTGATGAATCAGAACACGGCTGACATGGTGGCTGATATGTTCGTGGCTCGTTATGGTGACGAATGCACGATGTATGGGTTAATGATTTATTTCTCTGGCTACTTGATGGATTATAAGGGTACGTATGCGAATTATGATGTCCAGGATATTCTGTTGCAGTTCTCCAAGAAGTTCATGCCGTGGTGGAGGTTGAAGCAGGGAACGCCGATGGCTGTGGAAAAGAAGAAAGATGAATATGGAGGGCCTACGGGTCTGGAAGGATTGAAATGTTATCTCAGAGTCAAGTACCGGAATGGCGAGAATCTGAGGGAGGGCGGTCTGTGGGACCACGGATATGTAAATGAAGAGCTGGTGTCTCAGATAGAGGCGGAAATGCGGGCAGGTGATATTGCTTTCTGATAGGAGGTGAGGGATGGCGAAGTTTGAGGCAGTAGTTTATTTCCGCACATCTGACATGGAGGTGATAAGAAAAATCCAACGTCATTTCGGGATGGAAGAGAAGATTACGGTCAACTACGAGTGTCCTGTCCGTCTGGATGATGATGAGTTGGTGAAGGTTCTGAGAGAGGTAGAAGAGAGGGGGTTCATCGATATAAGAAGAATCCCTTTGTTTGAATTTTCCTAAAACGTAACAATCAATAACTATTGGTAATCATGAGTAACGAAAAGAAAAAGGTCGATACCGGGAAAAAGAATGGTGTGACCAAGTTCTTCATCCAGCGCATAAGCGAATGGGTAGAGAAGGAAATGGAGAAAGACGAACTGTTTGCAGAAACAGTCAAGTCGAAGCCTTACAAGACTGTGGAGGGGGCATGTAATTATGTGTTGTCTGTTGCGAAGAAGACGGGGCAGGCTGGATGGGACGATGAAGAGGTCTATGGGATGATTAAGCATTTCTTTGATGAGGACGATCTGAAAGACCCCGGCAACCAGAATCCGAGTAAGGTGATTGTGTCTGGCCATGTGGACCTCACGGAAGAGGAAAAGATGGAGGCGATGGAGAAGGCTAAGGCTGAGTTCAAGAAAGATATGGAAGCCAAGGCTGCAGCTCAGGAGAAAGCTCGTAAGGAGAAAGAGCGGAAGGATGCTGAAGAAAGGCGTAAGAAGCTCGAAGAGAAGAGGGCTAAGGAGAATGCAATGATGGGTGATTTATTTGGAGGGCTGTGATATGTGTACGAGCGGATATGTAGAATGTGGTCCTGTCAAGGAGGTGAAGCCCCTGAAGGCGAGAACGAAGAGAGAGAGAATGTTTCTGTCAATGAGAGAGAAACTTCCAGAGCTGACGGTGGCTCAAAAAAGATGGATACATAATAACGTGTTCGAGAAATATGGTCTTTATTGGAAAGAAGGAACGGTCAGGTGTATGTGTTGCGGTCATTATGAACATGTAGATAAACCGCTGCTTGCTGTCAGTTTGGGTGTCGGTAGCCATACGTGCCCGAATTGCGGAGAGAACCTGCCTCTGAGGTTCTGGAAGGATGCGCACGTTCAGAAGTACGATGGTCATGAGGAATTGAGGGATGTGTCGTTTATCACCACGTTTAAGGGTTATACGGTCGTGAGGACGTTTCAGGTCAGACGATGGAATGGTGTCGGTTCGGCAACGAAGATAGACATCAATGAAGTATATCAGAATTGGATAGATGATGAGGGTCGTGAGACGATCTTGTCGAAGACGTACACGAGAAGTCCGTGGCATTTTCGATGGAACCATCTGACAGACCTCTGGGGCGTGAAGCATCACAATGGAGGGTGTTCGGGCTATTATATTCGGAATGATGTGTTTGATGTCACAGGGAATATATTCTATCCGGTGACGAGGGTATCAAAAAGATTGAAGAGGAATGGGTGGCGTTCTGAGTTGGTGAAGTTTGGCGAGAGGACAAACATTGTTGAGGTGATGAAAAAGATGTTGACGGAGCCGTTCGCTGAGGAACTGGTGAAGACGAAGCAATATTCTCTTCTTGCATTCTGGATGAATGAGGGCGGTCGGTTGAAAGACCGCACAAGGTGGTTGCATGCTCTCAGGATATGCAATCGGAATGGGTATATCATTCCTGATGCGTCAATATGGACGGATTATCTGGAATTGCTGGAATATTTCCACAAGGACACGCATAATGCGATGTATGTCTGCCCAGAAAATCTGTTGGCAGCTCATGATAGGCTGATGAATAAGAAGGAAGCGAAGGAGAATGCGAGAAAGTTGGCAGAGCGGATGGCTCAGGCGGAGAAGTACGAAGCCCAATATAAGAAAGGCCGTGGAAGGTTCTTCGGTATCTGCTTCGGGGATGAGAATATTATGATAACAGTCATTGGTTCTGTGAAGGAGATAGCCGAAGAGGGTACGTTTATGCACCATTGCGTATTCGCGAATGGCTATTATGATATGAAGAGGCATCCTGATAGCCTGATATTGTCAGCAAAGGACAAAGATGGGAATCGTCTGGAAACGATCGAGATAAACATCAGGACGTGGAAGGTTGTGCAGTCGAGAGGTCGGATGAATCAATCTACGGCCCAGCATGCTGAGATTTTGGAGCTGCTGGATAAGAATATGTATTTATTACGAAGAGCGGCTTAGGCTCAAAAATAAACGGCAAAATTCAAAAATTATGAGTATCGACAAGAATGTTAGGAAGGCGTTGCGTTCAATAATGCACCCTTCTACGGAGAGTCCAGGAAAGAAGTTTGTGTATATCTTTTTTAAGGTGAGAGGTCACAAGTGCCTGCTGTGTGAACTTGTCAGGTTCTGGAGTCCTGGTGTGGTTCCTGCAGAGGTGGCATTTAAGATGGAGGATGGCACACAGAAGTTGGCTGTGGGATGGATATATGCTGAGGATTTGGCGAGTCTGATAACAAAGAAGATGGTGAAGATGGCAAAGTTTGATGCCTGGGCTTGGTATAAGGAGGACGAAGCATGAAGATAAAAGTATATCATTTTTCTAAATTCAGGTATTAAAATTATGGAACAAAAATTGAAAATCTATATCGCCACCCCCGTCAATGCACGGAATGAGGCAACGTTACAGGAAAAGAAAGAGAAGGCAGCTTTGCGTTGTAAGATGTTGAAGGAAAAGCTTGGCAAGGAGTTCCCAAATGCCGAGGTGGTGTGTTCTTTCGATGTGTGCCCGATTGTGGGAGAGCCCATCGAGGAACATACTGCGATGGGGCGGTGTATTGATTTGCTGATGACGTGTGATGTTATCTATCTGGATAGTGGATGGAGAAAGTCAAACGGGTGTACTTTGGAATACACGGCAGCGAAGTTGTACGGATTGCATTTTATGGGTCTTTCGACCATCGATTAATAACAAAACCTTTAAGATTATGAATGAGCATCAAAGAAGCCAGTTGGTGAACTTCCTGGTGAAGCGTAACGTGTTAGGAAAGTTCAAGGAGTGTATCGAGAAGTTCGGTCAGGTGAAGAACTTTTATGTGTTCTGTGATGGTGTGCCTGTTGAGTTGGCGTTTCGAAGCGCTTTCCCTTGGGATATGTGTGACATTGAGACGATCAATGGAATGAAGGGCAATAGGTTCTGGGAGCACCTCAATGGGATGTGGCAGTTGGAGATAGCGCCCACGTTGAAGAAAGAGGTTCCTGCTGTGGTCAATGGAGACAAGTCTGAGTGTATCAGGGTGATGGCTCTGTTGTTCAGGATATACAGGTGTCCTAATTCGGCAAAGAAGTTCGGAACGAAGATAGGAGCTCCAGAGGAAGAGGTGAAGATGGCTATGGAGTTGGCGAAGTCGAAGAGCAGGCTGTTTGAATCGGATTTCAGGATTCCAGAACCTGGACCTGAGCCCGAACCTGTGCAAGTGGAGAAGGTAGAAGAGAAAGAGCCGGAGCCGGAAACGGTCGATTATGACTGGTCTAACCTGACGGGTGTCGGGAATGGCAGACGAGGCAATGGGAATCGTGGTGGCTATCCTGATGGCATGATGTTCAGGGTCAGGAGAGGTCAGAACAAGGGATATGTGATATTGTTCTCAAAGTACATCAGCGATTTCCTCAGAGAGAGGGGGTGTGATGATTCGATGAGCATGTTCAAGGATAGGGCTACGAATCAGCTGGTGTTCGTGTTTGGTAAGGGAAAGGATTATAATCTGTCTCAGTATCTTACTGATGGGAGCATGAAGGTTCAGAATGTTGCTATTGTGAACACGGTGGAGAGCTATGTGAATGCAACGTTCCAGGATGGAGTGAATTATTTTGTGCCTGTTCAGAAGATTGTCCATTCAAAGGACATGAAGCAGGTGGCAATGGTTGTCACGAACAGGTATCAGATGGAGCCATAATTTTTCTACGTTCTTTCGTTACTTTGTGGGGGAGGTGTTGCCATGAGGCAGTATCTCCCTATTTTTTGTTGCTAATATCCCTTAAATGTTTGTATGTATTAAAGAAATTCTTTATATTTGCAGTCGAATATTCTTTAAACGTTTAAACATTTTGCTAAAACTATGGGTAATTTCGATTTGAAGGTCGAGATTCGGGAGCTCCCATTGGAACTCCTTTGTGAGAACACTGGTCAGATTCCTGGTGTTCCGAAGAATCCGCGTAAGATTACGAAGGCGAAGTTTGACAGCCTTCTGGAGAGCATCAAGAACTCTCCTGAAATGAAGAATCTGGATGAGGTGAAGGTGTTCCCGTTCGAAGGGCGTTATGTCGTTATCTCAGGTAATCACCGATACAAGGCATATAAGCAGTTGAGGTGGGAGAATGTGCTGTGCAAGATTCTGCCGGAGGATACACCTAAGGAGAAGCTGAGAGAGTATGTTATCAAGGAGAATATGCACTATGCGGAGAATGATGATAGTCTGTTGAAGGCATGGGATGTGAAGGAATTGGTTGGGTGGGATGTTCCCATCAACCTGAAGGGCAGAGGAAAGTCTGAGTCGGGTGATGTGGAGTTTACGGAGATTCTGGATGAGTCGCATAACTATGTTGTGTTGTATTTTGATAACGAGGTAGATTGGCTGCAGGCTCAGACGTTGTTTGGGATAAAGCCAGTCAGATTATTGTCTACCAAGAAAGGTTCCACGAATGTAAACGGGCAAAAGATTGGCGTAGGCCGAGTTTTGAGAGGGAGCGAGGTAATTAATCGGCTGCTCAAAGAAAACAGCTTAGGCTCGAAAACTAACAAAAATAAGGGAAAGAAATGAAGATTTCAGTAAATGCGCCATCATATAAGAGGCCATCGCAGGTGTTGACGTTGGATTATCTTCCTTTCTGTCGTATCTGGGTAGACCACAAGGAGTATGATGAGTACAAGAAGAATTATCCGGATGCGGATATTGTCAGTTGTCCAGAGGGCGTGCAGGGAAATCTCTGCAGGGTGAGGAATCACATCCTTGATGAAGAGTTTAAGCGAGGAATGGATGTGGTCCTGATTATCGATGATGATTTGAATTGCATACGAAGGTATGATTATGATGAGGAATCAGGCTTTGGCTATGTTCCTGTTGTCATAGGAGCGGAAGATTTCATGATGTTCCTGGAGAAGTACAGTATCATCGCGAAAGAGATTGGTGCGAAGTTCTGGGGGCTGAATTGTAATTTTGACCCGATGGCATACCGTCATAACACGCCGTTCAGCACACGTTCATATATCGGTGGGCCGTTCCAATGTTTCTTGAAGGGAAACAGGTGCTATTATGATGAGAGTCTGCCGTTGAAAGAAGATTATGATATGACGTTGCAGCAGTTGAATCTGGAGAGGGTGGTGCTGAGAGTGAACGCTTACCACTATCTCTGTAAGCAGTCGGAGAACAAAGGAGGGTGTGCGACGTATCGCAACCGTCAGAGAGAGAAGGAACAGCTGGAGGCCTTGCAGATGAAGTGGGGCACGAGGATTGTGAAGATTGATGAGTCGAACAAAGGGCGATCTGAGAAGCAGAAGAGGTTGGATTACAATCCAATCATCAAGGTGCCCATCAAAGGTGTGTGAGTATGAGAAAAGGTAGAAAAGAGAATCTGCTGAAGGCAGAGGACTTAACTTCGGAAGAGCTTCGGGAGAGGGCTTCGAAGGCTGGGAAGGCTTCTGTGGAGGCGAGACGGAAGAAAAAGACGATGCGTGAGGTGCTGGAAATGATGATGTACAATGTGGAGTTATCGCCGGCATTGAAGCAGAAGTTGGCTGATGAGGGATTCGAGGAAGAGGACATGAACCATCAAGTGGTAGTCACACGTTCTCTGATAGCGAAGGCTGAGCAGGGTGATGTTCAGGCGTACAATACGATCTGTGCGATGATAGGAGAGAAGCCTGCTGAGAAGCTGGATGTGATGGGTCGGATGGATTCAAAGATTGAGGTCGGCTTTGTCGAGTCTGATGTGGAGCCGAGGAATAGTGAAGATGAGGTTGATATATGATGCCGTTTAAGGTCATAGGGCCGCTGTTTCGTGCGAATCTGGAAGGTAAGGAGCGTACGAGAGTGAATCAGGGAGGTACATCGTCAGGAAAGACGTACACTCTGATGCAGTTGCTTTATTACTTTGCCATCACCGATGAGGGATGTGTGATTACGGTGGTAGGACAGGACTTCCCGAACCTGAGGGTGGGTGCTCTTCGCGATGCGAGGAACATCCGTTCTGGTTCTGAGTGGATGACGGCATTCTTCACGATCAATGAGTCAGGTCATTTCATCACGGGTAAGAATGGGAGCATCATAGAGTTTCAGTCGTATGCGAATGCTCAGGATGCGAAGTCTGGAAAGAGGGATTATCTGTTTATCAATGAGTGTAACGGTGTGCCGTTCGACATCTATTGGCAGTTGCAGATGAGAACGAGGAAGAGGGTCTTTCTTGATTACAACCCGTCTGAGCGGTTCTGGTGTCATGATGAGGTGATAGGACGTGATGGTGTGAAGCTGATAATCTCAGACCATCGAGGAAATCCGTTCCTGAGTAAAGAGGAACATGAGCGTATCGAGAGCATCAGCGACCCAGAACTGTGGAAGGTGTATGCGAGAGGTCTGACAGGAAAGATTGAGGGTCTTGTGTTGAAGAACTGGGATATTGTGGATGCAATGCCGCCGATGTCTGAGAGGAAAATGACTGCTTTCGGGTTGGACTTCGGATTCACGAATGACCCGTCTGCTTTGGAAGAGGTCTGCCTGGCTCATGGTGACCTGTGGGTCGATGAGAGAATCTATGAGACGGGTATGACGAATCCGATGATTGCGGAGAGGGCGAAGTCTCAGGGTATGACAAGGAAGGATTGTATCATTGCCGATTGTGCAGAACCGAAGAGTATTGCGGAGATTCGAGCCGAAGGGATGTGGATTGTGGCGAGTCCGAAGGGTGCGGACAGCATCGTGGTCGGTCTGGATATTCTGAGAAGGTATAAGATTCACTTCACGAGGCGGTCAAAGGGTATCATTGCCAATGCGAAGTCTTATAAGTGGAAGAAAGACCGAGACGGAAAGAGAACGAATGACCCAGAGGACAGAAACAATCATGGTATCGATGCGTTGAGATATGTTGCTCTGGATAGGTTGAAGAGTCAGAGAAGAGGAACGGCGAGAGCCCATTATAATAAACTTGATTGATATGGAGAGAAATGTGAGGTTCAGGGATTGGTTGATTGTGGCAGCGCATAGCGAAGATGTCAAGGGGCTTGATATGGAGAGTCTGGAGAGGCCATCGAAGGTGGGCGGTCATGATGTCCCTGTGGATTTGTCGGAAATGACGTTGGGGCAGATGCTTGATTTGCAGGAATGTTCCAATGGTGAAGATATGTTCTATCTTACGTGCCGTGTGT
>Ga0310694_10000617_pt1 | contig 45307 bp, 43 predicted proteins | sample 174DNAGHGhighgp2_FD_203884 | JGI IMG/M metagenome (GOLD analysis project Ga0310694, IMG submission 203884) | Sheep rumen microbial communities from Palmerston North, Manawatu-Wanganui, New Zealand - 1742 DNA GHGhigh gp2 (v2) (version 2) | ecosystem: Host-associated > Mammals > Digestive system... | reverse complement strand
TAATTCTCTAGGTAGCTTCCGCTAACGTAGAAGAAGTTCGCTAAGATAGGAAAAAGTGCCCACATAACATAACCATTATAACAAAAAACGCGCCCCTGTGGCGCAAGATAATGGTGCGGGTAGAGGGCGTCTGGTGCGGGTAGAGGGAGTCGGACCCTCATCTCTTGCTTGGGAAGCAAACATAATAGCCGCTATACGATACCCGCGACTGGTATAATTATAGTATATGAAGTTGCAGAAATACAGACGAGATTCAGAGTTCAGCTACGCAATGGGCGCAACGCTCGTGGCAGAATTATTAAAGACTTATCCAGACGCAATTACGCGTGTTTTTCTCCGCCCGACCGACAGGCAAGGCGAGGATTTGAAAAAGATTATCGGGGAACTGAAGAGTCGCAATATTGAGATCATTGAGTCGACTAAGGCGTTTAATATCATGGGCGCAAAGGACAACTGTCTGCTCATGGCCGAGTTTCTAAAAAGCGGCATCCATGACGACAACATATATAGCGTCAGGGAAGGTTTCTTTAGTGATATTACCCTGGTCAACCCGTCTGACGCAGGCAACCTCGGCACGATTATGCGCAGCGCCGTAGCGTTTGGCTTCGGTTTCCTCAATATTATAGAGCCGGCAATTGATCCGTTTGACCCGAAGGTTATTCGCGCATCAATGGGCGCAATCTTTCATTTGGAAATCAGCACTTTTAGCGAAGAAGAATTCTACGATTTCGAGCGATTGGGGAAGCAGCAGTTCGCTTTCGTCCTAAACGACAAGGCGCAACCACTAGAAACAATCGACGCCAGCCAGTACAAACATGCTAATATTTCCCTGATTTTTGGCAACGAAGCGGCTGGCTTGCCGGCAGATTTCTGCGAAAAAACTGGCGCTACGCCAGTCTTTATTCAGCAGAGTGATGATGTTGATAGCCTAAACTTAGGCGTTGCTGCATCTATTTCGATGCATCATTTTCGTCGTTAGAAGCACCCGCTTCAACTTCGATAAACTCCTCAACTTTCGAGTCGGAGCGAATCTTTTCAATGGCGTTCCTGAACTCAGTAAAGCGGACCCAGACCGAGTCGTATTTGACGCTATTTCCCTCACGTGCGGTAAGTTTGACGAAGTAGTAACCATCGCCGTTCTTAGAAACAAAGCGCTCGGAAACGTCGCCGACATTCTTTAGCGCAAAGGCAGCAGCGGCGCGGCCGGAATCAAGGTTGCTAGAATCAACCAACTCAGAAATGGATTCGTATTCCATAATGTCGTTGTTGACATATTTCTCTGCCACGGCTTTCAAGTCATTGGTTCCCTTTAAGGCTTCGGAAATTTCGTCGGACAGGGAATTAGCACGGCTATCAATCTCGGCGGAGTAGTTTTTCTTCGCTAGGCTAAGTTTGATCATATGGCGATATTCGCCCATATCCAAACCAAAGTTGCTACGAATAATACCATTAAAGGCGTCATCGCTGCGCATCTCACCATCAATCGTCTTGTGCTCGTTTACGACTGCGTCAATTTCCGCCTCGCTAACTGGCTTGCCGAGCTCATCAAGTTTAGCCATGGCGTAACTATACTCCTCTGCACTGTCTAGCGCGCGGCGCTTGTAGTAGTCCTTTAGGCGCTGCGAGTCCTCGGAATTATCCAAGGCTCCCTGCTGGCGCTCAACAGACTTGATGCTGCTGCGATAGAGCATGAGATAGTCGCTATAACGGACATTCACGCCGTCAATCTTCGCGACCGGCACGCCGAATGCTCTAGTGAAACGATAAATCACGTCGCTGGTGCTCTGAGCCTTGTAAAGCTGGAACCAGCCGATGAAACAAAATACCAATAGAGCAATGATGGAAATAATAATCGTGACAATCACCAAGTGATGCTTGGCGTACTGGAATGGATAGCGGAATTTTTTGCCCTTAGCAAGGATTTCCTCGCGGCTCTCCTCGAGGTTTTGTTGCGTGATAGCAGTAGATTTTTTCTTTTTACCTTTTATCATGCCAAGTATTCTCTAATTCATTATACACTGTTTCGGGATGACTCACCATGCTTAGGACCAAGTCGCCGGCTTCGGTCTGGATAAGAATGGAGCCGTAGTTGCAGAGGGTAGCGAAGAGACCGTGAACGCCAAAGCTCATATTCATAATGGCGCTAAGTTCTAGATCAACGACGCTGCGATTAAACAAGCCCTTTTGGCGAACCTGCCTTAGACGCTGGCTAGTGACGATATAAAAACTGAAATGCCAGATCATCAGGCTATAGGCCATACCGATAATTCCGACTGCAAAGAAGCCGAGCCAAATCCAAAACATTTCTGGCTTGTCTGGCCAAATAAAATGGGGAATTACGCCCAGCCCGGTCAGAATTAGAAACCACAAAAAGCCCTTAATCGCGGTAAAAATATGCCGATGGAAGACGTAGATTACTTCCTCGCCCTCGCGCTGGCCTTCGAATTCCATATCTATATTTTACCATAAGCAGCTCTGCGGCGCATCTGTTGCGTCGGCAACTTGTCAACTATTCGAAGATTTCGCGGCCACATTTTTCGTTCGACTTGTTGCGAATCATATCGGCAGACCTGCGTCACCGTAAGTATTTCGCAACATGGCAAAATAGTTTCCGTTTTGGAAAATTTTTTCCTCTGAAACGTCAGCGTTTCGGTGGAAGTAGTTTCCATTTTGGCAACTAGTTTACTACGTCTCTGAAATGACGCAAAAAACCGCCCGAAGAGTTCGGGCGGTGAAGAAATAGGTGGTTAATCGGCTAAGTCATCGCAACTTGCCCAGTCGGGATCAGGAATACGATGATCGTACGCCATTTCCCCGGGACAAAAGTGGATGGACTTGATTCTCTTTTTGAGCGTCGTCATAGCAACTGGTAGTGAGGGGTAAGTACACTTTTTGTCACTCCAGTGAGTTTGGCGAGCGTTAAAGACCGTCGCGAAGCCGGGGCAACACATGCCGTCTCGCTCAGTAGTAACTCCGATGATTCCCATCACATTGCCCTTATGGACTACAACGTAGCCCATCTCGTTTTCATGTTTCTGAACAAATGATCTCAACAGGCAATCATAGTCCTTACAGCGAAAATGACCATTCCACTCAATTCTCACGTAGGGCGATAGAGCGGGCTGCTTGAGTGAGTTGAATGGGAGATACTCTGTAATCGGAACTGTTTCTATCGGCAACCAGGATAAGTTTTCTTCAGTTATATCCTTTAGTTGCAGGGGATGATTTGGGGAAAATGACCCCGTGTCTTCATACCAAAAATAGTATTTATACTTTGGCAAAATTATCACCTTCTTTCATAATGTACGCCACCTATTTATCTAATAATTATAACATAATTACGCCGTAATTCAAGGGAAGAAAAAGAGCGCTGACGCGCTTTATGGTGACCCGGGTGCGAGTCGAACGCACAACCTTCTCCTTAGGACGGAGCCGCTCTATCCATTGAGCTACCGGGCCATGGATTTATTATACCACCCCCGGAGTTGCGCCGGGGGTAGCAGATTATTTACCGTAGATATAGTTGAACTTGACGGCGTTTGCCCAGTCAATCGTAGACTGGTAAACGATGTTGAACTTACCGTTAGGACCGGCGTAGTTCATTTCCTGAATCGTGATACTGACACCCTGCTCGACGCCGACGACGACGCCAACGTGACCGTAACCACTAGTAGAAGTCTGAACGACTGCACCGTAAGCCGGAGTCTTACCGACAGGGAAGCCGCGGGCAGCAAGCGTGCTGTTCCAGCTACGAGCGTTACCAAGCACACCAGTAGGCAACCAGTAGTTGCTTGGCATGTTAGCACGGCGCCAGTACCAGGCGAACCAAGTACAGTTACCGAAGGCACCTGGGTTGCCCCAGCCCTGAGTAGAATAATACATATTCTTCCAATAGTTGTAGTTCTGGACCTGGAAGCGGTTCTTGCGCATACCGGAATCAGAAACATAAACATAGGAGCCGGTATTGGCAGAAGGGGTAGTCCTTGGGGTGGTCCTTGGCTTTGGTGCAACGTATTCTGGGCGCTCAGTCTCTGGCAGGGTACCGTTTGGCAAGAGAATTGCCATACCAGCAGTAGCCTCAGTGCCCTCCAAGTCGTTACGAGCAATGATTTCCTCTGTATTTGAGTGATATTTCTCTGCTATGCCGTCGTAATTATCACCCTGCTTGACCGTATAAACGATACCGGAGACGCTAGGAATGAGAAGTTTCTGACCAGCAGAAATAGTGGCGGTCTTAAGACCGTTGGACCAGCGAACCTGATCAACTGTAACGTCGGAAAGTTTATACTTAGCAATAATAGATTCAATCGTCTCACCAGATTCAACCGTGTGAGTGATAACACCGCGTGGGCTAAGGTTGGACGTATCAATCACGCTAGGGCGATCAATAATCGTGCCGGAAGTATTAGTAGTACCGGTACTTTCGTAAATAGCATTCACCGTAGCGTAGTTTTCTGAAATCGTCGCAGTAGAAGGGAGGGAAACGGCGTTTGCGATATTTGCCACCGTATAAGACTCCGAAATCTGGTCTGCCGTCACGAGATAATTGCTATCGTTGAAGGCAGCTGCGATAGGAGATTTAACGTTGTTGGCGTCCTTTTGGGAACCAAAAAACATTATCGCGAAAATCGCGGCGAACACACCCAGATAGGGCAAAACTTTGTATAAAATTAATTCAAATCTCTTCATAATCCCCGCTCTTTAATTATACCATAACCGGTGAGAAAAATCGACCGCGCGAGGGGAACTAAAGGATCTTACAGACCTCGCCGCAATGCGCCTTAATATTTTGCTGGTGGCCAGCTTCAGTCTTGGCATAATACATATTTCCCTGATCGTCGGCTAAGAAATAAAGGTCATCCGTATCAGTAGGCTCCGTAACCGCCTTGAGGGAATCGCGATTTGGCATAGAAATTGGGGTAGGGGGAAGACCCTGGCAACGACGCGAATTCCATGGGCAACCAATTGTATTAAAATACGACATGTCATTACGGTTGCGACCCGGGTTAATCTGGTCGGCCTGGAAGGCGACGACTGCGTCAGAACCGAGCGGAATCCCCTGTTTGAGGCGACTTTCAAAGACCTGGGCGATGTGACGTTTTTCGTCGTAGCTGGCTGGTGATTCTTTCTGGATGACCGAAGCGAGCGTAATACCCTGGTGCAAAGTGAGGCCGCGCTGCTCAAATTTGGCGATGAGGTTTTCGTCTTTGACAAATTTTAGCGTATGATCAAGAAGCTTCACAATGATGTTTTCGACGCTCTCGTCGGCGTAGAATTGATAGGTATCGGCCCACAAATAACCTTCGAGCGAAGCGCCTTGAGGCTTAGTGCTGAGTAGCTCATGGCTATATTCTTTGCTGAGCGCCGCATCAACTTCTGCCTCTTTAAAGCCGGCTGCAATGAGGCGGCTGCGCACGCCAGGCACATTTTCGGCGCCACGAATGGTCTCGCCCGGGAATAAAGTGACAGATACGGTAGGTCTAGCAATACCGTTGTTCATTGCCTGGACAATCTGCTCGACAGACATGCTCTTCGTGAGCATATAGTCGCCTGGGAGGAGATTTTTGTTGCTGGCCTGGAGCGTAAGATAGATGCGGAAGGCGAAAGCGGATTTGATAATTCCCTCGCTCTCAAGTCTTTCGGCAATAGATTGCGCGCTATCTCCTGACGCAACGACGAATTTTCGTGGCGTACATTCTTCTTTGGAACAAGCGACGTCATATTTGGCAGAAATATTGCTCTGGTACCAAATAATGGCCGAAGCACCGGCAATAATAACTAATAGCAATAAAATTGCAATAACAAATAGGACACGTTTTAATATGCGGTGTGGTTTTTTATTCATTTAATAACTCCTGTTCAATTTGGGCTAAATCTGGGCGTTCCAGAAAATCCTGTAAAATCACGGCGGCGGCTTCTTCGTCGACTTTGCCGGCTTTGCGGTCGGCTCTGGTCGGTTTCAAAAGTTCCTCCGCGGTGATGGATGTATATGATTCGTCTTGATAGTACACCTTCGGCGCTGGGTTCCCTGACTTGACAAAATAGTCTTGAAGTGATATAATAAAATTATTAACCATCTCCGTTTGACGGGTCTCTTCCCCGCTGTTATTGCGCGGGCGGCCAGATACGATACAATCCGCCCTCTCGAGGCGATATTTTTTTGCGATTTCGGCAAGTTCGTTACCGTCAACCGGCACCATGCCGCGCGGAATTGCAATGCGCACGGCAGTATCGGCGAATGCTACGCCGATACGTTTAGTGCCAACATCTAGAGCGAGAATGCGCATTACTCTTCGTTTTCAATATTAACTTCGACTTTGTTCGTGTCGCTCGGGACACTGGTGACGAAGAAGTAGCTGGTATCTACTTTGACGCTAGAGACGCCTTTGATGGACTTGAGCAAGGATTGGACTTCCCCGACCTTCTTGCCGAGCGCTTTTTCGCGGACCATTTCGTCAGTGACGCGTGGACCGGTCTTGACGGTGGTCTTGAGCTTAGCGCTGTTGTCGCTGTCGGAATTCTTGAAGGATTCAAAGAAGGCTTTATCTAAACCAGAGTCGTAAATTTCCTGAGTATTGTCGCCGAGTTTCGCGCTAACGACCTTATTGATATATTTCTTCACTGGCTCGCGCTTGACGGCGAACATAGTGTAGTTAACTTCCTTAACAATCTTCGGCGTGACGTTGTCGCCAACTTCCTCGTTAAGGGCTGGAGACGTAGTAATCTTTGCTTCGCTCTGCTTGATATCGCCAAGGAAGATGTAATCTGCGCCGAATTGCTTGGTTAGTTCATCGCGGATATCGCTCTGAGATGGCATGTCTAGGCTTGCAGCAGCAGTTTCAACGTCTTCTTTAGAGACGACGGTGACTTTCTTACTAACGCCACCAGTCATAGCGGAGCTAGTAATTGTATAGTCGCCCGAGATCTGAACACTACTAGTGATTCCGCTCGTAGCAGCCGCAATATTATAATCGTCGCCCACTTCTTTAGCCACGACAGGAATATCGCCAGAAGATATTGGGTTTGAATTGCATTTTACGCTACCGCAAAGATGCCAGTATTTACTGAAGTTTGCGTCCGTAAGCTTTTCAATTGGAACGGATTTCCCTTCAGTTACTTCAAAGACTTTACCGCCGATAGTAAACGTGGCGCCTTTCGGGATAGAAATCGTATTTTTGTTTTCAAGCGATTTGTCCTTCGGAAGAGTTACGGTCACTTTACCAGTAGCCTTGGTGCCCTTATCAACCTCGCCGGTGGCCTTGAATTCGCCTTCGGCTTTCTTGGTGATGGTCTGCTCTTCTAGGAAGAGAACGCCGGCCTCTGGGTCAGCCTTAGATTCGTCCTTAACGAAGTTGACCTTCTCTGCGAAACCTTCAGCGGTGGTATGAACTTTGACCGTAATCTTAGCGGCAGGCGCAAAGACGGCAGCCCAGATAGAGAACGCAATGATGATCACGAGCGCAGCAGCGCCGGCGATGATGAATTTGCGGTATTTAGCGATGTTTGGAATCTTGGCGCCTTTCATCTTGGCGACCTTTTTCTCGGCCTTGGTTTCTGGCTTCTTTTCCTCTTCTGGCTCAGGCTCACCCTCAATTACGTCATCTGCTGGGGCAGCTGGAGCTTTCTTGGTAACTTTAACAGCGGTAGCAACCGGAACCTTCTTAGCTGGAGCCTCTGGCTCAGCCTCTTCTTCCGGCTCTTCCTCGGTGACCATTTCGTCGCCAAACTCAACCGCGTCCTCGTCATCTGGGAGCTGCGGTTTGCTCTGGAGACTCTTAGCGGTAGGCATCGCGACGCTGCTAGCGAGGCGGCGCAAGGAATCATCTGTTGTAATTAATACAACAGTTTTCTCGTTCTGACGAGCGGTTTTTGCAATAAGTTTAAAGTTGACAGCGCTACGTAAAACACCGGCCTTTTTAGGCGGAACGAGCGCGATAATCTTATTCTTCGCAGCCTTGATATTGGCAATGATATCTGTAATATCTTGCTCAGGCTCGATATAGATGACGTCTTTATTCATGAGAATATTATACCAGAGAAATACGCTTATGTTAAAATAGAAGTGATGGGTTTGTTTAAGAAAAAAGCCGCAAACAACGCAAATGCCGCGCAGACGCCAGTGGCCGGAATTAACGGTCAGGATTTGAGCGCTTTGGTTTTGAAGTCTATTCGTGAAGGCGTGGTGATTGTTGGCGAAGACCTGAATATCAAACTCGCGAACCCAATGGCTAGCGTGATGCTTGGCCGCAGCACCGATGAATTGGTCGGGCTGAATTATGATTCGAATATTATTCTGCTAGATCAATCTGGCAACCGCGTGCCAGAGAATTTGAATCCGATTTCTATCGCAATTCGCACGGGCGAAGTTTCGGAGCACCGCGATTTGGAGCTCCTGATGAACGGCAGCAACAAAACTACCCCGATTTCCCTGATTGTCGTGCCGACTGGTCAGGCTGGTTCTGCCGTCGTCGTCACTTTCCGCGATATCGCAAAGGAACTCGCCGAAGAACGCGAGCGCACGGAGTTTATTTCTACCGCTAGCCACGAGATGCGCACCCCTGTTGCGAGCATTGAGGGCTACCTTGGTCTCGCAATGAATCCAACGACCGCCACGATTGATGCGCGCGCTATGCAGTATCTAAACAAGGCGCACGAATCGTCGCAGCACTTGGGTCGTTTGTTCCAGGATTTGCTTGATACCACCCGTTTGGACGAAGGTAAAATTCGCACCCATATGGAGCCGGTTGAGCTCGTCAGCGTCGTGAAGCAATATGCCGATGCACAGATGCCAGCCATTCAGGCGAAGGGCCTGACTTACCAGTTTGGCACCAGCAATTCCGAGAAAGTGACTATTGCGCCGGTGATTTACGCCAGCATTGACCGCGACTTTTTGCAGGAAATTCTGAATAACTTGATTGAAAATGCGATCAAATACACGCCGGCTGGTTCAATCACAGTTAGCGTGACGGCAGACGATTACAATGTTCAGATTGCCGTGGAAGATACCGGCATCGGTATCCCGCGCGACGAGACTGAGCATATTTTCCAGAAGTTCTATCGCGTAGATAACAGCGACACGCGCGAAATTGGCGGCACCGGTCTCGGCTTGGCGCTCGTTAAGCAACGCGTAGAGTTGATGGGCGGCAAGATTTGGGTTGAAAGCGAGCAAGGCAAAGGATCACGCTTTATCGTTTCCCTGCCTCGTCTCACGAAAGAAGCCTACGACCAACAGAGATTTTTGTTTGAGAACCAGCAGAAAATGCAGGAATCTTCCCAGGCGCATGAGCAAGCCGTGCAGGCCTTTATGGCTGGCGGCGCGCCAACGACCGATATGGCCGGTTAATATGGGGTAGTTTTTTTAGCTTAAGCATTATATAATTAAACCAGTATGACCAAGATTATGTTAGTCGAGGACGACAAGTCCTTGCGAGAGATCTACAGCATTAGGCTGGTCGCCGAAGGTTACGATATTGTTTCTGCCGGCGATGGCGAGGAGGCGCTCGCGCTCGCCGTTCAAGAAAAGCCAGATTTAATCATTTCGGATGTAATGATGCCGAAAATTTCTGGTTTTGATATGCTAGACATTCTGCGCTCTACGCCAGAAACTAGCAACATTAAGGTAATTATGATGACCGCGCTTTCTAGCGACGATCAGCGTGCTCGCGGCGAGAATCTCGGCGCAGACCGCTACTTGGTCAAGTCTCAGGTCGGGATTGAAGATGTAATCAACACTGTTCACGAAGTGCTCGGCGACAAGCCAGGCGCAAACGCCGCTAATAATCTCGGCGTTGCTTCTGCCGCTACGCCAGCTACCGCTGCTCCAGCACCGGCACCAGCACCAGCCGCTCCGGCCGCTCCGGTCGCTCCAGCTCCAGCGCCAGCTCCTGCTGCGCCAGTCGCACCAGCTCCGGCACCTACCACACCAGTCGCTCCAGTTGCGCCACAGCCAGTTATGCCAGTAGCGCCAGCACCAGCCGCTCCGGTCGCTCCAGCTGAAGGCATCGCACCGATGGCAGCCGGCGGCGAACGTGTAATCCAGCCAATCAACGATCCAACTGCTTCGGATAATTCCGCTGAAATGCAGCGCAAGATGGACGAATTGCTCGGCAACGTTCCAGTTGAACAGAGTCGCCCAACTCAGACTGAGGTTTCTGCCCCAGTTACTGATCCGAATGTCGTCCAGCCAGGCTACATGCAGAACCTCGCTAGCGATTTGAACCGCGATATGCAGACTCCTGCCGCTCCGGCTGAGCCAGATTCTATGGCTGCCCGCATGAGCGCAGATTTGAAAAATGATCCTCTAACTCAGCAAGCCCAGGCAATGCCAGCTGCGCCAGCAGCTCCGGCGCCAGAGGCTCCAGCCGCTCCAGAGGCACCTGTAGATAATGCTCAGGCTCAATAAATTTCTCGCAACCAATCTTGGTGTTTCCCGCCGAGAAGCCGATAATCTGATTGCCGCCGGCAAAATCTTGGTCAATAATAAGCCGGCCGAAATCGGAGCACGTATTTCCGAAGAAGATTCGGTGGTTGTTGATGGGCGCAAAATTTCTAATGTCGCCCTGGTTTATCTTGCCCTGAACAAGCCGGCAGGCTATGTTTGCTCGCGCCGTCGCCAAGGCGATACGCCGACAATGTATGAGTTGCTGCCGGAAAAATACCAGACACTCAAGAGCGTTGGGCGCCTAGATAAGGATTCTTCCGGTCTGATTTTACTAACAAATGACGGCGACTTTGCGTTCCAAATGACGCATCCGAAATTCGTGAAGACAAAAATTTATGAAGCACATATCGACCGGCCACTCGAGCCACTTCATCAGCAGATGATTGCAGATTTTGGCGTCCAACTTCCAGACGGACGCAGCCAACTTGTGCTAGAAAAAATGTCCGATGACCGGACATTTTGGCGCATCACGATGAGCGAGGGGCGCAATCGCCAGATTCGCCGCACTTTTGAGGCGCTCGGCTACAAAGTCACAGCTCTACATCGCACAAATTTTGGACCATACGGACTAGACGGACTCGAGTCCGGTAAATTCGTAGAAGTTCCCCGCGTCGGCTAATTCTTTAGTAAGCGTGAAAGTTTTGCTTTGAGGCTAGCATTGTCTGGCACGCCAACGAGCGTGTCCATACCTACGCGAAGTAGGCCAAGTGCAGTAATGAAAGTGTGGTCAAGTTCACGATCAGTGGCATTATCTATGCCCTCAATTGTTTCTGGATCAATAATATTTACGATTGGGCGACGCGCAAATGGCAATTCTTTATACCAATCGCCAGTTGCGAGTGTTTCCTGAATATTTGAGAGACCAGCGCCACCACCGCAAAGCAAAATCTGACCCGGCAAAGTTTCTAGCTGGTCAAACTCTTCAATTGCGAGCTCTACACCAGATTGCCAAACCTCAAGATTGCGCTGAATTGCGGAATCAAATTTTTTGCGAATTTCCGGTTTCATGCGAGGAGAATCGGCGAGAAGTTTGAGCTTTTCTGCATCCTCAAAACTGAGACCAAGTTTCTGCGCAATTTGGTGCGTGAAACTGCGACCGCCAATGGAGAACATCTTCGTACCCTCAACGCCGCCATCATCAACCACGGCAATATCCGTCGTGCCGCCACCAATATCCATAACAATACCGGAGAAATTAGACTCAACATCATCGCCAAGGCAGGCGCGGCAAACCGCAAATGGCTCAACCGCAACGGTAACCAAGTCTAGCTGCAACTCATCGCAGACGCGTTCAATCGCGGAAATATGAACTAGCGGCGCGAATGCCGTGTAAATCTGGACAATAATTTCTTTACCCTTGAAGCCAATCGGATTTGAAACCTTGTAGCCGTCAATGCGGAGCGAAACGAGCGCAGAGTTAATCAGGCGGACCTCAACATCCTCGTTGTTAGTCTCCATCGCGACCTCTTTGCGAGCACGTTCGCCAGCGCGCTGCTGAACCTGCTTGATAATCTTTTCCATTTCAGTGTCAGTGATTGGGCGGCTCGCATCAGCACGGCGATATTTGATAGAAGCTGTGTTGCCCTTAATGAGTTCGCCAGCGATACCAATAACAACCTCACCTGCACGAACGCCAGCCATTTCCTCGGCTTTCGTGAGGGCTTCTTCACAAGTCTGAACGACGCCTTCAATATCTGCGATGGCGCCAGAATACATGTTGGTCGGAGCCTCGTGCGCCTTGCCGATACCAACAACTTTTAGCGTGCCTTTACCCTTCTTGGCAATGAGCGCTTTCACATATTCAGTTCCAATATCCAACGCAAGGAGATAATCGTCAGGGTTCTTCTGATAATTCACTGCTGCCGCACCGGCGCTTTTGGCCTTGTTGGCAAGTTCCTTGCTACGAGAGATAATGCTCATGCTACTATTATAGCACTAATAGAGGCGGTCTGCGGTCATCCCTAAATCACAATGTAGCCGTCACCAATAAGGAGTTTTTCGCTATCCTCAATCACAAAGACCTTCTGGTAGCTAATCACCATATTGTCGACTTCGTCGTACATCTGGGAATATAGGTCGTCTTCTTTTCGCGCTTTATCATAATTTTCCTTAGTAGGATTACTATAGTAACGATCTATGGCTTCTTGCGCAATGTAATACTGTTTTTGAAGTTCATCGCTTCGATCTACAATCTTCTTTAGATAGTCGTCTAAATTATTCCGATTGCGCCAATAAGCGTCTATAAGACCCGGGTTTTTTATATCGAAGTACTTATTGTATAGACTGGAAAGATCGTTAATCGCCTTCTTTTCTTCATCACTAAGAGAAAAGCCCGTCAAAGAGATATTTGCGCTCACAGCATTGAACCTAGGGATATATTCCGTGCCGACACGAGAGAAAGACTCAGAACATATCTGTTCTTCCGGATAGAGCTCTAGCTCTTTTCCTAGTTCTTTAATGCGACCAGTCACAATACGCAATTTAGAACAGGTCTCCTCTTTTTTATTGTCGTCGAGACGATCATATGCGGCATGAAGCATCTCATGAAGAGCTGTCATTTTGCGGCCATCTGCAAAATTATATTGAAGACCATTTTCATCAAACTGCCCCATTCCTTGGTCGAAAATATAAATATGTTCAGAATCATCTCCAGAATAATAGCAACCTAGAGTATAGGCATCTTTATTACTATCTCTACCACAAAATACATTAAAAACGGTATTCTTCTGAAGCTCTGGCGCAGTAGCATAAAACACCGCCTTTCCTTTGCGCGTTAGACGCAAAGAAGATGTAATAGACGCGATTTCATTAGATGGAATATAGTTGCGGGCAATACGCTCGTCCTCAAGCATCTGCCAGTCTACACCATATGTAAGATAGAGAAAAGCGCCAGCCGCAATAGCGCCAATAGAAAATAGCGCAGAACCGGCGACGATTAGTTTCTTTTTTAGGGAAGCTTTGCGTATTCTCTTGAAGACTGAATCGCGCTCAAACAAATCCTCATTAAAAGAAAGGTCAGAAGATTCGCAACTTTTTAGCTTTACGCCCCAAAAAGAGCTGCGAGTTTTTGTCGCACCATCAAATTTTGACCTAATAGAGGCGAAAACACCCATTTTATAACTCCTTTTGGCTCCAACCAATATAGATTTATACCTACATTATATCATATTTTGCCAAAAAAGTAAAGTGTTTTTGCTATTTTTTGAAATAATGTCAAGCGGTTATTTTTTAGCGCGGCGCCAGCCTGCAGCTACTGCTTCTTCTTCAGAGCAAAACCATCTTTCGCCCTTTTCTTCATTTATTTCAGTTTTTTCGTAATCTTCCTGACCACGGACGTGATATATTTTTTCGCCCGTATAGTAGCTAATATTCCCTTTTATATCGCAATTCTGAGACTGGGCGCTGGAGTTTTCTTTACTTCCCTGCGCAGAACTATTTTCCGAGTTGGCCGGGCATATAGAGGGCGACCAGAGACCAAGCTCCTCTTTTCTTGCTTTTTTCTCCGCTTCCTTGAATTCGTCTTGGTACTTATAGGGCTTGTCGTAAGTGTATTCGCGAGCATAGCCCTTCTCTATGAGCTCTTTATTAAAGTTGACGGTATCCGTGAATACGTAGGCGAGTAGCCGGTTATAGATATCGTATTTGTCCTGTGATGGATCGATCTCGATTTTAACGAATTTATCGTACAATTCGTTCTTGACATAATCAGATGCCTCAGGGCCATAGCACCCAACCGGCTCATCCGGATCGACAGTTTCAGGAGTATCGACCCCGATAAGTCGAACACGGACACTCTCGCCGTCTTTGTCTACTTCTATAGTATCCCCGTCAATTACTCGCGACACTCTATAGTAGCCAAATATTCTGCTCGACTCTCTAAGATGCCAAAAAAGTAGACATCCACCTACCAGGAGCGACAAAAACAAAATGATTATTATCGCCTTGCGAATTGTATGCGAGGTGCTCGATGTGTCTATTTCTTTAAACGAATAGCCTTTAAAAATCATGAGGATTTTTTCTTACCAATAACTTCTTCGATTATTTCGTTCACGTAAACCGGATTGATATTATGCTTGGCGACTTCAATGCCGGCAATACTTTCCATAGTGCCCTGTTCGGCTTTATAAATCGCGCTGCTAATCTTTTCTTTTTGGCTGTCTAGAGCCTCGTAGTTCAAATCATACTGTTCAAGCACGCCAATCGCTTGACGTAGGATGGCATCGTTCGTCGCTATCTCATTGTGAGCTTCCTCAAATTCTTTTTTCGCACGGCGATAAGCTACACAATCGGCATCGAAGAGTTCACGAGCGGATGTGACGATAAGAAAGCCTGTACCGATGTAAGATACGGCTAGCACCGACATCTCGGCGAGTTTACCAATCATATTAAAGTCTTCGTCACCCGCGTCAATCTTGACAAATATTTCAATAACACGAACTACAAAATAGACGATACCGATGATGATCCAGGCGGCAGCTTCTCCAAAAGAGCGTTTATTGATTAATTTCTTTTCTGAACGTCGACCATTCCCCCAGCCCCACGTTAGCGCAATGAAGTTCGCTGCCGTCGCTAACGCGAACGCAACGAAAGTCGATGTCGATGGGTCGTGGCCAGTAACTATTTCCCATGATTTCGAAAGGAGCGTCATATCTAGCAATGCAAGCAAAAATGAAATGACAATGAATACGATGCGAATGACTGGTAAATTTGGGTTTTTTCTCTTATTTCCTTCCATCGATAGCTCCTCGCCTTAATGCATTATAGGCTCTTTTAATTTCATCGACCTGCTCCTGTGTGTAATCTAGCTCGGCTGGCAAATCTTCGCCATATATCACTATGTTCATTTTTCTAAAATTATCTAATTTAATTTTATGAGCTGCTACTTGCGCCTGAAAACTAATAATCTTGGCGTTCACATCGGCAATGCCAGTAATATATTCATTTTCGAGATTACCTTTTCTCGTCGCGTAATCACCTTCTAGACAAGCGTGGGCCATGTTATATTTGCCGGCAACAGCCTGGATCATAGCCTTCACTGCACCAGGTTTCGTATTGTTCTTATAGAGTTTCTTGTTTTCATGAATGCAATACCTATTAAGACGGCGAAGCGTAGAATCTGTAACCGACTCAAACTTCTTCGGAGTGTGCATATAATCGAACGACTCGTTCTGTTTGAATTTACTTTTAATTTTTGAAGAATATAGACGCATCTATTGGTCCTCCCCTAATAATTCTTTCACTCTCTTGTTATAATCCGGCAAAACGTAGGTAAAGTCCGTAAAATTGAACGCAACTACTACCTTGCGAGTAATCCTATCAACAAACTTTTGCGTAAGAGCACGCATAGTTTTCTCTACATCCTCGAGTTGGCGCTTCCAGGTCTTCTTGTTGCTGTGCTTAATCTCAATAAGACTATCTCTATTATCCTCGAGGTGGTTCAGGACTGATGTCTGATTATCAATTTTAACCGACTGAGAATCAATATTAGATTCCAGCCATATTTTCTGGAGTGGATCCTTCGAAGAAGCTAGTTGTTTCTTCTCGGACTCTAGACGCCTTCGCTCGGCAGCCAAGTATTCTTTTTGCAAACGAATTTTTTCCTCAATTATAGAGATCTGATTATCGAGATTTGCCATTTTCGTTTTATAGTCGCGGTATAGCTCAACAACAATTCTGTCCCTCATTACGCCAAAACGTTCGATGCGACTATGTTCAATAAGGTATTCTTTCGGCATGCGGTAGCTATGATCGCCATGAATCGGCATACTGATGCCGTTCTTTGAGCAGAAGCGGATAAAAAGCTTTTTGCGACCATGCATAGCGGATAGATAGTTTTTAAAACGCACAAATAGACTAAAGTCTATATCTTTTAGCCTATAGACTAATTTTTCTTTAATAATCGGAGTGTCTTGCTGATTCATTATGCACTCGCCTTAATTGTAATAATCATATTTTTCTTTGCTACATCTTCATTAAAACGCCCGCCAGCGCATTCGTTTTCGGGACCATGCCCGCCATCGTTAGCAATAATTCTATCCCCAGATATTCCCTCTTCTATGAGGAATCGTTTTATTGCCTCGGCGCGATTAAGTGCTAGCGAATGGTCTATATTCCTATCTAAGCTAATTGAGCAATCATGTTTAATAAGAGAAACAAAGCCCGTAATATTAACGGTTTCAGCACTATTTCTCTTCATTTCATCTATAAGACCTTGGAGCTGGTTCTTAACTGCATTCCGATCATTTATGTCCGAGCTATGTTCCGAGAAACCAATAGTATCCGAATCAAATGTCTTCGTTACACACCAAACACATTCATAGCCTTCAGTCGGAATCGGCGTAACCGTAAAAGTAGTTTCGACTGAGCCGTCATTTTTTTCGACTCCTTCCGAAAGATCTATTATTTCTGCCCCCATTTCAGTCAAAGCGTTTTCGTATAGGCTTTTCAAATTATTCGATTCCTGCTCAGTAAGCTTAGCCTGCGGCGAAGTCACTGCTCCAATACCGGACCAATAGACGTCAGTATCGCTCAATCTTCCATAAATAATATCGCCGCTCTTAGTCCTCTCTTCTATAGCAGCATCAGGGTCTCTATGTAGAAGGTCGCCCTGAGTAAAGTCCAAGATTCCCCCGTCAGATAAACCAGACCCAATCACGATGATCAGCAGTTTTTGGGATTTTTTCGAGGCTATTTTCTTTTGCGCCTCAATAATCGTATCGAGATACTGCGCGCCATTCCCCTTCGGTTCTTTTTGAATAGCTTCTTCAATTGCGTCTATTCTCTTAAGGATAGATGCGCTGAGCTTCTTTTGCTCTTCGTCATCGCGAATCGTAGGGTTGTCGAACGATATCGAAGAACGTTCCGAGCTTGCCGAATACAGGCTAATTTGCACCTTATGTTTATAGCTACTGTTCGCTATAAACAATTTTTCTTCTTCATCTAGTGTTGGCTTAGGCGAATTCTGCGTATTGCCTACAACGATCGCTATTTTATCGTAAACGTAGCTCTCTCTTGCTTGACAACCTAATAGGCCGACACCTACATACATCTGCTCGCATACTGGCTTATTCCCGAAGTAAATTAGTTGGAGCAAAAACGCGGCAAGCGCAAGAACCGCCGCCGAAATGCCAGAGATTAATAATACTATTTTTTTCGTGTTTCTCTTAGTTTTAAATGGACCCATATGTCCTGATGCCCTTTCTTTGTCGCCTTAGGCTAGCGACGAATAAACGAATCTGACCTTCGTAATATAGTTTTAGACACTTTAATTATACCATTTTTTATAATTAGTATAAGCGTTTTTAATAACAAAAAGCAGGTCTTTCGGACCTGCTTTTTGCGTTTTCGTAATGGTTACTTCTTGGTAATCTTTGTCAGGATTGAGTTCACCTCACTGTCGAGGGTGTTATCAATTTTCTGATAAGTACCAATATAACTTTTTAGCGTATTAATACCAGACTGATAGGAAGCGATCGCCTGATTAATCAGGTTTGCTTTCCAGGCAACCGGCGCAGCATAATAGTTACCGATAGCCGCGAGAATTGTATTGTAATACTTATTGAGCTCAGCATTGCGCGTCGTAATGTAATATCTTAGCATGGCACGTTCATTAAGGTTCTGTTGGCGAGCCTCGAAGAGTTCGTAGTTGTAGCTAAAATACTTTTGGTACTGCGCACTGAGTTTATCTACGGCTAGCTTGCCTGCGAGAGTTAGATCGTCGCGCTTATACGGAACAGCGACGTCAGCCTCATAACCACTATAGGCGATAATATATTCACTACCAATACGAGCGAAAGCCTCAGTACAAATCTGATCATCCGGATAGCCTTCGAGTTCACTAGCAAGACTCTTATTTTCGCCAATAATCGTGCGGGCGTAGCCACACATTTCGCTCTGCTTGTCGCTATCAAGGCGCTCATAGGCGGCGTGAAGCATCTCGTGCATAGCCGTAATATTACGGTCAGTAACGAAATCGTAATGAACGCCGTTCTCGTCAAGACGAGCAACGCCAGTATCAAAAACGTGGAGGTGCTCCTTCTTTTCTTCGGTATCTTCGGCGTAATAACAACCTAGAATATAGCTACCTTTTTCGCCGTCGCCGCCACAGGTGCGGTTAAAGGCGTTGCTGGTAAGTAATTTCGGGTGTGTAGCATAAAAGATAGATTTACCCTTGCGCGTGAGGCGCAAAGTCTCGGCGATTTCCTTAATTTCAGCCGTCGGTGTATAGTCGCGAGCCTTAAGCTCATCGCTAATCATCTGCCAGTCGGTTTTGACGCCGACTAACGTACCGAGCACAGCCAAAGTAACGCCAAGTGTTGCAAAAGTGACCGTTAAGCCGATTTTCTTCTTTGACCATGGCTTTTTCTGGCGCTTTTCTCGCTGCGCTAGAACGCCAACAGTCTTGACCTTTGTTTTCTTATTCAGATCCAGCACGCTAGCTGGTTTGATTTTTTTGACCTTTGTTTTCTTATAATAAGTCAAAATAGACTCTGTCATAACCCACTCCTCTTGTAATAACTCCGGTTATATGCCTATATTATAGCATACTTTCGTCAAAAAGTAAAGTGTTTATGACTTATTTTTGGCTTTTGTCAACTACTCTTCGATGCGGCGAACGTCTTCGACCGACTCTTTGATTTCTTCCCTATGATGCTGGACTTCCTCGCCCTTCATCGTCTCGACAATTTCTTTGCCATCTTCGATGGTGTCGCGAATAGTCTTGGCGTTAAAGCAGGAAATCACCTCAATTGCACCTGCGACAGAGGTAATAATGCCCATTACAAGATAGCTCTTGATATTAATATCGCGGAAGGCGATCAAGAAATAGATACCAAAACCAAGCTCAAAGAGCGTGAGGAACAGTTTGAATTTCCAAGCAAAATTCTTATTGTCGCGGCCTTTAAACACCTTCACTGCGCCAAGAATACCGTTCAGTGTAGTAAAACCACCAGCCATAAGGTTAAGAATCTTATTTGTAAGAGATTCGTTAATAAGGAGATAGACGCCAACTGCGGCAATTACGAGATAGATTAGCGATTCGCCAATCTGTAGGAATAGCATCTTGCGTCCAGCGGACTTTTTGTCTGATTCGTCCATTTTATCCAAGTTAGCCTTGATATAGCCGATGCGATAAAATGCCCAAAAAGAAAACGCTGCGCCAGCGAGCAGAATCATGAGCGGCAGAGTCTTCGTGTCGTTGCCATTGCCATTAAGCGCTGCAATCGTCATCATGACGCCAGGGATGAACATCATTAGCGATGCTGCCATCTTATTTTTTAGGAAAATATTGTAGGCTTTTAGCCCGCGCTTAACAAGCTTATTCATACTTTTATTGTAGCAAAATTATTCCAAGATTGCTTTAATGCGGCGAACACCGGCAGAAGAAGCTTCTTCCTTCTTGATCTTAAAGTGACCAAGAACGCCAGTATGTCCAACGTGAGGACCGCCACAAACTTCGCGAGAAGTTGGGTTGTCAAAATCGCCAATCGTATAAACGGTGAGTTTTTCTGGATATTTATCCCAGAAGCTGCCGTGAGCCTTCAGAGTGTCGCGAGCATAAGCCTTGTCATATTCATCATGAACAACTGGAAGGTCTGCTTTAATCCAGGCATTAACCTGATCCTCGAGTTTCTGAAGTTCATCTTTTTCAAGCTTGTGGTCACAGTTGAAGTCGAGACGCATGCGCTCGGCAGTAATGTTACTGCCACGTTGGCAAATGCTTGGGTCGATAAGTTGCTGAAGCGCTGCAAGAAGAAGATGCGTTGCGGTGTGATACTTCGTAGACATTTCGCCATGGTCCTCAAGGCCACCTTTGAACATACCTTTACTCGCAGTCTGGCTACGTTCGCGCTGCTCTGCTAGAGCGGCGTCAAATTCTTTCTGCCAGTCTTTGCTGAGCTGAATTTTCTCACGCTTTGCTTCCTCGACGGAAAGTTCTAGCGGGAAGCCATAAGTGTCCTGAAGCATGAAGAGTTCTTTGCCAGTGAGCCCCTGGTCTTTCAAGCGGTTCAATTCTTTCATGCCGCGGCGTAGCGTATGGCGGAAAGCCTGTTCTTCACGATTAAGAACATCGAGAACGTCTTCACGATTCGTCAAAATACTATCTGGCAAGTCTTTGTAGTTCTCTGCGATCATTGGCAAAACACCAGCGAGGAAGTTGTCTTCAATACCAAGGTTAAGTGCCTTCAAAATGGCACGGCGAATAAGGCGGCGAAGAGCGTAGCCCTGCTGCTTGTTGCTTGGTTTGAGACCCTGAGCCGTCAAAAGGTAAGCACCGCGGAGATGATCTGCGATGATGCGCATTTCGCTTGTATAATCTTCATATTTTTTACCGGAAAGCTCAACGATGCGGTCAACGATTGGTTTTAGAAGTGAGATTTGGAAGACGTCATAAGAATCCATGGAGGCTGCCGTAACACGTTCAAGACCAGCGCCAAAGTCAACGTTCTTGTGCTCTAATTCTTCAAAAGTACCGTCTTCTTTGCGGCGATACTGCATGAAGACCTGGTTGCCAATTTCCATAAAGCGAGCGCCGTCGGAAGCTGGGTGGCTTTGGCCATATTTCTCGATATCCTGCTTGTCTTCGCCGAAGTCATAGAAGACCTCAGAGTCTGGGCCACATGGGTCGCCAATAGGCGTAGATTCAATGCCGCCACCGCGAGACCACCAGTTTTCTTTGTCATTATAGAAGAAAATGCGCTCACCTTCGCGAATGCCGCGTTTGTCGCCATTCTCGGCAGTATTAATCTCGGCAATTTTCGCCTCAATGCCGGCTTCTTTGAAAACGGTCTGCCAAATATGCGCAGCCTCGTCATCGCGTGGGATGCCATATTTCTCATTGCCAATAAAACAAGTGACGTAGATTTTATCTGGGTTTAGACCAACTTCTTTAGTAAGGAAAGTGAAGAAGTTGCGAATCTGCTCTTCTTTGAAGTAGTCGCCAAGTGACCAGTTACCAAGCATCTCGAAAACAGTGGTATGACGTGGGTCACCAACATCCTCAATGTCCTGCAAGCGGAGACATGGCTGAGAGTCGGTAAGACGAGTGCCGTCCTGATGTGGTTTGCCCAAAAGATAAGGCAAAAGTGGCTGCATACCAGAGCCAGTAAACAAAGTAGTTGGATCATTTTCGAGCACGAGCGGTGCAGGCGCGACCTGAACGTGGCCCTTAGATTTCATAAATTCGAGATATTTTTGGCGTACTTCACTTGCATTCATAACTTTATATTTTAACACATTTTTCCCCTGTTGACGAGAGGTGGCGAGCGTTTATGTTTCGTCCGTCATTTCAAGAATTAAGACATCGCGAAGATTATGGTTGCCGCGGTCGCAAGTGGACAGGATAAGAATTGGATAATTAAAGCCGGGTAGCGAGAGATTACGATAGAGATTATCGTCGGCAGAGATCTCGCGAAAACTAACGGCGCGAAGTTTAATTGTGCCGATTGGCAAGATTAGTTCGCCAGTCCGATGTGTCGCAAAATAATCGGCGTCGCGATACTTTGCTACGTCAGAAAACATCAGGTCTCCGTTCATGCGATGACCATAAATAATGGAGACGCGATCGGAAAAAAGCGCAGAGTTACGGAAGTCTAAAAAGACTGCGCCGGAAGCCGAATCGTTGCCATAGTAATCATGATTTAAATACCAGCGATTATCGCTTGCCTGCATGACCGGGTAGTCTATATGAGTACCGTACAACCGGAGCCAGGCAACCTGGCCCGAAAGCCAGGATGGCTCGCCGGCCGCCCGCTGTTCGCGTAGCCTTACGACACCGACCGGCTCAACTTCATAGACGCCATGCTCGGTCGCAAAATACAACCAAAGCATGGTCGCCATGAAGATAATCCCCGCCACCATGCCCACCCTTGCAACTAACTTTTTCATTAGCTAGCGCGAGAGAGGCGGCGGAAGATTATGAAGCCACCGGCACCAACAAATACTGCGAGCAAGAATGGCCAGCTAGCCGCGAAGACGCCAGTATTGACCGTGGCGTCCTTGCTGTTCCCGGCAAGCGTAACGTTATTTGTTGCGAACTCATCGGAGCCAACCGACGCGACAGTCTTAGAAACAGTCGTAGTCTCAGTATTATCGAGCGTTGCGTCATAGCCGTCATCACTATCCGCTTTCGTAATAGTGTAGCTTACGCCCTGTGGAAGTTCGCGTGCTGTCACGTTATCCTTCGCGTAGTCGCCGATAGTGACAGTCTGACCGTGTTTGAGATAGACAATCACATCGCCGTCTGCCGGATTCTGAGTCGCAGCAGTCTGGATTATCTCGCCGTCATATTCAACTTCACTATCCTGACCAGTAATGGTTAGCGTGTTGCCCTCCGGAACTCCTTCGAAATCTACTTTGTATTTGAAGTATTTTTCCGCATCGGCGCCAGCGCCAGTCACTTTGCCTTCCAAGGAAACAAAGGTGTAGTTTGCGACCGAGTCGAACTTCGCATTGAGCGGCACTTTAGCGTCGTCCTTGTAGCTATACATCTCGTCCAAGAGACTTACGAGCAGCTCGCCCGTCGGCTCATTGTTACCGTCTAGTTTGTTTGTGACCTGGAAAAAGATGTCGTATTTATTCGTGCTATCGTGCGGGAAGTTTAGCTCGTCCGACGAACTCTCTTCGGCAATCGTGAAGGTGTAATTTCCGACTTTATTGAAGTAGAGATTTTGCAGTGGCAAAGAGCAATCGGCCTTTGCTTCCTTTTTATTCGCATTTGCCCAAGTATCCATTGAGGCAATATTCGTCATCGACGTGCTGCCGCCAACGCTAGCCGGGTTGTCTGCCTTCGGCGTGAGACTAAAAGTAAAACTTGCAACAACATGGCCGCTGACATTTTTGATTGTATGTGACAACGGGATAGATTTCGTCGGGGCGCTCGTCGGTAAAGTCGTGCCGGCCGCAGCTGAAGATTTCGGCACGGCCAAAACCGCCGCCAACGCCAAAGCCGCGATGGCTCCTCCAATTATTTTTCTCATAAAGAACTCCTAATTATTAACTTTTTTGACCAACAAAAAATACACTCACGGGCCTTTCATATTACCTCCAATTTATCGTCTGAAACAAAAATAACGCAGAACTGTTATTCTGCGAAGCATAAGCACGTTATTTTATGCACTTTTTTGTTTTTATGTTGTAATACTACTTTTTGACCGCTTTGTCCGTGACGTCAAATTTCTCCATATACAAACCCGTCGCAAGGCGAGTCTGAGAGTAAAATGCACAGAACGAACAATAAATAATGGAAATGACTGGCGACAAAACCCACTGTAAAACCATCATGACGTGACGAGCGCGATTGTAGCGAGCTGGCTTTGGCGGCAGCATTTTAACCGACAAAATGAGCGAGATAAAGATACCAAACATTGCGATCGTCTGGATGAAGCCGACCATTGTTGGGAGGTTGTGCGAAATGAGATCGCGCGACTGATAATTGAAGATTAACGGCACCCAACCACCAAAAGCGATAATCGGGGCAATCGCTGCGAGCGTAACGTGACCGTCAAGCAAGCGGATGAATTTCGGTACAAGCGAGGAAAGTGGCACGGTGCGCTTCTTTGAGAAGAGATAATCACCGACATAGGCAACATCGCTAGCGCCATAATCCCAGCGACGAAGCTGGACCCACTGCGCTTTGAGCGTCTTCCAAAGGTTATCCGAAAGCACGGCGTCCTGATAAATCGGGGCGCGAATCGGCAAAACCTCATAATCGCCATCAAAGTAGAAGAGGGAGCGCCAATATTGGTGACCGTCCTCAACGATAGTGTGAGTGCTCCAGAAATTCATCTCAACCAAAGCATCAAGCGACTGAGAATGCGATGCGAAGTTACGCAAAGTGTGCGGGCGCATTGCGGAAATAATATTCCAGAATGAGTTCATCTGAGCAACGACGCGCGTAACCGCAGGCGCATCCCAAATGTTGTTTGTAAATAACGAAACCGGCTGATAGCTGAGGCGCTTGCGATCCTCGTGGACAATATATTCGTAAGCAACCTGATCGAAATAGCACTTATGTGGACGGTTGTCGCTATCCAAAGTCGTCACAATCACGTCACTGTAGCGCATTTTCTTTTCGTGGACGTATTCTTTTAGGACCTTGCCGGCGTTCGTAATATTGCCGCCTTTACCAATCACTTCCCCCTTAATGCCGTCTGGGTGCTTTGCCAAAATGAAGGCACCGAACTTTTTGCGATAATTGCGCTCCAAAGTCTTTGCGACCTTCTCGGCAGCTGGGCCGCCGCGTTCTTCGTAGGCAAGAACCACAATCATGTGGTCTTTATCGAAAGATGAATCCACGACAGAATCAAGCGTTGGCGCCAAAACGTCCAATGTTTCGTTATACATCGTCACGATAATCGCGTGATAAATCTGGCTTGGCTTTGGATAAAAACCGTCCTCCGCAGCTGCGATTGTACAGAGGTTACGAAGATGCATATTGTGACCGTATGCCTCACTTTTCGTACCGGCGAGACGATCGTAGCTATCGGCAGGATTCTCTAGATCCATCAAGCGCTTATGCCAGTCAACGCGGACACCTTTTTTGAGCAATTTGTAGCCCTGAACTGTGCGAAATGCGATGCCAACCGCCTTCACGAGGTTCATAATAACAATCACCAAAACGTAAACCGATGCAGCGACCGGTGAAATGATGGATAGGATAATCAGCAAAGCAATCATCAAGTAGCTGAGCGTGCCTGGAAGCATCTCAAAGAAACGGTATTTGGCCGTGCGTTTGCCAGTTGGGATCTCAATTACTTTGGACATTTTTGTGTTTTTAGCCTTCGCCAACAATATTAAAGAGGAAACGAATTCCGATTACAATTATTAAACTAGAGATAAACAAAAACAGACGAGCAACATCTTTGCCGCGCTTCGTGTAGAGCCTTGCGGCGATGAGCGTGTGACCAACGCCAAGTGTAATTGCGAGAATTGAAAATGCGAGCAAATACCACCAGTCACTCTGCGCGTAACCGTTGTCGATATCGGAATAGCGTGCCCAAATTTTTGCGCGACCAGCATTAAGATTGAAAAGCGGAATCAAAAAATACCAGAGGCTCAACAAAAAGTTTACAGCCATCCAGGCAAATAGCGGTTTATCCTTCTTGGCAATAGATTTAAAATCTTCTGCAAGGTCTTTCATCGTCTCTATTATTTTAACATTTTTTCACGCAAAAAAACAGACCCCGTCGAATCGGCGGGGAAAGTTTTAATTTGGTTCAGAGCTCATAATTGCGAAGAAATCCGCGGTTGCGTCATAGTCATCGCTAATCAGTAATTTGTTTACTTGATCGCCGTCATATTGACTCTCTGCGCAAATGCCAGAAATAAAGACGTCGGGACCAATCATCTTACCGTAGATTGCTATCTTGTAGTTGTTAAATACTGTAGCAGATCTGAAGATAATTCCCTGGTCACGAATCTTACTTGCGATCGGACCAATCTCTGAATTTAAATAACTGATAAGCTCTTTGCGAAGCTCTGCATTATCCGCGAAATCGCTGGAAACCGACCGGATATCCCAGGGGTTCACTAATGCCGCTTTCTGATAATTAGAAACGACATTGAAGTAAACGGCCCTCTGAATGCCGAATTCTTCAGCTTTTACGCGAAGTGCATTATCGCTCTTTTTGGCTACCTGAATAGCCGTGGTCATGTACTCGCTCATTTTTACACCCCCTTTTCTCTGGTCTGAGCGTAATTGCCGTGATTATAACACTAAAAAGCCACCGAGTCAAGACTGGTGGCTAGTTTTTATATCTTATTTACGACCGCGCTTGCTGTCTGCGTAATGCTCGCGGATGGTGATAAAGATAAAGAAGACAATTGATGCGCCAAGGAGAACGAAGAGCCATGGCGTAAAATCGTCATTGGTCTTTGGAGCTGGCGGAACCGGTTCCGGGTCAACCGGTTTATCAGGATCAGGTTCACCCTCGTTTACATAGAAGTGCCAGTGCGTTTTGGAAGTGTCTGGGTTCTCGATATCTTCGTAAGTAGCATCGAGGTTGGTCTCTATGCGCATACGAATAGAACGACCGGAAGGAAAATTGCCTAGACTGACAGCGTCGGTAAGGTTAATGCCCTTGCCGCGATAATCTAGACCGCGTGCTTTACCGTCGTAAAATAGATTATCGTCAACAAAGATGCGCATCTCGATATGATCAATGAGGACCTCTGCTTTTGGCGTATTATCCTCTGCGGAAATCTTGAAGAAAATCTCATATTTCTTTGATGTGTCATTTTTGACCACGAGATAATCAGTATATGTCTCACCACCTGGAGTCATATTCTCATGGACCATAAATCGCTCATCAAAGCCATCTGGAGCTTCATAGACGACCTTACCGTCAACATTGCGAATGTAGACAGTATTCTCATCAATAGCAGAAACAGGAGCCACGATGAATAGACTTGCGATTATAGCGGCAATTATCTTTTTCATCATGAGCTCCTGTTTTTTATGTTTTTTATTGTTTATTAGTTGTTAGTAATTACGACAGCGTTCTCGTAATTATTAGATGCGTCGCCGGAGAACCAAACTGGCTTGTACTGATCGTACTGAACGGTCTCAACAGTAAGAGTCAAAGTATAAGTTGCTTTGCCGATACCTTGGATCTGAGAAGTACAGGTCTTGGTATGAGTAGTGCCGTCCTGGCTGTCGGCTGAAGTACATCTATTGGTGACTGGCAAGTCAGCATTGAGGGTAACACCAGACATAAAGCTGTTAGTCTTGTCATAAACTGGGGTTGAACCAGTGGTGTTAGCAGCCTTGAGGGCTTTCTTGTAGTAGTAAGCACCAGTATTGCTGTCATATTCCCAGTCAGAAGTGTTTGCTAGGTTGATGATAGCAATCTTCTTTGGGTTGTTTGGAAGAGCCTGCTCGATAGCAGAGATAGTAGAAGCTGGAATAGTCTGGTTATTCTCATCCTTCCAAGATTCACTAGTCGTAACACGAACAGCTACAGGGATAGTACCCTGGTTCTCGGTCTCGACAGTTTTTGGAACGGTCTGACCTGGTGCCCAGTTGCTTGGAGATTCGAAGACCTCTTCAGACTTAGTTTTGTAAGTTGCAGTCGTAAAGACGTTGTCGAAAGTTGCTTCGCTAGTAAAGTAAGCGATAGTGCCTGCAACCAAGCCAACTACTGCGAGTGCGCCTAGTGCAATGATTGGTTTTTTGTTCTTCATATTATTCCCTTTCTTTATAATATGCGTTTGTTTGATTGTTTCTTTTTTCATGAGTCAGGTCCTATGTGCTATCTTCATTGCTGCGACCTTTCTCGCTTACGCTTATCTTACCACTTTTTGTGTTACTTAGCAAGAATTCTCCGACAAGAATACCGACAATTATGAGGAATAGCCACATATTCTTATTTATAAACTGAACGCCGAAGCCAAGCACTGGAATTGCGAGGCCGCCGACTTTACCCTGAACATCGTTGTAGGATACGCCCGGTTCGCCATCATCCTTGTTATTGGCGTCACCCTGAGTAATATAATTACCATTCTGAATACGTTTTACGCGGTGCGTAACGAGCTCGTCGCCCATCTTGTAGGTAATAACATCGCCAGCCGCGATCTGCGTTTCATCGACATGCTTGTAGTAAATAATAGTGCCGACCTCAAAAGTTGGACGCATAGAGCCGGAAAGCACCACAACTGGGCGTGCGCCAGTAATCATCGGGAGGCAAATGATAGCATATACCCCGATAACGGCGTAGCAAATATAGCTAAGAACCTTAAAAATTATTTTTATTACTGCCATGTAACGGATCCGTCGTTTCCTATCGTTGCGGTTTTGCCCCATAGGGTGTTAGCTGCAGTCGCGTCCGCCTGGACGGATTCAAAACGGAATGCTAGATCATAGTTATATTTCGCATAGGTAGAGTCGCTAAGCGCGATGGCGCTGAGAACCTGAACGGAAGCCTCCGGATTGAGAACCTTTTTATAATAGTACCAGCCGTCTCCGCCATCTGCGAAATCATTAACGAAAGCGGTGGTCCAAGTCTTTGCGACGACATTATTGTTGCCAGAAAGGTTGCTGACAATCGTGCCATCAGAGTTAGTCCAAGTCTCGCTGTAGGCGATGCGAAGGAGAACTGGAGCACTCTCTGCGCCGTCATTAAGGAAGCTAACTTCCTTCTGGCCAAAACCGGGAACAGAGTTCTCAACGATTTTTACGCCGTTTGTAGCGACCTTAATATTATTCTCAATGCTAGTAGTATTGTGGCTGACCGCAAAAGCGGTAAATACGATGGCGCCCGCTACGCCAGAAAGCGCAATAAGCGCAACTGCGAGAAAGATTTTTTTGTTTATCTTGTGACTAGTTCTCATGTTTTGACCTATCTTTTTATTAGTATAGCTTATGCTTATGGTTTTTTGCAAATCACTCCACGATATATGGGTTGGTGGCGGTGCCGTCAGCACCATTCATCAGAATCGTCGCGGTGGATTTGAGGGAAACAACTGGGCGGAAACCGCGCGAATCGCTAACTAAGAAACTATCTAGGTTCGACGACTGGCTAGCGTCATCATTTCCCCATCCGACTACGCTAGCGCCTTGGTCGGAACTATAGAAGCGATAAGGGGTCATAGTCCACCATTGTTGTTGCTGGTTGGCATAGAGATAGTTATTCGCGGTCGTATCCTCGACAATACCGGCCATGCGAAGCTCATCTGCCGTGACGAGGCCAATCTTATGGCCGAGCGCACCATTACCATTGACAATATCTTCCTTGGTGAAGGCATCATTCTGATCCGCACAATCAAGGGACGGTTCATAGTTATTACTTGCATTCTTCGTGAAGATGCGCCCAACAACATTGTAATAATTGAGAACACCGTAGCCATTACTATTTTCACCCTTTAATGCGCCAGAGTAATTGCCGCGATCATTACAGAAGATAGCATCTTCTAGCTCGTCTTCATAATTTTTAGTATCCGCAATATGCCCATCGAGATTTTCCGCCTCAAACCATCCTTCTATCACCTTCTTGGCGTTTGAATTTTCGCGATTTTCTTTTATACCAGTCTTAGCATCTTCATAATCACTAAAGCTCTTTATCGAAATGTAATGGATAGTATTAGTGTCGCCGAAATAGTGAATATACCCCAACTGATAGTATTCACAGCTAGTCGCACCATTTTCACAGAAATAATGGTATCTAGAAGCTGCTTGTTCGCGCTTAGTGCCCCAGGTGCCAGAAATTGATTGACCGCTTGATGTGTCGAGAGTATAAGTATAGGTCTGTTCATCGTAGGATACTTTATTCGAAAAGATAAATACATCATTTTCGCTATCAACATTTAAGTGTTCGACGCGAGTATAGTTTCGGTAGCCATTCATGTAGCCTTCATCAGCAGGCGAAATATTAGTGTCGGCTATTGAGTATGTATTAAATTTGAAGGTATTTTCATTATTGTAGGTAATCTGTACATCAGTGCCGGTGCTGAGACACTGCTCCGAGGCGTTTGGTAGACCGTTATAAATCAGCTTGGTGCCGCCAGTATAAGTAGTGCGAAGCATCTTCCAGCACTTGTTAGCCCAAATAATATTATTATTAGAGACTTCGCCGCGATAATAGCGAATCGTTTCGCCATTTTCCGTATAATCTCTGACGCCATTACCATTCTCCGTGTAGCTATCGTCAGAAATAACAGCTTTGCGCGTGAAGTCTACATTATAACTAGTTGAGATTTCGCGAATAGGAATATCCGCGACGCGGTTTGTTGGTGCCCATTTTACATAAAGCGTAAGTTCCCCGCCGGTAGCGAAGGTGAGTTGCTGCTGATTAGCGTAGCTTTCGCCGGTGCCGTCGGCTTTGGTATTCCAGCTATCAAAATCATAGCCGGCGCGACTGAAAGCGTTGGCGGTGAGAGCTTGCTGGACGTTGAGGCCGAAGCTCTGAGCGCTCATTGTGCCAGTGCCACCATTCGCATCAAAAGTAACCTCGACAGCGGACGCGTTGGTCTTGGAGGTGGTATAGCCGAAGTTATGGAGATATGGCTTTTGCTCAAAGTCATTCGTATAGATAACGGAATATTGGCCAGAGGTAGTGGTAATAAATGCGGTATTATCAGCGGAAACCGTGCCGCCAGTGACACTCGTTAGAGTGTATTCCTGAGGCAAATATTGGCGAATCGTGTAGGTCGCCGCTACGGTTTCAATATTTTTACAAGTGTTATGGTCGACGACGACGTCGGCTTGGAAGCCCTGATTGTTCGTGACATTAAAGCGGAGAGAACTTTCGAGGCCGTTATTGATAACTGCGCAAAGCTTAATGCCGGTTTCACCGGCAGCAAAAGTTCCAAGCGTGCCAGCGGCACGAGAGATAGCATTGATTAGATTAGGCAGCAATACCGCTACAAATAGAAATATAGCGATAAGGATGAGACGCCCAAAATCTCTTTTGTTTCTGCGCATATTTATCTCTTTTTATGTTTGTTTAGAACTTTTGTTTTGACCTTGTTCTGTGGTTAATTTAGCATAAGCGTTAAAAATTGTCAAGCGATTCTAATGCCCTTTTCCTCTTTGACTTTTCTTGCCGCTTGTGGTATAATAATACCTATGTCTAACAAGGATATTATTGGGCGCGAAGTCCTCGTAGATTTCGGCGAAGAAACAGGGGTCGTTCCGGCCAAAGTTGATACCGGCGCAGATAGTTCCGCTGTCTGGGCGAGCGATATTTTTGTCGACAAAGAGAATATTTTACATTTTAAGCTTTTCGGCAAAAAATCGAAGTATTATACTGGCATCGAGCATACAACCAAGAACTTCAGTGTCGCAAGGACCAAGAGCTCTCTTGGCGAGACCGCGATTAAGTTTCGCGTAAAGCTCCCTGTAATGATTGCCGGCCACAAAATAACTACTAGTTTTGGCCTCAGCGATCGTTCGACACACAATTATCCTATCCTCATCGGTCGTCGCACACTTAGTGGCAAGTTCCTAGTGGATGTCAGCCTGAGCGACAACTTGGTGAAAATTAAGAAAAATACCCCATCAGGGCTAAACGACAAGATGAAGAAAAATCCATATAAATTCTATAAGGAAAATTATGAAAATCGCAATTCTCTCTAACGGCAACGCCAACTACTCAACCAAGCGCCTTGTAGAGGAGGCGGAAAAACGCGGCCACGAAGTCGATGTTATTAAGTATAAAAACTGCTATATCTCGATTGAGTCTCGTAAAAATAAGGTGTTTTATAAGGGTAAACCACTTGAAAACTACGATGCAATTATCCCACGCATCTCAAATAGTATGACCAAATACGGCACCGCAATTGTGCGTCAGCTCGAGATGCAGGGCGAATATGTTCTCTCGAAGTCGATTGCGATTACGCGTGCACGCGACAAGCTCCGCTCGATGCAGGTACTCGCAAAATACGGTGTGGACGTGCCAAAAACCGTCGTATCGCGCAACACTGCCGATATTGACGAGTTGCTCGATGAGCTTGGCGAGATGCCAGTGATTATTAAGCTTGCTTACGGCACTCACGGCAACGGCGTTATTCTCGCCGAATCCAAGAAGGCCGCCAAATCTACTTTGCAGGCATTCTATCTGTCAAACGATGATGGCGTTTCAATTCTATTGCAGGAATTCGTGAAGGAATCCGCCGGTACCGATATTCGCGCCTTTGTTGTCGGCAGCAAAGTCGTAGCTTCAATGCAGCGCAAGAGCCTCGACGACGATTTCCGCTCTAATCTCCATAAGGGTGGCTCCGGTACCCCAATTAAACTGACACCAAAAGAAGAAAAAATGGCAGTTGCGGCCGCAAAAGCAATGGGTCTAAACGTTGCCGGTGTCGATATTATGCGTTCAGCACGTGGCCCGCTTTGCCTTGAAGTTAATGCTTCCCCTGGTTTTGGCATCGAGAAAGTAACTGGCCGCGATGTTGCCAGCAAGATTATCGAATACGTCGAGCACAACGCCAAACGTACCCAGAAAAAAGACCGCGTCGGCGCCTAGTCTTAATTTGCCGAACTTCCGAAGGATTTTTGTTGCCCATTTCCCTATTTTGGAACATACGAAGACATCACAAACATACGAAAGTAATAACTTTGCACGAGTTTTCTAAGTTTCAGCAGCCTCTCTATGTTTCGTAAGTTCGTTATGTCTTCGTGCGTTGCGAAGTGGCCATATAGGCATGAAAAATCCTTCGGAAGTTCGACAAGTCCGTAACATTCGTTGCGCTTGCAAACCGTTTATGCTAAAATCGCGGTAATGATATTAGCAGTATTTCTAGCAGCGCTTCTCTTATTATTCATCGCAGTGCGGCATAACGTGGGCGTGCCATTTTTGGCCATGATTGCCGGCGTAGCCGTCTATGATGCATGGGGCGCAAGCTTTGCAAATACTATCTCGGAATGGATCCCGGGCGCCAGCGTCATAGTGATTCAATATGCGCTTTATGGTCTATTAGTCGTCGGTTTTCCGTTAGTCTTATACCTTCGCGCCGGCAGAAGCGGTCTATTCGGAATCCTAAGAATTGCCGAATCTGTAGTTTTCGCCGCTGTTCTTACAATCCTAGTCGCCGAACCGCTCGCGAATATCTTTAGTTTTGACAATCTAGCTTACGAAATTTCTAGTTTCCTAAACAACATCCGCGGCATCGCCATGATTGTTGGTATTATTGCGGCGTACGTAGATGTTTTCTTGTTCCGCACAGGCAAGGCTTGGTAATTTCCCAAAGCGCAATTCCAGTTGCAACCGAAACATTGAAGGATTCTTTTTGACCGAGCATCGGGATTTCGAGCAAATGGTCGCATCTATTAAGCAGCTCTTGCGGGATGCCGTGAACTTCTTCGCCCAAAATGAGGGCGATTTTTTCCGGCAACTCCGGTGAATCGGCGAGATTAAGCGAATGTTCGCCCTGCTCTAGCGCTAAAATCGAATAGCCCTGCTCTTTTAATTCGGCGAGCACGGATTCCATCTCGGCACGGCGCCAGGCAAGCGTTTTTTCTGCCCCAAGTGCAGTCTTGTGGATTGCTTTTCGCAACTTCTCTTGCTCGTGCGGCAGGCCTTTATCGAGAAATGGCGTGTAGCCAGTAAAAATCACCTCTGACACGCCAAGACAATCGCAAGTGCGCAAAATCGCGCCAACATTATACGTAGAACGAATATTATAAAGTATAACCGTAAGCTGTTTCATGATATACTTATATTATGGATGAAGGTGAGGTTCAAGCCAAGCGTAGGCAGAATGAAGAAGAAGCGACCGCTCGCCGGGCGCGTATTTTGGGCTTAATTTATCTTGATACTCGCGAGTTTGAACGCGACATTCCTTTGACGACTGGCGTGCTCGACAAAGAGCAGATGCACCGCGAACATATTATTCCGCTTCAGCAAGGCGACGAGGTCAAACCTTACCAGTTTATGGTGACTAGCCAGACTCCTAGCAGCACGATTAATCGCCTCGCTTCAGAGTATGAGGCTCAGGGCTTGCGCACTGATTTCTTCTTGATTTCCAATTCCGCTTACCAGGTATTCATGCTACGCTACGATCCGCCAGTTCAGGTGCATTATGACGATATCGAGATTGCCTCCAGTGGCGATAGCGAGACGATTCAGCAGGTCTCAAAGACGCTGGATAGCGTGCCGACCGATAAGGTTTTTGATTACTTGCTCAATCAGGCTGATAAGCTCGGTTCCAGCGATATTCACATCGAAAATATGCGCGACGTAATTCGTATCCGCATGCGCGTGGATGGCATTTTGCATCCAGTAGCCGAGATTAGCAAAGACAAATACCGTATTTTTATGGGCGAGCTCAGTTCGCGCGCCAATATCTCGACGGCAAGCAACAAGCCGCAATCTGGGCATATGCAGATGGATATCCATCGCGATGGCGCTAGCCACGTGTTGAATATTCGTGTTGAGATGGTTCCAACTATGTACGGCCAGGATGCCGTTTTGCGTCTCTTTAACTTTGACGAAAGTCTTCTGAACTTGGATTTGCTTGGCATTACACCTGAAGAACGCGCCACGATTGAGGAAGTAATTTCGCACCCACGCGGTCTGCTATTGATGGTTGGCCCAACTGGTTCCGGTAAATCTACCACGCTTTATTCGATTTTGAACGCGCTGAATACTACTGAACGCAAGATTATTACACTTGAGGATCCGATTGAATATGGCATTCCGGGTATTTCGCAGATTCCGATTTATACCAACGAGGGCGGCTCTTTTGCCGATGGTCTCCGCTCGGTTTTGCGTTTGGACCCAGATGTAGTGATGGTCGGCGAGATTCGCGATGGCGACACGGCAAAGACAGCAATTCAGGCTTCCATTACCGGCCACTTGGTTTTGTCTTCCTTCCATGCCAATTCTACTTCCGCCGCGTTCTCACGTATGATTGATCTCATTGGCGTTAATCCTATTTTCTCCAGCTCTATTCGCTTGCTAATTGCGCAGCGCTTGGTTCGCAAACTAGACGATAATAAAGAGGCTTACCATCCAGATGAAAGCACCGCGCGCTATATCCGCTCCGTGCTTGAAGGCATTCAGACTGAGTATAATTTGAATGACATTACGCTTTGGCGCGAAAAGCCATCCGAAAATAGTCCGTTTGGCTTTAATGGCCGCACTGCAATTATGGAGCAGCTAGCTGTAACTGAGCCAATTCAGAAGTTCATCCGCGGCGATGTCGCAGACATTAATACTAATGAAATAGAAAAGACAGCCCGCGCCGAAGGTATGCTCACTTTGGAACAAAAAGGCGTCCTCGCAGCACTTCGTGGCGATACTACGATTGATGAAATTGGCCGAGTAATCTAATCTTCTTGGCCCATCCGCCCGCCGCCGAACATGACGAACGCAACGAACTTCCGAAGGATTTTTCATGCCTATATGGCCACTTCGCAACGTACGAAGACGTAACGAACTTACGAAGGATTTTTCATGCCTATATGGCCACTTCGCAACGTACGAAGACGTAACGAACTTACGAATCAATTGGGCCGTCAATTATTCGCGATTTAACATTAGAGAAATCCGCATCATTATTCCATTTGATGATGTTATTGCATCTTTCAACGACGCTTCTTGCCCGTTTCGTATCATAAGTCGAGGCTAGCGTCCTAGCGGCAAAGATATTGTAGATGTTTATATGACGATGGACCATTCGGTTCCCTTCCTTATGGCCGAAAAAGCAGCGTTCAGTCATTATTGGCTCGATCGCGCCGAATTCTTCAAGGCGTTTCAGGCGATATGCTAAAGAATTGCGATTGACGCCAATGAGGTACTCCAGACCTCTTAAAGTGAACCATAACTCACGATAATAGTTATCCTCCATATCAAGAGTTTACTGCCTCACAAAAATACAGCAAGCATAAGGACAACGTTTCAGAAGTTCGTTACGTTTGTGATATCTTCGTACGTTGCGAAATAAGGAAAAGGACAGTGAAAATCCTTCGTAAGTTCGCCAAGTCTTCGTACGTTGCGAAATAAGGAAAAGGACAGTGAAAATCCTTCGGAAGTTCGGCAGGTTCGGCAGGTTCGGGTTATAATGTGCTTATGAATAAGAAGTTGCAAGACTATATCAAATACATTGAAAAAGAAAGCGAAAAACCGAGCAAGGAGCTGCAAGAATACCACAAAACCATGGTGCAGCAGTTCCAACATGAGCGACTAATCCACTTAATCGTGACGCTATTCTTTGCCCTGTTCATGATTCTATTTTTCATCTTTTTCGGCGCACTCGAAATCTGGCTGCCTAGAGGTGGTTGGGGTGAAGTAATTATTGCCGGAATCGGCATAATCGATGGCATCTTGCTGGTCGTGACGCTATTTTATGTCAGGCATTACTTCCACCTTGAAAATGGCGTTCAAAAACTAGAAGAAATCACGAAGCGTCTCTACGGTCGCGAATAAAGAATAAAAAATACTCCGGATTAAACCGGAGTATTTTGATGCTTAGCTTTCGTATTCGTGGATAAGCTTACCGTCTAGAGTGTAGTAACGGATTTTGTTATCCTGAATTGCGCGGAAGTAGCCAGATTTGTAGTATGTAACGGTGCCCTCTATGGTGCCCTTAATAGATTTGCCATCAACATCTACGACGTCATACTGGCGATTGCTAGAATCGCCCTTGCGAGCAAGAATATATTGATTGTCTTCATAGAAAGCAAATTCATTGTATTCGCCAGAAACGATAACTTTGCCGTCTTTGTCTAGCAAGTCTGAAGTGTTGTTGCTGCGATTAATTGCGGAGTAATATTTGCCATGAGGAGTGATATTGTAGTAGCGGCCAGACAATTCCTCGCCGTTTTTATTCATCACGACATAGCGCTCGTTGCTTTCTTTCTTGCTGTCGCGGACAATGACATTATCATTATCGTCGATACCGTTGATCTCACTAGAAGACGAAGTGTCATTGAGAGCAATTAATTCATCACCATTAAGATCAAAGAGCGTGACCTTTCTAGCTTTGTAATCGTTGAGCTGATAGCCCTTGTATGAGATGGAGACACGATAGTTTGCATCAATAGTCTTTTTGCTATCGCCATTGACGAAGAATTCTGCTTTCTTCTCTTCGGAGTTGTAGCGAACATAGTGGTTTTCGTCATAGACGATGTAGCCGTTACCATAATTCACAACCTCGATGTCAGAGACTGCATTGTTGCGAATGAGGAAGTTCTTGTCATCTTTCTCACAGGTAGCATAAACGCGCTCTTCATTTGCATAGTCATCATTGATGTCGAGATCTTTGCAGGAATCGCCTAGCTCAGTAAAGTTATCGGTGTTGTAGATTGCGCGCTTCGCGGAATCGTCATAGTGTTTGCCATGCTCAAAGAAAGTAATAGTCTTACCATCTTCGGTCGCTTCATCGATATCGTAGAGCGTATTAATATCCGCGATAGTATTAGCTGGTTTGAAGTTGGTATTGCTGAGGACGATGAGTGCACCCTTGGCGCTAACAGCGGTGACCGTTTCTGGGTCGTCGTCGGTAATAACAGGCTTTTCCTCGCTATTGAAATCAGCAAGTTTGTCGCCGAGAGCGTTGTAGAGTTCATATTTGTTATCTTCAAAAGATACGATGACATATGGCGAATTTGGCGCATAATCATAAGACTTGTATTCTTTGACGAGCTCTTCGCCATTACCGAGGATGAGCTTTTCGTTCTGGTCTTTTGTAGCCTCATAGATGCCCATATGAGCGGAAATATTGTCATATTCGCCAAAGTCGACCGTCATGTTGCCGTTGTGGTCAATAATGCCATCCTTGCCATCGAGACTTTCGACGAAGGCGTAACCATTTACGAACTGGCTGACCTGAGAATAGGCAAAGTCGGTAACTTTGCTACCATCGTTTTTGAAGAGAGCATATTTTGTCTCGCCATTATCTCTAGTAGAGAGGAAAAATGCGTCGGTTTTGTACAACTCGATCTTGCTGCCAGACATATTGGACTGAATAATAATGAATATCACTACGGCGACAATGGCCGCGATGGCTACTCCCCCGATAATAAAGAATTTCTTATTGCTACGGGCGCGTTTTCTAGACGTAGGCCCCTGCTCTGGCTGACCTTCTGGCATGCTAAATAATCCTGTTTATTACTGTATTTATTTTAGCACGAGCGGCGTATTTTTTAACACTTTACTTCTATCTCTTTATCTGATATAATTAGTCGTAATTATGAAAAAATCAATTCAACCTAAAGACTATGACTTTGTGGTGTTTGCCGATGAGCAGGCAAAGTTTTCTTTTCTAACTCGCTCCACCGCTAAGTCTGAGGAAACCATCAAGTGGACGGATGGCAAAGAGTACCCACTCGTAAAGATGCAGATTTCTAGCGCATCTCATCCATTCTTCACGGGCGAAGAAAAGATCATCGATACCGAAGGTCGCGTCGACCGCTTCAAGGCTCGCGCTAAGAAAGCAGAGGCTCTCAAGGCTACTCGTGGCAACAAAGTCACCAAGGCTAAGAAAGAAGCCGAGAAAAAAGCAGCAAAAGCTGAGAAATAATTTCGGAGGTTATAGATTATATGGCACGCAAGACTAAGGGTAAAGCTGTTCCAACTGCAAAGTTGAACCGCAACAATAACCACAAACACAGCGAAAAGCGCAAACATCTGAATTTGCGCAACGGCCGCTAAAAAACAGATAGTCCTTCCCTTACGGAGGGACTATTTTTTATTTGCTAAAAATTAAATAAAAAATACTTGCATTATGAAAATGTTTATGGTTAGATTGAATTATATAAGGGTCAAAATAAACACAGAACAAGAGAGGTGTATATGTGTGTATATAAACGTGCAACGACTAGGTCTAAGTTGCATTTTGCTGCCTTTGTTGCAGCCGCAATATCAACAATAATTATTGGCGGAAATGCTTCCGCTGCTACTACTACCGGTGGCATCATTACGGAAGGTAATGCTCGTTGGGAGTATTCTTTGAAGACTGATGGAGACAATCAGGAATTGTCCATCATGTTCTACGACAAAGACCCAGATGCTACTACTATTACTGTTCCAAGCCTAGCCGATCTTACTGATGGCTCAGTGCCTGGCATCACTGCGACCCTTGATACTTATTTCTTGAAAAATGCTGATACGGCAGCACAGACCACTGCCTACGAGGCTACCTACCCTCGCCGCACCGCAACTGCGAGCACGACCAAGCTCGATATGACCAACACCTCAAAGATCCAGATTTTGGGCGTAAAACCAATCATTGACCCTAACACCGAGACTGAGCTCGTCTTTGGCGAGAATATGGTGATTGGCGATAATGTTGATATCTCCGTAGAATACACAGTATGTAGCAGCTGGTCCTACAATAGCAGAAACCGAACTTACAGCTGCAAATCTAGCAGAGTTTCTTTGAATCGTAGCGACATTGAATCTCGCTTCCCCAACTTTAAGGATATGTCCACAGAAGATCAGCTCGCATTCGCGCCAACAGCTTCAGATTTAGGCTGCATTATTAGTGGCTGGTCTATGAGCACTGCCCCAGTTGCAGGTACCTGCTATATTCCAGATAGTAGCGTCTACTATGCTCCAAAAACTACCACAAAACGTGCCAGCAAGGCATTCGCTAACTATAAATTAAAGCTAACCAATTTCGGCGACTTTAATTATCTTGGCTGGAATACGTTCGAAGGCTCCACCTTCAATGCCGCCAACACGACAATGACCATCGAGCATAGTGGCTACATGGGCGGTGATATTTTTAAGAATACTAATATCACCAAGGCGATTATTAAGACTGAGGAGACTGGCCCGGGCTTGTTCAGGGATTGCGGCGATTTGACGGAGGTTGAGTTTGCAGATAATATCACAAAAGTCACCAATGATACTTTCGCCGGAACTGGAATCACTTCATTAGATTTCAGCAACACAAATATTAAGAATATCGGTGCGCGCGCATTTGATGGTGTTCATCTAACTAGCTTGAATCTGTCTGGCGTTAATACTATTCAGTACGCCGCTTTCCGCGATCATACTCTTACCGAGCTAACTTTGCCAAAGTCTATAATGAAGTTAGAGGCGGCCAGTTTTAAGAACGATACGCTCAAGAAATTAACTATTGCCTACGATACAATGCAGGTTGGTACCACTTTACCACTTTCTACGATTATTGGTAAAAACGAAGGATGGAGCGGAGGATCTATTGCCGTAGAGGAACTGAATATTATCGCTCCTTATGGTGCAAATGAAGAAGTAGCTTCAACCCACTTAAACTACGATCAGTACAGATGGCATACAAACTGCTGGACGGGCGAGTACCTTGAAACAGATATCCGCGAAACTAATTATCAAGCAATGAAACCATATGCTTGGGATGGGAAATATCAACCAACAATGGAGCAGTGCTACGGCGCGGCTGTCGGTTATGGCTGGGTTGATAGATCCGAATACGGTGGCAAAAGTGCTTATATTACTTCCGGGAATCTAGGGTACAAGTTTGAAGATGACTTCATTAATGTCAACAGTTACAAAAATATCATCGCTCCACTATATTTCTACGGCTTCGCAAGCTTGAAAAAACTATCGATTGGTGAAGGTATCGAATATGTCGGTTCCTCTGCCTTTGATTTACAACTTGGTAGCACTATTTCTGGCCCTATTCTTGATGAAGTATTGCTCCCGGCAAACAGCTTAAAAGGCATCGGCAACCTCGCTTTCGCTCACAATCGTTTTGATACCGATTTGCCTAAGAGTCTTACGTTTATCGGCGCTGGGGCATTCCAATACAATAACTATCTAGACTTTAACTTCGACTTCCCTAACCTCGTCGCAGTAGGCGATTATGCCTTCGCCGAGACAAAAGCTCGCGATGTCATATTTACTAGCTCGCTTAAATATATCGGCAATCAAGTTTTTGAAAAATTCTACGATTATAACAGCAAAACGTTGCATGACGTAACGATAGATCTAGATATCTTTGGCCCAGAAGTAAATGTCCCAAGCCTACGTTTCAATCCCGCGAAAAATGAATGGTCTGGACAATTCGGATTCACTGCCATGATTGCTGGAGGCTGCTACGCCCCTGAATACGGCACAATTACATTTACCGATAAAGTACAGCACGAATTCCCAAGCCTATTCGTAACCGATGCCCTAGAGAAAAAATGGGGCGGAAGGCACTATGAATGGTTCTTCGGCATTCAAGGATGCGGTCAAGGCTTCAGTGCTAAAAAGATTGATATGAGCAAGACCGGCTGGAAAGTCTTACCAAAGATGATGACTTATGGTTCATATGCGGACGAATTTGTCCTTCCAGAGCACCTCGAAGTAATCTCCGAGCGCGCATTCAATACCGCAGTTATTAAGGAGCCACTCGTTATTCCTGATTCCGTCAAAATCATTGGCGATGGAGCTTTTGAGTGCTCATACCTACGTTATTGGAGTAGCGGAGTTCCTTATAACCCAGGCAAAGAATTATCATTGATTAAGATTAATTCGCTCCCATCTTCACTAGAATATATTGGCGATGAAGCATTCTATGGCTTAAGTACGCTTACTGCAGATTTGAACGCACCAAATCTTTATAAAGTTGGCATCCGCGCATTCCAAGGCACTAACGTTCGTGACGTTCTCATTCCTGAAGGCGTGACCGTACTTCGCGAAGGTACTTTTGCAGACGCTCCTTCTCTTCGCAATATTACGATTGATACCGACTTCGGCGCAGCAGTCACTAATCCGGTCGATCGCACCATTAACGCCTTCCAGGCTCCACAGTCTCTAATCAATTTCTTCTCGGATATTCCGGAAGAAAATAGAGCAGAAAAAGCTTGGCGATTCGCAGTATCCAAATACATGGAAGACAAGACTGAATGGGTAAATGCAAGATGGGAGAACGGCGTACAGGTCGAGGAAGGTCATTATAAGAACTCCTATGACTTAGTCGGCAAGAACTTCGAAACCTTCTATACCATCTTCAACCAGACAATGAAGTCCGCCCAGGGCACCTACAGCGGTAGCAATGGCGGTCAGGAACTATCTGGCGAGCATTACGGCAAGGTCATCTTCACCGACAAGAACGTAACAAATGTTCCTGGTAACATTGGCGTATTCTCCTGGCTATCTTATGATGAGTTTGATATGTCTGCAACCGAATGGACTATGTTGACTACCGCCTGGACACCATTTGGCGGCGCAACAATTGGCGAACTCCACCTCCCTCACGGCTTAACAACCATAAACAACTGTGCCTTCCAGCGTGCAACCGTCGAACAGCCATTCTCCGTCCCTGGCTCCGTCGAAACTATCTCTAACAACTCCTTCCAATTCGCAAAGCTTAACGGTATCTCCTTCAACAGCGGCACAAAGACAATTGCTTCTCATGCATTCGAGTTCGCTGAGATCACTGAGCCATTTGCTCTTCCAGACACTCTAATAACCGTTGACGATTATTCCTTCTTGTTGGCGTCTGGTAAGATCACTAACATGCTCCCAGATAGCGTTAAAACCATTGGTAACGCCGCGTTCTTCGGCTCAGACATGGCTGACGATGTAACTATCCCAGGCTCCGTCACAAAAATTGGTGGCTCCGCCTTTAATGCTGGTCCTACAGACGTCCATTATGACACTGTTACGATTGAGCCAGATTTGACAACGGAAAATACTGGTTGGGGCGATAGCGGTGAACTAGTACACCAGATGTTCTGGAATGCAAAGATGGATAAGATGACTATTAAGTCTAATCGCCTCGTGGGGTACGAAAAGCCAGATAGCGAAGAAGTAACCTGGGGCGACGAGACACGCACCGTATACTACGAAGAATTCTGGCATATGCCATTTGAAGAGATTGAGATTACCAATCTCCCAACCATTACTTATGCGGCATTCAGAAACTGCGAATTCTTGAAGAAGGTAGATATGGGCAAGAACACCAATCTACGTACCATCCGCGATCTCGCCTTCAAAGATGACGAGAAGCTTGAACAAGTTATCTTTGCTCCAGGCATCAAGGACGAAACTGTTGTAATTAACGAAAGTGCATTTGAAAACACCGGCTTCAAGACTGTCGGTAAGGCTGGTAGCGACTTCAACCTCAACGCCGCTCACTTCGATGCCGCACCAAAGGTATTCATGAACGGTAAGAAGATCACTAAGGTTGAGGTTCCTGAAACCTACAGCAACGGTACGCTTCCTGAAAAGACCTTTGCTAACGCACCTGAACTAACTGAGGCTACTATTGATTACCGCGTAAAGCGCATCGATAACGCAGCCTTCTCTAACGACAACAAGCTCAAGCGCATCTTCATCTGGGGTAACACCATCGTTATGGATGAGAACCTCCCAGATTACCATCCACCAGTACTAGGCGGTATGGGTGAAGGCGGAAGCGAGAGTGGAAGCGCTGAGACCTTTGGCCCAACCATTCCTGAAGGCACCGACATCTACGCCTACTCGACTTCCCCAACCGAAAGCTACGCCGCCTTCAATGGCCGCGAAAGCTTCGATGGCACGTTCTATCCACTCGATGAGGTTCTATATCTAACTACGAACAAGACCTACGTCAAGATTGATGACAACAAAGACTTTGATAAGAATGGTCTTACCGTCTACGGCCTCCGCCGTGATGGTATGGTGGTTGAGTCTGATAGCTGGGCTGAGTATGACGATAACTCCTACTCTCGCCACGACGCAGAACTAACCTTCGCCAAGATGGAGCCAACCATTGAAGAGAATCCAGACTTCGGTACCGTTTGGGATACCCCAGTGCCAAAGGCCGAGCTCAACTTCGCAAACGTCAACTTCGAGACTATTGATTACGAACTCGTTGAGGATCCAGAAGGTCCGGAAGGCGTAAAGCTCATCAACATTATCTACACAGATAAGTACACCGAGGGCAAACCAGATACTGACGTCTTGCCAATGAGCGATGATGTCGACCCAATACCATTCATTCCAGACATTATCCCAGATACGCCAGTTACTTCCGCGATTAACATCTTTGCCTACATCACATCCTTCGGTACTGCATCCGGTGTACTAGCAGTGGTTATCCGCAACAAGCTAGCAAGAAGCCGTCGCTAAAGCCTCTCATTAAAATATCTCCGAGTGATTCGGAGATATTTTTTATTTCAAGTTTTCTGGGTAGATAATGTTGTCGGTTTTGCGTTGCTCTATTAGCTGGCGGACGTTCTGGTTCGTTGGCGAAATACCCTGCTTCTTTAGCTGCTTGGCTACCTCGCGACCGAGACCAGATTCCTCCTCGGAATAGATACAGCCGCAATACTTCTGCATATAGAGACCAGCTGCGCGAGCCTCATCCTGCCCCTCACGCCAGCCCTCACGGAAGTCGCGGTAGAGGAACTTTACGCCATATTCCTTGGCCATCTTTTGCATAATCTCGGCGATCTTGTCGTGCTTCTGATAAATACTATAAAGCAGCGTGGTCGTAATAGTATCGTAGCCATTTGCCTTGGCATACTCGAAGGCCTTACGGAAGCGCTTCGGGTAGCAGTAATCCTCGCAACGGGTCGTAAGTTTAGTTGGATCTACCTGGCAGATGAACTCGTCCAGACCATAGGCATCCTCTAGCACCAGCTGCACCTTGCGCTGCTCTGCGTAGTTCTTCAGGCAGTCGCGGCGCGCCTTATATTCCGAATACGGATGGATGTTTGGATTGTACCAAAAAAGAGTCGGCTCTATCCCCTCTTCGCGGAGGCTCTTAATACAATAAACACTGCATGGCGCACAACAGGTATGCATCAATAATTTCATTCTTATACTATACCACGAGCTTCACGGCTTTGCGCGAGCGTTGACAGATATAGTATACTTAAAAGAATGAAACCTAAATTTGCTAACCCAATTAAAATTATTCTTTTCTCGCTAACTTTTTTTGCAACGATTATATATATTACTTATCGCATCGTATTTACGATTCCGTTTAACCTGCGCCCAGTAGACATTATCTTTGGTATCATCGTGGCGATTGTCGAGTTTATCGAGATTTTTGAGTTTTGCGTCTATTTCCGCAACACGCTTATATACAAAAAATTCTCGCCAAAAGCGCCAAAGGTCGACGAGTCTTCTCTGCCGGATGTAGATGTATTTGTTGCGACCTACAATGAAGATTTGGCGCTACTCGAAAAGACGCTTAGTGCCTGTACAAATATGAAATACCCGGCCAAAAAATTACATGTTTTTGTTTGCGATGATGGCGGCCGTAAAGACGTCGAGAAATTAGCAAAAAGGCTAAAGGTCGAATATATCTCGCGCGATAATAATATTTTTGCGAAGGCTGGCAACTACAACCATGCGATGAAAAAGACCGATTCCCCGCTCATCGCGGTTTTCGATGCAGATATGCGCCCGAGTAAAGATTTCCTAATGAAAACAGTGCCGTTCTTTGTGGACGGAGAGAAGATTGGCTTTGTTCAGACTCCGCAGAGTTTCAATAATCCAGATATTTTCC
>Ga0310694_10000613_pt1 | contig 45372 bp, 27 predicted proteins | sample 174DNAGHGhighgp2_FD_203884 | JGI IMG/M metagenome (GOLD analysis project Ga0310694, IMG submission 203884) | Sheep rumen microbial communities from Palmerston North, Manawatu-Wanganui, New Zealand - 1742 DNA GHGhigh gp2 (v2) (version 2) | ecosystem: Host-associated > Mammals > Digestive system... | reverse complement strand
ATTTCGCATTGAAAACGTGGGAAAATGATGGTCCGCATCATACCTGCCGGAGAGCGCTCCCTGCTCTAATACCATATATGCATAGTAGGTGATGTTGCTGCCATTGCAGTGATCTATTATCGCCTGCTGGTCATTGCGCAGGAGGCTGAAATGATTCTGCACTGCGCCTAAGGCGAGACCGTGTCTGCCAAGTATCTCCTGCGCCTGCTTTACGTGACCTAGCGATACGTTCGAGACACCGAGTGATCTGATCCTGCCTTCCTTGATAAGCGGGACGGCTTCTTCGATGTTCTTCTCAAGATTGTTCGGAACATGTATCCAGAACAGATCCGCGTTCTTCCTTCCGAGCCTTGCCATGCTGGCTTCGAAAGACTCCGTCAGGGCACCTTCCTTGTAACGTTTCGACGGGAAGAACTTAGTCGAGATGAAGATGTCATCCCTGCCTTCGATTAGAGTACCCAGCAGCTGTTCGCACGTGCCCATGCCGTACACTGCCGCCGTATCCCAACGCTTGAACCCGAGTCCGTATGCCGTCTCGAAAGCCTCCGCGAGTTTTGCCTTATCCGCCTTCTGCCCGAAAACAAATGCTCCGCCGTTGGTGCCGGAACCCCATGCCCACGTGCCTATCAGTATCTTGTCATTTGCCATATCCGTACCTCCGTTTGCGAGTAATATAACAGAGCCTTAAGGGGTGCGCATTGATATATGTTAAGTGTGACATATCCCTTACAAACCTTGCAATCAGCGGCTCACTTGTTTATTTTTATTACGTAAAAACTTGAGGAGAGCGCTGATGGATACTTTCATAGAGAAACTCACTGAGATCAACGACATAGTAAATTCTTTCGTATGGGTGAAGATAGGACTTATCCTTCTCATCGGTACGGGTATCCTTCTGACGATAGTTACCAAGTTCTTCCAGGTCACGCACATCGGCCACTGGTGGAAAAAGACCGGTGGCGGTGTCTTTGACAAGAAGAGCCACAACAAGGACGAGAAGGGAAGCGTATCACAGTTCCAGGCGCTCTGCACGGCACTCGCAGCTACCATCGGTACGGGTAATATCGCAGGCGTATCTGCGGCTATCTGCCTCGGCGGTCCCGGTGCGGTGTTCTGGATGTGGATCGCGGCTTTCTTCGGCATGATGACAAACTTCTCCGAGAATGTGCTCGGTATCTTCTACAGAAGAAAGAACGATGAGGGCGAATGGTCCGGCGGCGCTATGTACTATCTGCAGGACGGACTCGGCAACTACAAAGGCTGCAAGGTCATCGGAAAAGTCCTCGCCATACTGTTCTCCTGCTTTGCCGCACTGGCTTCGTTCGGTATCGGCAACATGGGACAGGTCAACAAGATCACGCTCAACATCGAGTCTGCATTCTTCGGCGATATCTCTGACACCATGACGGTGTTCGGCAACATCAAGCTCATCCCGCTTGTAATAGGTCTTATCCTGATGGTGCTTTCCGGCGTCATCATTCTGGGCGGCCTTAAGAGGATCGCGGCTTTTGCCGAGAAGGTCGTTCCTTTCATGGCGGTCGCATATATCCTGGGTGCGCTCATACTCTGCATCATTCACATTCCTGCAATTCCCGCGGCATTCGCAGCAATCTTCAAGTTCGCTTTCGGCATCAAGCCGGTCGCAGGTGCTGCTGCAGGAATCGTTATCAAGGATGTTATCACACAGGGCTGCAAGAGGGGCGTGTTCTCCAACGAAGCGGGTCTCGGTTCGTCCGTTATGGTACACAGTAACTCCGATGCTAAAGAGCCCGTCAAGCAGGGCATGTGGGGTATCTTCGAAGTCTTCGCGGACACTTCCGTCGTCTGCACCATGACTGCGATGGTAGTCCTTACATCTGGTTTTATCGATCTTGATACAGGTCTTGCCAAGGAAGGCGTCGAGGATGCCACACTTGTCGCAAAGGCCTTCAGCAATGTTTTCGGCAAAGGCGGAGAATACTTCATCGCCGCTGCGATCCTGCTCTTCGCATTCACGACGGTCCTCGGCTGGTCTCACTACGGAAGCAAGGCTGTCGAGTATCTCATGGGCACCAAGGCAGCGAAAGTCTACAAGGTGCTGTTCGTTCTGATGATCGTCGCAGGCGCTCTGATGGAAAGCTCGCTCGCATGGGATATCTCCGATACGTTCAACGGCTTCATGATGATCCCGAACCTCATCGGCGTCATTGCACTCTTCCCGCTCGTAAAGAAGATCACGGACAACTATGTTGCACGTAAGATCAAAGGACAAACGGACGTTAAGCCGCTCCTGTCATATGATGAGAAGATACAGGCCGAGCATGAGGAACTTGTAAAGCAGGGAGCAGAGTAAAACTTTATTACCTGAACTCGATGTAATCCGGATTTATCCTCTTTAATGCTGCTTTGATCTTGGGAAGCGATTCCAGGAAGACTTCAACACACTTGGGATCGAACTGCGTTCCCTTGCCTTCTTCGATTATCTGCAAAGACTTTTCCATAGGGAAGGCCGGCTTGTATACGCGGGGAGACGACAGTGCGTCGAAAACGTCCGCCACGGCCATGATCCTTGCAGACAAAGGTATCTCTTCGCCTTTAAGTCCTTCCGGATAACCTTTTCCGTCCCAGCGTTCGTGATGGTATGCGACCATGTTGCGTGCTTCGGTAAGGAATCCGCTGCCGTCTACTCCGTTGATGGCCTTGTCGATTATATCCTTGCCGATAGTCGTATGTGTCTTCATCTGCTCATACTCTTCGTCGGTAAGTTTGCCGGGCTTGTTGAGGATAGCATCCGGGATCTTGATCTTACCGATATCGTGGAGCGGTGCAGACTTGATGACATCTTCCTTGTACTGCGGAGTGATGATGTCGGGGTAATAACCTTTCAGCTTTAATCCTTCGAGGATTATCTGCACATAAGCAGCGGTCTTCTGGATATGATCACCGGTATCGGAATCCCTTATCTCGACCAGGTCTGCCATCAGTATCATGAGACCGTTCTGCATCTTAAGCGTGTTCTCGGCGTATTCACGGATATCGTGCAGCTGACTGGACATTCCGGTCTCCATCTTGCTGACTGATACGTACAGATCCTCGACCTCATTGTGCGAATGGATATCAAGCCGTTCGAGGTTCTTGACGCTCTCATCCATTGCTTCCTGGTCACCGATGTTCTTGATGTAATCATTGGCGGCATCCGTGATTGAAGTGATGGGGTAGATGAGAGAGACTTCTATCTTGATTATGTATATCAAAATGGCGATGAAGGTCAGTATCGTAACGACGATGATGATCGTACGGACATATTTACCGAGCACGGTACTGATCTCGTTGGTGTCTATCTCTACACACAGAAGACCTACGGGGTTGCCCTCGCTGTCGAAGATGACCTTGTATCCGTTGAGCATGTATCCGTATTCATCGGAATGACCTTCAAGAACCGAACTGCTCTCGCGGCTTTCCTTTACTGCCTCCTGGAGCAGGAGAAGAGTGTCATCCTCGAAACTGCCTTCTTCGCAGGGCGTTCCGAGATATGTGTATGTTCCGCCGGCTTCCAGTTCTTCAGTCGTCTTCGTGTTTATCGCGTATGTTAGGCTGTGGATATCATCAATATCATCAAAATATATCGCATAAAGATAATCGATGTCGGAATTCTCCTTTATCTTGTTCAGGCGCAGCCTCATATCTTCATATCCGTCGGTCATGTCGCGTGCGGCGATCATGTCACCGAAAGAATAGTCCGTTGTTATGATATATGCGTTCTCAAGCACGGTTACAGCGTACTTCTCATAGTTCTCTCTTACGTTGTTCTCGAAAAGGTGGTATCCGATGAATACGACTACGATCGTAAGGACGGATATCGTAATAACAGAATACAAGGCGGCAACGAATTTTATGCTTAAGCCCTTGCGGTGTTCATTCTTCAAAACTAAAGCTCCCAAACAACTGATAATATTCCCATTTGAGGTTTCCCGTCCTCAAACACAATTATTATAACATGTCACTATAATATGATTTTTAAACAACCTTAAACAAACAATGACGACGAAACGGGCGGAAAATTTAAAAACCTCCCGAAACTAAGCTTCGAGAGGTCTTGGCGGAGACGGTGGGATTCGAATTGTAATCATTTCATACTGTTTTGCAAGAATCTATAAAAAACGATGTTATTAGGAGCGAAATTGACATGATTTCACATCAACCGGTTGTATTTTCACATCCAGTTTCGTTTTATTTGGGGTCAGAATTGGGGTCAAGAATAAGCTGTGTAGTGATTCCAATATTATCCCTGGAATTGTCAATGAATAAGCCCAAATGAAACTTTGGGCTTATGGAGTATAATAATCTCATAATATACGACACGAGGAAAGAGTATGAAGAATCCAAAAACCATCAATTCACTCATGGCATATATGCGAAAAACCAAGGGCATTAGAATCGAAGGCAGTACGCAGAAAAGGAAGCTGCGTTATATGGGATATTTTCATGGCTATAAGGGTTATCGCTTTTATGGCAAACCGTCAAATCTGTTCAACTACACTTCATTTAATGAGTTACAAGCAGTATATAGTTTTGACATGGCTCTTAAAACGCTGATGTACCCAAAGATTATGTTTTTGGAAACAACAACTAAGAATTACGCATTGGAAGTTATTCTAAAAAAAGCGAACAGTCGACGATTTGCAGATATTTATTCAAAACTGTTGACTAACTACAAAGCGTTTCCTATCGGGAACAATGATTATAAGAAAGCGATAAACAAACGTCTTACACTACGAAATAAGGTCTATAGTGCTATCTCAAGAGATTATGGAAATCGTTTTGTAGTCAATCATTACTACGATAAGGATCAACCGCTTCCAATTTGGGCGATTTTCGAGATCATTAGTCTTGGAGAATTTGCTACTTTTATTGATTGTTTGGATCAGAATACTAGAAAAGAAATATCCAAACAGGTCGGAATCAAGACTTCTGTTGATAGTGACGGCAAGATGTTACCGAATATGATATACACATTAAAAGACTTGAGAAACGCGGTAGCTCACAATAATACTATATTTGATACAAGATTCAATACGAGTGGAATTAATAACAGAATAGGGAAATATATCGAAGCTGAAACAGGAATAAAACACATTTCTTTTGATACTATTGCAGACTATGTTATTCTTATTAGCTTTTTACTGAAATTGTTAGAATGTCCCAAGAGTGAAATAGTTGCATTTGTTAAAGAGTTTGAAAGCCTTTTAGAAGTGTTTAGAAAATCTGTATCAATTTCGATTTATTCGTCGGTTGTTTACACGGATACAAGAAACAAATTGTCATTGTTGAAAAAGTGGCTTTGATATAAGTTGCTTTTAGCAATTTGTTATGTGATAATAAGCATAGAATTGCGGCGGACGTCTGCGGACTAAGCCTAGGGAGGTCGGATGAGTCTGACCTCTTTTTTATAGTATAACCACTTTTTCAATAACATGATTAAGCGGAGGAACCCCAGTGAATATTTTAGTTATCGGCAATGGTTTTGATATAGCTCACGGACTAAAAACTTCATATTCAGATTTTATGGAGTTTATCAGAACGTATAGAGAAAGTGGTTGTGTTAATGAAGAACTCAAAGAAATCATATCCAACAACAAGTGGATAGACTATTTTGAATCGATTTTCGAAGAAAGAAAAAGTGAAGGAAGAGATGGCTGGATTGATTTTGAGTCGGAAATGAGTTCTGTTGTTGAAGCTCTAGATCGTGCATTGATATCATACAATTCTTTTGTAGATAATTCTTATTACAGAAGCAGACGTGCAGTTGAAATGGATCCGAGTGCTTTTGAGATATTAAATGGAGTTCTCAGTATTGATGCCGGCAAATCATATTCTCGTGAGAAAAGCGTATATTTAATGAAGCTCAAAGAGTGGAAATACTTGCTCCTTAATGATCTCAATAGACTTACTCGCGGTTTAGAGATATATTTGACGTCTTTTCTAGATGATAATGAACACGCAAAATTGCCGATAATAGAAAGCATAAACCCAAATTATGTTATATCTTTCAATTATACAAAAACTTTTGAAAGGCTATATGGTAATCCTACTGAAATAGATTATATACATGGAGTCATTAAGCAAGACTCTACTATTGAAAACAATAACATGGTATTAGGAATCGGCGAATTTTTAACAGATGAGCGAAAGGATAGGGATAATGAGTTTATAGAATTCAAGAAGTTTTATCAAAGAATATACAAGAGTACCGGAAGCAAATATAAAGAATGGTTAACTGATTTTGAGGGCATTCAGACTCTTCAAGCGTTTAATGGACCGGGTCAACCTTATCGTGAACTTAATATTTACTTTTACGGTCATTCGCTTGATCCTACTGATGGGGATATATTAAGAGATTTAATCAATTGTAAATATGCAAATATTAGAATTTATTATCATAATAAGAATGCTCTTTCAAAGCAGATAGCGAATCTTGTTCGCGTAATTGGAGAAGAAAAAGTAATTGAGCTTACAGATCGAAGTGAAGGAAGAATAGAGTTTGTATCTTGTTGTGAATAATACAAGGGATATCATTAGGAGTTGATTCATAACATGTTCAGAATAGCATTGTGTGATGATAACGAACAATTTATAAAGTTCGAGAATGAGATAATCCAAGATTATTTCTTGTCGTCTGGTGAGAATTGCTCTATAGATTCATATAACTGCGGGGCTGATTTGCTCAAGGATGAAAACAAACTGGCAAACTATAATCTTATTCTGTTAGACTGCGAGATGCCGGGTATAAGTGGGCTGGAGGCAGCTGGAGTAATACGGAAAAAGGGCATAAATGTTCCGATTGCCTTCTCGACAAATTACTATGATTTTACAATCAAAGGATACCATTATGGTCTGGTAAGGTATCTGGTTAAGACCGAAGACTCTTTCCGAGACAACATAGTCGAATGCATCAAGTATGTTAGAAGTATAAAGAAAGAGAACGAATACTTGTCGATTAAGGTAAACGGTGTGATGCAGACCTATAAACAAAGCGACATAGTCTGGATTACCAGTGATAAACACTATATCATTCTTTATATTAAAAACGGCGAGGATGAATCCTGGAGATGCTCAGAAATCAAAGTGCGCATGAAATTAGAGGACATCACAGATAGCTTAAGCTCGGCTTTTTTGAGAGTGCACCTAAGAAATATAGTTAATATGAATTATGTTGTTGAGTTTTCCTCGTATTTTGTAGTAATTGATATCTCTTCAAAAGACAAAAAGAATGTATCTATGACAATAAGAAATAAACAGAAACTTATGAAAGAGTACTACGCATACAAAGGAAGCTTATTATGATCTTTCAGATTTATGATTGTATATATAACTTTGTGTGTTTGGTCTTAATGGTCTTCCTATGCAATTCGTTTTGCGAGAAGCGGAGAATTAAATCTTCACTAGTAAGAATACTCGTTTGTGTAATATGGTTTATTCTATTTAATGTATTAACAGTATTCTTTGCTGAACAGAGTTTTGTCTTAAGACTATTGACGACATTTGCTCTTCATTTGTTAGTTCTTTCGTTATTGTTCAAGACAAGAATATATAAACTGATACTATTGCTCTTGTTGTACTTTGGCATTGGAATATGTTCCGACTTTATTATGTTCAACTTTCAGCAAGCGCTTTTCCCAGGTGTTTCTGATATTGATTCTATAAATCAGAGCCTGGCTTCTCTGGTGATGGGAACTATAAGTCTGTTTCTTCAGTCAATTATTATCTTGGTAATTAAGAGGATTGCTACCAACATACGATATGATGAATTGAACACAACGGATTTACTTAAGCATAGCCTATTCCCTTTGTTCTCAATTGGCATAATTGTTAGTTTGTGTTTGCAAAACGATAACGATAAACAGTATCAAGTAGTGCTGATGATTATAATGTCTTGCTCACTTTTGCTGATGAATGTATATGTATTCTTCTTTTTGCGAAATGAGACAACCCGAAAAATAGAGCAGCAACGAAATGTCTTGTTAGTTAACCATGCTGAGGAGATAACAGCACTATACAATCAAAGCTGTCTTGATAGAGAAGAACAGGCTAGAAGTGCGCATGAGTATAAGAATGTCATGTATGCATTAGAAGGGTTGTTGTCAGCAGGAAAGTATCAAGAAGCGGAAGACTATGTTAAGTCGCGTAATGAAGAATTTACCAAAGTGACGAATGTCGTTAATACCGGCAATTCCGTTGTTAATGCTGTTTTTAATACAAAATATGCTGAAGCAAAGCGCAAAGGTATCAATGTCAGATTCGAATTCAGTGATTTATCAAATGTTACTATTGAATACACGGATCTTGTTACGATACTTGCCAACCTACTTAACAATTCAATCGAAGCATGCGAGAAATGTGAAGTAGACAACCGAACTATAGATGTTGTTATTAAAACATTAAGTGATTCAGAACTAATGATTTCAATTAAAAATACTTATACGGGGACTATTCAAAAATACAAAGATCACTTCCTGACGTCCAAAGCGGATTCGGCAAATCATGGTTTTGGTCTGGAAAATATTAGAAGCGTTGTTACAAAGCATGATGGATTTATGGATATAGACAATGATGAAGATGATTTCATTGTTACTATTGTAATTAAGAAGCAATAATTTCAGTTATATTATTCTCGAAAACAAAAAGCGTTTTCTTGCCTAAATATGCTCTTACTTGCCAGGGTGATAGTATTCGCTATTTCCCAATGCTAATAATTGAATGATCCAATTATCAGGATTATATTTACGAAGCGCTTCCTATCGGATTGTGCATGTTATTAGCATTTTGTTTGAGAGGATATCGTTATGAGATTTAAGAAACTGTTGGTTATAGGAATATCAGTTGCAATTGTGTTTTCCGTGTTGCCGTTACAAGTGCTTGCCGATGCGATTGCAGACAGTCTCAAGTGCCGAAGCTTGAATGAAGCATCTTACACAGTTCAGGAAAATGTGATCACTGAATGGCCTGGCCATGCAAATATCGAGATCGAGTTTACAAATACAGGCGATACTCCAATATACAATTGGAACTATTCTTTCGATTACCCGTATAATATCGAAAATCCGTATTGTTGCAGCATAGTAGAGCATGAAGGTGATTTGTATACGATAACCAATGCCGGATGGAATAAAAATATCAATCCGGGCGAATCGGTAACAATTGGGTTTACAGCATCCAGCAATGACGGAAGCGACATCGAGGTAATGCCGTCATTCTATTTGCTCAATAACGAGCAAATAACTCTGCCTGAAGGAGCCGTTACTGTTGAATACCAAGAGTATTCCGATTGGACATCTGGATCCTCCGGAGTTCTTATTCTCACAAACAACACAGAAAATGCAATCGGCAGTTGGACACTTTCATTCTTCGCTAACAGACCGATAACGGATGCGTATGGATTTACCTTATCCTCTAACGAGGATGGTACATACACAATAACAGGAGACGGTTATACCGAGTTAACGGCAGGCGGATCAGTACAAATCGGAATCCAGTGCGGTGAACATGATTCTTCTGTTCCGTTTGAAGTGACAAATGTGACATTTTGCTCGAGCACTCTTGCAATAAACTTGAACGAAGACTCAAACGGTAATGGTATTCCTGATGTAGAAGAGGTAGACTGCTCAGGTTTTATCGAAATCAATACTCCGACACCTACTGTCGAGCCAACTATTACAGAAATACCAACAGATACTCCGACAGATACGCCTGAGCCTACACCTACAGTGTTTGACATAAGTATGGAAAATGATTTTGATGGAGACGGTCTATATGCTAGTGAAGAGGAGTATTTTGGCACGGATCCGAATAACGCAGATTCTGACGGAGATGGAGTATCTGACGGAAATGAAGTTCAGATGATGTATTTCCCCACAGAACCGGATTCTGACCTTAACGGAGTGTTAGACGGCGATGAGGATTACGATGGTGACGGACTTATTAACCATGATGAAGAAACATACGGAACCTGCCCCTATGTAGCAGACAGCGATTATGACGGAATATACGACTACGAAGAAATCTTCACTTATGGCACAGATCCTTACGAAGAAGACTCTGACGGTGATTGCATTTTAGACGGAGATGAACTTGAGTTGGGACTTGATCCTACAACTGATACAACCGAAGGAGTAAAGGATAACGAGAATACCGCAGACTATTCTTTTGATACAATTGCTGAACAAATCTCCGGGTTCAACACAGATGATCAGCCATTCTCGTTCTCATTTGATATTACAGCTGCAGGTTGTGTAGATAAGTATATTAAGGTCGAGGAAACAGGATATAAGCATGCAATAGAGGACAACAGCACTATCCTGGGTAAGTCTCCGGAAATAGTTTATGACTATGCAATGAAGGTCGATTCTGTAACCGTTAGATTTACGCTAAAGAACGGATATGAAACAGATATAGACAAGTACTGCGTGTTCTACTATTGGGAAGGTTACAACATTCTTATCCCTATAGAAACTGAATTCGATTACGATACAGGGACAGTCTATGCAACCAATAACATGATCGGAACATACTGCCTTGTGGACACTGATCAGATGTATGAGCTTCTTGGAATAAAGGAAGAAGAGCAGGAAGAAAAGAATCTTTCCAAGATGCTGTTAAAGGGAGAATCTGATGAAGCGGATCAGAATTCCGATTCTACATATTCTGTTGGGAAAAAGAAAACTTATAACGGTCATGAGTACTTCCTTATAACATCCGATACACCGATGTTATATGACGAGGCAGTTGCAGTATGTAATATGTTTGGTGGATATCCGGTAGTTATTACTTCTGCTGAAGAAAATGCTTTTGTTGAAACCATTTCAAACAGTGCTTGGATAGGCGGTAGAGTTAGATTCCACGGAATTAACAACCCAACAGTTGATTGGATTACCGAAGAAGACTGTACATACACTTATTGGGCATTTGGGTCTTACAATGCAAATGATTTTCCTCAGTGGGAGGGTTTTCCATTAACCACTGCAGGTGTTTGGGGATGGAATTGGCGAAATCCTGAAACATATACTGAAATAAGAGTAATCTGTGAATGTGAGGCGACTGGGAATAGCATATCTGCGCTGACATTCGGAGGAGAAACTATCGAACTGAATAATCAGTCTGATTCAGATATTGACGGGGATGGACTTCTGGATTATCAGGAACTCTCAGATTTGGATTTAGGAACGTTCGATAGCACTACTGGTGTATATACGCCAGCAACACTCTCAGATTATTATGCTATTGCCGAATCTGCAGGAATAAATCTTAACCTCGATGTAGTTAAGAAAAACGGAAAAATCAAAGCATCAGCCTATAATTCTGATGTTAGTGATTCTGACAAAGACAAGGATACATACCTTGATTCAAATGATGCTTCGCCTTTTGAAGAAATGGAACTCAAGATATATGTATTGTACGATCCAAACGAAAAGGAAAGTGATGCCAATTTCTGGGGTAGTTATTATAGGTTTAAAGAGAATATTGAATTGCTGCCTTGTTATGATGTACTTGGGTTTAAAAGTAACTGGTTTTTAATGGGGCTTAACGCTGAAGGGAAACAGGAGTTTCTAATCGACAAAGTGTATATGATTTTTCACGGCGATTATGGTGCATTTGCATTGCCTGAAGGAGCAATTACCATTCCGTCATATTATACCGGGTATTTTACAATTGATGAATTAGAAGCAAAACCTATGAATCAATTAATCTTGAATATATGTATGAGTGGAAGTGTTAATTATGCTGATTTAAGTGTCAATCCTCAATCTGAGGAATCCGAACCATTATATAATTTAGCAGTCGGTTTTGTGTATTATCACCCAGAGATTGGTGAAGTAATAGGATGGGACGATTATTATTATTCTCGTTATGATTTGTATAGTTTCAATGAATTTGCTTCTAAAGTATATGCAAATAACGTACCCAAAGAATATCGAGACTATTATGGTTGGATTTACAAATTATCAACTGATGGTAACATAACTATGAGCCATAGTTACGAAACCACACAAACTGGGTGGTTTTGGCTGTTCGAATAGCTAATGTGAAATATGTCTATATTGCCTTTCGGGAGTAGAATCATGCAGAAAAAGAACTCGAACAAGAAAACAAAAATAACACTCATAATTATTTCCATTGCTTTCATTGCAATATTACTGATACCTTATGATTGTGCAAAAGCTACAGATGGTGGAAGCTCCTATTACCATGCTATAGCATATACAGTCGTCTATCATCACACTATACACATACCTAAGGTTAACACTGGAAAAATAACATATACTGTTGGGTGGACTGTAAATGTATTTGGGCATGAAGTCTACAACAACTGCCATGAGGAAGAAGAGCCGTTTAAGAGTTCCATATAGGTTGGACTGCGGTGGAAAGTAAAGTCGTTAGCTGATATTGAAGATTATTCTTGAGTCGCATACAAAAAGCAAACCGCCGTGGAGGCCGTTTCTTACATTAAACACTACGAGATTTTCGACCCCTTAAACACTATATACTGTTGATAAAAGTGTCTCGAGGTAAAAGAATATGAAATGCAAGCGCTATAGGCGCTACCTATGCTGCAATGGCTAACTACGAGCAGGGCGTAAAGGGCAAAGCGGGAAGCGATAGAGCTGAATACCTTAATACATTTTGGGTTTGCATTGATCCTGACGACATTTCGTATATATCGGCATTAACTGATGTTAAAAACCTTCGCATATCTGGGAACTATAGTACAACAGATGCAGAATTACTCAGTAAGACCATAGATGATATTCGAACATTAGATGACCTTAAAACGTGCGCAGGTTTCCATATTGGTATGAAGCAGTCAGTGGTGCAGGATTGAGATGTGAGGTAATTGAAGCATCATCAGATTGGTTCGGATTATAACTAATTAGAATCATGCTTAGGATGATAGGACGCTTACACAAATAGTACATGTGTTGTTTCTTGCCTAAAAACGTCTTTGCTTGCCAGCTCGGTTTTATTCACTTATTGCACATGCTAATAATTGAATATACTGATCTGGAGGGAGCACATGGAACAGTTTTCTCATAAACTTGCCAATATGTTCTATGATGCCAACATCATATCAAGTGATGCTGTCGAAAATTATGCATATGCAATCGAATCGCTGATTGTTAAGGTTATCGGCTGGAGTGTACTCCTTTGTCTTGCATTCGTCACGGGTTGGTTTAAAGAGTTGTTATGCTATTTGGTCTTCTTTGCTGCGGTTAGAGCATATGGAGGTGGATTTCATTGCAAATCATTGCGAGGGTGTTTGTTGATTTCGGCTATTTCGTTATTATTGCCGATACTGCTTTACAGAGTAACGTATTCGTTCCCTTCAATATGTCAGGGGGGGCTGATAATATCAATAATAGTAGATATTTGGATTGGTTCGGTTAATAATGAAAACATAGACTGGGACCAACAAGAGTTTAAAAAGGCAAAGCGGAACAATCGGATCATTGTCTTAATAGAAGTTACACTGATTCTGCTATTCTACCTTACTCGAATGAATACCGTATACATATTCTTTATGTCATATGGATTGATAATGGCATCATTATCGATGATTATCGAATACATTCTGAAGAAAGGAGGATGGAATCATGAAGGAACTCAAAAAGAAACTTCTGAAAGTGGCTGAAAAAGCAATCAGACCGGCAGTGTATCCGGGACCGGTAACACCAAGCTGCCAGTTCATCTACTATCAGCCGAAAAGAAAAAGAGCATGATCGAATAGCATTCGAAATTATGAATGTCACAGGTTAGTGGAGGTACAGACCGATGTGGAGTGATTATTAAACAGACCAGTAAAGGAGAAGATTTTTACTAACAAGGGGGAAAGATAATGAAAAAAGCGCTGATAATTATGTTAATCGTTTGCGCTGTTGTTGCTTCGGTTGCTACAGCAAGTTCTGCTACATGCTATATAGACTCTCAGGGATGTAGTCATAAGTATGACGCGTATCAGTCTTATGGCGGTTACGACCAGGCATGGGCGAAAGCACGTACAGATGGAACGACTCACAGTGTAACAGTGGGAGTCGTCAAAGGTGGTCAAATATATGGAAATAAAACTACCCAAGTAAGCTCTACTGTTCCAGTTACTTGCTATTCTCAGAAAGTTCCAGGATCCGGAGGATCTGCAGCAGTGAGTTATAACTTATAACTTTTAAGCAGAGGAAGGCAAACGCCTTTCTCTGCTTATCTTTATTCAAAATGTGAGGTCGAACATTATGAGGAACAATACATCGTTAAGATTATTTGTAGCCCTATTTATTACTACGATGGTACTGTCTGTTGTTTCGTGCGGGATAAAACCTGAAATAAAAACAAATGGCAAAGTAATATCTGCAGATTCACCTTGGTATAACAGTGAAGTGATTGATGTCGACTTGGGACTGAATCCAAATAAGACAGTAGAATTTGCTTCTCCGAGCTTAGCAGGAGCAGACGATAAATACATTTGCATTTTTGTTGACGGGTGGTATATGTCCACAGATCTGAGCCAACCAACTGATGTGATTAAAAATGTGACAATTATAGACAGGAAAACGAAGCAAACATATAAAACCATTGACCTATGCAGTATTCCCGAGATATCCGGTTACCCGACAGCTGTAATATATACTGGTGGTAATCTCCTTGTAAGAGGATGGTATTGGGATATGGATACCAATGATTATTGTGGCAGATACTATTATATAGATCCTGAGACCTCATCAATAGTTGATACATGTGATTTTGAATATGATATGAATTTGCAGGCTTATCGCTCCTTTGATATTGGAGAATATCGAATTGAAACTATGTATAATCCCGCCATGACGCCTGTCTGCTGTTCTTTGAAAGTGTATGCGCCTGACGGAATTGTGACAGACATAGATATATCTGATCCAGTAGAGAGTTATTATGAAGTCCCGATTATAATTCCACTGGAAGACAACATGGCACTTGTTCCTGTTGCAACAACTAAAGGATATAGTTTCTTCGAATTGGATCTTGCTACGTGTAAGTTAACAGAAAGAAATGCCAAGGATTACGATTGGATGGACATTGATCAATTGCTCAATTCATACAGTAGCCAAGATGGCGGAATTTATTTTACGACTCCTAACGGTGTCTCGAAGTTGGATGTTCATAATAAGACAAGTGAAGATATTATGGATTATAGCTGTAGCGATGTGAACAGGTTGTATCTTACAAATCTTGAAATTGCAGATTGTACAGAAGACTCGTTCCTTCTTTGTGGTCAGTACAACTCAAACAATATGTTTACCTCGCAGTTCGTTAAGAATTATGCAATTGTTGAATTCACAAAAGCTGAGACGAATCCACATGCCGGCAAACAGATTCTAGAATTGTATGCAGCAGACGGCGAAGTAGACGCAACAGTATCTGATGCGATTATAAACTATAACAACGCGAGCGCTGATTACTATATCCAGATCTCAGATCGCTATGACGCTTATGATTATATGGATTATAGCGACATTAACAGTCAAGACGACTACGACTCTGCATGGCTGGATGCAAATGCAAGTCTGAGTGAAGAATTAGCTATCGATATTATTAACGGCGAAGGCCCAGATATTATTATGAACGCAAGTAATCTCGGGCAGCTTAATAATGATAATTGTCTTGCTGATTTATCTCCATATCTTAAAGATATTGATCAGGATAAATACTTTGCCAATATAATAGAAAGCGCCAAGACAGGTGATAAACTGTATCAACTGCCGATAAGCTTTACAATCGAAGGCATTCAGACGGATCCGTCATATGCAGGTGCTTCGGGTATAGGATTTACAACTGATGAATATAATCAGTTCTTAGATAGCACATTGAACGGAACTGATGTTATCCCGTCAGGACAAGCAATGTATTTTGTGAAGCTGTTTAACAATATGGGCGATACATTAATAAGTGGAGACAAGATAGTTTTGAGTGGGCCAGAGTTCGAAGAACTAGCTGTATTTGTTAAGGATAATGTTTTTGAGAATAGTGCTACATGGGATATAGATCCTGAAAATATGTCTGTGGAAGAATTCTATATGGGGAGTAACTGGAAAACGGCATATTACTGTATTTGTCCCGGCATCAGTGGTTACCTAGTGAAGAAAGCTCAGATAACTAATGGTACAGCAATTCTGGGACTGCCATCAACGGATGGTAGAGGACCAATGTTCGGAACGGGGATATCTGTGGCAGTCTCTTCACACGCAGTAAATATTGATGCCTGTGCAGAGTTTGTTAAGATGCTATTGTCTGACGACATCCAAACAGAACTTGCATACAGTGATAAGCTCGTCTTAAACATAGATGCATTCCGAGTGGCATGTAATGATGCAATTGATTACTTTAATACCGCTGAGGGTTCGCAGAATATTTTCGACTACTCACAGGGTACATACGTGACTGTGCTGCCGACTTTTACAACAGACGATATTGATAATTTGGAAAATGTCATCTTAAGTTGTTCCGGCATGAGTTCTGGTGATTCCGCTATAGACAAGATACTCATAGAGGAGATGCCCGCTTACTTCTTAGGGCAGAAGGACCTTGATGATGTTATTACGATTATTCAAGACAGAGCGCAGAAAGTACTGGATGAACGGTAGAAAGGACTATATGATTGCTTCATACCAAGAAAGGGATGGACATGTATAAAGACTATATCTCAGATAATCAAATTAAAGGCATCAACCAACAGCATAATATTATGGTTATAGTTGGTAACGGATTCGATATTTCTGTTTTGAAGAAGTATCGTAGTGATAATTTGGTTTCATCATATAAAGTATTCTATGATTTCCTTCAATATAGAGGCATAAATCAAGATAATCTCTTGTTCAAGAAAATGACAGATGACAGGGCGAAAAACAAACAAAACTGGAGTGATTTTGAATACTCTATTTATGAATTGTTGGATGAATCATATTCTGCAGAAACATTAGAGGATGCATTGCGCGAGATACAGGCCTCGTTTTTGCTGTTTTTGAATGATGTTGTCACTACAGATATCTCGATAAGGCTCAATCATGATTCTGAGATGTATAGATATGGACAGGAATCCTTAAGAGGGTTTATCGCTGATTTAGACAAAGATGACTTTTTGCGTATGAAGTTTCATAGGAATACCGGTCATTACCATTTATTCAATTATTTGTTTGTGAATTTTAACTATACTTCGCTGTTTGATAATTACATATATTTGGATAAACAACAATTCGATCCACATCCGCATAAGACGGTAGACACCAATTTCACTTTCTATCCAAATCCCAAGAGTTATGGGTCTTATGGGACCAACAAGGACACTAGATGGTCTACATTCTTGATGTCAGATGTTATTCATCCACATGGATATCAAAACATTCCAAGATCATTGTTATTTGGTGTTGAAAGCACAAAATACCAAGAGAACAGAAATGCAAAAAGGCTTATCAAGTCATATTGGGCGCAGAATAACCAAAAGTATCAATCTTATTTTGATAACACTGAATTGTTTATTGTATATGGAGCATCTCTTGGGGTTACTGATAGTTGGTGGTGGAATAACATCTTCGATTCGGTTTTGAACAAAGGAAGTGAATTGATCATCTATAGCCACAGTATAACTGATAAAGCAATTGTTAAGAGCAGATTCATTGATGCGTGTCAAAACAGTTGTAGCGATGCAGATAGGGATGCAATCTGTGATCGCATCTATGTTGCACCGATAATTGAAGGGAAAACAGTTATGTTGTCTATGAATGGTTTAAGTGAAGCCAAGGCATAAAGTATTCTAATGGGATAGAAGGAAAGGGGTAATATGAAGCATAACAATCGTGCCATAAAACTAATCAGCACTGCCCTCATCAGTGCACTTCTCATCGGTTTTCTCCCTTGGCGAGAGATCCGCGCAGATGCTAATACACATGGTGAATACTCTGCATATCCTCTCGAGATAACTTATGACCAGAACTCTGCTTGGGGCTATAGCACACAAGGTCAGTTCGAAGTCACAAACACTTCTGAATATGACGTTACTTCGTGGTCGTTAGCGATTGATTACTATGACGATGTCACACTTTCCAACATTTGGAATGTATCCGGAGAGGTTGTTGATGGCAACGTTATCGTTACCTCGGATATAACAATCGAAGCCGGTCAAACATATACCTTCGGCCTTATCGCAGACGGAGAGAGCAGCGCTCCTGTGGCGCCGATAGCAGTAAATGTACTGGAGTATGTTTCAGATGAACCTCAGATTACTCCAACCACGGAGCCTACTCCGACAGAAGAGATCACGGATACACCCACAATAGAGCCTGATCCGGGAACCGACACACCTGCTCCGACGGAAGAGGCAGAGCCTACTATTTTCCCTTATGCAATTTTCTCCGGAAGCACAACCGCCGACTTCTCGTTCCAGGGCTGGAAAAGCAATATAACAGGCGATGTCTATTCAGGCAGGGATTTCCTATATCAGGGTTCGGAACTGTATATGGAAGGCTATGCCAGAACCGTCGGATCTGTTCAGCCTGCCGGTTGGATCACAGACATGACAGGTGCGGAAGAGGGAATAGATCCCCTTCCTATGCCGGATTGGTCTGAAGCTATTGCTGCAAAAGAAGCGCTTTTGCCTACTATAACTCCGGATGCTCTTACATCGCAGAGCAGTATAGTTGCTAACGGTTATTACTATTCTGAAGACGATATAACAATAAACGGTACCGACTTTACAGGCGATGCTGTCATTATCTCCCAAGGCAACATTACCTATAACGTCGATACGCTCAATGCGGACGAAGAGATAACAGGAAAGATCCTTCTTTATTCTGAAGAAGGTAATATTACGATAAACGGAACCAAGATAGGCATATGCGGAATACTCTATGCACCGCAGGGAAGCGTTACGATAAATGCCTACGATACCACCATTAACGGAAGGATAGTAGCAGATCAGTTCAGTTATAGTGGTTCTATACTGAACGTAACAGCAGATCCGTCTGATCTGGAACTTGTCTACGACCTGCCAGATGTTACTGTTACGGCTCTACAGAGCGAAGTGGAAGTAGGGCAGACAGCCGAATATCTTATTGAGATACCAAAAGATAATGTATATGAGATCAAGTACAGACTCTGTGGAGAAGATGTAGAAGTAACGATCCCTGAGAACGAAGAAGACCCGGTCATCTTCTCTTTTATTCCGGAAGAACCGGGAGAATACCTTTTTGAAGCATATGTAGAGCTTTCTTATGGTGAGTTCGTGTTGGACAGTGACACGGTTATCGTTACGGCAATTCCTACGATAGACCCGACAAACACCCCGACATCCGAACCTACAACAGAACCGACAGTAACAGATACACCGGTTCCGACAATAACTGCAACACCGACTGCAATTCCTACAGTAACAGTTGTTCCTACCGAAACCCCGACAACAACTCCTACTGTAGAACCAACCGTAACTGACACACCGATCCCGACGATTACAACAACGGTCATTCCGACCAACTTGCCTACGCCGGGACCGACAACATCGGTGACACCTTCACCTGTTCCGACAGAGATACCTGTTCCTTTTACCGAGAAGTATGCGATATATTCCCAGGGCGATCCTCAGTATAACTATCTTGAATACTTTGATCCGGAACTGTGGATAGTTGATCCTGATTCTTGCGGACGAGTAACATCCACATATGTAGCAGCTATAAGCGATATATTCTATGCCGATGGAAAGATCTATTCGGACTTCTACAGGGAGTTCTCGCCTGACTATTCATTTACCATGCGTTTTACTTACAGTAATCCGATACTTGTAGGTAATGCCAGCATAATTAAGATCAAGAACGGTTCGGGAGCGAGCCTGGATATTCAGATAGATATAAGCAAGAGCAGCGGCGGTCATACCTGGAAAGACCCATACGGACAAGGCGAATGGCAGACGGGTAATGAACCGTACAATTCCATGATCGGCATCAACCTGAACGGTGACGGCATGAAAGACTATGCACTTGCAGAGTATCTTCCGTTCATTGAAAGAAATACTGTACATGAGATATGGCTCGAGTATGTGGGATCGGAAGAGACTTTATATGTCTATGTAGCCACATACGACAGTAACGGCGAAGTGACAAAGCCTGCAAATCCGACTCTTATGCTCAATATCAGCCTGGCAGAACTGTTTGGCAATGACCACAGGATGTTTATCGAGACGGATCTGGATATGGGTATTCATTCAACCCGTACAGGAGTCTATATCCACGGAATAGAATTCGATCCGTATCCGGTGATCCACGAAGATGCAAGAGAAGACATAGAGATATTGGGCTTACCGGAAGCAGATCACCATGAAGTCGGAGATCAGATAAGCATAGTAGCCAGAACGAGCCCGGATATATCGGTAGATTCGGCAACGATCACGGTAACTGACGAAGACGGCAATGTGGTGTTCGAACAAGCTGTGGATATTACTTCAAACTACGATGAGATAGCAAATATCGATACAACAGGCTGGGATACGGGCGAATATACAATCGCGATATCCGTAACGGATGAAGACGGAGACGAATACACAAAGGAAGTATCGTTAACACTTGATCCTGAGGCGATATATCTTGATCTCGATAAAGCAATGCTGGAAGACGGAAGTATTGATATCTATGGTGAGGTCGATTTCCTTGAAGACGGAACTTATGAACTGAAATACTTCGATCCGGATGACTGTCTGTGGAAGACCATAACTTCAGACGGAGAAGCAACAAGCGGTGTTTTAGGCAGCCTTGATGCAGAATTGTATCCGTATGGGAATATCTATGTCGACCTGATCGCGGTAAGCGACAGCGGCGTAAGAAAAAGCATATCTAAGGAATTCCTTATCGAGCTGCCGTATCCGACACCTACAGTAACTCCTACACCAACAGTTACGCCAACTCCTTCAGGCGAGTTTACTAACGAAGAACTGTTTGCTGATATAGAAGACAGTCAGGACGGAGAAGATATCACATTCATTACCGACATTATCGGCACAGTCTCAGGTACAGAGCTCCAGAGCTATACATTAGCGGTGTTCCCGGTAGATTCAGAAGAGGCTGTATATACATTTACCGATACGAACCCTGTAGATAACGCAACGGTAGGAACGATAGATCCGACACTTCTAATGAACGGCTATTACAAAGTGGTATTGACCGCTTATGCCGAAGGCGGGTATGTCTGGGATGAGGTCATAGTACTTGTAAAGGGACAGGCAAAGGTAGGCAATTTCACCATATCTTTCCTGGATATGACGCTTCCCGTCGCAGGCCTGCCTGTAGAAGTCTACAGGACCTATGACAGCAGACAGAGAACACAGACTGGAGATTTCGGTTATGGCTGGGCTATGTCCATAGGCGGCCCTGATATCTCGATAAGCACAAACTTAGGTGAAGATTGGGGTACAGAAATGCAGATGCTGCTTGCAGTACCGATGTATTACTGGTCTGAAGTCCACCCGCATGAAGTATATATCGACTGGGGCAACGGACATGAAGAAGTATTCAAGCTGGTATTGTCCCCTGAGAGCACGCTGAGCTTCGATAACTGGGTAGGAATATCCGCAACGTTTCAGAATACATCCGGAACGGGAGATACGCTTGAGATTTTAGACGGCTCAGACAACCTCATATATGCCGACAACAGCCTGTATACGTCTGATCTTCAGAAGTTCGATCCACAGAACTTCCTTCTTACCAGATATGACGGCGTGAAGTTCTACTTCAACAAGGTCTTAGGTCTTTACAAGATAGAAGACACTTTTGGAAGAACGATAGAGATAACAGAAGAAGGCGTGTTCTACTCTGACGGCAGCTCGATATCTTTTGTCAGGAATGAACAGGGGCAGATTACTTCGATATCTGACGGCCTCGGAAATACTGTCACATATACATACAACGACAACGGCGATCTGGTAAGCGTAGTTGATACAGCTGGCTATACAACAGCATTTGATTACGATGACGGCCACTATATCACGGGCATCACGGCAGATAACGGAGTCACTATCGCTAGTAATGAGTACGATGGCGACGGAAGACTCACGGCAACGACCGACGCCTATGGCAACAGGGTCGAATTCAGTCATGACCTGGACAACAAGATAGAAGTCACCACTGACAGGCTGGGTTATAACACTATCTATGTTTATGACGAAGCAGGCAATGTTATCAGTATTACTGATCCTCTCGGCCGAACAACGACTTACACATATGACGGCAATAACAATAAGACTTCGGAGACAAAGCCTGACGGAACGACGTTCTCATATACTTACGATAACAACGGCAATATATTGACGGCTACAGACAGTAACGGCAGGACGATAAGCTGTTCGTATAACACGAGCGGAGCTCTTCTTACCATTTCAGCAATGGGCACCGAAGAGCTAACCATGGCATATGACTCCTATGGCAACCTGATATCTGCCACTGATTCTTCCGGCAATACGCAATCTTATGGCTATGACAATACAGGTAACCTGACAAGTGTAACGGATTCTCTCGGCACACTGATGAGCATGTCTTATGACAGCAACGGCAATATAACCTCTATAACCAATGCCGAAGGGCAAGTAACGAACTTTTCCTATGACTCTGAAGGCAGACTAATCTCAAGAACAATTACTTACCAAGGAATAACGCTTACAGACACCTATACTTACGATGCTGCAAACAGAGTTACGGGTATTACGTATTCCAATGGTAATACAGTCTCCTATACGTATAACCAGGCAGGAGACATCACTTCTTCAACAGATTCCCAGGGCAGAACGGTTACATATACCTATGACCTGTACGGTAACCTGACGCGAATAGACTACCCGGACGGTACATCCGAGAGTTTCACGTACGATGCTGAAGGCAGGAATATAACGGCAACCGACAGAATGGGCAGGACAGTCACATTCACGTACGATGCTGTCGGCAACTGCACAAGCAAGACTAATGCTAACGGAGCGGTAGAGACTTATGTTTACGATTCCTGTGACAGACTTGTCTCTTCAACCAATGTCTATGGTGGAGTAACTACCTATGCTTATGACTACCTTGGCAGGAATACGTCTGTTACGGATCCTCAGGGGAATACCACTTACTACACGTATAACGACAGAGGTAATGTGTCTTCTGTAACGGATGCTAACGGTAATACGTATTCATTCACATACGACAATAACGGAAACCAGACTTCTGTTACATATCCTAACGGCTCTACATATAGCGCTATTTACGATGTAAGAGGCAGACTGACTTCACAGAGCGACGCGTACGGCAACACTACCACGTATACTTATGACGACATGGACCGTCTGATAAGCGTGGAAGATGCATTAGGCGGTATCTGGAGTTATGAGTACGATTCCATGGGTAATGTGACATCCGTTACCGATGCGAACGGGAATGTAACAACATACGGATACGATACAAACGGACGGCTGATATTGGTAACCAACGCTGCCGGCAATATTGCCGAGACGGAGTATGACGAATACGGTAGAGTAATATCCACAACAGATTTTGGCGGAAACGAGACAACCTACACATACGATTCGATGGACAGGATCGCTTCTGCTACAACAGAAGGAGAGACCATTAGCTATGCTTACGATTCAGTCGGCAACCTAATAAGTGTTATAGACGGTTCCGGAACAATAGAGTATTCATATAACCTTGACGGATATCTGTCTGAGGTTACCAATGCTCAGGGCGAGACAATAAGCTACGCCTATAACGCAGCATGTCAACTTGCATCTGTCACTATAGATGACCAGACTACTTCTTACGGCTATGACAATATGGGACGATTGATCTCCGTAACCGACAGTGAAGGCACGACCACGTACACTTATGACGCAGTCGGAAACAGAGTAAGCACGGAATACCCGAACGGAGTAACGACAACTTATACATATAACAGCACAAATGTGCTCACGAGTCAGATTACGACAGACGGGAACGGGAATGTAATAGAAAGCTTCGAGTATACGATAGGTGCTAACGGCGAGAAGCTTACCTGTGTAGAGCTCGGAAGGACAGTCGAATATACCTACGATGAACTAGAAAGACTTACTTCAGAGACAGTAACAGTAGGAGATACGGTATCTGTAACCACATATACTTACGATGCTAATTCGAACCGTCTTTCCATGAACAAAGATGGGGTCGTAACGAATTATTCTTACAATAGCCTTAACCAGATAACCCAGGCAGGAGATATCTCCTATACATGGGATAACGCAGGCAATCTGGTCAGCCAGTCGAGCAATGGTGTTACTATAGCCACATACACATATGACTGCTATAACCGTTTGGTCTCTGCAACAATTAATAGCATTGACGGAACGATTACAGAAAGCTATACCTACGATTATCTGGGAAACAGGACGAGCAAGACATCTGACGGCATAACAACATATTTCACAACAGATCTGTCTTCGGGATATAGCCAGGTGTTGAAGGCCGAGACCGGAACAACAGTTGTTTACTACACCAGAGGCTTTGAGCTTATTTCCAGAATAGAAGGTTCTGACATATCCTATTACATCTATGACGGTGGGATGTCGGTAAGAGCGCTTACTGATGAGTCAGGCGCTGTAACAGACACATTTGTCTTTGACAGTTTCGGCAACGAGACCGAAAGGACAGGCACTACTGACAATTGCTATGGTTTCCAGGGCGAAGAAAGAGATGCGACCGGTCTATACTACCTAAGAGCAAGATATATGGATCCTGTAACAGGCACATTTACGTCAATGGATACCTATGGTGGCAGTCTGTCTGATCCGATGAGTCTGCACAAGTATCTCTTTGCGAATTCTAATCCGGTTAAGTACTGTGATCCGAGTGGGCACGCTCCAACTTTAAAAGAAATGCTAGGAACGATGGCTATTGGTGCAATAATTGCAGGAGCTATGTATTCAACTTGTGTCTTGGTTGCAGGACTATTAGACTTGACAACAGGTTCTAATCGATTAGGAAAATACTCTTTAGTTGGATTGTTTTGTAGTATGGCCTATGGGGCGTTTATTACTGGAATAGGAATTGAATGGGGCGTATTATTTGGTCTGCTAAACTTAACTTATCTTCAGTTTGTAGGGTTAAGCATTCTGCTTTTGACCATTGGAATCGAAGCAAAATGTTGGGGAAGTAAAGCATTGGATTCCAATTACATACTTGAAGGAGCTATATTAAATGCAGTTGGAGATATTTCCTTGGCAGGAGCTTTTTCTGCTGCAGCAACTGCCTTGAGAGCGAAAAGTAATCCACTTGGATTATCCGACAATGCAAATGGAGGACAAATCGAATACAATAATCAATCATCTCTTGAAAGTAATAGCGAATTTGAAAATGGGAATGAGGTTAGTACTGTTAGTTGTTATGGGGAAACCGAATACGTTCCAGGTGAATACTTGGCAGGTGATGCTCCGCTACAGACGACACCAGGCACAACAACACTTACTGGAGTTCACTGTACGGATTCAGGTGTTGCACAACCATGGGTAGCATATTATGATGAGTATGGAAGATTGATAGTAAGAATTGATTTTAACGCGCCCAATCCTACGATCGGTGCGGCGTCTACTCATTATCATCTCTATTATTGGTCTTCGGGGAAACAGCCATATGAAGACCCATTTCACTATCCGGGGGTATATCCATTTTGAACAAGCTAAATGAGATTAACGAACAATTAAGTAAACATCCCTACATGATTAACTTTGAACTTAGTCTTGTTGAGGATTTCGAGTCTGAACCATATTGGGTTTTATGTTTAGTTCTATCTGATAATAGATCATTGCTTGGCAATAGAATACAGATTGAATTGATTGATATAAGGCAATTGAGCACCAAATCCCCCAATGTTGGAATGTGTAGTGTATATCAGCTTTGTGATGTTAAAGATAGGCAGATGGAACATATTAGATATTGGTTTGAAGATATTGAAGAAAGAATGATTTCTTGTTATTGCAATTCTTTCGAGGTCACATCACTGAATTAGAGACCGGAGGTACTGGTAAAGATCCAGTTAAAAATAATACGAATAATCTTCCAGCTAATTTGCAATACGTCCCAAATGTTGCTAAGTCTAATTCTGTAGGCGGAAAGAAATATGACTTTGATTCAGCATTTAAAATGCGACACAATATTATTGTTTCGGAGTTGGAAAAAAACAGATAAGAATTTGATAAAAATATCAAATTATGGGGATGAATTTTATCTGCTGAAATAAAGATTGTAAAAAGGTTTGAGTTAATATGCAGATTTAATGTTAAAAACTGGGGCCGAAAGTGGAGCAGTAATTTTGACTGTATATAGGGGAAGAACTTAAGCGTTAACTAATAAGGAAAGGAATTCTAATGACAAACGAACGAATGATATTTACTGAAAATCCTGAAATTGATATGTGGAGAGAGTTGTTAAGATTCTCATATAGTAAAAACATTACTAAGTATATGTCTGAAAAAGGGTATTCTCCCAATGAAGATGTAATTAATTCGATTATAGGTTCTTTTTTACAAGCTTATGAGTATTATAAGTATGCCAGCGAAGCTAATTTGCAGATTTCTCCACTTTTGCTATATTACGGAACCACAAATCTTCTTTATGGAATGACAACGCTTTTAAAAGGAAACATGATAACTATAAATAATCATGGAATGAGAAAAATCATTCCTGAAGACATGCATTATATTGCAGATGTCAAAATCCAATTTGATCATCTTAAGGATGGTGGGATACATGAATATTCTAAGGCATTAGGGTATAATTTAGATTTATCTAAAACGGGTGAATGGCGACTAAAGGATTTTTTGGATTCTATTGCCGAAATTAATGATTTATACTGTGATTGCTATGGTGAAGTTTGTGGAAAAATCATTATGCTTGATGTCTTTAATACGCCGGATGGAAAAGTAGAAAAGGTTTATTTAAGTGACACTAACAAAGAAATAATTGAATCGCTATTCCAACAGATTAATGGTTTTTCAAAGTCATATTTATTACCTCAAATTGTGACGAATAATCAAACCCAAGAAACATATTTTGTTTTGCGCCATAAAATAAATGGAACAAGTATTAGCGAGGTTTCATATTCAGGGCAACCATATTTAAGAGCTGGGCATGTAAGAACATGTGGGAGTATTACAATTCCGACAATACTAAATATGTATATTTCACTTTTCGTTCTTGCTTCTTTATGCAGATATAATCCAGAAAGATGGAGTCCTTTTGTTATACAGGATTCCACAGGAGAAAAACTTCTTATGGAAAAAATGCTATATTTCTCAAGAAGAATGATTCCTAATATAGTGTTAGATCATATCTATAACAAAGAATACTATTTTGTTTCTGACAAGTATGCTTCAAAAAATACTGACAAACTCGTAAGCGAGCATCAAGTTAAAGACATTGTCAATTCTGAATTTCAAAAAAATATAGATGCATTTAGAGGAAGACAAAAAATCTAAATATTAATGTGGAGATAACAAAATGGCAACAACGTTTAGAAATGAAATGTTCACTCTTTGTCAAATTCTTCAAAAAAAAGAAACGACAGAACAAGTTGCATGCCTAATGCACGACTTATTTGTTACGGTCGAGAATAAGAACACGGGTTTTGTAAAGAAGAATCTCCATGGCGATTTTGCTTCCGTTGCAAGTCATAGTAACAATCAGTTTCATGGATTTCTATTTGTTGATGATAATGCTGGGAGTTTGGATATGCCGTATCCACTTACCATAGAGAAACTTGCATTAGATGAACGTAAACTGATTGAAATTGGGCATCGAACCATAATGAGATTTATAGATTTGTGTCTTGAAGATATAAAAAAACAGAATGTTCTGCTAGCTAATGCTATAAGTCCTTATTATTTATATAAAGGCATTGAGTTTGAAATGCAGGGAGAACAATTACTTTCCGATATAGAAATGAGAGAGGCTGTTTGTGCATTTAAAGATAGCAAGGCTTATCAGGCACTGATAGGTTCCGACGCTTGTACTGTTTTCTCGAAACTTGACAATGAGAATATGCTAGGTTTAATTTCGAGTTTTGAAAAAGAGATTATCCATTGTTATACAAACATAATACCGGAAGATATAAAACGGTTTTCAATGCAGACAATTGGACATTATAAAGATGCTCCAAGTGTAATGTATGCTATGTCAGTGTTGTTAATTGCAATACGGGAGGCCTTGAAAGTAGCAGTTCAAATGATGTTTGAAGCAATATGCAAATGCGATTTATTAGTTCTAGATAATGATAATATAATAAATATCGAATCTAGAGAGTCTAACTGTATTTGTGAAGTACATAAAACATTAATTCAAGGTATATCTTTATCCCGTATGGGAGACATATTGCTAATTGATTGTGATCTTCCTCATGAAGTACATATACATCAATTTGGTATTATTACTGCTACAACATGTAGTTTAATTGGTGAAATGGGAGATACAACAAAATATGTATATACAATTGTTGATGATGATTTAAATCCAATCTATAACATTACGAATAGTATTATTCGAGCGGGACTTCCTAAAATTATAAAGGAATAGTTTGTGATACTGTTATTGATAAGATTTTTCGGTTCATATTCCATTCGTTAGGGTTATTTCGAAAGGGCAATACTATCTTGCTCCGAGCTTGATGCTTAGCTTGGAGATTATTAGTTGTAATACTCTAACAAGTGATGCTCGAGCATATTCGAAGATTCATATGTGCTTAGAGTAACTAGGCTGGGGTTCTGAACGTCGGCAGCATGGACTCCAACTCATCCGATAACGATACAATCCTATGCCGCCGAGTGCTATCCCGGTGTGTTCAACACACCTTCAACAGAGGTATTGACCACTACCGCAGCACGAACCTTCTGGGAAAAAGCAACGATTCTACATCAGGAAGCATACCGTCCGGAAGGCTCTTTCATACCGGAAAGATACTCAAGACACTACTACGATCTATATCAAATGGCACAGACAAGTGTCAAAAACGATGCTATTTCACAGCCGGAATTACTTGTTAAGGTGGCAGAATTCAAGGAAAAGTTCTATCCGAGAGGCTGGGCAAGATACGATGAAGCCCGTATCGGAACACTAAAACTGATGCCGGCAACACATAGTTTGAACCGAATTGCATCAGATTTTGCACAGATGAAATCAATGATCTATGGCGATATTCCCTCGTTCGAAGAGCTGATTCGTGCAATCGAGAGGCTCGAGAATGAGATAAACGATAAATAGTCTATCCATTTGGTCACGTTTTCTCTCCCAAACGCATGATCAATCACCATATATTGCGATTTTAGCGAAAGCCCGAATCTACGATTTTATATGTGGGTGTGTCAGTTTTTGGAGTTTGTACCCACGCCAAACCCATTGTTTACAGGCCTTGCGAGACTTTTATACCCAAGTTTTTCTGCTTTTTGCTTTTTTATACCCAAGAATATGCCTACCTATCAAAACCCGCAAACGCAATAAACACACGGCTCTGCCGGGTGTTGTAAGACGAGTGGTACAAGCATTTGTACCCACTCCTTTATCCTGCTTAAAAATCGTCCTACAATACGCCCATTTTTCTAGTAAAAACATCCAGCAAAATATGTTCATCGCATACATTTTCCTGTTCGGTTTTAAATCATTTGACGTGAGTATTATTTGCCAGAGTGAAAACAATCCAGTTGTTCTTTATGCGCTAGCATGTGCTTTTTCAGGATGCTATAAACAAGATGAAAACGAACATTCCAGAAAATTGTCGTTTATCACGAAATCGAGAGCCGGTTATTGAAATCGCCACATCAGGATATAAAATTAAATTTAGATATATCTTGCGGATTTAGGAACAATCATATCTAAGGTTCGGGTGATCATTATGAGACTTAAGAAACTGTTGGGTGTCGGAATATCGGTCGCTATCGTATTCTCTGTTATGCCGCTTCAAGTGTTGGCAGATGAGATTACCGATCAGATAAGATGCAGAAGTATCGAGAGTGCTGACTATTCAGTTCAAGAGAACATAATTGCTTCATGGGATAGCCATGCCAATATCGAAATCGTATTCACTAACAACGGGAGTGAGACTATTGACGATTGGTATTACACGTTTGATTTTGCTTATGAGATTGAGAACCCCTATAACTGCTATATAGTTGAGCACGAAGGCGATTTATATACAGTCGGCAATAACGATTGGAATCAGGATATAAAACCGGGTGAATCTGTTACTATCGGCTTTACCGCAGCAAGCACTGATGGCAGCCCAATAGAGATAATGCCTTCTTTCTATCTGTTAAATACCAAAACAGCTGAATTCCCTGCGGAAGCAGTTTCTCTTGAATATACCGAATACTCTGATTGGACTGACGGATTCAGTGGCGCAATACTTCTGAAGAACAATAGCGGTAGCGCGTTAAGAGATTGGAGTATCACATTCTCAGCTAACAGACCTATCACTGAGGCATTTGGTTCTGTTCTTACAATTAATGATGATGGTACATACACTATCTCGAATGATGGTAACATGCAGAATGTTGTTGCATATAGTTCATACCAGTTTGGTTTTAATGGTGGAGCACATGACTCATCTGTTCCGTTTGAGATTTCAGATTTTTCTGTAAAAACGCGTTTGTTGGGTATCAGCCTGTCTGCGGACAACAACGGAAACGGAACCCCCGATGTATGTGAGACTGACTATAGCGGAGAGGTATCTGTTATTACTCCGACTCCTACAGAAATGCCAACAGTAGAACCGACAGCAACTGTTACTCCGGAACCTACAACCACATCTATTCCAACCACAACACCGACCGTGGTGCCGACAATTACTGAAACTCCTACAACAACACCTGAACCGATAATAACAGAGATTCCCACAAATACACCAACTTCGAGTCCTACCGCAGTTCCAACAGGAGGGGCATACAATCTGACAGATTCGGATAATGATCTTTTGCCCGACGATTACGAAGAGTTGTACGGAACTGATAAGAATGACAGTGACTCCGATGATGACGGAGCATTTGACGGTTATGAGATCTTGTTAGGCATGGATCCTTTAAATCCCGACAGTGACGGTGACGGAATCATTGACGGAGAAGAAGACTATGACCAGGACGGATTAACTGACGCGGAAGAGTCTATCTATGGTACTAATCCTATGTTAGGGGATTCCGACCTTGACGGATTGACGGATTATGAAGAGATTTATACATATTTTACTTCGCCTAATAAATATGATACCGACGGGGACAGTATAAGTGATTATAAAGAAATACAGATTGGTTCCGATCCGCTTGTGTTTGACAGTAATGTCAAGCGCACCCAGACATTAACGGTAAACATTGACAACGAAGAGCATCCATCCGGAGTTGAATCCGTCAGTATCAAATGTTATATGGACGGGTGCATTCTCGATAACACAACTATCACAGACATATACGGTATTGACGAGCAGTCTTCGTCCATCAAGGCTCTGATTGGCGTACCGGTAGAAATAGAGTCTAATGCTGCTTTCAGTTCTGCCACCATAACCTTCAAGTATTCGGATGATGTTGATGAATCAAATCTTAAGATCATGTGGTATGACGAAGAGAACTACCAGTATGTGGTATTGGATAACAGTGTAGTTGACACTGTAAATAATACGGTTAGCGTCAACACAACCCATTTCTCGAAGTATATGTTGATCGATATGTCGGTTTGGGTTAATACATTTGTTGGTGTATGTATGAGCTCGGAGAACTATTTCTATATTCCATCTGGTGAAATGGATCCAAGCGAATATCTGGGTTGGTTGTTGGAGCGAGAGGCAGACAGTGACGGGGATGGCCTTCCGAATTGTATGGAAACAGGCGGTATGCTCAATAATTGCGGGCAGTTGGTTTATACAGATCCTTACAAATCTGATACTGACGGAGATGGGTTATCTGATGGTGAAGAAATGGGAGCGGTAAAGGATCTAACTGATGTCTTACCTTATTCATATATTCAGGAATATGCTACTATTCTTCCCTATTCAGCAAAACAGCACCCTTATTTTTTCTATTGTTTTATGCAGAAATCTTCTCCAACAAAGGATAAAAATGAACCTATAATAAATGGTTTGCTCGATGATGGAATAGAAACAATTGATCTCGGAGGTGACCGATATTATTGGAACAAAATAACTGATGGTTATATTCATGTTACTGATTACCCTGCAGATTCTATCGAAGATCCTAAAATCAGACCGGAAATATACACTTACGGTGCATACGGTGGGGATCAAAATTGGTTTAGTGTTATTCCAGACAATACAGATGAAACAGATATATATGACATAATTAATATGCTACCAGCTCTTGATATGCAACACGAAGGCTGTGGATTAATAGCACTCAACGATGTAACCATGTACTTGCAAGAGGGCGATAAAACCATTTCGTTTACTGATTACAGGATGATTCTGTATGGCTATTACGCAGATCTCTATTTTACCGATTATGCTGTAAGCAAAATAGGTTTGCCATTGACACCTCCTACTATTCTAAACTCGCTTAATACATACAATGGCGATTATTCTAAAGAATACGTAATTTCGCCAATAGACGGGGATAAAGATATTTTGCTTGGAAGGATAAAGGCTTCAATAATATCTGGCAAACCGGTTATTGCATTTATCGCAAATCTATCAACTGTGCCTTCTGATGATATATCGTATTACGATAATTGGGTAAAAATATACTCAATGGAAGATGCATATCTTAATGAAAACAACTCGTGCTTTTCTGATGTATTTAAGTATACTTACCAAGTAACAAATTATCATTATGTTACTATAACTGGAGTGCTCATAGATAGTAATACAGGGAAAACATATCTCCGCATCCAAACATGGGGCATGGAAAGATATATCGAATACGATGATTTTTATGAAAAGTGCCAAAATTATTTGGGCGTTGATTTTAACGAAGGCGTAGGTGAAATGAAAGTGAGTTGCTTAATCTATGGAGTATAAGCGAATTATATGTGTGAAAGCAGTTGCTCTTAGTCTATTGTTAGTAGTTATATTCTCGGTCACTAGCTGTAGAATCAAAAAACACCAACCAGATTATAATGGTATTGATGAATTTGTTGCGTACATTACCAGCAATTCTGACGTGGAAATTCAGTATTGGGATACCGATTTAATAAATAAAGACTATCAAACGGCTAATATAGCGATTTATATTGGGGAACAAGTTCCTCTTTCTAAAATTGATAGTGTCAGAGTAGCTGCGAACGATTTTTTAAACAACAATCCTGATTATTTCCTTAACAATTATTGTATATGTATAACTGTTAAAAATAGAATAGATAAACCGGGCTTTGCATACGCAAGGTTTGCTAATATCGAAAGAATAACCATACCGGCATTATCTGAAGGCGGATATCCGAAGTACGATTCTCTTTGTGCAGTTGAGGCATTTGTATCCGAAGAGGATCTTGACTACCTTGCCGGACTTGATGATATAGTTTCACTTCGTATCCACCCTTTTAACCTTAATGATGAAACATTTATGTTAGAGTGCTTATCTGCTGTACGATCTATGAACGGCTTGAACGATGTTTATGTTGCGGATGAATGGTATGACTGTTTTAATGATTCTGATATTGAATGTATAGTACATAGTTGGCTTTGGACAGAATAGTCCTAATTGTAACCATTTCATAATTGATTATGCGGATTCTATAATTCTGGCATTGGAATAATATTTCTTTTAATCCGGTAATATAAAAGTGACGGGGTGATAATCTTCTTTCACTCCGTCACCTGCTCTAATACTTTGGCATTAAACATTGCTTGTGACCTTTCTAATTATCGAGCCATTGTATTGTTCTTGTCTCAGACTGCAACCTGATTGTTGTCCGAGTGTTCCTCGATCCACTCGAGGAACTTGTCTGTTGATACCAGAAGTCTCTTGCCGACTCTCAGCGTAGGGAATGTTGCCGAGTTCATGAGATTGTATGCTCCCTGCTTCGAGATGCCGAGATACTCTGCCACCTGTCCCGCATTCATAACTCTCGGGACCGATACATTTCTGTTCTCGTCCATCTGGATGTCCTCCTTTCCGTTAGATTTCGAATCAATCTCATTAGAACACTTGTATTCGATTGATTGTATTCTATCACTTGACAGAATGGATTACAAGGCGTATTCTATACTTAATCTATTCCTGGAGGTCCTTTATGCCGGAAGATACATTAGAGCTAAAGTACTTCGACTCACTCGATCAACTGGGCACTGATCTGAAGGTCGGAGTAGCATTCGAGAAAGGCAGAGAGTATTACTTCATCGTAGGGAAAGATTCTGACGGACAGTACAACAACTTCTATAAGACATACCGCTGCAGTGTGGGAGAGGCAGTGGGAGACCTTATAGGAAGCGTTGAACCTGTACCGGGTGTTCCTTCCCCAGAGAAAGTACTCGAGACCATCACAGAGCAATATGCCGGCTTAAAGAACTATATCGGTAAGTTAAATAAGAAGACCGACAGGGCGGCGTTGGTCAATTACACTATCTATACGTATAACGAACTGATATACGGACCATTAGCAGGAACAGAGAACAGAAGGAACCTTCTGGCACTGCCTTTATTCGCAGAGGTGATGTCAGGACTGATCAAGGACGGGGCATCTTACAACTTCAAGAAGAGTGACAGGATACTCACGGCGCTTAAGAAATACCAGAAGTCACTTGCAGCTTTCGCAGAAGATGTTATGCTCTACGATAGGAATACGAATCCCAGCTTAGCACTTACTCGAATCGATCAACATCGTATTCCGGCAATCTCATTCTCAGGATATACCACACTTACCTGCTACGAACCCGAACCTGAGTTTAAGTTTGTAGAAGCATTCATACCTGACACCTTTGATGACCTCATCTCATATCTGATGAACAGATATGTAAGAGACTACCACTTCTACTGTTGCTCCAACTGCAGAAGATACTTTGCATTTACTACAGACACCGTTACCAAGAACTGCATGAGGGTCATAGAATCGGCACACTACCTCAAGGACATCGGAAGGACCTGTAAGGATGTAGGACGTCTCAGATCGCACACCAGAGGCTTATACAGCAACGAGACGCAGGTACTCTACCAGAGAAGCTACAAGGCGACATTCGCAAGGAAGGCCAAAGGACAGATCACAGAAGAACACTTCTCGGAGTGGAGTGAGAAGGCCCGTCAGATGCGAGACAAATGTTTAAACGGAGATATCTCCTATGACGAACTGGAACAATGGTTCCTTGACAACTATCTGACAGAATGAGCGGAACACCCGCCAACTCAAACAAATCTTTTAGAAAGGAGAAAGATGACGTTTGAAGACTTAATAACCTGGTTAACGAGCCAACTTTAGATTTGATTGTAAGGCTTCGGCCTCGACAATATACAGAATATGACCGGTTGATGTGAATCATATTCGTCATCCTAAAGAAAGGAAATTATGTCTATACGAAAAAACTCAAGAAAAGAAAATGGTAGCGGTTCCATAAGAAAACGCAAAGACGGACGCTGGGAAGGGAGGTATTCAATCCCGGCAAAGGAAGGCGGAGGACGGTATATACGTAAATCAGTGTATGGCAATACTCAAGAAGAAGTACGTAAAGAACTAACCCGAATTACCAACGAAATTGATGAACACATTCATATCGAACCAGTTAATATCAAGTTGGGAATCTGGTTAGATGATTGGCTGAGACTGTACATAGCTAACACCGTAAAGCAGCTTACCTACGATCAGTATGTTTGTGAGTGTAATCACATAAAAGAGGAACTGGGCGAGATAAAACTCAGCAATCTCAAATCATCGCAAATCCAAGCTTTCTACAACAAACTGCTGAACGAAAACAAACTGTCTCCAAAATCAGTTAAGAACATCCATGGTGTTCTGCACAAAGCTTTGGATCAGGCTGTAGAACTTGAGTACATCAGATCGAATCCGTCCGCCAAATGCAAGTTGCCCAAGGCAACAAAAAAAGAGATCCATCCGATGGAAGCCAATGAAATAACAAAATTCTTAAGACTACTTGAAAACAATAGATTCAAGAACCTCTATTACACAACGCTCTTTTCCGGACTTAGAAGAGGAGAGGTCTTAGGACTTACTTGGGACTGCGTGGATTTTAAGAACGGTACGATAACGATCAACAAACAATTAAAGCAATCTACCCATTACTCAGGTTACCGATACAGTTTTGACAGCACTAAGAACTCAAAGACAAGGACGATCCGGGTGGCAGATCCGGTTATGGTTGTTCTTGCAGAACAAAAGAAATGGCAGGAAAAAGCTGCTGAACTGGCAGGAAGCGCTTGGAACAATGAAATGAATCTGGTTTTTACAAACGAGCTTGGTGAACATCTCACTAATGAAACAGTATATAAAACATATAAACGAATCGTAACTGAACTCGGAAGACCAGATTTGAAGTTCCATGATCTTAGGCACACATACGCCACGATATCCCTTGAAGCAGGAGATGATATCAAGACGCTCCAGGGTAATCTCGGTCACGCAACAGCCAGTTTTACACTCGACCGCTACGGGCATGTGTCCGATAACATGAAACTCAAGTCTGCTAAGAACATGGAGAAGTTCATTAGGAAAGTCAGTTGATACCATTGTTTTTGGGGTCAAAACTGGGGTCAAAGCAATAATAAAACCCCGCAAACGCATTGTTTACAGGGTTTCTTTGGCGGAGACGGTGGGATTCGAACCCACGTGCCGGTAACCCGACAAACGCATTTCGAGTGCGCCCCGTTATGACCACTTCGATACGTCTCCATAGCGGTAATATTATAGCAACTTTTAGGGTACTGTCAAAAATAAAACGACAAGAAAATCAAAGCGCTTTGCGGTTTTCTTTTAACTGTCTTTGGGTTATGCTTTTTGCATGGAAACCAGATGGAACAAATACTATCCCGAGTGGACCGGAGAGGTGGCAAACAAGCCTGCCGGCACAATGTACACGCGTCTTGTTTCCGTGTGCAGAGAATATCCGTACCGCACTGCGTACGAGTATTTCTCGCTGAAAGTAACATATTCCGACTTCCTGAATCAGATCGATGCCGCAGCTACGATGTGGCAGATGCAGGGCGTGCAGGAAGGTGACGGTGTGTGCATTTGCATGGGCGGCTGTCCGGATGTGATAATCTCCATCTATGCCTTGAACAGAATAGGTGCGGTGATATCGCTTCTGGTCCCTGATTCCACCCCGGACGAGTTCGCGGATTTTGTCTGCGGGATCGATGCCAAGTTCGCACTGATGTCCTATAACCAGTATTCCAACTGGTCCGGTGTTTTCGGCCGTACGAAGATGAGGAAGATCGTCATCGGCAGATACAAGGATTACATTCCTGCGGGACCTTCCGTCCAATACCACATGAGCGGTGTTGCAGAGTTCGACCGCAAGTGCAGTATCACGGGAGAGGCTCCGGCGGTCTCGTGGAAGACTGCAACAAGCGAAGCGGCAGATCACATAATGAGCGACAGTTATAATGAACCTCCGGTATCGGAGTCCGTCGACAGGATATCGGTAAGGTTCGAATCCACGCTCAACGATCCCGACATTGTTGCCGTTGAAGCAACAGACATTGCGATCAATACCGCATCAGACATATCCTCGATCATAACCAAACGCTGCGAGAAGAAGAAAGGCTCGCCCCTTAGGGTGCTCTGCCTCAACGAATACTGCTATGTATACGGTTTCCTCGTAGGCATTCACAACGTTCTTTTGTCGGGACATACCCTTCTTATCTACACATGGTTCGACAGAGCCAACATCATGGCTCCGATCCGCATGTACAAGCCTGACACGCTGGTAGCGTTTTCCGGCACTCTCGCGAAACTCAACGCAGCATCGGGATCCATGTCGGCCATAAAGAATGCGAAATTCCTGATAAGCGCAGGCGTGCCGCTTACACTGGCCCAGAAGGCCGGCCTTATGGAGCTTATGACAAGCCTCGGCAGGCATCCCGAGATCCATTCGTTCTACGGAAACTCCGAGCTCTTTGAGTTCCTGTACTGTATGCCCGAGATGGTAAACGAAGGTGCGGTCGGAATACCGCTTCCGGATGTTCTGGTAAAGATCGTCGACAGGAATTCGATGTTTGACATGCCCCGCGGCAAAGAAGGAGAGATCGCCGTTCATTCACCTTCGATGTGCCGGTCTTTCCTGATGCGTGACGGCAGTCACAAGAATCCTTTCCGCAAGCTTTCTGACGGAAGGTCATGGCTGCTCACGGAAGATATCGGCCTCGAGAATGAAGAAGGTGTCTTTTTCAGATACAGCAATGTGCGCGGCGGATTCAAGATCAGCAGCGCGACCGTATATCCTGCCAAGGTCGAGAAGGTAATAGAACTCGTTGCAGGCGTAATTGATGTCGCATGCGTCGTGACCGATACCGTCGAAGGACCGGTCCTTGCTGCCGCGATCGTTCCGGAAGAGAACTATTTCTACGATAACGATGCCATGCAGAGGCTCAAGGCAAGGGTAGGCGATGAGTGTGCATCAATGCTCACAGAGCCCGAGAGGCCTTCAGAGATCTATTTCTTCGCATCGATACCCAAAGAGCCCGGAGGAAGGGTCAATTATGCCGAGCTCGGAAACAAGGTCAATGAGATCCGCTCTCTGATGGATGAAGACGACATCGGGGACGAGCCTTTGGAAACGGACAGCGAAAGCTGATAACAGGGCTTTTGTGCCCATATTTATCCTCCGGATGTTGACATAGTAGCGAATGTGTACTATCATACAGCAGTAAGTATCAAAACAAGACTAAGGCGCCGGAAAGGGCGCACTTTCGCTTAGTGCTATAATACTATAGTTTTAAGGGGGATTTATTTTATGAAAGATCTGACAAAACGTATGACAGCGCTTTTGCTCATAGCGTCAATGAGCGCTTCTTTTGCAGGCTGTTCTCTGCTCGAGGGCAAGAAGTCCAAGAGCAAAGACGATGATGATGACGACGTTGGTTCATGGTTCTTATTCGGTGATGACGATCCCGACGAATCCGATCCCGACGAATCCGATCCCGATGAATCCGATCCGGATGTGACGGTCCCGGTGGTTACGCCTCCGCCGTATGTTCCCGGAGAGTATATCGAGACTTCGGATATGCTTACATATCCCGACCATGTCGCAACTTACGATGAACTCCATCCGTATGTGGCACCCGGTACTGTAGCGGGAAAGGACGCTGAGGACCTTCTGGACCAGATCGAAATGGAAGCGATCCAGCATACCGTTACCTGCTATGCTGATGCGGTTCTCATCTTCGAGGATCCTTCCGCGTACGGTATCACTTACGACGGAGTCACATGGGGCGATATAACGATGGATATCTCCGAGTACCCTGAAGAGAAGGCTTTCTACGACGGCCAGCTCGAGAAGCTCTATACCATCGACTATGAGTCGCTTGGCACTGATGACAGGCTGTTCTACGACAAGATCGTATACGACTATCAGAACTATTCTTACTGCTATTCATATACGGCTTTCGAGTATTACACAATGGCTTTAAACCCGCTCGTAGGACCTCAGTCTGACATTCTTTTCGTGCTCGATCTGTATACTTTCGAGACGGTTGAGGATGCCGAGAATTACCTCCTGCTCCTTGAAGATGTCGAGAGGATGTTCGATGAGTACTGCACCTATGAGGAGACCCGTGCGGAGTATGGTTTTGCTTCTTCCGCGACAAGCTACGAGGCAGCTGCCAAGACATTCGATAACCTCGTAAAGATGACAGACGACTGCTTCCTTTACGATTCTTTCGAAGAGAGACTGGACAACATCAAAGGCCTTTCGGATGCAGACCGCGACACGCTCCTTCAGGAACACGAAGACATAATGAAGAATATCGTTTTCCCTGCGTTCCAGGATTGCGCAGACCGCCTGAGAGCCCTTGAGGATTATGGCGGAATGGATGCGGGCCTCTGCATGTATAAGGGCGGAGACGCTTACTATTCATGGCTTTGCATGATGCAGACGAACAGCGGCATGTCCGTTGAGGAATCAATGGCATTGTGCGATGCGGAAGTAGCTGAGATGACAGACGGAATGAGCAAGATCTTCAACTCCGGTTCTTTCGAATGGTACAACGATTATGTCAGCCACGACTACACAATGGGAACGGTCCAGGACAACCTCGATTACCTGTATGAGGCTATCGAACCTAACTTCCCTGAGATCCCCGCTCATGAGTATTTCCTGATGGAAGTTCCTGAAGTATTCGAGGACGATTTCAGCCCTGCGGCTTACTTCGGATATCATCTTGACAACTACAATTCGAACATGCTTCTCGTAAACAACGGAAGCACCGGTACGGACCTCGGCGTTACAATGGCTCACGAGGCTTATCCGGGACACATGTTCCAGTCTCTGTATACCAGAAGTGCCACATCACATCCTTACATGTATCTTGCTGATTCCATCGGCTACAACGAGGGTTGGGCTGTATACTGCGAGACATACGCGATGATGAATTATTTCGCAGATAATCCGGAAGGTGATGCAGAGATGTTCGTCTATCTCGAGGATATATCCAACGTTCTCATTACAACGGGACTCGACTACGGTATCCACGTTGAAGGATGGACGATAGAGGACTGCTGCGATTACTACAATGCGGCAACATGCGACATGTACGGCATCACGCCTGACATGATCAGTGATTACTATACTCTGCTCGTTACGACACCCTGCTATTCCGCAAAGTACGGCATGGGATTCATCCACACGAAGGAGATCATGGAAAGAGCACACGAGAACTTCCCGGATGCATCGGAGGTTGAGATCCACGAAGCATACCTCAATTGCCTTACGACGAATTTTGAGGAACTGGAAGTCAACATGACCGCCATGCTTAACGGCGAACTCGAACCGCCTCAGGGCAATTAACGGAAAAACACAAGAAATACCTAAAAAGAGGGGCTGCAATACACTGCAGCCCCTTGTTTTTGCCTATGTGACAGTACTGTTAAAAAATAATAAAAGTATTTGTGAAATTAAGTGTTATGTTATAATCATTCTGAATAATTATTTGGAGGAACTATCCCAAATGGCAACGTTAACACGGCTGGCGAGCACGCTGACGGCAAGATATTTTCCGTCACAAACGCTTACGGATGCTTTCTATATGGACGGCAGGCTGTGCGGCAAGCGCGAGACACGTTCTGCCGACATAACGATGGATAAAGATGCGAAAGGATTCTTCTTCTCGATCTTCACACATCCCACAATTCAAGGTTTCGAGCCCGGCGACATGCCTCCGTTCGAACCCCAGCTCCGTTCCCTTTGCAACGACGTTAAGGTCGGCAACAAGGATATCGATTCACTCATAGAGAAGTTCCTGTCAACGGCAGTCGGCGTTGCAGGCAACACAAAGCTTTCAGACACCGAGACAAGGAACCCCTATTTCTCCGGTGTTATCGTCAAAGACGCAGAGGCATTTGCCGTTACCATCGGCAGCGGCCTCGCTTTCCTTTACAGGGATGATACATTGTTCCCGCTCACTGATGCGGGCATCCCCATGGAACCCATTGATGCGTACGGCAACAGAGTTGGAGATTTCCAGTATTACTGCTCCTCCAAAACAGCCAATGCTCTCTGGTCCAACTTCTTCACGCTTACACCCGATGACTGCATCATCCTCTGCAACAAGGCGGTCTACGATTCCCTCGGACAGAGAGAACTCTTAAGGATCCTCACGGATGCCGAAGACCAGTGCGATGCTGCAGGAACGATCATCACACAGGCTTCCGCAAGAATGCCCAACACACCGATGCAGTTCTCCATCTCCTTCGTTGAAGGCGTTACAAAGCAGGAGAAGAAGGGTCTGTTCGGATTCAGGAAGAAAGATACTGCTCCCGAAGAAGAGATGATGGTCCAGTCGACCGTCGACGGCGGCGTTGTAGGCGCTGCAGCTGAAGCTTCGGCAGCAGGCGGATTCGTTAACTTCGCAACTGAAGCAACTGCTGCAGCTTCAGGTACTGCTGCGGCAACAGAGATCGCAGGTGCTGCAGGCGCAGGCGCTGCCGGTGTTGCAGGTGCCGCAGGAGCTGCACAGGCAGGCGTAATGTTCGGCGATGCCGCATCTGCCGATGCACCTGATGTAAAGCCCGAGACGGCAAAGGTGGATTTCCCCGAGACACAGGAAGTTGCCGAGGAGATCTCCGCTGAGGAAGTAATGAAGAACATTTTCGGAGAGATGAAGGCATCGTCTGAGAAGGATGCCGAGGCAGCCAAGGCTGCAGCAGATCTCGCAGCAACACCTGTTGCCGAGACGGCAGCTGAGGTCCAGTCTTCTCCGTTTGTAGCAAGCGTACAGCCTGAGATGCCGGCACCTGAGCCTGAAGCAGCACCGGAAGAACCCGTCAAGATGGAGACTATCTCCCAGACGGCTTTTACACCCGACGACGAGGATTCACCGACAAAGCCTGTCGAGAGCCTCGACTCACTCTTCTTTGCTAAGGGAAGCGACAGCATCCTTGCCAAGGCTCTCCAGGAGCAGCAGGAAAAGCTTGATGCTGTTGAGACAAATGCAGAAGAACTCAAGACAGAGCCTGAGATAGAGCAGCCTGTAGCAGAGCCTGAAGTTGTTGCCGCACCGGAGGTCAAGGCGCCTGAGGTCGTAAACAAGGCAGAAGAGATCGTCTTCGCGCCCGGCACCATCGCAGGCGAGCCCGAGGCAGAAGCCGCACCTGCAGCAGTTGTTGCAGAGCCCTTCGATCCTTACGGCAAGGCAAGTGCAGAAGAACTGAAGGATACTCCGCCGCTTGTTTTCGGCGACGATGCAAACGCACCCAAGCCCGAGCAGGCACCTTCCGAGGAAGTATCTGATATCCCGCTTCCTGATTTCGAGCTCAAGGAAGAGAAGCCCGAGCTTAAGGAAGAGGACAAGCTCAACGTAGACTTCCCCAAGGAAGCCGAAGTTCCTGCACCCGAAGCTGCAGCAGAGGCTCCCGCAGAGCCGCAGCCCGAAGCAGAAGCAGAGCAGCCGTTCGTGCTTCCTTTCGGCAACGCTGTCGAGACGATCGATGACGTTCCCGCTTCTGATGATATTCCCGACATGCCCGTCTATGACGGAGGCAATTTCGATACACCCGAGAATGCGATCAATTCCGAAGAGCCCGTGAACACGCAGGCTCAGGATGCGTACGCATACGGTGATTACAACAACCAGACGATCATTGATGCGGATCAGACTCCTCCTTACCAGCCTTACGGCACGGAGGCGTTCCCGCAGGAAGATCAACAGAATTATGGGGCATATAATACACAGGGAGGCGCATCAATGGATGATAATAACGGTTTCGTCGATTTCGGCAACGGTGATAACGGACAGAACCAGTTCGTAGATCCTGAATCTTCGTACACACCGCTCCAGCCTGAGGAAGGCGAATCACAATTCGTGAGCTATCAGGACCAGAGCATACCTCAGGAACCTGAACAGGCATCCGCTTCTTCATCTGCATCACTCGATGAAGAATGGTTCAACAATATCCTCGGAGTAGACGATACACCTTACACAGGCCAGACAGACGCAGGTGCTTACGGATACGAAGCAGCAGGTGCAGAGGGTGCGGAAAGTATTCCGAGCGCTCAGCAGCAGGCTCAGTATTCGAATCCCGGTCAGACTGCCTACAGACCTTCAGGCGAGGGCCCGAGCAAGTCAGGCAGACCTGCAGCGCCCGGTGCCGGCAAACCCGCTTCAGGCGGCAACGGCGGCGGAAAGAAGTTCAAGCTGACACGTAACGGCTATATCTTCTTTACATTCTGCGGCGTATTCGTTATCTGCGTGATCATCATGGTAGTCCTTATCGCAAGGGGCTGCAGCAAGGCCAATACAGAGGTTACTGAGGAGTCCACGACAAGTCCGCTGGCATCCGATGTTGAGGTAACACTGCCTACAGCTCCTCCGACACAGCCTGCAGCAGATGCTCCTATCGGCTACTTCGTATTCTCCGATTACATCGGCTACAGAACATGGTGGGATGTCTTCCATTATGTTTACGGAATCGATATCGAGGACAGCACTGACGCGAGAATCGCCATGATCCTCACATATCAGTACAACAACCTCGATCCGGCTACATACAAGCCTAACAGCGGCGACAAGATCGTACTGCCTCCTGCAGGCATCTTCTCGGGCGAGATAACCACTGAGACCGCAGCACCCGGCGAGACTGCCGCACCCGGCGAGACTGCCGCACCCGGCGAGACCGACGCTGCAGCAGCCGATACAGGCGAGACCACGGCCGCAGCAGATGCCGTCGAAGGCGAGATCACGGTCAACTGATAACGCCGTAAATCGAAAATCATCTTTGCAACAATTCCCCCTGAATCCAATAAAAACGGTTCAGGGGGATTCTTTTTTGTATATTCGTACCATTCGGGCAAACTTCAAAAAGCGATTTTGCAAGTATATAATAGCGTTGCTTAAGAAAAAACGCGCGTAAAGAGGGTTAAATTATGCATAAGAGACTCTATATTCCGGGCCCGGTCGAAGTAAGACCTGACGTTCTCGAGAAGATGGCTACTCCCATGATCGGACACAGGACAAAGGAAGCATCCGCACTTCAGCAGGGCATCTCCGAGAAGCTCCAGAAGGTAATGCAGACAAAGAACACCATCGTTCTGTCAACATCATCAGGCTCAGGTCTTATGGAGGGCGCTGTAAGGAGCTTTACCAAGACACGCGCTGCTGTTTTCTCCATCGGTGCTTTCGGCAAGAGATGGTACAAGATGTGTACATCCAACGGAATAGAGGCAGACCTCTTCGAGTCAGAGCTCGGTCAGATCACAACACCCGAGATGCTCGAGCAGGCTCTTTCCACTGGCAAGTACGACCTTATCACGATCACACAGAACGAGACTTCCACAGGTATCCACAATCCTATGGCAAAGCTCGCTGAAGTATACAAGAAGTATCCCGACGTAATCGTTTGCGTTGACGCCGTATCCTCAATGGGCGGCGATCTCATTCCCGTAGACGAGCTCGGCATCGACGTCTGCATCACTTCCTCTCAGAAGTGCCTCGGACTTCCTCCGGGACTTGCGATCGCTTCCGTATCCGACAAGGCTATCGCCAAGGCAGAGACAGTCGAGAACAGAGGCCTCTACTTCGATTACCTTGAACTCGTTAAGTTCGTTAAGGAGAAGCCTTATCAGTATCCTTCAACACCTTCCGAGTCACACATGTTCGCATTGGACTACCAGCTCGACAGGATCCTCGAAGAGGGCATCGAGAATCGCTACAAGAGACACTGCGAGATGGCTGAGATCGTAAGAGACTGGGCTAGGAAG
>Ga0310694_10000611_pt1 | contig 45518 bp, 39 predicted proteins | sample 174DNAGHGhighgp2_FD_203884 | JGI IMG/M metagenome (GOLD analysis project Ga0310694, IMG submission 203884) | Sheep rumen microbial communities from Palmerston North, Manawatu-Wanganui, New Zealand - 1742 DNA GHGhigh gp2 (v2) (version 2) | ecosystem: Host-associated > Mammals > Digestive system... | reverse complement strand
CCTGCACCAGCCACATGGAAAACCGGGTAACGCCGTTGGCCAGGGGATTCCCGTTCCTGCACAGCAGGAATACCAGGAAGCCCAGCACCGTGCCAAACAGAACGGAAAGCAGCGTGATCAGCAAGGTATTGCCGATACCCTCCAGAAACAGCTTCCACCGGTTCTCGCGGATGAAGGTTTTGTTGAAGCTGGAAGCAATGCCTTCCCAGAAGCTTTCCTGCTGTTCCTGAGCTTCAGCGGCCGCGGCAGGCTCCCGCGCTTTCAGCACCGCCATCACGGTGCCGCCAGTGTAATACGAATCGGAAAAACTGATATTTTCCGCCCGCTCCGGGGTGATCGTAAAGCCCGCGGCCGCAAAATCCACCTTGCCGGTTATAACAGAGGGCTGAATTCCTTCAAAATTGATCAGCTCCACCCGAAGCCCATAGCCATAAGCTTCGCAGAACCGTGCGGTCAGGTCGATTTTCAGTCCCACAGGCTCGCCGCCGCGGATATAATCCATAGGAGCGTACCGCCCTTCGGTGCCCAGAATCAGGATTCCGTTGGGCGCCGGGAAGGAAGCGTAGTCCGGCACGGTCTTTTCTTCCTCCGGGCCGTCGGACCACTTTTTCGTGATTTTTTCCAGTTCCCCGCTTGCCCGGATATCCGCAAGATATTCATTGATCTGAGAACGCAGGGCATCCCCTTCCGGGGTTTTGGGCAGCATATAGCCAAATTCAAAGGTTTCCATGCGTTCGCTGACCATGCCGATGTTTTCATCTTCCGCCATCATCAGCTGCAGCACAGGCTCGTCCGCCGGGAAACCGTCGATCTTGTTTGCCTTCAAAGCGGCAGCCAGATCGGGATAAGTGTTGAAATAGCTGATTTTCGCATCGGGCAGCCTGTTCAGCACGAAAGCGTCAAACGTGCCGCCGATCTGCACGCCGATGCGTTTCCCGTTCAGCTGGTCAAGGTCGGAGTACGCGGCGGCATTCACGATCTGTTCGCTCTCCTCACCGAGCACAACCATTACCACGCTGCCTTTGTAGTTAGGTTCTGAAAAGAGCACGCTCTCCGCCCGCTCGGGCGTGACGGTCAGAGCCGAACCGCCAAAATCGCATTTCCCGGACAGGACCGCAGGCAGCACCGCATCCAGGTCCATGACTTCAATTTCCAATCCATAGCCGTATTTCTCGCAAAACAGCGCCGCAACGTCCACGTCATAGCCTGTCACCTGATCGCCGATGTAATATTCAAAGGGCGCGTAATTGCCGTCCGTAGCCATGCGCAGCACGCCGTTTTCCGCAGAGAAGGAAGCGTAATCCGGCAGTGTTTTGGCGCCGGCATCTCCGAACCATTTGGCCGTCAATTCATTCAGCTTTCCGGATGATTTCATATCCCGGATAAATTCGCTGAATTGTTCGCACAGCCTTTGTCCCTCCTCCGATTTGGCAAAGCAGTACGCATATTCCGCGCTGTCCAACGGCTCAAGAATATATGAAACATTATTCAGATTCCGTCTCATGTAACGAATCGCGGGCTCGTCAGAGGGGAAGGCGTCGATTTCTCCGGCGTTAAGGGCGGCCAGCAGATTCGTCTGATCGCTATAATAAGAAAGCTCCGCCTCAGGAAAACGGCTTTTCACAGTCGAATCAAAGCAGGTGCCGGAAGGAATACCGATCCGCTTGCCGGACAGCTGTTCCAACGCGGTATACGCGCTTATCCCATCGGAATTCTCCTTTGGCTTCATCACGGCCAGCACCACGCCGCCGGTGCTCACAGGATCGGAAAACAGCACCTCTTCCATGCGCTCCGGGGTCACGTTCATATCGGTGGTGAAATCGTATTTTCCGGATTGGATCGCCGGGATACGGGCGGAAAACTCCACGTCGCCCAATTGCAGGCTGTATCCTGCATACCGGCAGAAGCACACCACCAGATCAATATCGTAGCCCACGTTCTTGCCCTCTTTGATATAAGAGAAGGGCACGTCGGTGGTGGTGGTTACCACGCGGATGACGCCTTTTTCGCCGGTGAGGCCGTCCATGTCCACCACCTTGCGCGCGTCGTCCATGCCGAACCATATGTCTTCCAGTTCCTGAATGGTGCCGTCTTTATGGCATACCGCCAAAAACGCGTTCAGTTCGTCCCGCAGCGCGGCGCTTTTGGGGTCATTTTTCCGAAAAGCAAAGCTGTATTCCTGGGTGGTGATCCGGGGGCGGATGTAGTCGATGCGGGGTTCCTCCGCATGCACCATTTTAAGCTCCGGCTCATCCCCCAGGTATCCGTCGATTTTATGCGCCAAAAGAGCGGCGATGCAATCCGGATAGCTGCTCAGATATACATATTGGCTGTCCGGAAAATGCTGATGCGCCACGTTTTCCATAAGGCTGCCCGTCAGCACGCCGATCCTTTTTCCATTGTAAGCCTTCCAGGCAGGTTCATAATTCGCCGGTTCTTCGGCATAAACAGATAAAAGCGGAAGCAAAAGCATGAATACCAGAAATAAACACAAATGCTTTTTCATGCATGTCTCCTTGCCATTTCTTGTTCAGTCTTGCCGCCCGGGCGGTTCATCCAGACCCAAAACAGACCGCTCCGCATTCTGCCAGGCAGCGGAGGCGTGCCTGTGCCGCGTTTCTCCGGGCAATTTACACTGCGCCTTTATTATATTGAAAAAAAGCAGACTGCACAAGGGCTTCCGCACAATTATCGCCAAATTTTACGGAACAAACGATCGAAACAGGGATATGTATAAACAATACCGCAATACTTCAATTTCTGTATTCCGCGCTTTGCCTGCGCCGTGGATACGCAAAAGCGGACCAGGCCATAAGGCGGTCCGCTTTATCTTTTGTTTGCAGCGTGAAATGGTCCCGCGTCTTTTCCGGCGCATTGCGCAGAGAACGCTTTGTCAGGGAGCTTTTACTTTTCCTTCACCGGCATATTGAACCAGATCGACAGGTTGGAAGCGCCCGCTCCGCGCTCCAGGTAAAACAGCCTGAGCGTATGCGTGGTATTCTCGTTAAGCACCATCTGCCAGTGATTGTTTTCATGGAAAATACCATTCAGATACGAAACCATTTCCTGCTCCTGCGCCGATGGATACTTTTCTCTGTACCGCTGCTGAAACAGTTTATACAGCTTGACGGTCTGCTCCTTCCCTTTGCTATCCCGGCATGTCACCGTTCCGGCCGTGAAATTCACAGACCCGTCTATTGCGGAATGCACTCCCCCAAGGTCAAGCACCAGAAAACCGTCAATGTAAACCCAAAGATCGTCGTCCGCGGTAAAACGCGCAATGAGGTCTTCGTTCTGCGGTCCCTTTCCGCTGGCCGGATACGAAAACTCCGCTTCCATCTCCAGCCCAAAGTAATAATTAATCGCATCCTCCGGGATGCCGTACAGCGCCTCGCCCTGCCTTGGATCATCCGTCGGCAGTTCATTGCCCAAGGCATCGCGCAGGTTGGCCGGATGCCTGGCAGAGATCAGCCCGGGCGTCAAATCATTAAAAGGGAGGAATTGGCCGCGGTCCAGCGTGGCCGAATTGCCCAGGTCGGCCGTGCCAAGCTCGCGGTACACCTTAAAATGATTCTGATCTATGGACGCAAAGCACTGGGTGCTGTCAAACAGCCAAACGCCGTCATCATCATGGGGCTGCGAAAGGAACAGCCCATATACCGGACGCGCTTTCCCGAACAGGGCCGCCATGGACTCGCCGTCCTGATTGACAGGATAGCCATCCTCGCCCAAGCAGCCCGAAACAAGGCCGGGAAAGGCCTTCGTGCCGTGATATTCTGAATCGCCCAGGAACGCATTCATGTCTTCCGCTCCGTCATGATCGATCAAACGAAGGGAAAGCCGGTAAAGCTGATTATCCACCGTGGGCAGCTGGTGAAGCGAAAGGGTTTCCCCCGTTTCTCCCATGCTCCCGGGCAGCGGAAGCGCGCAAAAGAAAACCAGGAACAGCACGATGGACCGCGTCATTTTTTTCATGCTCAAATTCGCCTTCTTTTCATTCGGATGGCAGAATCGTTCTTCCGCTCTTTTCCGCCTCCGGCTCATTGCTTCATCATGGCAAGATAAATATCCTTCAGCCGCCCTGCCGCGTCGGCGATATCATATCCTGCGGCTTTCACGCGATCCGGCGCCGTGAAGTCCCGGGACAGATCGCTGCGCAGCACCGTTTCAGCCCACACATCATCGCTTTCGGACAAAGGGATGAAGGAAACACGGCCGGTGATATCCGTTTCAGCAGGGACCGCTTCTTTGGAAACGAAGCATTTCAGGCCGTTCGCCTGTGCTTCCACAAGCGCCACGGGAAAGCCCTCGTACAGCGAGGGAAGAAGAAATGCGTCGAAGGCGGACAGCAGTTCCCGCACATCGCTTCGCTGGCCCAGGAAAATAACGTCGTTTTCCACGCCCAGCTGCCGGGCAAGCGCCTGCGCTGCCGCCATTTCTTCTCCGTCTCCCACGCACACCAGCATGCTGCCGGGCCGCCGCTTATGAATTCCCGCAAAGATGGACAGCAGCCTGCCATGGTTTTTCTGCGGTTGAAATCTGCCTACATGTCCGATTACCAGCCGATCCCCAGCGCCAATATCTTTTCGAAGCTTTTCGCGGCTTACAGGCTGAAAAGCAAAACGCCCTGTTTCTATTGCATTGGGAATAACGGAAAAGTCCGCCTGTTCACCGAATAGAAAGCTTCCGGCCTCCCGGGAGCACGCAAAATGGTGACAGGGTGTTTTCAAAAGCAGCTGCGCCGCCTGATGAACGATGCGCCTGCCAGCCTCCGTGTTGTGCGCGTGCAGAATCAGCTGATCCGCTCCTCCGTGCCGGGCAGCCCGCAAATCAAAATAGCCAAAGGCGCTGCCCGTGTGACGGTGAACGATTCTGTACTGATTTTCACGCACGATTCGCGCAATGTCATCATAATTCCTGATCGGGTTCCTGCTGAATGGATATGCGTGGAACAGCTTGCCGCCCAAAGAAAGGATTTCTTCATCCCAATATCCCGGGCCGTCAACGGAGGTCAAAAAATCAAACTGCACCTGGTTTCTGTCCATGCGCCGGTAATAATTCATCACAAAATGCCCGGTTCCGCCATTGGCCATCTCATGGAAAACATGAAGAACTCGAATCATCTGTTTTTCACCGTTTTACTTATTCTTCTTTGTTTTTTTTTCCCAATTCAGCATTGTCGGATCGTCTACGATACGGAATATGCGGTATGTGATCGGAAATAGAAGAAACACTGTATAAATCACTTTATCCAGCCTTGCTACTCCCTTGGCAGACCAAAGCAGCTTTTTTCCATTGCTGCAAAGGCTCTTTGCATCTTTCCTGCGGGATGGTATATACATAGATAAATATCGATAGCTCAAAGCTCTTTTCACAGTTTCTATAACAAAATACCTTGTAAAATATCATTTTTGTTTTCTATGCTTTCTTCTGCGAAATGTCGGAAATATTCAAAAAGCAATTTATTCGGCTTCCCTGTTGAGGTATCCATCAATGACCCAGATCGATAGAAATAATAGTATAACGGTTCCTTGGTTACAACTACAACTAAATCCGGATGTGAAAATACTAACTGCATATTATAGGCAATATCTTCACATCGCAGCATTGCTCGGTCAAAGATGGGCTGCGCTAATTCTCTTTTATATAGTTTTCCCCAAACAAAACCTCTGTTATGCAGTTTAGAAAACTGGCTGATACCCATCTTGGACCACTCTATATTCGGTTCAGCAATTTTATTAACCTCTTTATCATTGCTAACCCGAATCTCGCCACACACACAAATATCAGCGTCATAAAGAATTATTCCTTTTAATAATGTGCTGAAATATCGTGGGTGAACCCAATCATCGGAATCAACAAATGTAATATATTTCCCTTTTGCTTCGCGTATACCATTATTGCGTGCTTCTGACAATCCCATATTCTCAGTGGTTATGATCTGAATGCGGGAATCCTTTTTCTTCCAATATTCCAGCTTATTACCGCTCTCATCTGTACTTCCATCATTAACACAGATAATTTGTAGATTATGATAATCATTTTCTACAACCGATTTGATGCATCGATCAAGATAATTCGCAACATTATAGACGGGAATAACCACAGAAATTAAAGGGCAATTATTTAATTGAAGCATTCTTTCAATCTCGGCCATACTCTGTACCCCCCGGATTATACAGAAAAACAGTTTATAGATGTTCAGGTGGAAATAATAAGCAAATTGGCTTCAGCATGATATGGCCCCAGTAATTGCTTTGCCATCTTTCTCCTGTGACGCCGAAAACCTCGGTATTGTAGATTGCAAATGGAAGCACATTGGGAATGCAGTCGCACTTCTCCCGCGCAAAGGAACGATTGCGCTGGAGGATGCTGATTTCAAAATAGTATTGGCCGTCCGCCAGGCCGTTCAGCGGAAGCGATACCCGGACTTCATTGATTCCCTTATGCACATGAAAGTTTTCAGATTCCGATTTGCCGACCCGCGTTCCATCCTGATAAAACAGAATCATCATAAGCCGAATGCCGTCATATTGATCGTTCGCGTCAATGAAGCAGGTCATATCAAACGATTCGCCGGCCGTATAGATATTGCTTTCCCTGTCTATGACCGCTTTTTCAAATACGATTTTTCCGGAAGTCCCCGGCAGCCGGGAAGCGGAAGCGAAATCGACTTCTTTTTCAAACGATAAGCTGCCAGCATCCATATACCGGCTGATGGCTTCTTCCACGTCGCCGTCGAAAATCAGCCGGCCGTGATCCAGCACAATGCACCGGTCGCACAGCTGCCGGATGGTGTTCATATTGTGGCTGACATACAGGATCGTTCTGCCCTGGGCCTTGGACACGTCGCTCATTTTATCCAGGCACTTCTTCTGGAACGCCATATCGCCCACAGCCAGCACTTCGTCCATAATCATGATTTCAGAGTCCAGATGAGCAGCCACGGAGAACGCCAGCTTTACGTACATGCCGCTGGAATAGCGCTTGACGGGGGTATCAATGAATTGCCTGCACTCGGAAAACTCGATGATATCCTCCATTTTCCGGTCGATTTCCCTTTTGGACATGCCCAGGATGGCGCCGTTCATGTAGATGTTTTCCCGGCCGGTCAGTTCGCCGTGAAAGCCGGTACCGACCTCCAGCATGGACGCTACCCGGCCGTTGAGCCCGATCCAGCCGCCGGTGGGGGCGGTGACCCGGGAAATCAGCTTTAACAGCGTGGATTTTCCCGCGCCGTTGCGCCCGATAATGCCCACCCGCTCGCCGGATTTAACTTCAAAGGATACGTCGTCCAATGCCAGAAATGTTTCACCCGTTTGGTATTCCCGCGCGCCGATCCGTTTGGTAGGATCCTCCCGGTGGCGAATCCTCGCGCCGAACCGCTGCAATTCGTCCCGCAGGGTCGTGCCGCCGATCTGGCCGAGGCGGTATTGCTTAACGATGTGGCTGACCGCAATCATCAATTCCTGCATATATTCTCCATTTTTTCTTCTATGGTTCGACCGCCCGTCTGCGTTCAGGCCGGGTTCATCCAGCCTGATTCCGTAATTTTACCAGTATACTCTCCATAACGGCTTTTACGGCCGATGAAACGGGGAGATACATAAAAAAGAGCTTTGCCTTTTCAGTCTTCGTCATATCTGCGGTAAAGGTTTGCCAGATCAGCCTTTTCAGGATCTTTTCATCAATATAACGTTTCAGCTTGCGCTGATTGTATATCCCTTTGCTTTGATTCGCTTCTGTCAGCCGGCCGTATGCTTCTTTGACCTGCCGGGAAATCACTTTTGATGAATACTCGCTTCTTGAATAAGTATAGAAAAAATCCAGCTCTTCATCGGAAACATCGCCCAGTAATTCCTCCAGCAGTTTTCGCTGAGTAATCTGATCAAAACGCGCCTGTTCGTTTTTTCGCGCCTGAGAAATCCGACCGGCATGATGCCGGCAGCAAAGCAGCGCTTCATCCAGCGTACAGATATCGCCCGCTTTGCTTGCCCTGACATACAAATCATAATCCTGCGCATAAGCGAGGCTTTCATCGTAAAACAGATTAAAGCGGTCAACAGCCTTTCTGCTGATAAAAACCGAGGGATGAACCGGCCCTGGATAAGTGAACAGCGCGGTGATCCGGTACCATTCCATATCCATGTGCCTGTCCCGCCTGCGGCGCTTGTTATCGTTTTTTACTTCCCATTGATCTCCGTTTTGTATCAAAAATGTGTTTCTTGTTCCGCAGATAAGAACATTGGGATGCTTTTCCATATAAGCCAGCTGCTTTTCAAATCGCGTCGGCATGGAAATATCATCCGCATCCATCCGCGCAATATATTTCCCCCGGGCGTTTTTCAGGCCGATATTCAGTGATTTGGTAATGCCGATATTGACCGGATTCCGGATGATCCTGACCCGTTCATCCGTCAGGCTTTTCAAATATGCATCGGAATCATTGGACGATCCGTCATCAATGATAATAAATTCAAAATTGCCGTACGTTTGCTTCAGAATGCTGTCCACTGCTTCCCGAAGCATCTCAACCGGCGTATTATAAGTGGGCATTACCACGCTGATCATGACAGAGGTTTCCATTGTCCGCCTCCGATTATGGGAAGGATGCTGCTTTCGCCTGTTTGAATCGGAAAGGAAAAAGCCGAAAGGCGGCGGGAACCGCAACGAAGCCGATGCAGCTTCCCCGCTTCCCGCATGCCGGCTTGGTCTTGCGTGCGCTTCCGGCGCCGTTTTCAAATGGTATCCATGAAAGTCCTTTCGATCCTGCTGAACAGAATCAGGCCGATAAAGAAAACAGCCAGGCTGAGCGCCCAACTGGCCGCATAATATTTCCAGTCAAAAAAGCCAAATCCAAAGACGGCATAGCGAAATGAAGTAATAATGGGTGTGACCGGATTCAGCAGGTACCAGCCTCTGGCCTGCTCCGGGATCAACTGCAGGCCGTAAGCGATGGGAGAACCAAACTGCCATAGCTGCAGGCCAAAGGTCACCAGCCTTGCCAAATCGCGGTATTTGGTGGTAACGGAAGAAACGATGATGCCGCAGCCTACAGAAAGCACCATCATGTGCAGGATCAGCACGGGGATCAGTGCCAGCGCAGGCGTAACGCGAATGCTGCTTTCGCCCTGAAACAGTATCACCGCCCAAATGAGCAAAAACAGCGCCAGCTGAATCACGAAAGAGATCAACTGGGAGAAAGCCGTGGCAATGGGCGAAACCAAGCGGGGATAATAGACTTTGCCCATGGTGCTCTGATTGCGGATGAACGTGTTGGACGTCGCCTCCACCACAGCTGAAAAAAACGTCCAGCATATATTCCCCGCCATATAGAAAAGAAAGCCGGGAACAATGAAATCCCCCGCCGCATCCGCCGTTGTCAGCCGCGCCATGTTTCCAAAGACGATTGTAAACACGATGGTGGTCAGCAAGGGCTGAATGATGGCCCAGAGCGGCCCCAGCACGGTTTGCTTATAGAGGGAAATAAAATCGCGCTTGACGAAAAGAAGGATCAAATCCCGGTAATGAAATGTTTCACGAAGATGCAGATCCAGCAGGCGGTGCGAGGAAGTAATGACAGTTCTGAAAGCCGGCTTTTCCATTTTGGTCCCTTTCACAGAAATAAAGATACTTGTCCGCTCGTTTTTAAGCAGAAGGCCTGAATTGTTTTTTTATCCGCTGGCAAAAACGAAACAGGCCGGGCGCTTCAAAATTCAGCACTTCTTTTCGGCTGATATGCTTCCCATACTTTCTGATGCAGTAGCGTACCATTTGTTTTGCTTCACAATGCCGCTTTTTTTCTTCTTTTGTATGCAGCGGCACATCTTTCCGGATGTGGAAATACTTATCCAATATAAGAGAGGCTGTTGCAGAAAGCGTTTGCTGCAATCCATGCTGTTCATAAAACAATACCCGGCTATAGATCGCTTCGATGTTGTCCCAGGATTTGATGTTTTTTGCGGAACGCATGATGCTGTTTTTTTGCTGAACATATTGATAGAATAAGTCTTTCATCAGAAAAATCCGGCGGCACCGATACAGGATTTCGTGCATGATAAAATCATCTTCACACAGCTTGCCGATGGGAAATCGCAAGCTTTCCCATACGGAACGGGAATATAGCTTATTCCAGACGCCGGGATTCATCAATTGTTCATCTGCAAGCATGGCCAAGGCCGCCCCGGAGTCGATGATCCCCTCCTCTTTGGGCTGCCAGGACCTGATAAAACGCCCTTGCTTATCAACAAAAGCAAACCCGCATACAACCATATCCGCTTTTTCTTCGGTGAGCTTTTCATAAAGGCTGTTCAGCATTTCCCGGTCAATGAAATCATCGCTGTCGACAAAAGCGATATACGCGCCGGTGGAGCTATCCAAGCCTTCATTCCGAGCCCCCGAAATGCCGTTGTTTGCCTTATGGATCACCCGAATCCGATCGTCCTTTTTTGCCCACGCATCGCACATTTCCCCGCACCGATCCGGAGAACCGTCGTCTACCAGGATGATTTCCAGATTTTTATACGTCTGATCCACAACGCTTTGGATGCACCTGTCCAAATACTTTTCGACATTGTATACCGGAATGATGACGCTGATATTTTCCACTTCATTATTCAATGTGTTTCGTTTTCCTTTTCTTCATTGTTAATGGGTTGATAAACAAGCTGATTTGAAGGATGAACTACAGTGTGTGGAGGAATCGATCCCTTGATTACACATCCGGCTCCAATGACTGCGCCATCCCCGATCATTGAACCGCGCAAGATGACTGCGTTAGCGCCACACCATACATTATTCCCTATATGGATTTCGCCATCCACGAAATCATAGCGATGAACGCCATTCTTGGTGAACAAATGGTCGTGATCATAGATGCAGACGTTTGGGCCAAACATACAATCATTCCCAATTGTAATTTTTTACGGCACACAATGATGCAGTTTTGATTGAAGAATGTATTCTGACCAATCACAATTGCGCTGTTTTTTTGAACACTTTCTATCAAAACGTCTCCGCGGTTTCTGGTATATTCACCGATTGAAATGCTGCCCGCACCGCAGAAATGCATTTTCCTGTTAAAAGAAACCGGTGATTGAAACAGGACGCTTCGCGGTGTATACAAACGTTTCAGCATATATCTCAAACGAGTAACGATTCCTGATCCCATCTTTTCCTCCGATCAATAATAACCGACTATCATCTCTTTATACGCTTTTTTATGTAGCGAACAAATCCTTCCGCTTTGATCGCAGAACAGTGGCCGTAAATCCTCAGCCCGATGTTTTCGCCAAATACTTTACAGCAAAAAGCACGGAACTGCGTGCTTTTTTTGTATTCTTCCGATTGCCAGGAGCCGGTATAGTGATGAATGGAATAGGTGTTTTTTGTGATTTTCAGTTTTCTGGTGGTCAGATTGATGGGGGCAAAATAGTCCATGGGATAGATGGTGACATGGTCAATCTGCTGTATCTGATTGTTGAATACATAGCCCTTCTTTTTCATCACGGAATCCATGATGGTAAAGATAGCCGGGTTTTCCGGCGAAAATGCCGCCGTATTGAATTCATCAAGCAGTTCTTTCAGGATCGGCAGCCCTTTTTCAGCCCCGTATCCGGAACCGGTATTGATCCATCCGGTGCTTTCGATGCCCATGAAGGCCCGGTTTTTCAAAAGACTGTCCAGCGGCCTGATGATTTCAACATCCGTATCCAGGTAGATACCTCCGTGTTCATACAGGATTTTCAGCCGCGCGACATCCGTAACCAAAGACCACTTTTTCGCCGCGTAAGCGTCCTTTGCATACCGATTGCAGCCAATGTCAAAATTCGTTTCATCCCATTTGACGATCCGGTAGTCCGGGCAATGCTTTTTCCAGCTCTCTATACAGCGAATCGCTGCATCAGGCAGTTTTCCTCCCCCGAACCAGCAATAATGGATCACCTTCGGAATCATGAATCCCCGTCTCCTTGGTCAGTCTGTCCCGGCGCCCGGGCCGATGCAAAGAACGGAAGCCGAGGAAGCTCTGCTCTTCGCCTTGTGTGCGGCTTACAATTCAAAGGCCGATTGATCGGGCAGAATGGCTTCAAACGCCTGATTGATCCGGCGTTTGCAGCTTTCAAAATCAACGATGTCTTTGCTGTCGTTCAGACAGATCATTTTGTACTTCTTGCTTTGGATGATTTCGCACACAGCTTCCAATTGCCGATCGTTCAAAAAGCATTCTTTTCCGGATCGAAAAGCATTGACCGGCGCAAATTCACCCTTGCAAATGGCCCAGTATCTGAAAAGATACTGCGTCACGTCCATGGGCGTTCTGAACTTGTGCGCCGCCGTTTCCATCATGATCTGCGGCAGCCGGCGCCAAACCTCTTCGTAAGTCGATTTTTTCATCGGGCTTGGCAGATGAGGGATCAGAAGGCCGGAGAAAGCGGACTGCTTCCAGGTCCGAAGGGTATTGAGCAGCTGTTTTCCGTAAACAGGCGTCAGCCATTTCCGCAGGTTTTTTCTCTGAACAGCGCGTTTGTCAAAACAGCCGTTGATGATCCCCGTCATGGTCAGCAGCATATGCGGAAACGAATCGTTATCCAGCGTGTTCGTCAACGCGTACGACACCGCCATCTCTCTTGGAAGCCCATTCAAATAGAAATCGGCGGGTTCCACGGGGCTTACGATGAACATATCATCGTTAAAATACACAAAATGCTCCGCCAGGCCCGGAATGCGGTGCAGGTTGGTTTCCAGCGGATTGGGGCTGAATACGGGGTCGCATCCGTCGGGAAGCATGTCCCGGTTCAAGACGACCTGCAGCTTGGGATGATGGACATTCAGCCACTCCGGCACGGAATTCCACGTGACAAAATAGATTTTCCTGACCCAGGGCGCAAACCTTTCCACGCCGCGGAACCAGTAACGCAGATTCTCCCAATCCCGGTAGCGCGCGATGCGATTTGCGTCCTGCACTGCGTCCCATTCTGCCTTGCCTTCATATTTTGCTTTTTCCCGCAGCCATTTTTCATCCCTGGGGTTTACCCACAGGATCACAAAATCAATTTCATGATTTTCGGAAGGCATGTCCCCTGCTCCTTCATCGGTCCGCTTATCAAGCGAACAGATACGCAATCCTTGTTTTCCAATAAATATGCCGGTTGAGCAAAGCGCTTCGTCCGTGATGGCGGATGAACCGGCGCATCCTGCGCAGGGCGTTTTCCTCCTGCTTCGTCAGGCGCTTCGCTTCGGCGGTTTTCCGTTTCGCTTCATTGTATTTCAGCATGCAGACATCCAGCAAAAAAGCCTGGCTGCAGGGCCGCAGATCCGGATGGATCGCCGTGATCCGGCTGAACATGGCTTCATGTGCTTCAAAAGACGCCCACAGGCTTTGAACGTCCAATCCCCCGTGGGTCGCGCTGCCCTTCCGGATGCGGTTGCAGCAATATGGCTGATGCACCACCACGGCGGACCGGATTTTTTCTGCATAGTCCGTCAGGAATAGCACGTCCTCCGATGCATGCAGTCCTTCCCTGAACCAAATCCCCTCCAGCAGAGAACGCCTGAAAACCTTGTTCCATACCACAAGACGCACCGTGGGCGGAATATCCGAAAAGCGCCGCATGACCTCTTTTTGCGAAACCGTCTCATTGCTCCGGCAGGAATAGGGCCGGGTCCCGTCGATTATCCCGTTCTCCTGGCAGTACTCATAGCCGCAGATGGCCATATCCGCCTGCGTCTGTTCCAGGGCCGCGATCATGCCGGCATACATATCCGGCCGGACCCAGTCGTCCGGATCGACGAAGCCAATATAAGCGCCGGCCGCCATGCGCAGCCCCGTGTTACGGGCCGCGGATACCCCGGCGTTTTTCTGGTGGATCACCTTGACCCGCTGATCCTTTTTGGCATACCCGTCGCATATTCCGGGACAGCGATCCGGAGAGCCGTCGTCCACCAGGATGATTTCAATATCTCTGTATGTCTGGTTTATCAGGCTTTCAATGCACTGCGCCAGATATTTTTCTACATTGTAAATTGGGACAATGATGCTTAGCACTCCATCTTTTAAATCATAATCGTTTTTTTCCATAACTAACAATAACCTCTATTTATACATATTATGCCCAATTATTATTTATTTCTGGTTTCGTCATTATTATACAAATTATGATTTATAGTTTCTTTAAAGCATTTTTTGTCTTGATTAAGAAGGAAGCAATGCGGTTTATTCCATTATAGATTTTTCTATGCTTTATGTATAACTGTCTATATAAATTATAAGCTCTTGAATACATGCAAGTTTCATCTACCATATTAAGTGGCATCAATCTGTATGGATAGAACGCATATTTGGGGTTATTAATAATTTCTTGGACAGCTTCACTTTTATATCCGCCTTTTTGAATCTCAGGATTTCCCAACTTGTATACACTCTCAAAATTAAAATAATGAAGAACAATCGCATCATTTAGGAATCGCAGTGCCATTGGACAAGCAACTTGTACGTTCCATTCTCCATCCAACTCATTAATAATATGACCAAACTTATAATTCAATGCGTTTAGTGAAGGTTGATCTCTATTTATCCCTAAGGATCGACATCTTTCCCATTCATTGTGCCATGCAGTAAAGAACTTATGAACAGTGTCAGTATCTCGAACCCACATCACTCCACTATTAAAATACCGACTTTCTATTTTCAGAGAGTACCCAAGCTGCTCTGCTAAAGAAGATCGAAAAGCAACTGTTCGGTTGGTTATTGGAACTGTTGTATATGGATCATTATCTATCTGTTTCCAGTTTTTATCCTGAACCATTGCGAGTTCCGCATCCGACACTGCATTAGGTATATTATCGGCTATAATAGTATCAGTATCAATATAAAGAAAATCCCCACTAATATAATCTGGAAGAGATGTTTTAAGATATCTTGACTTTTCTGCTTGAGAATAACTATTTGAAATCTCTGCGATAATAAGCTCTGCCCCTAAATCTCGTAACTCTTGAATAAGTCCCTTTGCGGAAAGAATGTTTTCAGTCAAATCATCTGTTAATACAAAGACCTGTCCATTAAAGGTGTGCTTTTTTAATGAAGAGAGAGAAATAAGGAGTTGGGTGCAATAATGCATTTTTTCATCATCAGTAAGAACATACAACAATTTGAACATACCTATTCTCCTTGATTAAAATCCTTTACCTTCTTGTTTGCTGAACAAACTAAATATACGGCGATTTTCTGCAATATCATGACTGAGAATCAATGATATCGATTATTTACGTCTCCTGCTCTTTTTGAACAAAATAAAGTCTGTACCGAAAACCCGATGCAAAGGCTTCATCAGCCTGCTTTTCAGGATTGTTCTTTTATTCATCCAGCTTTTCCCATACCAATGGATGCTGTAGGTGTTGGCTGTTTTCCGAAGCCGGCCGGTCGGATCGTCGTAGGGATTCAGGTAATCCGCCGGCAGTATTTCCGCGCCCAGCACCGTTTGCCGCTGACCGTTCAGATTAAGGCCATGCATTTGAAGCGCCTGCGTATTATACCGCGGGCAGGCGGCCGTCGGATATGCGCCCGTTTCATCCGGGCGTAAATCCTCATAGACGCTTATCATGGCCTCCACCGTGGAATGATGGGCGGCGCAGCCAAAGCCCAGCCCCGTGGCTACATGCCGATCGTCCTCAAACCCGTAGTAAGCGTCGAAACCCAGCAGATCATCCAGGGGGCGGATCAGCTCCACGTCGGTATCCAGATAAATACCGCCCTGCTCCGCCAGAATGAGCAGCCGGGCAAAATCGCTGAGAAACGCCCACTTTTTCTGATCCCAGCACCACTTCAGATAAGGATGCTGTTCAATGGAGAAATTGTCCTCGTTCCATTCAACGATTTGATAATCCGGGCAAAACCGCCGCCAGCTTGCAATGCACTTTTGGGCCAGCGGCGGTTTTTCATTTCTTCCAAACCAGCAATAGTGGATCACCTTGGGGATCATGAATCGCTGTTCTCCTTGCTTGCCACGCTGTTAAAAAAAGCTATATAATCAAACTGGTCGATCGCGCGCAGCCCGCGCCACCCCGTCGATTCAGTGATAAGCCCCACCGCGTTTTCCTTCTCATAGCCCTTGAGATAATAGCAGCTGGGATGCCGACTGTCCGGCAGGTGAACAAACATGACTTTGGGATAGGGCAACTGTTCAAACCGGTCCTTCAGTGCGTCCGTCATGCCATCCCGGTCTGTGGCAAGAAGAACGATGCGATCCCACTGAATGCGTTTTTTTCTTTCGTTCCATTTTTCCTCCGCCTGCTCCACGGAAGCATAATGAACCAGAAAGAGCTTGATATCGCCCAGCCAGGCAACAGGATAAGTTCTGCCGTCCAGGATGGCCGGATCAACGCATGGCCGCAGATGATCCAGCGACAGATAATAAGGAAGCCGGCTGCAGAACCGGATAAAATCTTCGGCTTGCATATACAGGTTGATTGTGGGGGACAGAAAGCGCAAGCCCAGATCATGATACAGGATCCCACCGGCGCAGTTCATGGAAAGGATGGTTATGTTTTTATCACGCAGCCGCTGAGCAGCGTGCTTCATGATCTTTTTTCTGTTATGCGTCCAGACTTTTTTCTTAAAACGTCCATACGCCGCACGAAAAAGCGTCATCCTGATTTATCCTTTTTTCAGTCGGCTTCTTGCAGCATATTGCTCACAATACGCGCCGTATTTTCAATGGAATAACCGGCCTCAGTCATCCGGCGTTCTGTGTCGGGCCGCGGGGCCGCCTTGCTTTGCAGCAGCATATCCGCCCACGCTTCCGGCGTTTCCTCCAGGCTTATAAATCGGATCAAGCCGGTCAGATCCGCTTCCCCGGTAACGGCGGAAGACACCACGCAGGGCAGTCCGCCGGCCTGGGCTTCCACCAGCGCAAAGGGAAGCCCTTCAAACAGGGAAGGCATCAGCAGCACGTCCAGCGCGGAAACCCACTCGTTTACATGATCCACATTTCCAAGAAAGCGTACGTTTTCCTGTAAACCCGCGTCGCGTACCGCTTTTTCTGTTTGGGTCCGCAATTCTCCCTCCCCCAGAAACACCGCATGAGCGGTTGGATCCTTCCGGAGAAGGAACTGCAAAACCTTTACAGAGAAAGCAGGATTCTTCTGGGGAGCCAATCTGCCGACGATGCCTACCAGCAATTCCCGGTCCATGCCCAGCTCCCGCCGCAGGGCACGCCTTTTTTCCTCGGAAAACCGATACAGGGAAAGATTGATCCCGTTCTTTAATATGGTATACGGCCGGCCGCCGAACATCCAATCGCCGGCAGCCTGCGAGCAGGCCAAAAAGTGCGTGGCGTACCGCCCCAATACCTTCCTGTTGTGCTTTTCTGTCAGCCGATGGAAAAGGCTCAGCTTTTGGCCGATGGCCTGCTGTATGCCGCTGTTATGCGCATGGATCAGGCGAAGGGATATACCCGCCTTTTTCGCAAACCTCAGCATGTCAATGCTGACCAAATCACAGGTATTGTAATACAGCGCGTCAAAATGGTTTTCCCTGAAAAACCTGCGCCAGAACAGCCGGTAGCTGATATAGCGGTGCCGGTTGGGCGGTCTGCGCCATTCTCTGCCGTCGATCGTCATGACGGGCAGACTGTATATGATATCATCCTGCGGCAGCGCGGCTTTCAGCTGATCCATATAGGTCTCCACGCCGCCTTTGCCGCCGCTGTAGCCGATCATAAAGATTCGTTTCATAAGGAATCCACCGCGTTTGTCGCTCTGATCCGTTCGGGCAGGCTTGTCAGCCCAGCACCCACCGATAGCTGCCAATGCCGGCCGCCCGCAAAGAATACAGCCAATACAGAAGAAACATGATCCCGGTAAGATATACGGTGACTTTCCGGGTTTTTTCGTCGTCAATCAGCTGAAGCAGGTATCCATAGCCGATAATGATTGCGGCATTGGTGTAAATGCCGATCCTGGCCAGATAGGTGCTGCCCATGCCTGCCAGCATGGAAAACGCGTTGAAAAGAGCGGCGTTCACATAAAACGTCTGTTCTTTGGTAAGTCCATCCTTTTTGCACAGGAATACATAGATGAATACCGGCACAAAGGCGACCAGAATCCGGAGAATATTGACGCCGCTGTTCAGATATGGGTCCCCGGTCACGTTAAGCATGGCGCCCTTGTAGCCGCCGATCAGGTCGAAGATGAAGCCGTAGGAAAAGCGGGCGATCAGCGCGCCTGCCGCCAGGAGAATGATTTGGCTGATATCCGCTTTTCTCGTAAACAGAAAGTACGGAAGGATCATCACCAAAGCGGACGAATGAAACATGCCGGCTACGATCAGCACAAGGCAGTACTGCCACAGCTTTCTTTCCAGAATAAGACGATGGCCGGCAAACACAATGGCAGCCGCCATATACTGCCTTACACCGTTAAAGCCCCCCTGCCACTCTCCCATAAAAAGGTACAGGAGCATGCTGAGCAGATACATCGGGCTGTATTTGTATATCGTCCTGCAATACAGCCCGACCGTGACCGCTGCGGATATGAAAATGACGCTTTGTCCGTCATCCCACACGGTCCTGGCCAGCTTGACCAGCAGCGAAAAGCCGCCTTCCCTATAATGAAGGATCCTTTCCCACACGACGGACCATTCCGCGATATTCCATTTATAGTATGCGCCGTAATCCGTGCCAACCCAGTATCGGAGGCCGGAAACGGCAGCCAGGATCACCGTCAGAATGATGACGGCGCCCGTATCCGGCCGAAGCGTATAATTCCCGTTCGGTCTTGTCACGGCAATGGGGTTTCGCTGTGCCAGAATGCCCAGGGCAAGCACGACCAGCAGCAGCATCCAGTATACCGGAGACATATCAAGCGTGTCCTCCCAAATAGCCTTGACGCTGGCGAAGCCATCGGATAAAGCGGTAAGGAACCAGGCATTTCGCCGCCGCCAGGACTGCCGGTTTGATCAGCCATCTTTTGGGAAACCCCAGCAGACGGTATCCCCAGGCCAAAGTGCGGAAGCTGTTTATTCTTTCCCGGATCGTTCTGCGCCTGATCGTATCGTAGTTTTCACAAACGTCATAGAGCACCTCCGGGATGTTGTCGCCGGAAAAACCATGCTGAAAGAAGCGGAACCACATTTCCACGTCCTCGATCCTTTCCGCCCGCTTTCCGACGGTATATCCTCCCAGCGCGTCGTAAACCGATTTATAGGTCATGATCGTGGCGTGAAAGAAAGGCGTGGTTTTTCTGATCGTCAGCCTGTCCGGATGAACGGCGGCATGGCGGATCCCGTGATAACCCGTTTCATCGAAGCACTGCATGTCGGTGCCCACCAGCTGCACGCCGGGATGTTGCGAAAGAAAAGCCACCTGTCTGGAAAGCCTCTCCGGCCGCGACCTGTCGTCCCCGTCCATCCGGGCCACAAGCTCCCCCGTCGCCGCTTCCAGGCAGCGGTTCAGCGTGTAGGAGAGCTTCATGTTTTTTTCGTTTTTCAGCAGGATGATTCTGTCCGGATGCTGATCTTTGTATGCCGCCGCCACGGCGCAGGTTTCATCCGTCGAGCCGTCGTCGCACATAATCAGTTCCCAATTCGCATAGGTCTGCGCCAGAATGGACTCGATGGCCTGCGGAAGGGTTTTTGCGCAATTGTAGATGCCCATGATTACGGACACCTTGGGTTGTTCTGTCATTCCAACTCCTTGTCAAGCAGGATTTCCGCCAATTCTTTTCTCACGCAGCGATCCGTATACGCTTCGGCGCGGCGAAGCGCGGCCTTGGAAAAATCATGCTTTGAAGCCAGGATGCCGCAAATTTTTGCCGCATACGCCGCGGCGTCATCCGCATCGACAAGGAAGCCGTTTTCGCCGTCCTTTATCAGTTCGTCGTGCCCCCGGTTATGGGAAGCCACCACGGGCTTTGCGCACAGCATCGCCTCGATCACATTGAGCGGAAGCCCTTCCCGATAGCTGCACGCGATTTCCACGTCGCTTATCTGCATATATTTTTCCAGCTCCAGGGTGTATCCCAGAAAAACGACCTTTCCTTTCAGCCCTTCTTTTTCTGCCAACGCCTCCAGAGCGTCCTTCTCATCGCCTTTTCCCGCGATCAGAAGCTTTGCGTCCGGATGCTGCTTTACCACTTCTTTGAACGCAAGAATCGCTGTTTTCTGGTTTTTATTGGCGTTCAATTCACCCACGTTCAGGATCACGGGGCCGCTGAGGCCCATCTGTTCCCGCCGCCGACGCTGTTCTTCCGCGCTGATGGGGTGAAACTTTTCGCTGTTGGCACCAATGCCGTGAATATGATAAACCGGGCAGGAAAAATGCTTCCTGGCGAAACGATCATCCTCTTCGTTCACGGTGACCAGCCTGTCTGTCCGGTGGGCCATCCATTTTTCGATGGGATAGTACAGCAGCCAGTTTTTCTTTGGCGCGCCCCGGTAAAAGTGGAAGCCGTGGGCCATATAAATGACCCGCGTTCCCTTTTTCCTGGCTTTCCGGGCGGCCAGGCGGGTCAACAGGCCCATTACCGGCTCGTTGGTCCAGATGATATCATAGTTTCCCTGACGGATGATCCGCTTCACCTGTCTGTAGCCTCTGAAATTGGTAAGGGAAAAGGGGGTGCGCTTCATATCCAGCTTGTACAGCCCCGCATATGCTTTCAGATCCTCCGAAATCTCGGCAAACCGGCCCAGCACAGGAGAGCAGCCCGCGTCCACCGCGTATCCGTTTTCGGCCAGATAAACCGCATGCTGCTCCAGAAACTGCTTCATCATGGAGTCGGTGCAGGTGATCAGAATCCTTTCAGCCATTCATTTCCCTCATGACTTTTTCTGCGATGGACTTTCCGTCGATCCCGTATTCCCTGCGCAGGTAACGCTGATCGCCCACTTTGCAGACGAAGGTATCCTGCAGGCCGACATAGCAGACGCGCGCTTTTCTTTCCTTCATTCCGGCCAGCACCTCCGCCACGGCGGAGCCGAAGCCGCCCAGGATGTTATGCTCCTCGCAGGTGACGATCAAATCAAATTCGCGTCCCGCTTTCTCAATCAGCTCCCGGTCAATGGGCTTCACCGTCGGGAACGTGTATACGGCGGGGCGATATCCCTTTTCCTTCAGGATTTCATACGCCGTATCCACTTCTTCAAAAAAAGCGCCGGTGGAAAACAGCGCGATTTTCTCGCCATCATAAATCAGCCGGGCCTTGCCTATGCTGAACAGTCCGATCTCCCCCGGGATTTTCTTTTCGCCGCCGCGGCCCAAGCGAAGATACGCGGAGCCTTGGTATGCGGCAAGCGCCCGGGTGCAGGCCTGCGCCTCGGCCGCGTCGCCCGGCGCCAGAACCACCATCCCCGGCAGCGCCCGCATGCAGGCGATATCCTCGGTGGCCTGATGGCTCACCCCCAGCGCGCCGTAGGTCAGCCCGCCGCCGACGCAGACGATTTTCACGTTGGCCTGATGGTATGCGCAGTCGTTTCTGATCTGCTCCATACAGCGGAACGTCGGGAAATTGCCGATGCTGTAGGTGAACACATTTTTCCCTTCCATCGCCATGCCGGCTGCCAGGGAGGTCATGTTCTGCTCGGCGATCCCGGCGTTGGTGAATTGATCGGGCAGCTGCTCCCAAAAGGGCTTGAGCACGCCGAACCCCAAATCTCCGGTGACAAGCTCGATGCTTTTATCCTCTGCCGCAAGGCTGAGCAGCGTTTTTACAAAAGTGTCTCTCATGCTTTCACCTGATGCGTTTTTTCACTGCTGCCGGATTTGGCCTCCATCCGCCGCATCTTCTCCGGATATCCGGGGCGCCAGGAGGCGGTAAAGGTGTGATCGCGGCCGATATCGTCGCCATCGCCCGGACGAAGCGGATCGGCGATCCCTTCCGGGGTATACGGGTCTTCCGCCCCGGCCGGCTTTGCGCGGAACAGCTCGCTGACCGCCGTATCGTATTCCCATCCGTCGTGGGGAAAGCGGTAGTGCCACAGAATATCATTCTGCATAAAGGAAACGCCAAAGCCCTTGACGGTGGAAGCGATGATGACGGAAGGACGGTGTGGCTCTTTCGTTTTGTTTTCTTCCGCTTTCGCAAACGCAGCCTTCAGCTGCATGTGATCGTTGCCGTCCGCCTCGATCACATGCCAGCCAAAGGCGCGCCATTTTGCCGAAAAGTCGCCGAATTCCAGGGTGTTGCCGGTGAAATCCAGGCTCTGCATATGATTGTAATCCACAACAGTCACCAGGTTGTTCAGCCTGAAATGATTGGCGAACAGCGCCGCTTCCCACACGGAGCCTTCGTCGCATTCGCCGTCGCTGATGACCACAAAAACCCGATGCCCGTCGTCCCCGCTTTTCTTCGCCGCATAGGCCATGCCCACGCCCATGGACAGCCCGTGGCCCAGGGATCCAGTGGAAACCTCCACGCCGGGAACGAAATGGGATGCGTGGCCGGAAAGCCGTCCGCCGTTTTCATAGTGGGTTTTCAATTCCTCCACCGGAAAAAAGCCGCTTTCCGCCAACGCGGCATACAGCGCGGCACTGGCATGGCCCTTGCTGAGAATAAACCGGTCCCGCTGATCCCAGTCCGGCCGGGACGCATCAAAACGCAGCACGTCCGCATAGAGCACGGCAATGATATCCGCCACTGACAGCGTAGAGCCGATGTGGCTGCCGTGGGATATGTGCGCCATTTCAACGCCGTGCCTGCGGATCAGCCAGGCCAATTGCTCGCTCGTCAAATCAATCACCTGCAAAAAAGAAATGGATTCAGGCTCGCTCTTCAGAACTCCTTCTGCCACGGCGGCACAGTCGCCCTGCTGCCGTCCGCGTGGGAGATCCTGTTCAGGCGGGACAGCACTTCCCAGTCCAAATGCCAGCCCTGCGCCGAAATAACATCCAGAAGCTGCTTCGCCGTTTTAATGCCCACGATCGGAACGCCCTTGGGGAAGAAATCCAGAATAAAGCGGACGGCGACCGCCGAACAGCTTTTCCCGTGATGGGCCGCCGCTCTCCTTAGCTCTTCCACGATCTTCATATTGTGCTTGAGCTTTTCTCCATGGAAATTGGTATAGATGCTCCGGCTGCGGCGGTCGTTGTCGCCGAAAACGGAATGTTCATCGTATTTCCCGGACAGCATGCCCTGCCCAAGGCTGCCCCACGTCATGGGGGTCACGTTCATGGCGCTCACCGTTTGGCGTATCTCCGCCTCCCAGCTTCTGCAGCAAAGAGAAAACTCGTGCTGGGACGTGGCGAATTCGCCCTGATAGGGCTTAAAGAGCAGCAGCCCGTCCGGACGGATATTGGAAATGCCAAAATAACGGATTTTTCCCGCGGCCTTCTGTCTCCGCAATTCTTCCACGATCGCTTCCGGCGGCGTTTTCTGGTCCCAGTAATGGATCACATAAATGTCGATATAATCCGTACCCAGCCTGCGGAGGGAATTGTCCAGCGCTTCCCGAAGATATTCGGGGGAATTGTCGATATGGGTTTTTCCGTCGCCCACCCTGACGCCGAATTTGGACTGAATCACCACGTCTTTCCGATGCGCGCCAAGACCCCGGGCCAGCGTCTTTTCAGACTGGCCCAGGCCGTAAGTGTCGGCGGTATCAAAGAAATTGACGCCGCTGTCCAGCGCGGCATGAATGGCGTCGATAAAATCCTCTTCCCTGGTTTCCCCCCAATTGTAGCCGCCCATGGGGCAGCCGCCCATGCAGAAGCGGGAAACAGTCAGGTCGGTATTGCACAGCTTCAAATATTCCATAAAAACGCCTTTCAATAAGCTATTTCTTTTTCCCCGGAAACAGATAATGCCTTCCTTTTTGAAAAACCGCGCCGATGGTTTTGAAAAACAGCCGGGCATCCGTGGAAAAGCATACGGTCTCCGCGTATTTCACGCGCAGCGCGTTTTTCTTTTTCAGCACCAGCTTTTCATACATCGCATCGGGATCGTCGGAGCCGACGATCTCATCCAGATTGATGAATTCCAGCGAGCTGTAATCCGTAATGCCGGGCCGCACCTGCAGAATTTTTTTTTCGTCGCCCCGATACTTTTCCGTATAGCACAGCAATTCCGGCCGCGGGCCGATAAAGCTCATGGACCCCAGCAGGATATTGAGCAGGTTGGCCGTTTCGTCCAGCTTGGTTTTTCTCAGTATCCTGCCGGCACGGGTGATCCTGGGATCGTGGGCGGCCGTCGTGCCGCCGCCGATCTGATCCGCGTTTTTCACCATGGTCCTGAACTTGATGATCCTGAAGGGCTTCCCCCTGTAACCGCCCCGAAGTGGACGGTAAAACACCGGGAAACCGTCGTCCAGCACAATGGCGGCGCATATCACCAGATACGCCGGCAAAAGAAGAAGCAGCAGCGGCACGGCCAGCAAAAGCCCAATAACGCGCTTGATACGCCGGTTGTACACGCCTTCATAGGCCTGCTTGGGAGCGTGCATATCCAGCCTTTCCTCCGGTTTTCGCGCAGGTCATGCCTGCTGAATTCATTTGCTCACCACAGCCAGCGCAAACGTGATGCCCTTCAGCTTTTCCCACTGTTCTTTTTCCAGCGTCACGCTGACGCGTCCATCCTCCAGGCCCACGCCTTCCCGGACAAACCATTCCACGTCGCTGCCTTTTTCGCGGATACCGAAGAGCAGGTATACTTTTTCTCCTTCGGAATATGCGGTCTGGAAAGCGTAAACGATGGAGATGTCGTCTTCATCCTGAACTTCCTCGGGCACCTGGCCGGCAACGAACTCGTAAATGTTCTGATAATCGCCGGGCACCTGCCGTCTGATTTCCTCAGGGAAATGGGACAGCACACCGTCGGAGCGGTCCGCGTCTTCATGGCCGGAGTACGCGGCCAGAATGGACAGGTCCAGCTCAGCTTCGCCGTTCATGCCGGAAATCTCAGCCGACACGTCGGTAGCGGACATGCCGTCCTGCTTCAGCGAGTGCATACGGGCAGGCACGATCGCCTGTCCCCAGGAGGTGTTTTCAGCGATCCAATAGCCGTCCAGCTCCTTGGTGTAAAAATCGTAGTAAATGTTGGTATACACCGGGATCATGGGAAGCAGCTGAGAGAAGCGCTCCTGGAAGCGGACCCATTTCTGCATGTATTCCAGAATGGCGCCGGGCTGGGTGCGGTCCATTTCCCTGGCCAGGTCAAACAGTTCGCCGTATACCGACCGCAGGGAATCCGCTTCCTGCGCCTGTTCATCATCCACGAAGAACAGAGCCGGATCAAAGCTGATGTTGAAGTTGTCGCCCATGTAAATCATGTCCACGCCTTCCAGCGCGCGGTCCGCATGAGACTGGGCAATACTGTCAAAATGCAGGGGAACGAGCTTGAGGGAAACGCCGGCGGCGGCCAGGTTTTTCACAAAAGCGTCGTTGAAGGTCTGCTCCATGCTGCCGCCGGACAGATAGCCCATCGTGAGCTCCATTGTCTCCAGCTGGCCGTCCGCTTCCCTGCAGCGCACGCTGTCCGTGCCCGCTTCAAAGGGCTCGCCCTGACTGTTCAGCGTCCATCCCGCCTGCTCAAGCAGCGCGGCGGCAGCTTCCGTATCCAGCGGATAAAGGGTCAGCCCGTCCAGGGTAAGCGCATCCCAGGCAGCCTCGTTCTTTTCATAGGCCGCCGTTTCCTCCTGCGTGGCGGCATCGGAAAGCTGCGCCGGATAATCGATCATGCCCGTTGCCGCCTGATACATCCATTGGCCCAGCCCGTACAGGGCATTCGCTTTCAGGCCGAAATTGCCCACGTACGCCCCGATCAGCTGATCGGAATCCAGGCAGCCGGCGATGGCCTGGCGCACGTTCTGCTGCTGGACAAGCCGGCTTTGGGGGTTGAAGAAAATATAGGTCAGGCCGATCCTGGGATAAATGGCTCTGGTATACTGCGGATTCTCCGCGCACAGGTTCAGCCCTTCCGTAACAGCGGAAGCCTGCGTCACCTTGTTCAGCAGCGCGTATTCTCCTTCGGCCAGTCCCCGGATCATCGAGTCGTTGGCGGCCCTGCGATAGGTGATCCGCTTGATCCTGGGCTTCTTGCCTTCCTCGTTTCCTTTGTAGTACCGGTTGATTTCAAAGACCGCTTCATCCCCGTCGAAGGATATCAGCCTGTAGGGGCCGGAAACCGGATCGGGATGAGACTGATAGCCCTTTTCACTGTCCAGGATGGTGCGCCGCAGCAGCTCCGCGGTAAATCCTTCGCCATCGGCTTCGGGATCGGAAGCAATATATGCGCCCGCCCCGTCGTCCCGCACGATGCACCCGGGAGCGATGGCATGGATGGGATAGGGGCAGAAGGACAGGTAAGACAGCTCATAGAAGTACGGCAGCGCTTCCGCCTTCACGGTGAAGGAAATCAGATTGTCCGATTGCACCCGCAGGCCGGCAATGCCCGGCGCGGCGCCGGAAAAGTAGTCTTCGTAGCCAAGCAGGTAATCCAGCGCCGCCGGATGGGCGCCAAGCTCGCTGATCAGGGGGCTTCCCTGCAGCAGAACGGAAAAGGCGTAATCCCACGCGGTGACGGGCGTGCCGTCGGAATAATACAGATTGGAGGCAAGCGCCAGCAGATACGTACGGTTGCCCGCTTCATCAGCGTTCACCAGCGCGCCGCTGACAACCGAACGGTCAAAGCGGAAATAGCTCGCTTCATCGTCCCAGGTGACCAGGTCATACCCGGAAACCAGGTATCTCACGTCGATATCGCTGGTGCCGTTGCCCCACATTTCGGTGAAGAACTTGCCGTTGAGCGGCGTGGGATTGCCAACGACGATATCGTCGTAATCATAGGGCGTCAGCTGAATTTCCGCCCATTCGACTTCCTCCGCCGCGTCGCTGGCATCCATTTCGATGGTTTCTTCCTGCTGGGCATAAGCCGCCACGGAAGAGCACAGAAGCAGAAGGGCAAGGAATAAGCTCAGTCTTTTTTTCATGGATATGCACTCCTGTTTTTTCAGCGTTTTCAAGGCGCGGTTGGAATCATTCGATGCAGACGCCCACGTTCATCATCGCGCCGCCGATGCCAAGCGGCGTTTCATAATCTTCAATGGAGGCGTAGCCCGGCGAATAGATGACGGTGAACTCCATAAAGTGCTCAGGATGCCAGATTTCAACGGAATACATCGTCGGCGTATATCCTTCGATCACAGGCGAAGGAACGTCAAGCTCGGTCTCGATACTCACGATTTGCGTAAAATCGGGGGCCGCTTCGGTGCCGTCGTAGTAAATGTAGTGGATGATCACCCCGTATTCGGGCTGATACTCTTCAATGATTTCCACGATTTCCGGCGGCGGTTCGGGCAGCTCAATGGAATCCACGGCGGATGCCATCAGCGGCAGCAATGCCGCCATCGCAAGGGCAAGCAGCACGGAAAACATTTTTTTCATAGCAGATCGTCCTCCTCTTTATTTCGGTCACGTTCCGGTCCTGTTCTTATGGCTGTTCCGGGGTATAGAGGTGACGCCGGATCCAGGAGGACGCGCTGTTTTCCTCCGCGTAAAACTCCATGTATCCGCTTTCCCCCACTTTGTATTCCCCATCAAGGTACTCCACAGGGAGGATTTCATAACCGCCCGACCGCTGCATTTCTTCCAGCCACTGCTGATCGGAAAGATTGGTCACGGCGTTTTTCCTGAGCGTTTTCAGCAGCTTCGCGCCAAACTCCGGGTTTGACGAAAGGTTTTCGCGCAGCTGCGCGGCGGCCTTCTGCATGAATTCGCTCTGTCGGCGCATTCTTTCTTCGTTGGTGCCTTCGCCGATGGTTTTCCGGGCGCGGACAAAGGTTTCGGCTTCGCCGCCCGAAAGGGTCACGGCGCTTCCCCGGGTCCAGGCGGGATTTACGCTGGTCATATCGTCCGGTATGGTCACCCGGACGCCGCCCAGCAGATCGTTGAAGGCGGCAACCGCGCTGTAATCCACCATGCAGTAGCTGTCAAGCTCGATATCGCCCATCAGGTTCTTTACGGCACGCAGGGTATACCGGGCGTTGTCCGTAGAGTTGGCGCCGTAATTGTGGGAAAGGCAGATCTGCATCACCCGGCTGCCCGTTTCCCGGCCATATACGCTCAGCACCGTTACGTCGGTCATGGTATCCCGGTCGATCTGCAGCTGATGGATACACTTGTTGGTATGATCGATTGCCAGCAGCAGCAGAAAGTCCGCCTGTCCGCCGCTTCTGTAGCGGCTGGTGCTGACGCCCTGATACGCGTCGGCGCTCCGGTCGATGCCCGCAAGCAGCAGTGTCGTCACCGCCGGCGTTTTCCTGTATTTTTTTCCGTCCGCTTCCGTTTCCCCGGCCTGCATGAATTCCCGCGTCCCTTCCGATCTGGTTTCGGAGAATTCTTTGTTCAGCAGCCGATCAATGCCTGTGATCCCCAGCAGCAGCGCCGCCAGCGCCGCCGTCAAAAACAGCACGGAACGGAGGATGATTCTCTTTCTTTCAGGGCTCATTCTCTTTGTTTTTTCGATTCCCGTTTCTTCTTATCACTGCGTCTGGCGCGGCCGGGCTTCTCTTCCCTGTCCCCGCTGTAATACCCGGAGTATCCGTACTGATAATAATACCGTTTCCTGGCGATCCGCTTGGCGGAAACCTTATTGATCACGCAGCCGATCACCTGAGTGCCGCTTTGCTCCATGGTCCGCTTCATGTGGTCCAGCGCGCCCTTGCTGATCTTTTCGTATTCCAGCACCAGCAGGCTGCCGTCGCAGTATTTGGCGATTTCCGCAGCGTCGATCACCACCCCGATCGGCGGCGTATCGACGATCACCAGGTCAAATTCCTTTCCGGCGACATCCATCATCTGCTCGAATTCCGCCGAAGTCAGCAGCGAAAGCGGCGTTTTCACCACTTCCCCCGCGGGGATCAGAAACAGGCCGGGAATGTTGGTGGAATAAGCCGCGTCCTTCAGGGAGCACTGGCCGGAAAGATAATGAGCCAGCCCCATTTTCACGCCCCTGATCCTGAAGCGGCTGATCATCACCGACTTGCGCAGGTCCCCGTCGATCAGCAGCACCCTTTTTCCGCGCTTCGCCATGCTGATGGCGATGTGGGTGGAGATGAAGGTTTTGCCGCTGCCGGGAGCGTGGCTGGTAACGGCGATGCGCTTGACGTTTTTCCCGGCGAATATAATGCCGGAGCAGATCGAGTTAATGGCCTCGCTGCCTTCGTAGGGCAGCGTCAGCCCCTGATTGATCACCACGGCGTTGACGGCCCCCCTTCCGGGCGCCGCCGCGGCAATGCCGGCCTGCTCCTTCATTTCATGCCTGTACACCTCGCCCAGCGTCGCCAGGCCCGTCGCCTTCTCCACGTCGTCGCCCGTCCTGATTTTGTCGTCCAGCAGGAAAATCAGGGCAATCACCGCCGAAGCGACGAGCAGCCCCGCGATAAACGCTTTGATGACGGCGCTGCGGATATTGGGAAAAACCGGCCTGTACGGCCGCTGCGCCTTTTCCAGCACCTGGGGCCGGCGCAGTTCCATCTTGTTCGCGATGAAGTCCTGCACCACGTCCGCGTACGTATCGGCCAGCAGCTTGGCTTCATCCGGATCGGGAGACTGAATATTGATATACAGAAAGTGCGAGCCGGCGGGGTTATTCACGGATATCATGCCGGCCAGCTTGCTGTAGTCGTAATCCAGGCCCAGCCGTTCGTCCACCATTTCATGCACGTGCCAGATTTTGAACGCTTCCTGATAGTCCACCGCCAGACTGGAGCCCAGTTGCAGGTCGGCCAGCGAAATGGTGGATTCCGACCCGGCGATATAAATCTTGGACGTAGCCTGATAGATGGGCGTCACCGACGTTTTCTCGTATACGCCCACGGCAATGGCAAAAACAAACGCGGTAAGCAGAATCCAGTGCACGTTTTCCAGCAGGCGGAAAACCAGAGAGATCCAGTCGATGCCCGTGTAGTATCTGGCCTCCCCTGCGGCGGCGTACTGCGGCGCGGGCGCATGTTCGTTATGCTGGTTCAGTTCGGGAAGCTGTTCTGCCATTTTGACCCTTCTTTACCTGTATTCTTCTGCAGGGCTGATCTTTGCGGCTCATAAAAATCCCCGCCCGAAGGCTCATTCCTTCAGATCATCCGAAACGATTTCAAATTCCACCCAGGTTTTTATGGACATATTCGCAAAGGGAATCTCGATCTGCATCCTTTTCTTCTGATGGTTCACTTTCAGGATCTTCGTTTCCACGCCCTCGTAGGCGCCCTGGCAAATCCTGATTCTCTGTCCCTCCCGGAAAACCTTCGTTTTTCCGATCACGCCGTTGCTGTGCAGCAGCATCAGCGCGAAACGCTCGTCGTTTCCGTACAGCTCATACTGTCTGTCCGAATCGCACAGGCACCGTCTGACCCCCTGCAGCGACTGCAGCGCGTCGATATCCAGCGGCCCGTCCTGCCGGTAGACGAATACATAGCCGGGAAGCAGATCGTGTATCCGGTCAACCATGCTGCCGTTTGCCCAGGTATGCTGCACCTGCTTGGGGCTGATTGCGATACAGGAAAGCTGCTGCATGGCCGCTTTCACCACGCAGTCGCATTTTTCCGTTTCACAGAACAGGCAGTAAACGTGCATCCTGACGCTCCCTTCGGGCATAGCTCCGCCGAAGCGGCGCGCCAGCGCGCCGCCCGAATCGTCCATATACAGGAAACCGGCGTGCCCCAGCAAGCCGTCTGGTGGCGCGCGCATGCTTCCGTTCGGGTGTATTCTGCTTATCTGAAGCGGGAGGACCGGACGGCCGTTTGTCTTTCGCTTTCAAGCTGCCGTCAGCGCCGTTGCAAGCCCCGGCGGCGCCCGCCTCAAACGCTCGGAATACGGAAGAGTCCCCCTACATAACTCTTCTATGATATTATACCATGTTTCGTGCCGGGTGTCCACAGGATAAAGTTTATTTTTTCAAAATCCGACATAAAAATAACCGCAGCTACGTCCGCCCCGCTCCGGGGCATCCTCCGCCTGCAAAAGAAGCAATAACGCAAATAATCGTCAGGCTGCCGGCAAATCTGCCTTGGGGAAGCATGCCCGAAAGACCGGATAAACTGTTCCTCGTCAGCAAAGCGCGGGCAGAAGGGTCAAGACATGCGGCCAAAAACCGTTTCCGCTGTCGATTGCCATCGAAAGACTGCTTGCATGCTTCCGACGGAGGAGCACCGGCTTTGTCAATGCTCCGGTCAGCAATATAGCTTGAATATAAGCTCTTTGTTCTTTCTTTTGGCTTGCCTTTATGCGTTAAATATGCTATGATAGTGTGGGATGGGTTGGAAAACAAATGAGGAGGAAGCATATGCAGCAGGCGGCAGGGCCATGGACGGGATGCGATCTGGGCGACATTACGCCCCTTTGCGCTCCGTGGCGGGAAACCAATCATTTGCTGCGGCCCGCATTTTCCCGTGAAGCGGCGGCCCTGTCGCTGGAATTGGCTTCTTCCGCCTATGATATGCAGACCGACCGCTGGCGGGAAAACGGCTGGTTTGATTTCTCCTACATGATCGACAACAATCTGCTCACCGGCTCCGCCGTCAACGGAGAAAACGCCGATGGCGGCTTCTCTCCCCTGCGCGCCGGAATGTATCAGCGCGCCGCCCAATCCCTGGTAAAGCGGCAGAATCCCATCAGCCTGGTCCGCGGCACTCTTCGCCAGCGGGAGGGAAGCGACACCTGCAAATGCATCGTCATGGCGCACCGCACGGGCCTGGGCGGCTTTGTGATCGCCATCGGCTTTATGGGCACCGGCAAACGGCTCTACGATTGGTTTTCCAATTTCCGCACCGCGCGGGACGAAGGCGCTCACCAGGGCTTCCTGCAGCTGACCAAAGAATTTGAAAGCAACTGCGCCCGCATCTCGTTCCCCCAAACGGCGAGGGAGCTGGGGCTGAACGAGCTGACCCTTTCCGGCATATTCAACGAATGCCGCCGTCCCGGCAGCCGCTTCCGCATCTGGATGACAGGCCACAGCCAAGGCGGCGCAGTCATGCAGCTCGCCGCCTTCCGGCAGATAAAAAACGGTCTGCTGCGCCAGCAGCTGATCGGCTACGGCTTCGCCTCCCCCTGCGTGCTGTATGAGAATCCCGGGTATGACCTGAACGGTTTTCCCCTGTTTCATCTCATAAATGGCGACGACGTGGCTCCCCGTATCGGCGCGTTTCTGCACATAGGCCGGTGTATGGTTTACCGGCCCGATCCGTCCATGCGGAGATTGTGCTACGGCACGCATATGGATTCTCCCGCCTTCCGGGACTGTATGGCCTTAGCGGCCGCCGTGCACGGAACCAGGGAAGGGCTGGCCTTCACCGTCGCTTTTCTGCAGGCGGTGGATGCCCTGTCCGATCAGGATGCGGCGGCCATCATTGGCAAGATGCTGGGAAGCCTGGTGCCGGAGCGCATGCTGATGATGCTGGGCAGCCGCACCGATCAGCTTCTGCAGTACCTGATGAGGCACGTTCTGCACGCCTATGCCGCGGTGACCAACGGAGAAACGCCGCCGGAGGGAACCCTCGCCCGGTTCCGGGGCCGTTTTGACATTCTCATCCGCACATACGGCGCGCCGGGGTTCATCCGCGCCATGGTGAATGCCCTGGGCGCGCCCCATCGCCTGCGGGGCACAGACAAAGCCAGCGGCGGCGAAGCGCCCTACCAATCCATTGTGAATCGCTTTTTCCGTTCCGTCGGCGGCCGTCCCGCCTCCGGCAACGTGCCCCGGGCCGCGGTGCTGCCGCTCAGGACCGGGAAAATGCGGCCGGGCGACCGCTTCCACACCCTTACCAGGCGTCTCAGACAGCGCACCTTGCGATAAAATCCTCTCTTGGTTTTGAGAAAGGAGAAAAAACGTGAGCATCCAGATCGTTCTATCCCTGTTCGGCGGGCTGGCCCTGTTCCTTTTCGGCATGCGTACCATGGGCGAAGGCCTGGAACGCGCAGCCGGGCCAAGGCTCAAGCACTTCCTGTCCCTGATGACGCATAACCGTTTCATCGCCATGCTGACGGGCCTGATGGTCACGGCCCTGATCCAGTCCTCCGGCGCGACCACGGTGATGGTGGTGGGCTTTGTGAACGCCCAGCTGCTCTCCATTTCCCAGGCCGTGGGCGTGATCATGGGCGCCAACGTGGGCACAACGGTCACCTCGCTCCTTCTGTCCGTCACCATTGATCCGGGCCCTATTTTCGCTTTCCTGGGCATGCTGATGATCCTTTTGTTCAAAAAGAAGGAAACGCTCAAGCAAAGCGGCTACGTATTCATGGGTCTGGGCATCCTGTTCATCGGCATGGACCTGATGAGCTCGTCCATGGAGCCCCTGCGGGAATGGCCGGTGTTCCTGGACCTGATGCAGGGGGTGCGCAACCCCATCCTGGGCGTGCTGATCGGCATTCTGGTCACGGCGCTGCTGCAGTCCTCTTCGGTGTCGGTCGGTATCGTGCAGGTGCTGGCGGGCGCAGGGCTGGTGAGCATCGACGCGGCGCTGTTCCTGCTGCTTGGCGCCAAAATCGGCGCGTGCACCCCGTCGCTGCTGGCCATGGCCGATTCCACCACAGCCGCCAAGCGCACCGCCATGCTCCATCTGGTATTCAATGTGATCGGCGCCACGGTGGTGCTCATCCTCTCCATCTTCCTGCCGCTCTCCGACTGGGCCAAAATGCTGGTCCCCAATAATCCCAAGCTGTGCATCGCTTTCATGCATATTTCCATCAGCATCCTGTGCGTGATCGTGGAGATGCCCTTCGGCAATCTCCTGATCAAAATCACCGAATGGCTCGTGCCCGGCAAAGACGAGCATGAGGAAGAACCGCTCAAGCTGCAATACTACGACGAGCGTCTGCTCAAAACCCCCGCGCTGGCCGCATCCCAGCTGCACCGGGAGGTGTGCCGGATGGGGCGGGAAACCCACGATCACATCCTGCTGGCCATGGATACCCTGCTCACCGGCGACTTTTCCAAGGAAAAGGAAATCATCCGTCACGAGGATCTGGCCGACTATCTGGAGGAGGCCATTACCGAAGGTCTGGTGGCTGTGATGCCGCTGGAGCTCAGCGAGCATGAAAGCCGCCGCATCGCCTCTCTTTTCCACGTGGTCACCGACCTGGAGCGCATCAGCGACCACGCCATGAACCTGATGAGCCTGGCCAAGGAGCGGGAGCAGCGCAGCGCCAAAATGAGCGACAAAGCGCTGGAAGAGCTGTCCGGTCTGTTCATGCAGGTGATGAAGGTGCTCTCTTCTTCCCTGGAGGGCCTGGAGGAATGGAACGTGCCCGACAGCATCATGGCCCTGGTGGAGGAAGGCGAGCAGCAGGTGGACGACGAGACCGACGCCCTGCGCAAGAAACATATCGACCGCCTGAAGGAACACAAGTGCACCCCCAAGAGCGGCGTGATCTTCCTGGAAACCCTCACCAACCTGGAGCGCGTATCCGACCACGCGAGGAACATCGCGCTGTGCGCCAGAGAAGAACCCATTCACGCCCACGTGGGATAAAAACTCACCTTTGCAAAAAGCAGGAGACCAGCCGAAAAATGCGCCTGTCATTTTCCGTCCGGTCTCCTGCTTTTCCGTTATGTTTTCAGGAAAACAGTCCAGCCTTCGGCACGATCATTCCTCCAGCCCCTCCAGGGTGGAAAGGATGATCGTCCGCCATTCTTCCTCGCTCCTCGCGCCAATGTACCACTGGCCCACCGTCTTCCCGTCTCCCGTCACAAAAATGGTGGTGGGCACGGCGGTGATCCTTGTCATCATGTTCTGCATCATGTGGGCATTGGGCAGAATGTGCGGATACAGCGCGCCGGTTTGCTCGGCGATGCCGCGGGCCTTTTCGGTCTGCGCTTCATTGGCGGTCATATCCTGGTTCTGGCAGTCGATCACCAGGCCCAGGATCATCACGCCGTCCTTTTCCATTTCCTTGGCCAGCGAGCCGAGCCCGGACATTTCATTGACGCAGGGGCCGCAGTATGTGCCCCACACGTTGATCATCACCAGCTTCTTCCCCTCGATCAGGCCCGGACCCACGGCGTTGCCGTAAATATCCTCCGTGGCCAAATCGCCCAGCGGCTGCATCAGGCTGACCGTCGGGCCGGCCCAGGCATCGGCGGAAGCAAGGAAACGGACGTTGGTGAAGCCCAGCAGCGCCGCCGTGTCGGCCGCGGCTCTTCCCTGTTCGGCATTCTCGCCAAACACATAGATGGCCGTGTCCATCTGGTCAAAGCCGCCGTCCAGCACCTGCTGCAGGAAATCGCCCCACTGATCCAGCGGCACGTTCTCGGCGCCGCTCAGGGTTTTTCCATTGTATTTTTCCGCATCGCGCACATCGAAGAGATTGTAGGCCTGGCCCTGGTTCCATGCATTCAGCAGCTCATCGGGAGAAATCTCCTCCCCCAGCGCAAACGCCGTCAGCGTCATGGTCATCGCCAGCGCCAGCATCACAGCGATCGTTTTTTTCATTTTTTCCATCCTCCTCATCCGTATATGCATTGATTATATCATACTTTTTCAATTATATCGAGCCTGTGCGGATAATTTACAATCTTGTTACAAATTGATCTTGGCATGCAGCGCGAATTGTGGTACAATATGTTGTGTATCTTTGCATTTGCAAGATCCAAGGAGTATTTTATGAAGCGATTCTTTCTCACGTTGATTTTTTTGCTGCTGCCGGTGTTTGCCCTGGGCGAAGGCCTTGGCTTTACCGTTGCGCCGGAAAGCATCCGCCCCGGCAAGGCGGAGCGCATCAGCATTTCCGTGCCTGCCGACGGCGACGCGGATTTGTTCCTGCTGAATGAAAACGGCGACGCCGCGGCGGTCATCTGGCAAAAGTATCCCGTTGTGCAGGGCGTGAACCACCTGACCTGGAACGGCATGGATGAAAACGGTCAGGCCGTGGCCGAGGGGCAGTATACGCTGCAGCTGCGCATGAACGGCGAATCCGCCGATCAGGCCGTGGAAATCGGCAAGGAAAGCCCGCAGCTTCTGTCCGTCAAATCCTCCGATGCTATGGAGGACGGGGAAAAATGGGTGCTGACAGTGAACGTCAATATGCCGGGCACCCTGATGGTGCGCATCAAGCTGGACGACGGCGAATGGCACAACGTGATCCAGCAGGCCATCCCTCAGGGAGAAACCACCCTTGTCTGGGACGGCGTGACCGATACCGGCGACACCCTGCCTTACGGCAAGTACACCGTGCAAGTCCGTCTGTTCGATCAGGAAGGCTACGGCAGCACCGCAAGGCAAAGCACGCTGGCGAGGGTTTCGTTTGTCACTCCCGTGCCTGTGCCCACCGCCACGCCCAAGCCTTCGCCAAAAACCGTGATCCCCAGCCAGGCCCGTACCCAGGCCGACGAAACCAATTACTGGACGCTGCCCATGGGCGAGCTCAACGAGCAGGCCATCTGGGACGTGATGATGCAGCCCATGACGGTGATCGACGGCAACGAAAAAGAGGTTTATCAGCTGCGCAAAACGCCGAACAATACCAAAGACAAAAATGTGGTAGGCGAAATCACCTACGCCTCCCAGGGCGTGCACGTGCTGGAAACGCTGGATAACGGCTGGTCCCTGGTGGAGGCCTATAATTCTTCATATGGGCCCTACTGCAAATCCCGCGTAGGCTTCGGCGTGACCGACGATCTGATCCAGGGCTATGTGAAAACCTCCCTTTTGATCACGGTCAAGCCCGATCCCAACTACGGCCTGCTGGTGGATAAGGACAATCAGACCATGTACATTTTCTCCGACGGGCGGATCATCGGCACCCTGCTGGTTTCCACCGGCCTGAACAATTCCGTGCAAAGCTGGAATGAAACCCCCTCCGGCGAGTTTGTGATCATCAGCCCCAAGATGGGCGGTTTCCCGGCGGGCAACCTGTGGTGCGCCTATGGCATGCGCCTCAACGGCGGCTGCGCCATCCATCAGGTGCCCTATATCGGCGATGAAAACACGCCGCCATCCCGGCAGGATTTTTCCACCACGGCAAGGCAGCTGGGCTCCAAGGCCAGCCACGGCTGCATCCGCGTGCAGAAGACCCTGAACGAAAACGGGCAAAACATGGAATGGCTGTGGAAAAACATGAAAAAATACACCAAGGTGCTCATCTGGGACGACACCGGGCGCTTTATGTATTATCCCGACGATTCCACCCCCGTGTACTACAACCCCAACGGCGGCAAGTATTATCACGAGGATCAGAACTGCCGCTCGGTCAAGAGCCGCTACCTGCCCCTCAAGGGCTTCACCTACGCCGATCTGGACGTGGAGCCCTTCGCCAGCCTGCAGCCCTGTCCCTCCTGTGTGCAAAAGGTCCTGCGGAAAAACGCCATCGACGCCATCAACCGGGAAAACGGTTTCTGATCAATACGCTTCCCGCATCCGGCGGCGCGCAGCATAACGGCTGCCGCCCGCCGGATTTGTTTATTATTGTGCTTTCCGCCTGAATTTCAACCATTTTCTTTGTTTCCGCTTGCTTTTTTTATGGAATGATGCTATGATATATGTGACGTGAAAGTCACGATCCTATGAAGGAGGTAACGGTAATGGCTTATAAGATTTCTGACGAATGCATCGCCTGCGGCGCCTGCGCTGCGGAATGCCCCCAGGAAGCGATTTCGGAAGGCGACGGCAAATACGTCATCGACCCCGAAAAGTGCATTGAGTGCGGCGTGTGCGCCGACACCTGCCCCGTGGGTGCCCCTGCTCAGGAATAATCCTTTGTCAGGCACGGAAAAGGTGTAATCATAACCCAGGGAGAAAAGTCATCCGCCGGCAGCGCGCCGGCGGTTTTCATTTGCAAAAACGTTCGTCTGTCATGGCGGCCGGATCAAAAAGGTTCTTCAAGCGAAGCCAGGGAGAAGGAACAATTCTCTTTGCCATCTTGAGCGGAGTGGAGCGAGAAAGGAACGAAGCCGAAAGGTCTATAAGCTGGCATAAAGATTTGCTTATAGATCCCTCGACTGCGCTTCGCCTCCCGGCTGCGCTTCGCTCGGGATAACAGCGTTAGGCTGTTTGTTGACACGAAATTTTCCTAAGAATTCATGAAAACCTTAAAAAGGGCTTGCGCCCTTTTTACTTTTATAATTCATCATCCCTTTTTGAGCCTCGCCGTCAGCCGTTCCAAGGGAATATCGTTCCATTCGATCACTTCGATTTCCAGCTCCGACGCTCTGCGGCGCATGAGCGCGCGGCCGGCGTTGGATGCGGCGGAGGACACGATCACGGCCCGGGAGCCCTTTCCCCCGAACCGGTCCCGGAGGATGGCCAGTTCGTTGAGCGCCTCGGTTTTGATCTCCCCTGTTTTGCAGCTGATGAACACCGGCTGCACGCCCTTCACGGCCATCACGTCGATTTCGTTGGTCACCGCTGCGCGCTTGGCATCCGCGGCCTTCCAGCTGACCACAGCGCTGAGCACCACGTCGTCAAAGCATTCCGCCGCCAGGCAGGCCCGGTATACCTGCAGCTCCAGCACCGAGCCCATATCCCTGAGCCAAAAACGGACGGTTTCATCAGGAAAACGGAAGGATACTTCATCGCTTTCCAGGGTAAGGTCCAGGATCAGCCCCTGCTCTGAAAGCGCCCGCAGCAGCTTTTCATCCGCCGTCACCATGCCGTGATCCGCCTTCACGGTGCGCTTTCCCTGCGCAAGCAGGGATGCGTCGGCGGCGGAGGAAATGCGCTGGATGTAGCTGATCTGCCTGTTCCACGCCCGGCGGTTTGCGCTGTATACCGAAAACAGGCTGTCGATCTGAGGCAGCATCCCGGGCAGCTTTTCATTGTCCTCCCGGCCGGGCAGCAGCGTACCGCCGGCCATAAGGAAGCATGCGCGGGCATCCAGGCGCACCGTACAGGGCAGCGACCGGGCGAAGGGCGCGTTTTTGATCTCAAAAAACGCGTTCTTTTTTCGGCTGTAAGTGAACACCGGCGTTTCGCCGCTGATGGCGCCGGCGGCAAAGAGCGCCGCGTCGCCGCCGCCTGAAATGTCGATGGCGCAGTCCTCGTGGGTGGCCAGGATATGGCGCAGCTTTTCTTCCACCTTTACCGCGTCCAGCAGGCTTGCCGATTCGACGGACACCTTCACCGGGCAGCCGCGCACCTCAAAATACTTTTTCAGCGACGCTTTGAATGCCCTGTCCTTCGCCACCTCCGGCGGGCAGACGATCACCGTTTCCTGCGGCCTGAACATTTCCGTAGCCAGCACGTTTTCAATGGGACGCTCGTCGTAGAGCTCGATCAACGTTTTCATTCGCATCACCCATCGGCATTTCTTTTCTGCAATTATAGCAAAACTCACCTGTTCATTGCAAGCGGCGGGAAAGCCAAAAGGAGGACAAATCGAGGAAAAAAGCAAGAGAAAAAGCAAAAAAAGCGCTTGCATCGGAAATGAATCTGTGTTATAATCCGCCTGTTGCCATAAACGGGCGGTCCGCTGCGGGCATAATTGCACCGTATGAACGTCTATGAGGGAAGGAGGACACCCATCATGAGCGAAATCATCCGTTCGATCGAACAGGCGCAGCTCCGTACCGATCTGCCGGAATTCAACGTTGGCGATACGCTCCGCGTATTCGTGAAGGTTGTGGAAGGCAGCCGCGAACGTCTTCAGGCGTTTGAGGGTACTGTGATTGCAAAGCGCAACGGCAGCAGCCGGGAAACCTTCACCGTTCGCCGCGTTTCTTACGGCATCGGCGTGGAGCGTACGTTCCCCCTGCATTCCCCCCGCGTTGACCACATCGAGGTCATCCGCCGCGGTAAGGTACGCCGTGCGAAGCTCTATTACCTGCGTAATCTGCAGGGCAAGGCCGCCAAGATCAAGGAAGCCGGCCGCCGCTGAGCGAAAGAGAAAGCTCCGATTCCCGGGGCTTTTTCTTTTTGCATTTTTACGGGCTTTTCTTTTCCTTCGCCTTGCTTACGCCCTTGCGCTTGGATATAATAAACAGGAATACTTTGGAAGGAGTGAAGCGCCATGATCAAATTGGGCGTGATCGGCTGTGGCAATATGGGCGGGGCCATGCTGCGGCAGTTGCTTAAATGCGGCATTCTGCAGCCGGGCGAGGTCTTGGCGGCAGACAAAAACGAAGCGCTGCTCGGCAGCATAAAGAAAGAAACGGGCATCGGCGTCACCAGCGATAACCGGCAGGCGGCAAAGGCAAGCATGGTGCTGCTGGCGGTAAAGCCGCAGTTTATCAGCGAGGTGGCCGAGGAAATACGCGAAGCCGTGCCGGCGCAGACGCTGATCCTTTCCATTGTGACGGGGTACAGCGTGGAAGCGCTGCAAAAAATGCTGGGGCTGCCCCATGGCGCCGTGATCCGCGTGATGCCAAACACCCCGGCCCTGGTTGGCGAAGGCGTGCTGGCGGCGTGCCGCAGCCCGCAGGTGACAGACGCTCAATGGCAAAGCGCCCTGCAAGTGCTTTCCTGCATGGGCCTGGCCGAGGAAGTGCCCGAAAGGCTGATGGACGCCGTCACCGGGCTGTCCGGTTCTTCTCCCGCGTTTGCGTTTCTGTTCCTGGAAGCGCTCTCCGACGCCGGGGTGCGCGGCGGCTTGCCAAGAGACATGGCAAAGCGCTTCGCCGCCCAAACGCTGCTTGGCAGCGCGAAGCTGGCGCTGGAAACGGGGATGCATCCGGGCCAGCTCAAGGACATGGTCACCTCCCCCGCCGGCACCACCATCGAAGGCGTGGCAGCGCTGGAAAAGGACGGGTTTCGCTACGCCGTCATGGACGCGGTGGACGCCGCCATCCGAAGGGCCAAAGCGCTTGGCGAAAAAAAGTGATCCCCCTGCGCAGCAAAAAAACAGGATTGCGGCGGATACGGCCCTTCTTGCGCTTGTTTGCAAAGGAAATGTATGGTATAATAAAAAGAGCATTTCGTCATGAAATGCAAATTCTGCGCTGGAAAGGACAGGCTCATGGCAAACCGCAAACGCTGGTTCAAGCTGGATAACGCGGCCAAGCTGTATCCCGCCGTTTCCACCGCCCGCTGGAGCAGCACCTTCCGCATCTCCGCCGAGCTTTATGAGGACGTGGACCCCATCCGCCTCCAGCGCGCCGTGGAGATGACGCTGCCCCGGTTTCCTTCCCTGAAGGTGCGGATGCGGTCCGGGCTGTTCTGGTATTACCTGGAAGAGATCGCGGAGCCCCTGACGGTGCGCCCCGATACCGGCCACCCCTGCATGCCCTTTCATTTTCAAAAGGATAACGGGTATCTGCTGCGGGTATTTTATTACCGGAAGCGCATCTCAGCCGAGTTTTTCCATTCCCTGACCGACGGCTCCGGCGGCCTCATCTTCATGAAGACCCTGGTGGTCTCCTACCTGCGCCTCAGCGGCAAGCGGGTGTTTTACGACAGCGGCGCGCTGGACGTGCGCATTCCCCCGGACAAACGGGAAACCGAGGACGCGTTTTTGCAAATGCCCCTGCCCAAGGTGCGCATCTCGCGCAAGGAAAGCCGCGCCTATCACTTTCCCTCCACCCCCGAAATCCCCCACACCCTGCACATCACCGCAGCTTCCATGCCGGCGGATACCGTAAAGCGGAAGGCGAAGGAGCTGGGCGTCAGCGTGACGGAATATCTGGTCAGCGTGATGGTGTGGGCCGGCATTCAGGAACAGGCAAAGCAGAAGAAAAACCGCTGGAAGCCCGTGCGCATCTCCGTGCCGGTGAACATGCGCGCCTTCTTCCCCAGCCCTACCATGCGCAATTTCTCTTCCTTCGTCAATCCCGGGGTGGACCCGCGGCTGGGCGATTACACGTTTGAGGAGGTGGCCGCGGAGGTACGCGCCTTCATGCGCTACCAGGTAAACCCGAAGCTGCTCAGCGCCGTGATCGCCACCAACGTAGCGGATGAAAAGAACCTTTTGATCCGCCTGGTGCCCAGGGTGATAAAAAGCTGGGTGATCAGCGGCATCTTCAGAAACGCCGGGGATAAGCTGGTAACGGCCACGCTGTCCAATCTGGGCCAGGTGACGCTGCCGACCGGCTCGGAAAAGCTGATCCGGCGGATGGAATTCCATTTGGGCTGCCCGTCCGCTCCCCTGTGCAACGCGGCCTGCGCCACCAGCCAGGGAGAGATGCGGCTCATCTTTTGCAGCAACATCCGGGAAACCACCCTGCCCCGGAAAGCCCTGTGCTTCCTGGTGGAGCAGGGCGTGCCGGTGACAGTGGAAAGCAACTGGGAGGATTAAAGCGGTATGTCTTACTGCGTACATTGCGGCGTAAAGCTGGGCGGCGGCGAAAAGCGCTGTCCCCTGTGCCATACGCCGGTAAGGGACCCTTTGAATCCGCCGGACGCCTCCGCACCCCGGGCTTATCCCGTCCGTTCCCCGGAGCAGGAGCTCAAGCGCAGCAAGGGATACCTGATCGCCTGGGCGGCCATATTGCTTCTGGTGCCTTCGCTCCTGTGCCTTTTGATCGACGGGCTCACCGCCGGCTTTGGCTGGAGCATTTACGCCTCCGGCGCGCTGATCCTTCTGTTCATTTCCGTGGCCGCGCCCCTTGCCCTTCCCGGGCGGTTATGGTGGCTGTCGGTGCTGATTTCTTTCCTTTGCCTGAACACGTATCTTTTCCTGGCCGAGCAGATCAGCCGCAGCCCGGGCTGGTACTTCCCGATTGTATTTCCGGCGCTTGCCCTGTTCTTTGGCATGGCTGTACTGCTGATTATTCTTTTCCGCCGGGACCGGCTCAACAAGCTGACGGTCTTTGGCGCTTCCCTGATTGCGATAGCCGCGCAGTGCCTTTTCGTGGAATGGCTCTGCGGCAGAGCGGAAGGGAAACCGGGCGGTCTCATGTGGTCGCCCTATGTGATGGCTCCCTGCCTGTTTATCGGGCTGGTGATTTTCTTTATCAACGGCAACCGGCCTATCCGGGAGGAAATACGCCGCTGGGTGCACTTCTGAACGGCAAGCCGTATTCCGCATATGATGGTGATGGAGGATGACGAGTATGACGAAATTCCGTGTAGGCATTATCGGAGCGACCGGGATGGTGGGTCAGCGGTTCGTAACGCTGCTCAGCGACCATCCCTGGTTTGAAATTTCCGCCCTGGCCGCCAGCGCCGGCAGTGCGGGCAAAACCTACAAAGAGGCCGTGGCGGGCCGCTGGGCCTTTTCCTGGCCCATTCCCGAAAAGGCCGCCAATATGACGGTGCTGGACGCTTCCAAGGTGCAGGACGTGTCCAAGGAATGCGATTTCGTGTTCTGCGCCGTGGCCATGGACAAATTGGCCACCCGCGCGCTGGAAGAAAGCTACGCCATGGCGGAAACGCCGGTGGTGAGCAACAACAGCGCCTGCCGCATGCTGCCCGACGTGCCCATGCTGATCCCTGAAATCAACGCGGGCCATGCTCCCATCATTCTGGCCCAGCGCAAGCGCCTGGGCACCAAGCGGGGCTTCATCGCCGTCAAGCCCAACTGCTCCATCCAGAGCTACGTGCCGGCGCTGACGCCGCTGAGGGATTTCGGTCTCAAGGAAGTGTCCGTATGCACCTACCAGGCCATCAGCGGCGCGGGCAAGACCTTTGAGCGCTGGCCGGAAATCCTGGATAACGTGGTGCCCTATATCGGCGGCGAAGAGGACAAGAGCGAGCAGGAGCCGTTGAAAATCTGGGGCGAATTGAACGCCGACGGCACCGCCATCGAAATGGCCCAGGCCCCCGTGATCAGCGCCCAGTGCCTGCGCGTGCCCGTTTCCGACGGGCATATGGCCGCGGTCAGCGTATCCTTTGAGCATCGGCCGGAGGAAGCCGAGATCCTGGACCGCTGGGCCAATTACCGCACCGTGGCGCAGCAGCTGGCTTTGCCCAGCGCGCCCACGCCCTTCCTTAAGTATTTCTCCGAGCCGGACCGGCCCCAGACCCGCCTGGACCGCGATTTTGAGCGCGGCATGGGCGTAACGCTGGGCCGCCTGCGTCCCGATCCCATTTTCGATTACAAGTTCGTCTGCCTCTCCCACAACACCCTGCGGGGCGCTGCCGGCGGCGGCGTGCTGTCCGCGGAGCTGCTGTGCGCGCAGGGATATATCCAGAGAAAGGAGTAAGCCTATGGCTTGCCAAGTGTTTGAGGGCTGCTGCACCGCGCTGATCACCCCCTTCAAAAAGGGGAAGGTCGACTATCCTGCCCTGAAAGCCCACATTCAAAACCAGCTGTTTGCCGGCGTGGACGCCTTTGTCGCCAACGGCACCACCGCCGAGCCCGCCGCCATGACGCCGGAGGAATGGCGCGACGTGCTGTCCTTCGTGATTGAAGAGGTGCAGGGCCGGGTGCCCGTGATCGCCGGCACCGGCGGCAACAACACCACCGACGTGATCAAGCGGGCCCATATCGCCAAAGACCTGGGCGCTGCGGCGCAGCTTTGCGTGACGCCCTTCTATAACAAGACCACCCAGCAGGGCCTGATCGCCCACTACCGGGCCATCGCACGGGACGGCGCGCTGCCGGTGATCGTATACAACGTGCCCTCCCGCACGGGGCTGAACATGCTGCCAGCCACCCTGGACACGCTGGCCGACGAAGAAAACATCGTGGCCATGAAGGAAGCCTCCGCCAATATGATCCAGATCATGGACATGGTGCGTCTTTGCGGCGACAGGATTTCCTTCTACTCCGGCTCTGATGAACTGACTGCCATCGTCCGCGCCATAGGCGGCAGCGGCGTCATTTCCGTTGCAGCAAACATTATCCCCGAAGTCATGGTGCGCATGGCCCACGAGCCCATCGAGGATGCAGCCGTCACCAACATGCAGTATCTGCCCTTGATCAACGCGCTGTTTTCCGAGGTGAACCCCATTCCGGTGAAGGCCGCGGCTGGCATGCTGGGCATCTGCCGGAACGAAGTCAGGCTGCCGCTGGTGCCCATGCAGAAGGATCATGAAAAACTGTTGAAAGCTGAACTGCAAAAGGCGGGAATCCTGCAATGAGAATCATTTTATCCGGCGCCTGCGGCCGCATGGGCCGCCAGGTGGCCGCCTTGGCGGAGGAAGGCGCGGTGACCGCGGGGGTGGACGTGCATCCCCTGGATACCCTCGCGTTTCCTGTGTATCCGTCCTTTTCTTTGGTTTCGGAGGAAGCCGACGTAATCATCGACTTTTCTCGGCCCGAAGGGCTCTCCGCCCTTTTGGCGTACGCGTTGGACAAGCGTCTGCCCGTGGTGCTGGCCGCAACCGGCTACAACGAGCAGCAGCTGTCGCAGATCGGGGAAGCGGCAAAGACCGTCCCCGTTTTCCGCAGCGCCAATATGTCCATCGGCGTGTACGTGCTCAAGGCCCTGTCCAAACGGGCGGCTGAATTGCTGCCGGATTTTGACGTGGAGATCGTGGAAAAGCACCATAACCAAAAGCTGGACGCTCCCAGCGGCACCGCGCTGATGCTTTACGACGCGGTGAGCAATCCCGCGTCCATTCCCGTGTTTGGCCGCAACGGGCGCACCCAGAAACGCGAAAAGGCCGAGATCGGCGTGCATGCCGTCCGCGGCGGCACGGTAGCCGGCGAGCATGAAGTGGGCTTCTACGGCCCCGGGGAAACGGTGCTGCTCTCCCATTCCGCCCAGGATCGGTCCATCTTCGCCCGGGGCGC